>JAAIGE0100154848.1_pt1 | contig 296129 bp, 264 predicted proteins | sample 6487951 | NCBI WGS metagenome assembly JAAIGE01 (sample SAMN13974128, study PRJNA590717) | phyllosphere metagenome | biome: tomato field; feature: multiple bacterial spot infested tomato fields; material: tomato leaves; isolation source: leaves from tomato fields | host: Solanum lycopersicum ...
CAGGCACACGCCACGACCGCCAGGCCTGGTCGGTCCTGGCCGTCAGCACCCTGGCCTTCACGGTCTGCTTCATGGTCTGGATGATGTTCGGCATCATCGGCATCCCCATCAAGAAGATGCTGGACCTGAACGCCACGCAGTTCGGCCTGCTCACGGCCATGCCCGTGCTCACAGGCTCGCTGGTGCGCGTGCCGCTGGGCATCTGGACCGACCGCTTCGGCGGGCGCATCGTGATGGCGGTGCTGATGGCCGTCACCGTGCCCGCGATCTGGGTGATGGGCTATGCCACCGAGTACTGGCACTTCCTGACCATCGGCCTGTTCGTGGGCCTGGCGGGCGGCTCGTTCTCGGTGGGCACGCCCTATGTGGCGCGCTGGTTTCCCAAGGAGCGCCAGGGCATGGCCATGGGCATCTATGGCGCGGGCAACTCGGGCGCGGCGGTCAACAAGTTCGTGGCGCCGGTGATCCTGGTGGCCTTCGGCTGGGCCGCCGTGCCGCATGCCTATGCGGCCATCATGCTGGGCGCGCTGGTGCTGTTCTGGCTGTTCAGCCACAGCGACCCGGCCCACCTGGTGCCCAGCAATGTGCGCTTCAGCGACCAGCTGAAGGCGCTCAAGGACCCGCGCGTGCTCAAGTACTGCCAGTACTACAGCATCGTCTTCGGCGGCTATGTGGCGCTGAGCCTGTGGATGGTGCAGTACTACGTGGGCGAGTACGGCCTGGACATCCGCGTGGCGGCCCTGCTGGCGGCCTGCTTTTCGCTGCCGGGCGGCGTGCTGCGCGCCATCGGCGGCTGGCTGTCGGACAAGTACGGCGCGCACAGCGTGACCTGGTGGGTGCTGTGGGTGTGCTGGATCTGCCTGTTCCTGCTGTCCTATCCGCAGACCGATTTCACGGTGCTCACCACCGAGGGCAGCACCCGCTTTCACCTGGGCCTGAACGTCTATGCCTTCACCGCGCTGATGTTCGTGCTGGGCATTGCCATGGCCTTCGGCAAGGCCAGCGTCTTCAAGTACATCAGCGACGACTACCCCGGAAACATCGGCGCCATCAGCGGCATCGTGGGCCTGGCCGGCGGCATGGGCGGCTTCATCCTGCCCATCCTGTTCGGCGTGCTGCTGGACTGGACGGGCATCCGCTCCAGCGCCTTCATGCTGCTGTACGGCGTGGTCTGGGTATCGCTGATCTGGATGTATTTCACCGAGGTGCGCCGCACCGACGTGCTCAACAGCCACGGCGGCCACAGCGATGTGCAGCCGGCCGCGCGCTGAACCGCAGGAGTTGCACATGCATGCGAACACCAAGACCGCCGCAAAGGCATCCGCGCGCAGCCGCCCCGGCAGCGTGCTGACCCTCTGGCGCCCCGAGGACAAACAGTTCTGGGAGCGCGAGGGCGAGGCCATCGCCAGGATCAATCTCTGGATCTCGGTGCCCGCCCTGTTCCTGGCCTTTGCCATCTGGCAGGTCTGGAGCGTGGTGGCCGTGAACCTGCCCGCGCTGGGCTTCACTTACTCCACCAACCAGCTGTTCTGGCTGGCGGCCGCGCCCGCGCTGTCGGGCGCCACGCTGCGCATCTTCTATTCCTTCATGGTGCCGCTGATGGGCGGGCGCCGCTGGACGGCGCTGTCCACGGCCTCGCTGCTGATCCCGGCCATCGGCATCGGCTACGCGGTGCAGGATGCCAGCACCGGCTATCCGACCATGCTGATCCTGGCCCTGCTGTGCGGCCTGGGCGGGGGCAACTTCAGCTCCAGCATGGCCAACATCAGCTTCTTCTTTCCCAAGGAGCGCAAGGGCTCGGCCCTGGGCGTGAACGCGGGCCTGGGCAACCTGGGCGTGTCGGTGGTGCAGTTCCTGAGCCCGCTGGTGATCACGGCCGGCATCTTCGGCGTCTTCGGCGGCGATGCGCAGACCATCACCAAGGCCGGCGAGACCACCCGGGTGTGGGCGCAGAACGCGGCCTTCATCTGGGTGCCGTGGATCGCCATCGCCTCGCTGGCCGCCTGGTTCGGCATGAACGACATCGCCGACGCCAAGGCCAGCTTCGCGGCCCAGGCCGCCATCTTCCGGCGCAAGCACAACTGGGTGATGTGCCTGCTGTACCTGGGCACCTTCGGCTCGTTCATCGGCTTTGCCGCCGGCTTTCCGCTGCTGATCAAGAGCCAGTTCCCGGCGGTCAATCCGCTGGCCTATGCCTGGCTGGGCCCGCTGCTGGGCGCGCTGTCGCGGCCCTTTGGCGGCTGGCTGGCCGACAAGGCGGGCGGCGCGCGCGTGACGTTCTGGAACTTCCTCGTCATGGCCGTGGCGGTGGTGGGCGTGCTGTATTTCCTGCCCAAGGGCAGCGGCGGCTACGCGCTGGGCTTCGGCCCTGCCGAGGGCAGCTTCATGGGCTTCTTCCTGATGTTCCTGGTGCTGTTCCTGACCACGGGCATCGGCAACGGATCGACCTTCAGCATGATCCCGGCGATTTTCCTGGCGCTCAAGCAGCGCGAGCTCGGCGCCCATCCCAGCGAGCAAGCGCAGGCCCATGCCCTCAAGGAGGGCAATACCGAAGGCGCGGCCGCCCTGGGCTTTGCGGGCGCGCTGGGAGCCTACGGCGGCTTCTTCATCCCCAAGAGCTACGGCAGCTCCATCGCCGCCACGGGCGGGCCCGAGCTGGCGCTGTGGGTGTTTGCCGCCTTCTATGTGCTGTGCGTGGGCGTGACCTGGTGGTACTACGCGCGCAGGAACGCCGAGATGCCCTGCTGAGCCCCAGGCCGCAGGCACTACTGCACCGAACAGCAACGCACCGCAACGAACAACAAGGAGTCCCGCGATGAGCCATTTTCTGGACAAGCTTTCCTACTTCTCCCTGCCCCGGCAGGAATTCTCCAACGGCCATGGCCAGGTGACGGGCGAGGACCGCACCTGGGAAGACGCCTACCGCGACCGCTGGGCGCATGACAAGGTGGTGCGCTCCACGCACGGCGTGAACTGCACGGGCTCGTGCTCGTGGAAGATCTACGTCAAGGGCGGCATCGTGACCTGGGAGACCCAGCAGACAGACTACCCGCGCACGCGCGCCGACCTGCCCAACCACGAGCCGCGCGGCTGCGCGCGCGGCGCCAGCTACAGCTGGTACCTGTACAGCGCCAACCGCGTCAAATACCCCATGGTGCGCGGCCGGCTGCTCAAGCACTGGCGCGCTGCCCTGGCCGTGGCCAGGAGCCCGGTCGATGCCTGGGCCGCCATCGTCGAGAACGCGGATGCGCGCAGCGAGTGGCAAAAGCAGCGCGGCCTGGGCGGCTTCGTGCGCAGCAGCTGGGACGAGGTCAACCGCATGATCGCGGCGGCCAACGTTTACACCATCAAGAAGCACGGGCCGGACCGCATCATCGGCTTCTCGCCGATTCCGGCCATGTCCATGATCTCGTATGCCGCAGGCAGCCGCTACCTGAGCCTGATCGGCGGCGTGTGCATGAGCTTCTACGACTGGTACTGCGACCTGCCGCCGGCCAGCCCCCAGACCTGGGGCGAGCAGACCGACGTGCCGGAGAGCGCCGACTGGTACAACTCCAACTTCATCATCGCCTGGGGCTCCAACGTGCCCCAGACGCGCACCCCCGACGCCCACTTCTTCACCGAGGTCCGCTACAAGGGCGCCAAGGTCGTGGCCGTCACGCCCGACTACTCCGAGGTCGCCAAGCTGGCCGACCTGTGGATGCACCCCAAGCAGGGTACGGACGCGGCCGTGGCCATGGCCATGGGCCACGTCATCCTCAAGGAGTTCTACTTCGGCGAGCGCGGCCGGCCGGCCTATTTCGAGGACTATGCGCGCCGCTACACCGACCTGCCGCTGCTGATCCGCCTCAAGCGCCAGCAACTGCCCGACGGCCGCACGGCCCTGGTGCCCGAGCGCTATGTGCGCGCCAGCGACTTCGACGGCCACCTGGGCCAGGACAGCAATCCCGAGTGGAAGACCGTGGCCTACGGCGAGGACGGCGGCGTGGCCCTGCCCAACGGCTCCATCGGCTTTCGCTGGGGCGAGGCCGGCCGCGCCGACGAGGGCCTGTGGAACCTCGAATCCAAGGAGGCGCGCACGGGTAACGACGTGCAGCTCAAGCTCTCGGTGCTGGACGGCCAGGGCGTGGACAGTGAAGTGGCCGACGTGGCCTTCCCCTACTTCGGCGGCCTGCAGTCGCCGGGCTTCGACGCCAACGAGCAGGGCACGGATGTGCTGCTGCGCCGCGTGCCTGTCTCGCGCATGGTGCTGGACGGCGAGGAGGCCATCGTGGCCACCGTGTTCGACCTGCTGGCGGGCAACTACGGCATCCACCGCGGTCTGGAAGGCGAGGGCGCTGATGGCGGCTATGACGCCGATGCGCCCTACACCCCGGCCTGGCAGGAAAAGATCACCGGCGTGCCGCGTGACCAGGTGATCGCCATTGCGCGCCAGTTCGCCGACAACGCCGAGAAGACGCGCGGCAAGTCCATGGTCATCATCGGCGCGGCCATGAACCACTGGTACCACTGCGACATGAACTACCGCGGCATCATCAACATGCTGATGCTGTGCGGCTGCATAGGCCAGAGCGGCGGCGGCTGGGCGCACTACGTGGGCCAGGAAAAGCTGCGCCCGCAGACCGGCTGGACCGCGCTGGCCTTTGCGCTGGACTGGCTGCGCCCGCCGCGCCAGATGAACTCCACCAGCTTCTTCTACGCCCACACCGACCAGTGGCGCTACGAGAAGCTGGGCGTGGAAGAGGTGCTGTCCCCGCTGGCCGACCGCAGCCAGTACGGCGGCGCCATGATCGACTACAACGTGCGCGCCGAGCGCATGGGCTGGCTGCCCAGCGCACCGCAGCTGCAGGCCAACCCGCTGCAGCTGGTGCGCGACGCCCAGGCCCAGGGCCTGGACGTGAAGGACCACGTGGTGCAGTCCCTGCAGGACGGCTCGCTGTCCATGAGCTGCGAGGACCCCGACCACCCGGCCAACTGGCCGCGCAACATGTTCGTGTGGCGCTCCAACATCCTGGGCAGCTCGGGCAAGGGCCATGAGTACTTCCTCAAGCACCTGCTGGGCACCACGCACGGCGTGCAAGGAAAAGACCTGGGCCACGATGAAGCCAAGCCGCAGGAAGTGCGCTGGCACGACAGGGCGCCCGAAGGCAAGCTGGACCTGCTGGTCACGCTGGACTTCCGCATGAGCACCACCTGCCTGTACTCGGACATCGTCCTGCCCACGGCCACCTGGTATGAGAAGAACGACCTCAACACCAGCGACATGCACCCCTTCATCCATCCGCTGTCGGCGGCCGTGGACCCGGCCTGGCAGGCCAGGAGCGACTGGGAGATCTACAAGGGCTTCGCCAAGTCCTTCAGCGAGGTCTGCGTGGGCCACCTGGGCGTGGAAAAGGACGTGGTGCTCACGCCGCTGATGCACGACACCCCCGCCGAGCTGGCCCAGCCCGATGGCGTGCGCGACTGGAAGAAGGGCGAGTGCGCCCTGATCCCCGGCAAGACCGCGCCGCAGATTGCCGTGGTCGAGCGCGACTATCCCAACCTCTACAAGCGCTTCACGGCCCTGGGCCCGCTGATGGACAGGCTGGGCAACGGCGGCAAGGGCATCGGCTGGAACACCGAGACCGAGGTGGAGCAACTGGGCGAGCTCAACGGCCTGGTGCGCGAGGAAGGCGTGAGCCAGGGCCGCCCGCGCATCGTCACCGACATCGACGCCACCGAGGTGGTGATGATGCTGGCGCCCGAGACTAACGGCCACGTGGCCGTCAAGGCCTGGGAGGCGCTGTCGAAGCAGACGGGGCGCGAACACGCCCACCTGGCCCTGCACCGCGAGGACGAGAAGATCCGCTTTCGCGACATCCAGGCCCAGCCGCGCAAGATCATCAGCTCGCCCACCTGGTCGGGCCTGGAAAGCGAGAAGGTCAGCTACAACGCCTGCTACACCAACGTGCATGAGCTGATCCCATGGCGCACCCTCACCGGCCGCCAGCAGTTCTACCAGGACCATCCGTGGATGCGCGACTTCGGCGAAGGCTTCGTCAGCTACCGCCCGCCCGTGCACATGAAGGCGCTGCAGGAAGTGCAGGGCCAAAAGCCCAACGGCCACCCCGAGATCGCGCTGAACTTCATCACGCCGCACCAGAAGTGGGGCATCCACTCCACCTATGGCGACAACCTGATGATGCTCACGCTGGCGCGTGGCGGCCCCATCGTCTGGCTCAGCGAGGACGACGCCAAGAGCGCCGGCATCGCCGACAACGACTGGGTGGAGCTGTACAACGCCAACGGCGCCATCGCGGCGCGGGCCGTGGTCAGCCAGCGCGTCAAGCCGGGCATGGTGATGATGTACCACGCGCAGGAGAAGACCATCAACACGCCGGGCTCGGAGATCACCGGCACGCGCGGCGGCATCCACAACTCGGTCACGCGCATCGTGCTCAAGCCCACCCACATGATCGGCGGCTACGCGCAGTACAGCTACGGCTTCAACTACTACGGAACCATCGGCACCAACCGCGACGAGTTCGTGCTGGTCCGAAAGATGCGCCGCATAGATTGGCTTGACGACGAAGCCGAGGCCGGCGCAGCCGCCCATGCCTGAACAACAAGGAGAAACACGATGAAAATCCGCGCACAGATCGGCATGGTGCTGAACCTGGACAAGTGCATCGGCTGCCACACCTGCTCCGTCACCTGCAAGAACGTCTGGACCAGCCGCCCCGGCGTCGAATACGCCTGGTTCAACAACGTCGAGACCAAGCCCGGCATCGGCTACCCGCGCGAGTGGGAAAACCAGGCCAAGTGGAACGGCGGCTGGATGCGCCGCACGGACGGCTCCATCGCGCCCCGCCAGGGCGGCAAGTGGGGCCTGTTGATGCGCATCTTCGCCAACCCCAACCTGCCCCAGATCGACGACTACTACGAACCCTTCACCTACGACTACGAGCACCTGCAGTCGGCCAGGGAAAGCAAGGCCGCACCCACGGCGCGCGCGCGCAGCCTGATCTCGGGCCAGCGCATGGAGAAGATCGAATGGGGTCCGAACTGGGAGGAAATCCTGGGCGGCGAATTCAGCAAGCGCAGCCATGACGTGAACTTCGAGCAGATCCAGAAGGACATCTACGGCCAGTTCGAGAACACCTTCATGATGTACCTGCCGCGCCTGTGCGAGCACTGCCTGAACCCGGCCTGCGTGGCGTCCTGCCCCTCGGGCTCGATCTACAAGCGCGAGGAGGACGGCATCGTCCTCATCGACCAGGACAAGTGCCGCGGCTGGCGCATGTGCGTCTCGGGCTGCCCCTACAAGAAGATCTACTACAACTGGCAAAGCGGCAAGGCCGAAAAATGCATCTTCTGCTACCCGCGCATCGAGGCCGGCCAGCCCACCGTCTGCTCCGAAACCTGCGTGGGCCGCATCCGCTACCTGGGCGTGCTGCTGTACGACGCCGACCGCATCGAGGAGGCGGCCAGCGTGGAGCGCGACCGCGACCTCTACCAGGCGCAGCTGGACATCTTCCTGGACCCCAATGACCCCGAGGTCATCCGCCAGGCCCGCATCGACGGCATCCCCGACGCCTGGATCGAGGCCGCCCAGTCCAGCCCCGTCTACAAGATGGCCGTGGACTGGAAGGTGGCCCTGCCGCTGCACCCCGAGTACCGCACCCTGCCCATGGTCTGGTATGTGCCGCCGCTGTCGCCCATCACCTCGGCGGCGAACGCCGGGCATCTCGACAGTGTCGGCCGCAGCCCCATCAATGGCGACCTGCCCGATGTCTCGCAGCTGCGAATCCCCGTGCAGTACCTGGCCAACCTGCTCACCGCCGGCGACACCACGCCCGTGGTGCGCGCGCTCGAGCGCATGCTGGCCATGCGCGCGTACCAGCGCAGCAAGCACGTGGACCAGGAACAGAACCTGGCCGTGCTCCAGTACGCGGGACTGACGGTGCACGAGGTCGAGGACATGTACCAGACCATGGCGATCGCCAACTACGAGGACCGCTTCGTCATCCCCTCGGCCCACCGCGAATACGCCGAAAGCGCGTTCGATTTGCGCGGCGGCTGCGGCTTCTCGTTCGGCAACGGCTGCTCCGACGGCAGCACCGACGCCAGCCTGTTCGGCGGCAAGAAGCCGCGCACCATCCCCATCCGCGCGCAAATGTGAGGACTGCCGCCATGTTCAATCACAACACCTCCACACCCGTGCGCCTGACGCTGCGCGCGCTGGCCTGCCTCATCGGCTACCCCGGCGCCGAGCTGCGCGCCCTGCTGCCGGGCCTGATCGACGCCCTGCGCCTGGAGCAATCCGTGGCGCCCGCGCGGCTGCGCGAGTTGCAGCAGCTGGCCGAGCAGCTGCAGGCCATGGACCCCTTCGAGGCCGAGGCCCGCTACGTGGACACCTTCGACCGGGGCCACCAGACCTCGCTGCACCTGTTCGAGCATGTGCACGGCGACTCGGCCGACCGGGGCCCGGCGCTGATCGACCTGCAGCAGACCTACGAGCGCGCGGGCCTGGCCTTCGAGGCCGACGAACTGCCCGACCACCTGGCCGTGGTGCTGGAGTTCGCCTCCACCCAGCCGCCGGCCATCGCCCGTGAATTCCTGGGCGAGATGGCCCACATCCTCAACGCCCTGTTCACGGCGCTGGCGCGGCGCGACAGCCCCTACGCCAGCGTGATCGCGGCCGTGCTGGAGATCACCGGCCACAGGGCCGAGCGCGTGGAAATCCGCCCCGAGCCCGCCATGGACGAGGCCTGGGCCGAACCCGCCGCCTTCGACGGCTGCAGCAGCCAGGGCAAATCCCGTCCCGGCGCCGAGCAGCCCGTGCATTTCGTGCGCCGCACGGCGGCGCCCCAAGCCCAAGGACCCCGCCAAAGGAGCCTGACATGACCCCCTCCTGGATAGACCACCTGCTCTTCGGCCTCTACCCCTACATCTGCCTGGCCGTGTTCTTCATCGGCAGCTGGCTGCGCTTCGACCGCGACCAGTACACCTGGAAGAGCGATTCATCGCAGCTGCTGCGCAGCGGCAGCCTGCGCTGGGGCAGCAACCTGTTCCACATCGGCGTGCTGTTCCTGTTCTTCGGCCATACCGTGGGCATGCTCACGCCGCACTTCGTCTACGAGCCCTTCATGGCCGCAGGCGCCAAGCAGCTGCTGGCCATGGTCAGCGGCGGCATCGCGGGCACGCTGGGCTTCATCGGCCTCACCATCTTGCTGCACCGCCGGCTGTCGGACGTGCGCATCCGCGCCAACTCCAGGTTCAGCGACATCGCCATCCTCTGGCTGCTGTGGCTGCAGCTGCTGCTGGGCCTGGCCACCATTCCGCTGTCGGCAAAGCACATGGACGGCTCCATGATGATGGCCCTGGCCGAATGGGCGCAGCGCATCGTCACCTTCCGTGGCGGTGCGGCCGAACTGCTGGCCGAGGCCGGCTGGGTGTTCAAGGCCCACATGTTCCTGGGCATGAGCATCTTCCTGGTCTTCCCCTTCACGCGCCTGGTCCACGTCTGGAGCGGCTTCGGCACCCTGGTCTACCTGCTGCGCCCCTACCAGCTGGTGCGCTCGCGCCGCCTGGGCCTGCCCGCATCGTCGGCACGCCGTGATGCCAAGCCCGGCCATTGAGGAGATCGACATGGAACATGGATGCAACGGATCGGGCGGCGGCCACTGCGGCTGCGCGTCTCCAACCCCTTCTTCTTCTTCTTCTTCTTCTTCTACTTCTTCTGCACCGATGGGGGATCTCCCGGCGATTCCCGAAGTGCCGGCCTTCCAGCCCGTGGGCGAGGCCGGTGCCGAGGTGGCCCGCATCAACAACACGCAGCTGCACGCACCCGGACAGCGCCCGCCCGAGCGCGAACTGCGCCAGCGCGCGTGCACCGAGCTGCTGCGCCAGGCGGCCCAGCGCGAAGGCCTGCTGGGCGCCGATGATGCGGCCGGCGACGACGGCGTCATCAGCGAGCGCGCCTCCCAGGCCATAGAGCAGCTGCTGGAGCAATCGCTGCACATGCCCGAGCCCGGCGAGGACGCCTGCCGCCGCCACTTCGATGCCAACCCCGCGCGCTTCGCCCAGGGCGAGCGCGTGCGCCTGCGCCACGTGCTGTTTGCCGTCACGCCCGGCGTGGACGTGCGCGCCCTCACCCAGCGGGCCGAGGCCCTGCTGATCGAGCTGCGCTGCGCCGACGACGCCGGCCTGCGCTTTGCCGAGGCCGCGCGCCAATGGTCCAACTGCCCCAGCGGCCAGCACGGCGGCGAACTGGGCTGGCTGGGCCGCAGCGACTGCGCGCCCGAATTCGCGCGCGATGTCTTTGCCTCCCAGGAAATCGGCGTGCTGCCGCGCCTGGTGCACAGCCGCTTCGGCCTGCACGTGGTCGAAGTCTGCGCGCGCGAGGCGGGCGTTCTGCCCGACTGGCAGCAGGCGCGCCCGGCCGTCGCCCAGGCCCTGCACCAGCAGACCTGGGTGAGCGCGCTCCACCAGTACCTGCAGCTGCTGGCCGGCCAGTCCGAAGTGGTGGGCGTGCGCATCGCTGCGGCCGACTCGCCGCTGGTGCAATAGCCGGGGAAGTGCCCATGCCCGACGATGAACTGCTGCTGCGCCTGCAGCGCTTCCACGAGCACGCCTTCCCGCAGTACCGCGCGCAGTTCCGCATCCTGGTCGAAGAGGGCCAGCACCCGACCACGCTGTTCATCGGCTGCTCGGACTCGCGCCTGGTGCCCTACCTGCTCACGGGGGCGCCGCCGGGCGAGCTGTTCCTGGTGCGCAACGTGGGCGCCTTCGTGCCGCCGTACGACGGATCGCACGGCCACCACGGCACGGCGGCGGCCATCGAATTCGCCGTGCTCAACCTGCAGGTCAGCCGCATCGTGGTCTGCGGCCACAGCCACTGCGGAGCCATCAAGGCCTTGTACGGCGAAGTCTCGCCCGAGGCGCGCAACCTGCAGCGCTGGCTGGACCTGGGCCGCGAGGCCGTGCTGCCCGTGCAGGCCGGCCCCGAGGCGCTGCGCCGCACCGAGCAGCGCGCCGTCGTGCTGCAGCTCGAACGGTTGATGGACTATCCCATGGTGCGATCGCGGGTAGAGGCCGGGCAGCTCAGCCTGCACGGATGGCACTATGTCATCGAAGACGGCGAAGTCCATGTCTTCGATGTCCAGACCGGCCGCTTTGTTGCGGCATCTCAAGCTCCGCACAGCGGCACCGGGCCGTACCCGCCCTACGTGGAGCATGATGGACAAGTGCTTGTCGACTGAGGCCCGAGCAAGTGCCAGGGACGGCGGCAGGCAAGTCAACACGGGAGCCATGCCAATGCATCGCGAAAACCTGGGCCGCGCGCAGGACGCGGCGGATCTGCAGCCCATCAGCCTCGATGTGCTGCGCGAGAAATACCTCAAGGACGGCGAGACCGGCGTGGGCGAGCTCTACGCCCGCGTGGCCCGCGCCCTGGCCTCGGTCGAGCCCGAGGCGCGCCGCGCCGAATGCGAGGCCCTGTTCCTGGCCAACCTGCAGGCCGGCGCCATAGGCGCGGGGCGCATCATGAGCGCGGCCGGCACCGACCTGCAGGCCACGCTGATCAACTGCTTCGTGCAGCCCGTGGGCGACTGCATCCAGGGCGTGGACGATGGCGGCTACCCCGGCATCTACGAAGCCCTGCGCGAAGCCGCCGAAACCATGCGCCGTGGCGGCGGCGTGGGCTACGACTTCTCGCGCATCCGCCCCCGTGGCGCCGAGGTGCGCGCCACCGCCTCGCTGGCCTCGGGCCCGTGCAGCTACATCAACGTCTTCGACCAGTCCTGCGCCACCGTGGAAAGCGCGGGCGCGCGGCGCGGCGCCCAGATGGGCGTGCTGCGCATCGACCACCCCGACGTGCTCGAATTCATCACCGCCAAGCGCACGCCGGGCCGCTGGAACAACTTCAACGTCTCGGTCGGCGTCAGCGACGCCTTCATGCAGGCCGTGGCCGAAGACCAGCCCTGGCAGCTGGTGCACCGCGCCCGCCCCGGCACCGCCCTGCTGGAGCAGGGTGCCCACCAGCGCGCCGACGGCCAGTGGATCTACCAGACCCTGCCCGCCCGCACGCTGTGGGACACCATCATGCGCTCGGCCTACGACTTCGCGGAGCCCGGCATCCTCTTCCTGGACCACATCAACGACGACAACAACCTGCGCTACTGCGAGGAGATCGCGGCGACGAATCCTTGCGTCACGGCAGATACCTGGGTGCTCACCGAGTCGGGACCAGCCCAGGTTGCAGACCTCGTCGGAAAGACATTTGGCGCCGTGGTCGACGGCCAGGTTTACGCCACCGAAAGCGCGGGCTTCTTTGCCACCGGCCGCAAGCCGGTGCTGCGGCTGACCACACGCGAGGGCCAGGTGCTGCGCCTGACCGCAGACCATCTGGTGCGGCGTGTCGCTCGCCGCACGCGCTATGCGTTGCAGGCTGAATGGACTCCGGCCGCCCAACTGCAGGCAGGCGACGAGGTACTGCTGCACAACCACCGTGCGTTTCAAGGCTGGGATGGGCAGGGCACCGAGGCCGAAGGCTACCTGTTGGGCCTGCTGATAGGCGATGGAACCCTCAAGGCCGACAAGGCCGTGATCAGCGTATGGGCGCCCGAGCTGCGCCAGGTCGCAGGCAACGCCGGCAGTGCTGTGGCCTATGCCGCCACGGGCGCGGCAGGCATCATGCAGGCCGCCGAGGCTGCAGCAGCCAGCTTGCGTCACCGCGCGGATTTCCGTGGATTCCAGCGGCCAGTGGCGGGACGTGGCGAGGCGCGCATGACCAGTGCCGCATTGCGCGATCTGGCGCTTGGCATGGGGATGGAGCCAGGGCGCAAGTGCATCACCAAGTCCATGGAAGCGGCCTCTTCTGCATTTTCCGCAGGGCTGCTGCGCGGCCTGTTTGATGCCGATGGATCGGTCCAGGGCACACAGGACAAGGGCGTGAGCCTGCGTCTGTCCCAGAGCGATTCTGAGTTGCTGCGTACCGTGCAGCGCATGCTGCTGCGCCAGGGCATGGCTTCGACGATTTATGAGAACCGTCGGCCAGCCCAACTGCGCGCCATGCCCGACGGCAAAGGCGGCCAGCGCGACTATGCAACCCAGGCACAGCATGAACTGGTCATCAGCGGCGACAACCTTGGCATCTTCGCCGACCGCATAGGCCTTGCGGACACCGACAAGGCCGAACGGCTGGAGCAGGCCCTGGCCCAGTACCGGCGCACCCCGAACCGTGAGCGCTTCACTGCCACCGTCCAGACATTGGAGAGCGACGGCGAGGAAATGGTCTATGACGTCACGGTGGCAGACTGCCACGCCTTCGACGCCAATGGCCTGTATGTGCACAACTGCGGCGAACAGCCGCTTCCCTCCTACGGCTGCTGCGACCTCGGCCCCGTCATCCTCACGCGCTTCGTGCGCCATCCGTTCGGCTTTGCGGGCGAGCCTGCGTTCGACTTCGAGGCCTTCGAGCGTGCCGTGGCCGTGCAGGTGCGTGCGCTGGACAACGTGCTGGAACTGACCTGGTGGCCGCTGCCGCAGCAGCGCGAGGAAAGCGAGGCCAAGCGGCGCATCGGCGTGGGCTTCACGGGCATGGGCAATGCGCTGGCCATGCTGCGCCTGCGCTACGACGCGCCCGAGGGCCGGGCCATGGCCGCGCGCATTGCCGAGCGCATGCGCGATGCGGCCTACGGCGCCTCGGTGGAGCTGGCGCGCGAGAAGGGGGCCTTCCCCAAGTTCGACGCCGATGGCTATCTGGCCGAAGGCACCTTCGCCAGCCGCCTGCCCGAGGCGCTGCGCCAGCGCATACGCACACATGGCATACGCAACAGCCACCTGCTGTCCATCGCGCCCACGGGCACGGTCAGCCTGGCCTTTGCCGACAACGCCTCCAACGGCATAGAGCCGCCGTTCTCCTGGACCTACAAGCGCAAGAAACGCACGGCCGATGGCGGCAGCGCCGAGTACGCGGTCGAAGACCATGCCTGGCGCCTGTACCGCTCGCTGGGCGGCGACGTGCAGCAGCTGCCCGACTACTTCGTCAGCGCGCTGCAGATGCCTGCGGCCGGCCACATCGCCATGATGCAGGCCGTGCAGCCCTTCGTGGACACGGCGATCTCCAAGACCGTCAACGTGGCCGCCGACTATCCCTACGAGGACTTCAAGGACCTGTACCGCCAGGCCTGGAAGGCCGGCCTCAAGGGCCTGGCCACCTACCGGCCCAACACCATCCTGGGCGCCGTGCTCGAGACCCATGCGCCCGAATCTGCTGAAAAGCCGGCCTCACCCGCGCCGGCAGGGGCCGCGGCTTCCGCACCCGACCCGCTGCGCACCGTGATAGAAAGCCGCCCCCAGGGCGCGCTGGACGCCGTGGCCGAGAAGATCGAGTACTGGACCCAGCAAGGTCCCAAGCGCCTGTACCTGGTCGTCTCCTTCCTGCCCGTGGTCCTGCCCGATGGCCGCACGGTGGACCGCGCCATCGAATTCTTCATGCCCGTGGGCCAGAGCGGCGAGTCCCAGCAATGGGTGACCTCCAGCATGCGCCTGCTGTCACTGGCCGCGCGCGGCGGCTTCCTGGAGCGCGCCCTCAGCGACATGCGCAAGGTGGCCTGGGACCGGGGCCCCGTGCGCCTGGGCACCCACCAGCGCGACGACGGCACGCGCGTGCCCATGTGGCACGACTCCGAGGTGGCCGCCATCGCCTATGCGGTGCAGAACATCCTGGCCCGGCGCGGCAGCGGCGCGCCGCCCGCCCCATCGCCGCTGCCCGAGCCCGAGGCCCTGGCCACCGACCCCATGGTCATGGCCGGCCGCAAATGCGAGGAATGCGGCGCCCATGCCGTGATCCGCAAGGACGGCTGCGAGTACTGCACGGCCTGCGGCCATCTGGGGAGCTGTGGGTGAAAGTGTTCGTGGCCCCGCGCCCGCAGGGCGATGCCGTGCCCGGTTGGCGCGCGCCCGGCACGGGCTTCGACCAGCCCTTCGAGATGCTCGAAGCCTGCCACGAGCGCGTGCTGCGCATGCTGGCGCTGCTGGACCGGCTGCGCGTGCATCTCCGGACCAAGGGCTGCGACGACAGCGCACGCCAGGCGGCGCGCGACATCCTGCGCTACTTCGACCAGGCGGCGCCGCTGCACCATGAGGACGAGGAGCTGCATGTCTTCCCCCCGCTGCTGGAGCAGGGCGATGCGCAGACCGTGGCCCTGGTGCAGCGCCTGCAGCGCGAGCACGGCCTGATGAGCGCCGACTGGGCGCTGGCGCGCCAGCCGCTGCTGGACATGGCCGAGGGGCGTTGCCAGGGCTTTGGCGCGGCTGACGAGGCGGTGTTCGAACGCTTCGCGGCCTGCTATGCCAGCCATGTCGAGAATGAAGAGCGGCTGGCCTACCCGCAGGCGCGCGGCCTGCTGCCAGAGGCAACGCAGGCGGCCATGGGCCGTGAGATGGCCGTGCGCCGGGGCGCGGACCTGTCACGGAGATAGCGCCGCCGGCAGCGCGCGGGAGCCGGCGCGGCGATACTCGCAGGCTTTGAACCTGTCCCGCCTCGCCTGCCATGCCCGAGCGCCGCCCCATTTTCCTGCTTCGCATCGCACTGACCCTGCTGGGCGCCTTTGCCGCCGCCCAGCTGTGCCTGTGGCTGCGCACGCCGCTGCCCTGGATGCTGGGGCCGCTGATCGCCACTTCGCTGGCCTCCATCCTGGGCGCGCCCACGGCCAGTGCGGGCCGGCTGCGCAACGGCGGGCAGTGGATCATCGGCGCCTCGCTGGGTCTGTATTTCACGCCGGCCGTGGTGCAGTTGATCGCGGGGCTGTGGTGGGCGATTGCCGTGGCCATCGTCTGGGCGCTGCTGCTGGGCTGGGGCTTCGGCGCCTGGCTGTACCGCGTGCATGCGCCGCGCATGCCGCAGATACCGGCTGGCGAGATGCGCGCCACCACCTACTTCGCGGGCGCCATTGGCGCGGCCTCTGAAATGACGCTGCTGGCCGAGCGCGAGAACGCGCGCACCGACCTGGTGGCGGCCAGCCACAGCCTGCGCCTGGTCATCGTCACCGTGAGCATTCCGTTTGCGCTGCAGTGGAGCGGCCTGCATGGGCTGGAGGGGCTGACGCCGCCCAGCATCCGCATCGTCGAATGGCCGGGGCTGGCGCTGCTGGCCGTGCTCACGGGCCTGGGCGCCTGGGCCATGGACCGGCTCAAGCGGGCCAACCCCTGGTTCCTGGGCGCGCTGCTGGTGTCCATGCTGCTGACCATGTGCGGCCAGGAACTGTCGGCCGTGCCCCAGGCCCTGCTCAATGCGGCGCAGTTGGTGATCGGCATCAGCCTGGGCGTGCGCTTCAAGCGCGAATTCCTGCACACCGCGCCGCGCTGGCTGGGCTCCGTGGCCGTGGGCACCGTGGGGCTCATGGCGATCTGCGCGGGCTTCGCCTGGCTGCTGCATCTGGCCGTGGACCTGCCCTGGGTCACGCTGCTGCTGGGCACCTCGCCGGGCGGCATCACCGAGATGGCCATCACCGCCAAGGTGCTGCAGCTGGGCGTGCCCGTGGTCACGGCCTTCCAGGTCTGCCGGTTGATCGCCGTGCTGCTGCTGGTGGCGCCGCTGTTCCGCTGGGTGGAGGCGCGCGGGCGCATGGCGGGTCGGACGGCGCAGTAGGGCAGCTTGTCTCGCCACACTTGGCGTCAAGCCGAAAGGCGCGGTGCGTAGAAACACCTGAACTGGCGTTGCAGCCCCCACCGTCAATCGGGGTCTTGTTCACGCAGGAATCAAGACCATATCTTCTGTCTCCCTGGCCGGCCATCACGCCGAGCCTGTCTCCATCAGCCCTCTCCACCAATGGGAGGGTTGACCCATGACCTCCTCCAAAAACGCTGCCCGCGTGGCAGCGCATGCGCAGCCTTGCCCGGAAACAGAGAAAGCCCCCCATCCCCCACCTGGCCAACTTGGCAGCAGGCCATGCATGTCTCCCTGTCCAGGGCGGAGAGCACGCTGGCGGCGCTCACCCAGGCCTGCTACGACAAGCGGGGACGCAATGCGCGCCGGTTCGAAGTGGGATGCGCGGTGGAACTGGCGCTGGCACACATACGGCGCATGCAGGCCGATCCGCCGCAGGGCCGGGCTGGCGACAGACAACCCTCCGGTTATCCTGTGCCGTGGAGGTGACGCAATGACAAGGAAGACACCTGCGGCAGCGGGCAAATCTGCCGCCGCGCCGGCCGGCTATGCCAGCATTCACGGCGGCATCGTGGAATTGCTGGATGCGGCGAAGCAAGCGTCAGCGCGCAGCGTCAATGCGTTGATGACAGCCAGCTATTGGGAGATTGGCCGCCGGATCGTCGAAGCCGAGCAAAAAGGCAGGCGACGGGCCGGTTACGGCGAGCAGTTGATGGAACGCCTTTCCGCCGATCTGGCGACTCGATTCGGGCGCGGGTTCAGTCCGGACAATCTGGAGAACATGCGGCGCTTCTTCCTGGCGTATCCCTTGACTGCAATTTCCGAGACACCGTCTCGGAAATCCGGAGAACGGCTGTCCACAGGGAGTTCCGAGACGGTGTCTCGGAAATGCGATCTCGCCGAACTGGCCCAGGCCTTCCCTCTGCCATGGTCCGCCTATGTCCGGCTGCTGTCGGTCAAGGATGTCCATGCCCGCCGCTTCTACGAGACCGAGGCGCTGCGCGGTGGCTGGAGCGTGCGGCAGCTTGACCGGCAAATCGGAAGCCAGTTCTACGAGCGCACGGCCTTGTCCAGGGACAAGGCGGCGATGCTCGTCAAAGGGTCCGTGCCCACGCCCGGGGATGTCGTGACCCCCGACGATGCGATCAAGGACCCGTATGTGCTGGAGTTCCTCGACCTCAAGGACGAGTATTCGGAGTCCGACCTGGAGGCGGCTCTGATCCAGCGGCTGGAGGGTTTCCTGCTGGAGCTTGGCGAAGGCTTCACCTTCGTTGGACGGCAGCGCCGGCTGCGTATCGACCAGACCTGGTATCGCGTGGATCTTCTGTTCTTCCACCGCAAGCTGCGCTGCCTGGTCATCATCGACCTGAAGCTGGGCAGCCTGACCCATGCCGACGTGGGACAGATGCACATGTATTGCAACTATGCCAAAGAGCATTGGGCCTACCCGGATGAGAACCCTCCGGTCGGCCTGATCCTGTGCGCCGACAAGGGCCATGCCTTGGCGCGGTATGCGCTGGATGGCTTGCCAACCAAGGTGATGGCGGCCAACTACCGGATGGTGTTGCCGGATGCCGAGTTGCTGCAAAAAGAGCTGGAGAGCACTCGACGCATGCTGGAGTCTCGGCGAGTGCTCCACCCGGATGCTGGCCAACTATGACCCTGGCCACCGCTCCTCACCACAGCCCACTGTCGCTGGTAGACACCGCAATCGCCCCACCGGCCAGCGCCTGCTGGACCTGCTCCTGGCTGCAGACGAAGCCCGAGGCCACCAGGGGCGGCAGGATGCGGCGCTCGGCCTCGGTGATGTGGGCCAGCATGGGGGCGGGCATGATCTGCACGAGGTTGGGGTCGCTCTGCTCCACGGCCTTGATGCTGCGCGGCCAGGTGGAGCGGTCGGTGACGAAGACCTTTTGCATGGTCAGCAGCCCGGCCTTGTTGGCGCGCTGGATGGTGGCCACGCGCGTGGACAGCAGGCTGCTGGCGCCCAGGTCCACAAGGTAGTCCACGCCGCCCTTGTCGGGCGAGATGCCGTCGCAGCTGTCGATGTTGACGATGGCGATCTTGCCCGCCCCGGTGATGGTGGAGATCACCGAGCGCAGGCGGCGCAGTTCGATGTTGGCGACGATGGCGACTTCGGCCTGGCTGGCCAGCAGCGCGTCCATCTGCTCGGCCCCGTACAGGGTGGCGATGACGGGGCGGCGCGCCAGCCGCGCGCCCAGGGAGTTGTCCGGGCGGCCCATGTCAGAGGTCCAGCCCCAGCTTGCCGGGGTTGAGCAGGTTCTTGGGGTCCAGCATGCGCTTGGTGGCCTCCAGCAGCGCAAAGGCCGGGCCCAGCGACTGCCGCATGTAGGGCGCGCGCAGCAGGCCCACGCCGTGGTGGTGGCTGAGCGTGGCGCCGTGGCGCAGCAGCACGGCGTTGGCCGCGTCCCAGGCCGCGCGGTACCACTGGGCGCGCTGGTCCACGGCCACCTCGCCGCGCAGCGAAAAGTACAGGCAGGCGCCATCCACATAGGCATGCGACTGGTGGGCCGAGCCGGCCAGGGTGCCGGGGATGGCCTGCAGCGCGGCGACCACTTCCTCGTAGATGGCCGGCAGGTCTTTCCAGGGGCCGCACATCTCCAGCGTGTCGGCGACGAAGCCCGGGCCTTTCTTGAAGCCCTCGGCGCTCTTGCCGGTCAGGTAGCGCGTGTCCAGCCAGCGCTCCAGGGTGGCGGCGCCGTCCAGCCGTTCACCCAAGGGTGCACACACACGTTCGCAGATGGCCATGACGGCATCGACGATCTCGGGTGCGCCTTCGTCGGCGATCAGCAGCACGTTGAGGTCGCTGCGGCCGAATTGCACGCCGCTTTCCAGCGCGTCGTACAGCCGCAGCGCGGCGGGGTTGGCGCCTTGCTGCAGGATCTGGCGGCAGGCCTCCAGGCCCTGGGCAAAGCTGGCGAAGCCATAGGCGATGGCGCGGCCGTGGTCGGGCAGGCGGTGCAGCTTGAAGCGGATGCGCACGATCACGCCCAGCGTGCCTTCCGAGCCGATGAACAGCTGCTGCAGGTCCGGCCCGATGGCCGCGCGCGCGTAGCCGCCCACGGTGACGAGGCGGCCATCGGCCAGCACCACGTCCATGCCGTGGACCATGTCCTCGATCTTTCCGTAGCGCGTGGACAGCTGGCCCGCGCCCCGGCAGGCCACCCAGCCGCCCACGGTGCTGATGCCGAAGGACGAGGGCCAGTGGCCCATGGTCATGCCGTGGCGGCGCTGGATGGTTTCCTCGAACACGTCGCCGAACATGCCGGCCTCGACCTCGACGATCTGGCTTTGCTCGTCCATGGCGATGAAGCGATTGAGTTCGCACAGGTCCAGCACGATGCCGCCGCGCAGGGGCAGGGCCGCGCCCGTGACGTTGCTGCGCCCGGCCGAGACGGTGACGGGAATGGCGTGCGCGTCGGCAATGCGCATCACGGCCTGCACCTGCTCCACGGTGGATGCATGGGCGATGACGGCCTGCGGCGTGGCCGGGTGGCCCGAGGTCTCGGCCACCATGGTGCGGGCCCACCAGTCGCGCGTGCCGGCGACGATGTCGGCGCGCTCGGTCTGCACGCGGTCGCAGGCGGCGCGCAGCGCGGCGAGCGCGGCCTCGGGCACGGCCACGGGCTCGTGCTGCAGGCCGCAGGCAGGACCTTCGGAGGCAGGGCGGGCGGCTGCGGGTGCGGCCTGCGCCGCCCAGCCCGGTGTCGTGGGGGCGCCCACCACGTAGTTGCGGCGGTTGTAGCCGCGGGCGATTGCGTCTTTGCTCAGCATTGGATGTCTCCCATCAAAATCTGTTTTTCGCGCTCCACGGCGCGGCGGTAGTCGTGGACCTGTTGCGCGACCTGCGCGGGTGTCAGTCCCAGTTCATCGGCCAGGATGTCGCCCACGCGCTGCGCGGCGTGGGCCGAGGCATCGCGCGCCATGAGGCGGGCGCGCAGGCGGCGCGAGAGCACGTCGTCCACGCTGGCCGCCATTTCGTGGCGCACGGCGTAGAGGACCTCGGCCTCGGTATGGGGCAGTCCCTGCACGATGGGCCGGGCCAGTTCGGGCCGGGCGGCCAGCAGGTCGCTGACGAAGCGCGCCTCCGTGCCATAGCGCTCGCCCAGGTGGGCCGACAGGCCGCCCGTGGCCGTGATGGCCTGGGCGTCGTAGCCGGCCGCGCCCAGCACAAAGGCCGAGGTGGTGGTGCAGCGCGTGCGCCGGCCCAGCAGTTTCTCGACGGCGTCCACGGTCTGCTCGGCCATGTGGCGTGAGGTGGTGAGCTTGCCGCCGACGATGGTGACCAGGCCGTCGGCTGCCACATGGATTTCGTGGTTGCGCTTCATCTCCACGGTCTTGCCGCCGGGCGGGCCGACCAGGGGGCGGCAGCCGGCGATGGAGCCGACCACGTCCTCGGGCGACAGGTCCACCTTGAGCGCCGATCGGGCGCCTTCGAGCAGGAAGTCCAGCTCGGTGCGCGTGCAGTGCACATCGTCCAGGCCGCCTGCGTAGTCCTCGTCGGTGGTGCCCAGGTAGGAGACATCGCCCCAGCGCGTGATGGTGGCGCGCCGGCTGCGGCCCGGCACGGGAATGGTGACGGTGCAGTCGTTGCGTATGCGCAGCCAGGGAATGGCCACGTGCACGCCCTTGGCGGGGCGCACGTGCAGCCGGGGCTCCTGGCCGGGCTTGCGGCCATCCCAGTCGCGCAGCCACACGCCCGTGGCCATGACCACGCTGCGCGCGCGCACCGTGATCTCGCGACCATCGGCCTGGACGATGGCGCCATCCACGCGGCCGTGGGCGTTGCGCGTGACGGCGGTGGCCTGGCAGTGGTTGAGCACGGCCGCGCCGTGGAAGGCCGCGGTGCGCGCCACGGCCAGCGTGAGCCGCGCATCGTCCACGCGCGCGTCGAAGTACATGTAGCCGCCCAGGAGCTGCTCTTCGCGAAAGCTCGGGCAGTGCGACAGCACCTCGGCCTTGCCGAGCTTGCGGTGCAGGATGCCTTCGCGCCAGCCGCCGGCCAGGTCATAGGTCCACAGCAGGCTGCCGAAGGCCTTGGCCAGGCGGGCGTCGAAGACGCCGTCGCGCTCCATCACGGGAAACAGGAAGGGCAGGCGCTGCACCAGGTGCCGCGCATTGCGGCGCAGGCGCTGGCGCTCCAGCAGCGAGTGCCGCACCAGCCCCAGGTTGCCCTGTTCGATGTAGCGCAGGCCGCCGTGCACCATCTTGGAGGACTTGGACGAGGTGCCCGAGGCGAAGTCGTCCTTCTCCACCAGCGCCACGCGCAGGCCGCGAAGGCTGGCGTCCAGCGCCGCATAGGCGCCGGTGATGCCGCCGCCGATGACCAGCAGGTCGAAGGCCTCGTCACCCAGCCGCGCGAGCTGGTCCGCGCGCTGCAGCTGCAGCGGCGCGGTCTGGGTCAGTGCGGCGCTGTCCCTGCGTTCCTTGCCAAAGGGCCATTGCATCATGCGCAGCCCTCCAGGGCGGCGTTGCGCCCGGGGGCCCGGGCGCGGGCCAGTTCGTCGCCCACGCGGGCGCGCCAGATGCGGCGGCGCTCGCCGCGCTCGTCGGCGGCCATGCGCGGGGTGAAGACCGCTTCGGTGCGCAGCGTGGCGCAGGCCTGCTCCAGCCCGTCCCACAGCAGGCCCGCGCTGCCGGCCATGAAGGCGATGCCGCGCAGGCTGGCCTTGTCGGTATCGGCCAGGCGGCGCACGGGCAGGCCGCCCAGGTCGGCCTGGATCTGCAGCAGGGCATCGCTGCCCGACAGGCCGCCGCCCACCAGCAGCTCGCCCACCTCGGTGCCCGATGCCGCCTCGTCCGCCTGCACGCAGGAGGCCACGGAATGCGCAATGCCTTCGAGGATGGAGCGCGCCAGCTGCGGCCGCGAGGTGGCCATGGACACGCCCGAGATCGAGGCCCGCGCGCCCGGCTCCATGGCCGGCAGGCGCAGGCCGGTGAGCGCGGGGATGAAGACCAGGTCGGCCGGCGTCTCGGCCTCGCGGGCCAGGGTGCTGATCTGCTGCGGGTTGTCGAACCACTGCAGCTTCTCGCAGATCCAGTTGAGCGCCGAGCCCGTGGTGGGCACATAGGTCTCGATGGCATAGCGCGAGACACCGCCCATGCGCCGCGCGGTCATGGTCAGCGAGCTTTCATGGGCCGCGTCATGCGCGGGCAGCTTTGTTCCCGTGAGCACATCGACGAAGCTGCCCGTGCCATGCACGCACAGCGCCTGGCCCCGCTCCAGGCAGCCCAGGCCCACGGCGGCCGCATGCTGGTCGCCCGCGCAGGCCAGGATGGGCACGGCCAGGCCCAGCAGCTCGGTGCGCGTGCGGCCGAAGTCCTGCACGTCCTCGCACAGGCGGGGCAGCAGTTCGGCGGGAAATTCCAGCGCGTCCAGCCAGTCCTGCAGGTAGCGGTGATCGCCCAGCGCATAGGCGTTGCCCGAGGTCACATTGGTGGGCGTGGTGACCACGGCGCGCGCATCCGACAGATGCCACAGCAGCCAGGAGTCGATGGTGCCGAAGGCCAGGCGGCGCTGCTGCCAGGCACGGGCCACGGCCGCATCCTCACGCAGCTTGCGCGCGGCCCACAGGTAGGGCGAACGCACGCCCACGGGCCGGCCCGCGTGGCGGATCAGCCGGGCATCCCAGTCGCCGGCCAGCAGGGCCAGTTCGTCGCGGTGGCGCGAGTCCTGCCAGACCATGATGGGGGCCAGCGACCGGCCCGTGGCCGTATCCCAGAGCACGGCCGAGCAGCGCTGGTTGGCAATGGCCAGGGCCACGATCTGCTGGCCGCTGCCCTGGGCGCGGGCGATGGCGCGGCGGCACACGTCCAGCGTGCGCTCCAGCAGCAGGTCGGCGTCCTGCTCGACCACGCCGGGGCGCGGGCAGTGGATTTCCAGCGGCAGATAGTCCTGGGCGGACACCTGCCCGTCGCGTCCCACGACGGCGGCGCGCGTGCCCGAGGTGCCTTCGTCTATGCAAAGGATCACGGCTTCATGGTGCATGGGGTGGTCTCTTTCAGGCGGTGGTTTGAGCGACCTTGGCGGGCGGGGCGGCGTCGTCCGCGAACTGGGGCGCGCCGGGCTCGTCGTCGGGGTTCACGGTGGTGCGCGTGGGGTCCCAGCGGATGGAAAAGCAGACGATGCTGGCCAGCAGCGGCACCACGGACAGGATGAGGAAGGTGTTCTCCAGCCCGTACTGCTGGCGGAACAGCGGGAACACCAGCAGCCCCAGCGCCGCTCCCATGGCGCCCAGCGCGCCGATCACGCCGTTGGCGCCCGCGCGCAGCTCGCTGCGGAACGACAGCGTGGACAGGCTCTTGCCGTTGGCGCCGGGCCCGCCCGAGTGAAAGAGGATGAACAGCGAGGGCACGGCCACGGCCAGCCAGATGGGCATGCGGCCGTTGAACAGGCCCAGCACCAGCAGCATCAGGAACACCAGCGCAAAGCCGAAGGCCGAGGCCCGCCGCAGGCCCAGCCGGCGCCCGATGACGGGCGACAGGAAGCCGCCGACGATGCCGAACACGTTGAACACCAGCGCGCCCAGCGTGGCCTCGCGGAAGTCCTTGCCGAACAGCGATGCGCTGATCAGCGGCAGGTACCAGCCCACGGCGAAGTACTGGATGGACTGGCCTATCTGCACCGTGGCCGCCAGCAGCGTGCGCGGCAGGTAGATGCCGCGAAAGATCAGCAGCACATTGGCCAGGCCGCGCCGGGCCGGGTTGAGCACGGGCAGGCGCTCGGCAAGGGGCGCTGCCCTGAAGGTCTGGCCATAGATGCGCGTCATGGCGCGGGCCGCGTCGTCCAGCCGCTCCTTGCGTGCCAGCCAGGTCGGGCTTTCCACCAGCAGCGCGGCCTGCATGCCCAGGATGAACACGCCGAACACGGCGGTGGCCGCGACCGAGTAGCGCCACAGCGAATCGCCCACGTCCCAGGAGTGGAACCACAGCGCCAGCACCAGGTTGCTGCACACGGCCATGTACCACATGCCCTGCCAGACATTGAGCCGGCTCTTGAGGCGTGCGGGCGTGAATTCGGCCAGCACCGCCATGGCGATGGCGAAGTCGATGCCATAGGCCGCGCCCACGAAGAAGCGGCCGAAGAGGATGGTGGCGTAGTCGGGCGCCATGCTGACCAGCAGCGCACCGGCCACGGCCAGCACCTTGGCGATGACCAGGGGGCGCATGCGGCCCCAGCGGTCGGCCATCCAGCCGCCGATGGGGTTGAAGGCGATGGACACCCAGGAGGCCAGCGACGTCATCCAGGCCACCTCGGCCGGCGTGAGCTGCTGGTCGCGCGTCATGGGCCCCAGGCCCACGCTGAGCGCGGAGTTGGAAAAGGCGTCGAGGAAAAGGCCGCCGAGTGCCAGCCACCAGATGGTGCCGGCGCGGCCTGAAATGCCCTGGCGTGCGTCGATGTACGAGATGACATCCTGAACGCCACGAATGCTGTGGCCTGTGGTTTGCATCGCTGCCTCCTGGTTGTCTGCAAGAGGCCGGCGCACACCACACAGGCGTGACAAGACCATCTCACAGATGGTCTTCAAATCTTGAACCTGTGCCCGGGATTCTAGGAAATAGCAGGGGTTGCGCAGTATCGGTAGAAGCACCAGGGCGAAGGCGCCGGGCTATCAGGCGCGCTAATAGCAGGCGGCAGGCAGGGCCGGCAAGCATTGGTTTTTCCTGTGGCGCGAACGCTGCGCGTGTTTCACTCTGTTTCTCGAGCGATAGAAAAAGACAATAGGATTTTTCGATTAATTGTCTAAACAGATGAAATAGAGGGAGGGAACCCATGATGTCAATCAGACGATGGGCAAGGCTGTTGCTGTGTGCCAGCATGCTTTTGCTGGGCAGTCAGGCAATGGCGCAGAAGATGTTGATGCTGACCACGGACGCGGGCGGGGTGAACTCTTCCGTCGAGGAGTCCGAGTTCACCAATATGAGAACGGAATTCTCCAACGTGGTGGGCGCAGCCAACGTGACACGGGTGTCCACTCTGTTCACAGCCAATGGCATCAGCGCAGCCACCTTCAACCCGCCCGGCGGGCCCTACGACATGGTGGTGGTCGCCAGCCACTATCGGGCCATCCATCCCACGAACTGGGCAGTCCTGTCACAGGCCGTGGCCAATCGCTGGGCCAACAGCGTGCTTTTCTTCGTCGATGGCTATGACGACACGCTGACCAACGACGTGCAGATGCTGGAGCTGCTCAATGCCAATACCGGGCGGAATTTCACATTGGGCACGAAGGTGGGAGTCTTTCAGAGCTATCCGCTGAATGCCAACTCTGCCTATTCGGGCTCGTTCACCAGTCTCGACCCGGTCTACGGTGGATTTTTCGACTACATCAACAACGTCCCCGGAGAAAACGTTCTGTACCTGGCGAACGGCACACCCGTTGCCGGCTTCCCGCCTGCGGGCTCCACCGCCCTGGTCAATGGCGTCTACGCCTTGCTGGTGCCCGTCGCCCAGTCCAACAATGGCCAGGGCGCCTGCGTCTTTGCCACCGTGGATGTGTCCAACTTCCGAGATGCGGACATGACCCTCGCCCGCAACGGCGGCAAGATCGCGCAGGCCTTTGTGCGCGCCGTGACTGATCCGGGTGGTGCCTGCGGCCTGCCCACGGTGACCAAGCGCTTTGACAAGACCGATGTGCTGCTGGGCGGCGCCGGCAACACGGCGCAGCTGACCATCGAATTTCAGAATGCCACGCTGCAGGACGTGGCCCATGCCAAGGTCACCGATGCCCTGCCCAGCCCCCTGCTGATCGGCAGCGGCCCCGTCACCCATACCTGCACGGGCGGCACGCTGACCGCGACTGCGGGCTCCAGCACGGTCAATCTGAATGACTTCGGTATTCCCCACACCACGGGCTGCTCCATCACCGTGCCCGTGGTCTGGCCCAATGACGCGGCAGGCCGCGCAGCCTGCGCGGACCCTGTGGCACGCACCGTGACCAACATCATCCGGCCCGGCGTGGACTTCACACCCGCAAGTTCGGGCAACAACGCCACGGCCACGCTGACCTGCCAGCCCGGCACGCTGGCCGTGGGCAAGACGGTGGCCTGGGCCGCAGGCAGTCAGGCCACGGATCTGACGGGCAGCAGCTTCCCCGTCAGCGTTTTCTGCACGGGAACGGACGGCGTTGTGGTGCCGAGCATTGCCACCAGCGTGACGCTGAGCACGCCCACGGCGGGCGCCGTCTCTGTCACGCCCGTCATCTCCAGCGGCAGCTGCACGGTGACCGAAACCTCTCGCCCAGCGGCACCGGCCAATCACCAGTGGGTGGAGGTCAGCCCGCCCAGCGGCACCGTGGCCTTGCTGGCGCCACCTGGCAGTCCTGCCGTGGCCTTGACCAACACGCTGGCGCGCAGCGCCGCATCGATTGCGCTCACCAAGACCGTGGCGGGCGGCCCTGCAGCGGGCGTAACCGGCAACTTCGACTTCACTGCGAGCTGCGGCGTGGACGGCAACTACACCGGCGCCGTGGCGCTGAGCAATGCCTCGTCGGGAACGGGCGGCATCGCCGGTGTTCCGCAAGGCGCGAGCTGCGTGGTCACCGAGAACACGCCTTTGCCTACCGCGCCGGTCAACTACAGCTGGGGCGTCATGCCCGCTGCCGTGCCGGTGACGGTGGTGGCTTCCGGCAATGCGGCCGCTTTCACCAATACCCTGGTGCGCAGCACCGCTGCCATCAGCCTGACCAAGAACGTCACGGGCGCGCCTGCAGGCGGCGTGAGCGGCAGCTTTGCCTTCACGGCCAGCTGTGGCGCGAGTGGCAGTTTCACGGGGACCGTGGTGCTGGCCAATGCGACCACGGGCACAGGCACCATCACCAACGTGCCCCAAGGCGTGAGTTGCTCGGTCAGCGAAAGCACCACGCTGCCCTCGGCACCCGCAGGCCTGGCGTGGGGCAGGATGCCGGCGGCCGTCACGCTGACGGTGGCGGCCACGGGCAACGCAGCGGCTTTCACCAACGAGCTGACGGCGGCGGCTGGCAATGTGGCAGCCATCCCCACGTTGAGCCAGTGGGCGCTGATGATGCTGGCCCTGATGCTGGCCGGGATGGCGGCACTTTCGATCAGGGCAGCGTCCAGGGATTGACGGTGGAATGGGGCTGGGTCCGCCCAGCCCAAAGCCCAATGAAAAAGCCGGAAATGCTCATCGCATTCCCGGCTTTCTTATGGGTTGGAGGGAGGTGAAAAGCGCGGCGTCAGTGGACCACGACGGGCTGCTGGGCCAGGCCGGCGTAGCGATCCAGCGCGTCTTCCACCTCTTCCTCGGTGGGGGCGTCGAGCTGCCAGGCAATGATCTGCTTTTGGAACATCTCGGCCCAGGAGCCGTCCAGGTAGACCTCCTTGCCCGAGCGCTTGTCCACGATCTCGAAGCCGTGGCGTGGCAGTTGGCGGGCGGTGTCGACTGCCTCATTGCCAGCCGTTGCATCCGGATCCATGTCGGGACGCAGATGGAGCACCACAAAAGATTCGGAGTCGTAAAGCATTTGCATGGTGTTCCCTTTCTGGCCCGTTGCCGGGCGTCGCACAGCCTACATGGCTGCGAAGCGCCGGATTTCAAGAACCGTGGGGGTCCCGATCTATCACAGGCACTTGCATGCAGTATTCCACGGATTGGCATGCGCGGCGGCGTGCGCCGCAGGCCGCGCTGTGGTAGGCGGGCGGCAGCGGTGCCTGCAAGTGCCGGCCTACCCGCGATCAGGGCGCCTGGCGGCCCTTGAGCTGCAGGTCGGCGAAGTCGCCGTTGTCCTGCGCCAGCCGGATGCGCACGGGCAGGTATTGCATGGATGGCGCCAGCCACAGCGAAGCCTGCTGGTCATCGCCGGCCGCAGCGATCTTGTCCAGCCGCAGCGCCTGCGTGCTGCCCGAGGGCAGGTCCAGCGTCTCGGTCTCGCCCACGCGGAAGGTCCAGCGGTCGGCGCGCCGCGCGCTGACGGTGATGAAGCTGATCTGCGTGCCCGCCGGGTAGCGCTGCGGCGCCGCCGCCAGCAGGGCCGACAGTTGCAGGAACACGCTGAGCCGGTCCTGCGCGCCGGGCGCGATGGCGGCATCGGGCGCGCCCGTGCTGAAGTGCGCCAGGTTCTGGTCGAACGCCAGCTGCGCCGATTGCTCCTTGCGTGCCTTGTCGTTGAAGCGGCTGGGCTCCAGGCCCCTGTCGGTGATGCGGCCCTCGCTGGTCTGCGAGCGCGAGCCCAGCAGGAACAGGCTGACTTCCTGGCTGGCCCGGTACTGGCCGTTGGCATGGCGCCAGACCAGCTCGGCACTGGCCGAGTAGTTGAAGCGCTTGGCCTGGCCGGTGACGGCGAACGACAGCCGCGCGGGATCGGGCAGTTGCACGGGAACGGGGGCGTCGGAGGCCAGCGGCGTGCCATCGGGCGAGGTGATGGCCATGCCCTGGGCCGGGCCGGCCGAGGGTGTGGGTGGTGTTTCGGGTTCGGGCTTGGGAGCAGGCGGCGCCGGCGGTGTGGCCGGGGTTGCCCCGCTGCCGGCATCGGCGGTTTCAGAGGCTTCCGATGCGGCAGGCTCCGGCGCTGCGGCCATCGGCAAGGGCTCCACGGTTTCGCGGATGGGCGTGTCCAGCGGCTCGGGCGTGGGCGCGGGCGCGGCGGGTGCCGGGCGCTGGACCTTGGGGCGAGGCTGCTGCGGCTTGGGCGCAGGCGCCTTCGGTGCGGGTACGGGCGCTGCAGGCGGGGGGGCGGGGGGCTCGGGCAGGGACAGCGCCCGCGTCTGCATGGCCGCCACCTTGGTGTGCGGCGCCGATACCTGGCTCCACAGCGGCAGGCCCAGCAGGGCCAGCGCATGGCCGCCCAGCACCACGGCGGTGATGGCGGGCAGGGCGCGCTGGCGTAGGCTCATGTCAGTTATCCATAGTGCTGCGCGCCACCCACAGCCCATGAAACCGGCGCGGCCCAAGGCCAGGGACAGCGAGCAAGGGCCTACGCCGGCCGCGCCGCCCCGCAGCGAGGCTGTCGTCCCCCTTCCAGGGGGAAGGCGCGAAGCGACTCAGGGGGTGTAGCTTCATCTCAGGCATTCCAGCCCAGGTCCTGGGACAGCTGGACGCAGGCCTCGCGCAGCGGCGCGTCGATGGCGCCGCCGTATTCGGGGTCGAAAGTGGCAATCGAGCCCAGCGTGGTCAGGCCCAGCACGATATGGCCCGAGGAGTCGAAGACCGGCGTGCAAAAGGCCACGATGCCGGGCAGCACGGTATCGACCACGCGGGCGGTGCCGCGCTCGCGCACCTCGGCCAGCATGGCGTCTATGGCCTCGGGCGTGAGCGGCAGGTCCTTGCGCTGGATGCGGCGGGCCTTGTCCACTTCGGGCTCCAGCAGCGGGGCCGTGACCTCGCGCGGCAGCCAGGCCGCGAAGCAGCGCCCGGTGGCCGAGGCCAGCATGGGCATGACATCGCCCAGGCGCAGGTTGGCGGTGACCGACTGGGCGCTTTCCTCCCAGTGCACGATGGTCGGCCCGTGGTTGCCCCAGACGGCGATGGCCGCCGTGTGGTGGATGCGCTCCATGAGCGCGGGCATGCGTTCGCGCGCCAGCCGCACGGGGTCCAGCCGGGCCAGCGATGCCAGGCCCAGCTTGAGCGAGGCCGGGCCCAGGTCGTAGCGGGAGGTGCGCGCGTCCTGGGTGACCAGGCCGATGCGCTGGAAGCTCACGAGGTAGCGGTGCGCCTTGGCGGCGCTCATGCCGGCGTCGGACGCCAGGTCCTTGAGCATCTGCGGGCCCCGGGCGCGCGTCAGCGCCTCCAGCAATGTAAAACCGACCTCGACCGATTGAATCCCTGCGCGTTCCTTGTCCATTGCAATAGAATTTGGTTTTGTTTAGTTAAATCAATTTAACTTATCGTAATTCGTGGCTGCGTCGCCATGGGTATCCAGGCCGCTGCCCGGATGCCGTGGCGCGCGGCGGCGGCACGGGGGAGCAGCATGAAACTTGCCACATACAAGGACGGATCGCGGGACGGGCAACTGGTCGTGGTGTCACGCGACCTGAGCCAGGCCCATTATGCGACCGGCATAGCGAGCCGCCTGCAGCAGGTGCTCGACGACTGGAGCTACATGGCGCCCCAGCTGCAGGACCTGTACCACCTGCTCAACAGCGGCAAGGCGGTCCATGCCTTTGCCTTCGATCCGCGCCAGTGCATGGCGCCGCTGCCGCGCGCCTACCAATGGGCCGACGGCTCGGCCTACATCAACCATGTGGAGCTGGTGCGCCAGGCGCGCGGCGCCGAGGTGCCGGCCAATTTCTACACCGACCCGCTGATGTACCAGGGCGGCAGCGACGATTTCCTGGGCCCCTGCGACGATGTGGTGGTGCCCAGCGAGTCCATGGGCATCGACTTCGAGGCCGAGATCGCCGTCATCACCGCCGACGTGCCCATGGGCGCCACGCCCGAGCGTGCGCTGGGCGGCGTGCGCCTGGTCATGCTGGCCAACGACGTGAGCCTGCGCAACCTGATCCCCAATGAGCTGTCCAAGGGCTTCGGCTTCTTCCAGTCCAAGCCTGCCACCTCCTTCAGCCCCGTGGCCGTGACGCTGGACGAGCTGGGCGACGCCTGGAAGGGCGGCCGCCTGCACCTGACGCTGCAGTCCACCTGGAACGGCCGCAAGGTCGGCATGTGCGATGCGGGCGAGGACATGAGCTTTCACTTCGGCCAGCTCATCGCCCATATCTGCAAGACGCGCAATGTGCGCGCCGGCTCCATCGTGGGCAGCGGCACCGTGAGCAACAAGGGCGTGGAAAGCGGCAAGGGCAAGAACCGGCGCATGGAGTGGCCCAAGGGCTACAGCTGCATTGCGGAGAAGCGCTGCATAGAGACCATCCAGGACGGCGCGCCCAAGACCGAGTTCATGCGCTTTGGCGACACCATCCGCATCGAGATGAAGGGCAAGGACGGCCAGAGCATCTTCGGCGCCATCGACCAGAACATCGTCGAGCCTGCCGAATGAGCCGCGTCTGCGCACCCTGGTGGCGCCTGGCGGGCAGGTCGCTGCGCGCCGGCCTGGCCGCGCTGGCGCTGTCGCCGCTGGCGGGGGCATTCGCGGCGTCCCCGGCCGCGGATCCCGTCACCTGCCCGCCCGAGGCGCGCATGCCCGGCCCGGACGAGATCCGCGCCATGCAGCGCAAGGCGCAGGACCGTGGGCTGCTGTGGCGCATCGAGCACCGGGGCCGCACCAGCTGGCTCTACGGGACCATGCACGCGGCCAAGCTTGACTGGAGCGTGCCCGGCCCCACGGTGGCGGACGCGCTGCGCGCCTCCGACAGCCTGGCGCTGGAGCTGAACATCCTCGATCCCGAGGTCATGAAGGTCTTGTTCGCCGGCATGCAGGCGCGGCCCGATGCGCCGCCGCTGCGCGGCGATCTCCAGCACCGGCTTGAGGAGCAAAGGCGCCTGGCCTGCGCCGGTCCCGAGCTGGCCCTGCTGCGCCCCGACGCCCAGGTGATCTCCCTGTTGTCGCTGGCCGGCCGCAGCGAGGGGCTGGACGCGTCCTATGGCATCGATTTCTCGCTGGCCGGCGTGGCGCTGGCCCTGGGCAAGCCCGTGCTGTCGCTGGAGACGCCCGAGCTGCAACTGCGCGAGCTGGTCTCGGACGACCCCGCGCGCGTGGCCGAGACGGTGGAGTCCGGCCTGCGCCAGCTGGAAAGCGGCATCGCCTCCCAGAAGCTGGGACTGATCGCACGCGTCTGGGCCGATGGCCGCATCCACCTGCTGGAGAGCCTGCCCGACTGGTGCGACTGCATGGCCAATGCCGCCGAGCGCGCCGACTACGACCACATGGTCTATGGCCGCAACCCCGGCCTGGCGCGCGAAGTGGCGCGGCAGATCCGTTCCGGCCGCAGCGTGTTCGCCGCCGTGGGCGCCCTGCACATGGTGGGCACGCGCGGCCTGCCGGCGCTGCTGGCGGCCCAGGGCTTCAAGGTGCAGCGCGTGGAGTTCCCCGCAGCCAGCCCGCCCTGAAACATACGGCCGCCGCCTCCATGAACAAGAGCAACAGGGCGCGGCCAGGACCCATCCACACCCATCCCACAGGAGACAACAATGGACCGTAGACAATTCCTGGCCGCCGTGGCGGCCTCATCCGCCGGCATGGCCGCGCCTTTTGCACAGGCGCAGGACTGGCCCGCCAGCAACATCCGCTGGGTCGTGCCCTATCCGCCCGGCGGCGGCACCGACGTGCTGGCGCGCACCGTGGCCGAGGCCATGCGCCAGACGCTGAACCAGACCATCGTGGTGGACAACCGCCCCGGCGCCTCCACCAACATCGGCGCCCAGATCGTGGCCACGGCCAAGCCCGACGGCTACACCATCATGTCGGCCGACAACGCCGTGCTGGCCTACAACGAGCACCTGTTCAGCAAGCTGTCCTTCAATCCCGAAAAGGACTTCACCTACATCGGCGGCATCAGCCGCTTCCCGATGGCGCTGGTGGTGAACCCGAACTTCGAGGCCAAGACCTTCAAGGAATTCCTGGCCTACGTAAAGGCGCATCCGGGCCAGGTCAACTACGCCTCGCCCGGCAACGGCTCGCCCCACCACCTGGCCATGGAGATGTTCAAGAACCGCACGGGTACCTTCCTGACGCACATCCCCTATCGCGGCGCGGCGCCTGCGCTGGCCGACGTGATGGGCGGCCAGGTGCCCTGCATGTTCCTGGACCTGGCCTCGGGCCTGCCCGTGATCCAGTCGGGCAAGGTGCGGGCCCTGGCCATCGGCACGGGCAAGCGCGTGCCCAGCCTGCCCGAGCTGCCCACGCTGGCCGAGGTCGGCGTGCCCGATACCGAGGTCTATGCCTTCCAGGGCATCCTGGGCCCGGCCAAGATGCCCCCCGCCGTGGTGCAGCGCCTGAACGCCGAACTCAACAAGGCGCTGGCCAACCCCGCCGTGGTCAAGCGCATGCAGGACTTCGGCATGGAGGCGCTGCCCGGCACGCCCGAGCAGTTCCTGGCCATGTCGCGCGCGGAGTCCAAGCGCTGGGGGGCCATCATCAAGAGCGCGGGCGTGAAGCTGGACTGACCCCCTGAGCGGCTGCGCCGCTTCCCGTTGCACGTCGCCCGTTGCACGGCGCCCCTTCTCGCTTCGCGGAGGGGGCGTACGGGCAGCCGGCGACACCCTCGGTGCGGGGCGGCGCGGCCGGCGTAGGCCCTTCCTCGGTGTCTCTGGGTTGGGCCGTGGCGGGTTTGGGCGCTGGTGTGCTGGCGGTGCCTTTGGGCGTTGCTCATCGCCAATCCAGCCATCAATCCAGCGCCTTCTGCCTGCGCATGGTGATGAAAAGAACGGCCAGGCTGGCGGCGGCGCCGGCCACGCCCAGGGCGGCGAAGAGGGGGATGCCCCACAGGCGCGGGCCCATGGTCAGCAGGCCGGGGGCCAGGCCCAGGATGAAGGCGCCGGAGACCACGGCCAGGGCCAGGCGGGTGGCGGCGCGTTCCAGTGCCAGTGAAAGCCGGTCGATGTGGCGTATGTCCAGGTCGGCCTGCAGCCGGCCCGAGCGCAGTCTTTGCATCACCAGCCGCAGGGTGTGCGGCGCGTCGTCAGCCAGTTCCATCCATTGCGCCATGGCGGCGCGGCGCTGGCGCGCCAGGCTGCGCAGGGAGTAGCGCTGCAGCAGCTGGGCCTTGACCAGGGGCGTGGCCGTCTGCACCACGTCGAATTGCGGGTCCAGCTGCAGCAGCACCTGGTCGGCCGTGATCAGGGCCTTGAGCAGCAGGGCCATGTCGGCGGGCAGGGCCACGCCGGTTTCGCGGGCCAGAGCCATGAAGTCCTGCAGTGCGCGGGACATGACCAGGCGGCCGTTGCTGGCGCCGGGGCCATGGCGGGTCACGAAGCGGTCCACGGCGGCCTCGATGCGCGCGGCCGAGGGCGGGGCGCGGCCGGGCATTTCGCTTTCGGCAGCCCATTCCAGCAGCACGCCCGAGAGGCTGCGGCCCTGGCCCTCGACCAGGGCGCGCATCAGGCCCAGCACCTGGCGGCGGCGCTGGGGCGACAGCCGCCCGACCATGCCGAAGTCGATGAAGCCCACGCGGTTGCCGGGCAGGGCCAGCAGGTTGCCGGGGTGCGGGTCGGCGTGGAACAGGCCGTCGCGCAGCACCATCTGCAAAAACGCGCAGGCGCCACGGCGCGCCAGCAGCGGGCCGTCCAGCGCGGGGTCCGCACCCACGGCCGAGGCTGGCACACCCGGCACGAAGTCCTGCACCAGCAGGCGCGGCCCGCTCAATGCCCAGTGGATGGCCGGCACGACGATCTCGGGCTGGGCCGCGAAGTGCCGCGCCACGGCGTCGCCGTTGTGGGCTTCGACGGTGAAATCCAGTTCCTCGCGCAGCGCCTGGCCCAGCTGGCGCGTGACCTCGCGCGGGCGGTAGCGTGCCAGCTGCGGCCATTGTTCCTGGGCCAGCAGCGCCAGGTGCTCGAGCAGGCGCAGGTCGGCTTCGATCTGGGGGCGCAGCCCGGGGCGCTGGACCTTGACCACGACTTCGATGTCGGCAGCGCTGGCCGCAGGGGTGCTGTCGCTGTCGCTGCCGCTGCCGTCCTCCTGGTCTTGCCGGTCATCCCGGTCATCCCGGTCTTCGGCCGCAGGCAGCCGCGCGCGGTACACCTGGGCCATGGAGGCCGAGGCCAGCGGCACGGGGTCGAAATGCGTGAACACCTGCTCCACGGGCAGGCCCAGCGACTGCTCGATCAACGGCTGGGCCGTCTCCCAGGGCAGCGGGGCGGCGTGGCTGTGCAGTTGCTGCAGGGCGGCCGTCCATTCGGGCGCGAGCAGGTCCGAGCGCGTGGCCATGATCTGGCCCAGCTTGACGAAGCTCGGCCCCAGGTGTTCGAGGGCCATGCGCAGGCGCTCGGGGCGGCTGGCATCCAGCGGATGCTCGGGATGGGGCTGGCTGCCGCGTGGCGCGAAGCGGGCCAGGCCCAGCGTGTCGACCAGGTCGGCCAGCCCGAAGCGCAGCAGCACGCCGACGATTTCCTGCAGCCGGGCACGGTCGCGCACGGCGACCACGGCGGTTTGCAGCATGGGCATCTCCTGTCGGTGGTGGCAATGCGGTCCATTGTGCCGATGCGCCAGACGCCATTGCGCAGGAATCGCCCGCCTCCGGGGCGGGGCTCAGGCCAGCCGCTGCACCTGCACCGCGCAGTCGTAGAAGCTGGGCGCGCGGCCCAGGTCGGTCAGGCGCTGGTGGGTGAGCTCGTTGACATTGGTGCCGTTGTCGCCATGCTTGCGCCACCAGATGCCCAGGCCGTTGACCACGCCACGGCGCGCGCGGCCGTTGAGGGTGGCGTGGCATTCGTAGCTGCCCCGGTCGTTGAAGACGCGGACCCGGTCGCCCTCGGCCACGCCGCGCGGGGCGGCGTCGTCGGGGTGCAGCTCCACCAGCGGGCGGCCTTCCATGGTGCGCAGGCTCTTGACGTTGACGAAGCTGCTGTTGAGAAAGTTGCGTGCCGGCGGCGAGATCATGGCCAGCGGGTAGCGCGCATCCGTTTCGGCGGTTTCGTAGTTGGGCAGGTAGTCGGGCAGCGGGTCCATGCCGCGCCGCGCCAGCTCGGCGCTGGTGAATTCGCAGCGGCCCGAGGGCGTTGCGAAGCCGCCCTCGGCAAAGGGGGCCTCGGGCAGGGCCAGGGTGGCAAAGCCCTTGTCCATCAGCTCGTTGAAGTCCACGCCGCGCCCCTCGAAGGCTTCGCGGCACAGTTGCTCGTCTCCCGTCTGGAAATGGGCAGCGGCAAAGGCGTCGTCATGCCGCGCCATGTGCGCGGCCAGGTCGCGGAAGATCTGGCCGTTGCTGCGCGCCTGGCCCAGCGGCGCGATGGCGGGGCGGTTGAGCAGCACGTCGGTATGGCCGTAGCTGCCGTGGATGTCCCAGTGCTCGATCTGCGTGGTGGCCGGCAGCACGTAGTCGGCCAGGTCGGCCGTGTCGGTCATGAACTGCTCCAGCACCACGGTGAACAGGTTCTCGCGCGCAAAGCCGGCCACGACCTTGGCCGACTCGGGCGCCACGGCCACGGGATTGCTGTTGTAGACCACGATGGCGTCCACGCGCGGGCCGAAGCCATTGCCGCCTTCGTGCAGCAAGGCGTCGCCGATGGTGCTCATGTTGATGGTGCGCGGGCGGCGCTCGCCCAGCAGGTGCGGCATCTGCAGTCGGGCGCGCTGCGCGGGCAGGGCGCCCGAGGCGGACAGCAGCAGGCCGCCCGCACGGTGGCGCCAGGCGCCCACCAGGGCCGGCAGGCAGGCGATGGCGCGCACGGCATTGCCGCCGCCGCGCGCGCGCTGCACGCCATAGTTCAGGCGGATGGCGGCGGGCGTGGTGGTGCCGTAGTCGCGCGCCAGCTGGCGGATCTGCTCCACGGGCAGGCCGCAGACCTGGGCCGCGCGCTCGGGCGGCCACTGCAGGGCGCGGGCCTTGAGCTCCTCCCAGCCCAGCGTGTGGCGCGCAATGTAGTCATGGTCCAGCCAGCCGTGCGTGATCAGCTCGTGCATCAGGGCCAGTGCCAGGGCGGCATCGGTGCCGGGCAGCAGCTGCAGGTGCTCGTGGCATTTGTCGGCGGTCTCGGTCTTGCGCGGGTCGATGCACACCAGGCGTGCGCCGTTGCGCTTGGCCTCCAGCGCATAGCGCCAGAAATGCAGGCTGCTGCCGATGCTGTTGCTGCCCCAGATGAGGATGAGCCGGCTTTCGGTGAAATGCTCCACGCGCATGCCCAGCTTGCCGCCATAGGTCAGGTTCAGGGCCTCGCCCCCGGCGCTGGAGCAGATGGTGCGGTCCAGCAGCGAGGCGCCGAGCTGGTGGAAGAAGCGCCGGTCCATGCTCTCGCCCTGCACCAGGCCCATGGTGCCTGCGTAGCTGTAGGGCAGGATGGTTTCGGGATCGCGCGCCGCCAGCGCGTGCAGGCGCGCGGCGATGTCGGCCAGCGCCTCGTCCCAGCCCACGGGCTCGAACTGCCCGGAACCCTTGGGCCCTACGCGCCGCAGCGGGGTGAGCACGCGCTCGGGGTGGTAGCTGCGCTCGGTGTATTTGCTGACCTTGGCGCAGAGCACGCCGCCCGTGTGCGGATGGGCGGGGTTGCCCTGGACTCTCTTGGCGATGCCGTCTTCGACCGTGGTCACCAGCGAGCAGGTATCGGGGCAGTCATGGGGGCAGGCGCCCAGCACCTGTGAGGTGGCCTGGAGTGGGGGCGTGGCGGAGGACATGGTGGCAGCGGTCTCGGACAGGGTGGGTACTTTGCGAAAAAACCGTGAAAAGCCGGGAAAACGGGAAAAGGCCGTCACGGGCAAGGGGCGGTGCCGGTCTTGCATGCCGCAATCGCCGCTTGTCTTTATTATGCGGACCCTTGCAGCCGGCTGCACGCAGCAACGGCGCCGATTCCAGTGACAAAAACAGGCAAGTTCATGCTCCGACCCAAGACGGCGTTCAGCCGCAGACAGTTCATCGCAGCCAGCACGGCTGCTGCCGCCACCTGGACCGGCGCAGTGCGCGCCCAGGACGCGGGTGGCACCATCGTGCTGGGCCAGTCCTGCCCGTTGACCGGGTCTGCAGCGCAGATCGGCCAGCCCTTCCATGAAGGCGCCAAGCTGTACTTCGAACAGCTCAACGCGCAGGGGGGCATTGCCCGGCGCAACATCGAACTGCGCGTGATGGACGACGGCTACGAGCCCGAGCGCTGCGCGGCCAATACCCAGCGTTTCCTGTCCGACGACGTGTTCGCCCTGTTCGGCTACGTGGGCACCTCCACCAGCATGGCCGCGCTGCCGCTGCTGCAAAAGGCGCGCGTGCCCCTGTTCGCACCGTTGACGGGCGCCGACGCGCTGCGCCAGCCCCAGCTGGCCCACCTGGTCTTCAATGTGCGCGCCTCCTATGCCGACGAGACGGCGCTGATGGTGCGCCACCTCACGGGCCTGGGCCTGAAGAAGGTGGCCGTGCTGCACCAGAACGATGCCTATGGCGAGTCGGGCCTGGCCGGTGTCAAGGCGGCACTGGCCGCCAAGGGGCTGGAGCCCGTGGGCGCGGCCACGGTGGAGCGCAACTCGAACAACGTGGCGGCGGCCGTCAAGACGCTGGTGCCGCTGGGCGCCGATGTGATCGTGCAGATCGTCACCTACTCGGCCAGCGCGGCCTTTGTGCGCGCGGCGCGCCAGGCAGGCTTTGGCGGGCAGTTCTACAACGTGTCCTTCGTGGGTGCCCAGGCGCTGTCGGAGACGCTGGGCAAGGATGCCGAAGGCGTGGTGGTCACCCAGGTCGTGCCCTCGCCCTTCCAGACCTCGCGCCAGATCACGCGCGATTTCCTGGCGGCCATCCAGAAGGGCGGCGGCAAGCTGACGCCCAACTATTCCAGCGTGGAAGGCTATCTGGCGGCGCGCGTGTTCGCCGATGCGCTGCGCCAGGCATCGGCCTCGGGCAAGCCCACGCGCGACGGCCTGGTGGCCGCGCTCGACGCCATGCACGGCCAGCAGGTGGCCGGCTTCCCGCTGGTCTTCAAGCCGCAGTCCGGCAAGCCGCGCTTCGTGGAGTTGTCCATGCTGACCGGCGACGGCAAGGTCCGGGTGTAGGCTTGCAGCTCTAGAAGGAGAACCCCATGGCCTTGCTGCAGGAACTGCTGGACCGCGCACCCGAGATCACCGCGCTGCGCCGCGACATACATGCCCATCCCGAACTGTGTTTCGAGGAGATCCGCACCGCCGACCTCGTGGCCCGGCAATTGGAGGGATGGGGCATTGCCGTGCACCGCGGCCTGGGCCGCACGGGCGTGGTGGGCACCATCCACGGCCGTGACGGCGGCGCCAGCGGCCGCGCCGTCGGGCTGCGCGCCGACATGGACGCCCTGCCCATGCAGGAGTTCAACACCTTCGAGCACGCCAGCCGCCACGCCGGAAAAATGCATGCCTGCGGACATGACGGCCATGTCGCCATGCTGCTGGCCGCCGCGCAGTACCTGGCCGCGCACCGCGACAGCTTCGAGGGCACGGTGCACCTGATCTTCCAGCCGGCCGAAGAGGGCGGCGGCGGCGCGCGCGAGATGGTGGAGGGCGGCCTGTTCACCCAGTTCCCCATGCAGGCCGTGTTCGGCATGCACAACTGGCCGGGCATGAAGGCCGGCACCATGGCCGTGGGCCCGGGCCCGGCCATGGCGTCGAGCAACGAGTTCCGCATCGTCGTGCGCGGCAAGGGCGGCCACGCGGCCATGCCGCACATGGTGATCGACCCGCTGCCCGTGGCGGCCCAGCTCATCCTGGGCCTGCAGACCATCGTCAGCCGCAACGTCAAGCCCATCGAGGCGGGCGTGGTCTCGGTCACCATGGTCCATGCGGGCGAGGCCACGAACGTGGTGCCCGACAGCGTGGAGCTGCAGGGCACGGTGCGCACCTTCACGCTGGAGGTGCTGGACCTGATCGAGCGGCGCATGAAGACCCTGGCCGAGAGCATCTGCGCCGCGCATGACACGCGCTGCGAGTTCGAGTTCGTGCGCAACTACCCGCCCACCATCAACTCCGCGCCCGAGGCCGAGTTCGCGCGCCGCGTCATGGCCGAGGTCGTGGGCGAGGCCAACGTGCTGCCCCAGGAGCCGTCCATGGGCGCCGAGGACTTCGCCTTCATGCTGCTGGAAAAGCCCGGCGCCTACTGCTTCATCGCCAATGGCGACGGCGACCACCGCGCCATCGGCCACGGCGGCGGTCCCTGCACGCTGCACAACCCCAGCTACGACTTCAACGACCAGCTGATCCCGCAGGGCGCCACGTTCTGGGTGAAGCTGGCCCAGCGCTGGCTGAGCGAGCCCACGCGCTGAGGCCCTTGCAGGGTCCGGCCGACACCGGCATGTCACACACCGCACCTAGCATGCGGTCCCTGTGACCTCCATCGAATCCTCCTCGGCCGCCGCGCAGGGCGTGGCCGTCCAAGCCCGGCAGCTCAAGCGCATCCACGGCGAGCGTGCCGTGCTCCAGGACATCAGCCTGCGGATCGCCCCCGGCGAGGTGCTGGCCCTGCTGGGTCCTTCGGGCTGCGGCAAGACCACCCTGCTCAAGATCCTGGCCGGGCTGGAGCAGCCCAGCCGCGGCGAAGTCTGGATGGGCGGGCAGTGCGTGGCCAGCGCCTCGCAGTCCCTGCCGCCCGAGCGGCGCGAGCTGGGCCTGGTGCTCCAGGACCATGCGCTCTGGCCCCATATGAGCCTGCAGGCCAACGTGGCCTTCCCATTGGAGATGCGCGGCCTGCCTCGCGCGCAGATCCACGAGCGGGTGCAGCAGACCCTGGGCCTGGTCGGGCTGCAGGGCATGGGCGAGCGCCTTCCCGGCAGCCTGTCGGGCGGCCAGCAGCAGCGCGCGGCGCTGGCCTGCGCCGTGGTGGAGCGCCCGCGCCTGGTGCTGCTTGACGAACCCCTGTCCGGCCTCGACTGCAACCTGCGCGAGCGCCTGTGCGAGGAAATCCCCTGGCTGCTGCGCAGCCTGGGTTGTACGGCCGTCTATGCGACCCAGGACCGCCAGCAGGCCTTCGCCGTCGCCGACCGCGTGGTCGTGATGGAGCACGGCCGCATCCTGCAACCGGGCAGCGCCCGGGACCAGGCGCCGGCCCCCACGCCTTGCGAGGCCGACCGATGGCCCGTGGCCGGGCACCTGTGCAGCGCAGCGTAGGAGCGGCGTGGCCGGTCTCGGTGCGGCTGACGGAGAAAAAAGCACGGTCGTTCTAAATTCCTGCTTTTTTGGCTACACTGTGCCGCTACACGAACCGCCCACCAGGAGACCCGCCATGTCCGATCTGAACGCCGCCTTCGAGGCCGCCGTCAAGAACTCCACCTCGATCAGCGAGCGCCCCGACAACGCCACGCTGCTCAAGCTCTACGCGCTGTACAAGCAGGCCACCGAAGGCGACAACGAGGCCAAGAAGCCCAGCTTCACCGACATGGTCGGCCGCGCCAAGTGGGACGCCTGGGAAAAGCTCAAGGACACCTCGGCCGACGACGCCAAGCAGCAGTACATCGACCTGATCGAATCGCTGCGCTGATCAACACCACCACCGATCGCAGACACAGACAAGGCCCCGGACTCCGGGGCCTTGTCGTTTCCGGCCACGGTCCCGGCCGGGCTCAGTACTTGTTGGAAAAGTTCGCGCTGATGCGCTGGCGCAGATATTCCGCGCCCGTGATCGGCGGGTACTTCTTTTGCGGCCCTTCGATCACCGCGTCCTCGTTGGCCTGGCAGAAGAAGGCCAGGCTGTAGCGCGCGCCCTGGTATTCATGGGGCAGGGGGTTGCGCACGCGGTGGAAGTTGCTGGGCAACTGGTCGTCGCTCCAGCGCGTGAGCATGTCGCCGATGTTGCAGGTGATCACGCCTTCCACCGGGTCCACGGGCGTCCATTGCTGGCCTTCCATCTCCTTGCCCGGCAGCACCTGCAGGCCGCCTTGGCCTGCGCGCTGGAACAGCAGGGTCAGGCAGTCGAAGTCGGTGTGGGCGCCTGCGCGCCACAGGCCCAGCTCGTCCTTGAGCGCGGGATCGACCGCGAAGTAGTGCAGCATGCGCAGCGTGCTCTGGTAGGCGGGCACCGAAGGGTCGTGGGCGCGCGTGAAGAAGTCCGCATCAAAGCCCAGCTTGTGCGCAAAGCACGACAGCAGCTGCATGCCCACCTGCCAGCACTGGCGCTCGAAGCCCAGCGTGGCCTGCTGAAAGCCCGGCAGCTCCTGCTCCGTGGGCCACAGGCCGGCCATGCGCGGGCGCGTCATCTGGTAGGACTCCTTCTGGTCGGGCGTGCGCGTGGAAGGCCGGATCTGCGCCTTGTGCTCCCAGCCCGCATTGCGCGACAGCGGCCACTGCGCCTTCACCTCGCGCGGCAGGGCGAACAGCTGCTCGGCACGCCCGAAGGCCGCATCGATATCGGGCTGGGGAATGCCGTGGCCCGACACCTGGAAGAAGCCGATTTCCACCGAGGCCTGCCAGATCGCATCGGCAATCTCGGCCTTGCGGCGGTCAAAGTCGGAGATGTCGATCACCCGCACCTCCCGTGCGCGCGTCTCCTGCCCCTGGCCGCCCATGCGGGCCTCCTTGGCGAGTTCGCCCAGCGCGTAATCTGAGGCCGGTGCCGAAGGCAGGGTGGGGTTGGCAAGCATGTTCATGGTCTGTTTCCTTTGCCGCAAAGGCAGTGGCAAGGCACGCAGCGGCCGGCGCAAAAAGACACCGATCCCGCCCGTCGCTCTTGAAGTGGCTGACAGGGCACAGGTCGCAGCCACGCCGCTCCCGCACCCGCTTCAAGAGCAATGACCCGCGCCGGCACAGGCCGGCAAGCTGAACGCTTCTACTCTTGCCAACCACCCAAGCAAACAGCGCGCCAGCCCGCGCAGGCCGGTTCATGGCCGCATGCGTTCCATCGTGGTGCAAGAGGGCCGGGCAGCTTGGTGCACGCGCCGCATCGGAACCGTCTGGCACCAATCTGATGCATGCCCGCCGCGTCGAAAACCGGCGCGGCCCAGCCCAGTGACACCGAGGAAGGGCCGCCCCGCACCGAGGGTGTCGTCCCCCTCCCGCGCAGCGAGAGAGGGGGAAGGCGCGAAGCGACTCAGGGGGTGGTACGCACTTTGCATACAAGCATCACTGAGTAGAAGCGTTCAGCACGCGCCCAGTGCGCGTTGCCCGGAAATTGCTCATGTCACGCCAGCCGCCCGGCCCCATGCCAGCGGTCGGTCCCCATGTTGATAGCGACTGAGAGTTCCACCATGCAACGCCGCCATTTCCTTGCCGCCGCCGCCCTTCCCGCTGCCAGTGCCGTGATGCCCGGTGCCTTCGCCCAGAGCAAGGCGCTGACACCGCTGAAGTTCACGCTGGACTTTCGCGTGACCTCGCAGACCGCGCCCTTTTTCGTGGCGCTGCAAAAGGGCTACTACCGCGACGAGGGGCTGGACGTGAGCATCGACGTGGGCTCGGGCTCGGTGGCATCCATCACGCGGGTGGCCAGCGGCGCCTACCAGCTGGGCCTGGGCGACATCAGCTCGCTGATCGAGTTCCAGGCGCAGAACGCGGGCGCGGCGCGGGTGCAGGCCGTCTACCAGTACTACAACCGCGCGCCGTTCGCCATCATCGGCCGCAAGGACCGGGGCATCACGGGCGAGTTCGCCAGCCTCAAGGGCAAGAAGGTGGCCGCCGCCGCCGTGGAATCCACGCGCCGCGTCTGGCCCCTGGTCGCGCAGCGCCAGAACCTGCCGGCCGACCTGTTCGCCTGGACCACGACGGAGTTCTCGGCGCGCGACAACGTGGTGGTGCGCGGCGATGTGGATGCGGCCACCTATTTCCATGACTCGGCCGTGTCGCTGTTCGCGCGCATCAAGCCCGAGGAGCTGTCGGTGCTGCGCTATACCGATGCGGGCGTGCAGCTGTATGGCAACGCCATCCTGGCTTCCAGCGCGCTGGTGGCCGAGCAGCCGGCGCTGGTGGCGGGATTCCTGCGCGCCAGCAACCGCGCCCTCATCGAATGCCTGGCCCAGCCCGCGCTGGCCGTGGCCGCCGTGCGCCAGCGCGAGCCCATCCTGGACGAAAAGCTGGAACTGGCGCGCTGGGCCATCACCTCGCAATACCTGGCCGCGCCCGATACGCAGCGCCACGGCCTGGGCGACATCGACCCGCAGCTGCTGGCCCGCCAGGCCGAGCAGGTCAGCCAGGCCTTCGGCCTGAAGGCACCCGTGTCGGCCGATGCGCTGTTCAACCGCAGCCTGCTGCCGCCGCTGGCCGCGCGCATGGCCAAGGCCTGAGGGATCGCACATGGACCACGCCACCGTTTCACTGCCCCTTGAGGCCTCGCTCGACGAGCGCGACGGCCTGTACCTGCGCCGCGCCATCGCCATGGCCGACCGCGCGCGCAAGCGCGGCAACCGCCCGTTCGGCGCGCTCATCGTGGCCGCCGATGGCCGCGTGCTGGCCGAGGCCTCCAACGCCAATGGCGAGAGCGGCGACTGCACGGCCCATGCCGAGCTGTCGGCCATCCGCCTGGCCAGCCCGCTGCATGACCGCGAGGCGCTGTCCGCAGCCACCTTGTATTCATCGGCCGAGCCCTGCGTGATGTGCGCGGGCGCCATCTTCTGGTCGGCCATCGGCCGCGTGGTCTACGGCATAGATGCCGTGCGCCTGCGCGAATTCCGCGGCGAGCGCCTGGACCAGAAGGATGCCGAGCTGTCCTGCCGCGATGTGTTCGCCGCCTCGTCACACGCCATCGAATGCATAGGCCCGGCGCTGATCGGCGAGGCCGCCGCTTCGCACCAGGGCGCCTGGAAAAGCTGATCCGGCCCCGTTCCGTCCCCACCGTTTCTTTTGACCAACAGAGAGGAAGCCCACCATGCAAAAACGACTGTTCCTGCACACCGTCCTGGCCCTGTCCGCCAGCGCGGGCCTGGCAACGGCCCAGACACAGGCCCACGCGGCCACGCCGCTGAAGTTCCAGCTGGACTGGCGCTTCGAGGGGCCGGCCGCCTTCTTCCTGCAGCCGGTGGCCAAGGGCTACTTCAAGGACGCGGGCCTGGATGTCACCGTCGATGCCGGCAGCGGCTCGGGCGGCGTGGTGCAGCGCGTGGCCTCGGGCGCCTATGACCTGGGCTTTGCCGACATCGCGGCGCTGATGGAGTTCCAGGCCAACAACCCGGACATGCCCAACAAGCCCGTGGCCGTGATGATGGTCTACAACAACACGCCGGCCTCGGTGATGGCGCTCAAGAAAAGCGGCATCGCCAAGACGGCCGACCTCACCGGCAAGAAGCTGGGCGCGCCCGTGTTCGATGCGGGCCGCCGCGCCTTCCCGCTGTTCGCCAAGGCCAACCAGGTCGGCACCGTGCAGTGGACGGCCATGGACCCGCCGCTGCGCGAGACCATGCTGGTGCGCGGCGATGTGGATGCCATCACGGGCTTCACCTTCACCTCGCTGCTGAATCTGGAGGCGCGCGGCATCAAGGCCGCCGACGTGGTGGTCATGCCCTATGCGGACTTCGGCGTGAAGCTGTACGGCAACGCCATCATCGCCAGCCCGAAGCTGATCAAGGAGAACCCGGCCGCCATCAAGGCCTTCCTGCAGGCCTTCGCCAAGGGGGCCAAGGAAGTCATCGCCAACCCGGGCGCGGCCATTGCCTACGTGAAGGAGCGCGACGGCATCGTCAACACCCAGCTGGAGACGCGCCGCCTGCAACTGGCCATCGACACCGTGGTCAACAGCGCTGACGCGCGTGCCGAGGGCTTTGGCCAGGTCGTGCCCACGCGGCTGTCGCTGATGGCGTCGCAGGTCTCCGATGTCTACGCCACCAAGACGCGCGTGAACCCGGCCGAGGTCTGGAACGGCAGCTTCCTGCCGTCTGCGGCCGAGCTGAACATCCTGCCCAAGAAGTGACGACAAAGTGATTGACACCGTGCGCGTGCGCCAGCGGGTGGCGCGCACGGCCCTTGCCTGCTGCCTGCCATGAATTCCTCCACATCCCACGGCGATGACGACGCCTTCTTCGTCGAGTTCCGCGACGTCTGGCTTGCCTACAACGAGGAGCTGCTGCGCGCCAACCACTTCGCGGTCGAGGCCATCGACCTGCAGGTGCGGCGCGGCGAGTTCATCGCCATCGTCGGCCCCTCGGGCTGCGGCAAGTCCACCTTCATGAAGCTGACCACGGGGCTGAAGATGCCCTCCATGGGCCGCGTCATGGTCAACGGCGAGCGCGTGACCGGGCCGCTGAAGATCTCGGGCATGGCCTTCCAGGCGCCGTCGCTGCTGCCCTGGCGCACCACGGTGGACAACGTGCTGCTGCCGCTGGAGATCGTGGAGCCGCACCGCTCGCTGTTCCGCCAAAAGCGCAAGGAGTACGAGGCGCGGGCGCGCGCCCTGCTGCAGAAGGTGGGCCTGGGCGGCTACGAGGACAAGTACCCCTGGCAGCTGTCGGGCGGCATGCAGCAGCGCGCCAGCATCTGCCGCGCGCTGATCCACGAGCCCCAGATGCTGCTGCTGGACGAGCCCTTCGGCGCGCTCGACGCCTTCACGCGCGAGGAGCTGTGGTGCGTGCTGCGCGACCTGCAGGCCGAGCAGCGCTTCAACGTCATCCTGGTCACGCACGACCTGCGCGAGAGCGTCTTCCTGGCCGACACCGTGTACGTGATGAGCAAGAGCCCGGGCCGCTTCGTGGTGCGCCGCGACATCGAGCTGCCGCGCCCGCGCGAGCTGGAGCTGACCTACACGCGCGAATTCACCGACATCGTGCACGAGCTGCGCGGCCACATCGGCGCCATGCGCAAGACCGGCGCGGCCATCCAACAATAGAACGGGGGAGATTCACATGCACAAGAAATACGCGGAACGCTGGGCGCCCTGGGTGCTGCTGCTGGCGGTCATCCTGCTGTGGCAGGTCATCTGCTCGGCCTTCGAGGTCTCGGAATTCATCTTCCCCAGCCCCTGGGCCATCGGCCGGCAGCTGGCCGAGTTCAGCGGCATCATCGCCGCCCACGCCTGGCGCACCTACTGGGTGACCATGGCGGGCTTCGGCATCGCCATCGTGGTGGGCGTGCTGCTGGGCTTTCTGATCGGCTCCTCGCGCCTGGCCTATGCGGCGTTCTATCCGCTGATGACGGCCTTCAACGCCTTGCCCAAGGCGGCCTTCGTGCCCATCCTGGTGGTCTGGTTCGGCATCGGCGCGGGACCGGCCATCCTCACGGCCTTCCTGATCAGCTTCTTTCCCATCATGGTCAACATCGCCACCGGCCTGGCCACGCTGGAGCCCGAGCTGGAGGATGTGCTGCGCGTGCTGGGCGCCCGGCGCTGGGACGTGCTGATCAAGGTCGGCCTGCCGCGCTCCATGCCCTACTTCTACGGCTCGCTGAAGGTGGCGATCACCCTGGCCTTCGTGGGCACCACGGTCAGCGAGATGACGGCGGCCAACGAGGGCATCGGCTACCTGCTGGTGTCGGCCGGCTCGTCCATGCAGATGGGCCTGGCCTTTGCCGGCCTGATCGTGGTGGGCGCCATGGCCATGGTCATGTACGAGCTGTTCAGCGCCATCGAAAAGCGCACCACCGGCTGGGCACGGCGCGGCTCGCAGGGCGAGTGAAGGAGAATCCGGCCATGATGCCCGCACCCACGACGCCGCCTTCCATGACGCCCATGACGCCCCTGACCGACGAACAGGCCGCTCGCCAGCTGCGCCGCGCAGGCGCCGTGGCCGGGCGGGCCATGGCCATGGGTCGCCACCCCTTTGGCGCGCTGCTGCTGGCGCCCGACGGCGAGACCGTGCTGGCCGAGCAGGGCAACATCGACACGGTGAACCATGCCGAGTCCACGCTGGCGCGCACGGCCGCCGCCAACTATCCGGGCGCCTACCTGGCGCAGTGCACCCTGGTCACTACCTTCGAGCCCTGCGCCATGTGCGCCGGAACCATCTACTGGGCCGGCATAGGCCGTGTGCTCTACGGCGCCGAGGAAACGGCGCTGCTGGCGCTGACGGGCGACCATCCCGAGAACCCCACGCTGTCCCTGCCTTGCCGCGAGGTCTTCGCGCGCGGGCAGCGCGCCGTGCAGGTCATCGGCCCGGTGCCTGCGCTGCACGAGGAGATGCTGGAGCCGCACCGGGGCTTCTGGCAGCAGCGCTGAACGGCGGCTGCGCCCCGCGCCCGCTCAACTGCGGCAGCCGGCCAGCGCGTCCAGGGGCTTCTGGTAGGTGGGGCTGGTCACGTCCAGCAGGCCCAGGGTGGTGTGGTAGAGGTTGTCGTGCGACAGCGGCGCGTCCAACTGGCCGCGCACGCAGCGCTCGGACACGCCGGTGCGCTCGCCCAGGTTGCCCAGCCAGGCAATCATGGGAATGTGCTTTTGCTCGTCGGGCGCCATGGCGTAGGGCATGCCGTGCAGGTAGATGCCCATCTCGCCCAGCGACTCGCCATGGTCCGACATGTAGACCATGCCGGTCTGGTAGCGCGACTGCTGGCTTGCCAGCCAGTCGATGGTCTGCGACAGGAAATGGTCGTTGTAGCGGATGGAGTTGTCGTAGACGTTGACCACCTGCTCGCGCGTGCAGCTGGACAGCGCATTGGTCAGGCATTCGGGCTGGAAGACCTTGGTCTCGGGCGTGGAGCGCTTGTAGTAGGCCGGGCCGTGGCTGCCCATCTCGTGCATGACCAGCACCACGCCGCGCTCGCGGCGCTCGCGCGGCAGGGCGGCTATGCGTTCGTCGATGCCGCTGAGCAGGATGCCGTCCAGGCATTCGCTGTCGCTGGAGCACAGGGCCTTGCCGTCGGGCGTGTTCAGGCGGTCGGCCGTGCTGGCGTTGGGAATGCGTTCGCACACGCCCTTGCAGCCGGCCTGGTTGTCCACCCACAGCACGGCCAGGCCGGCGTTGTACAGCACGTCCACCAGGTTGTCGTAGTCCACCTTGCTCTTGTAGAAGCCCGTGCGGCCCAGGTGCGAGAACATGCAGGGCACGGATTCGCGCGTGCTGGTGCCGCAGGAGGTCACGTTGCTCCAGTTGAGCACCTTGCGCCTGGCCAGCTCGGGCGTGGTGTCGCGGGCATAGCCGTTCAGGCCCCAGTTGGCGGCGCGCGCCGTCTCGCCCACCACGATGACGAACAGCGGCGGCTTGCGCTCGGCCGCGTAGGTGGCGCCCAGCGTGGCGCCGGCCGCAATGCTGGCAAACGGGCGCTTGGGCCGCAGGATGGGCTTGAGCACCGCGTCCAGCGAGGCCAGCACGGGGCTCACGGGGTTGAGCATGTGGCGCATCCACAGGTTGTTGCGGATCACGGGGGCCAGCTCGCGGTACGAGACAAAGACCGATGCCGCCAGCAGCACCACCGAGGCGGCCAGCAGCCCCAGCGTGCGCAGCACCGTCTGCGTGCTGCGGCGCGGGCGGATGATGCGCAGCCGCAGCAGCCAGGCCGTGGGCAGGCCGGCCACCAGCAGCAGCTGCAGCAGCAACTGGGGGTTGAACAGGTCGCTGCTTTCGCGCAAGTCGGTCTGCAGGATGTTGTTGATCATGCCGCCGTCCATCACCGTGCCGTAGGCGGTCATGAAGTACTGGGCCGAGCCGGCAATCCAGGGCAGGGCGATCCACAGCGGCTTCATGCCGCGCGGCCAGGCCGTCAGCGACAGCAGCAGCAGGATGCCGCCCAGGCCCAGCGGCAGCAGCCGCAGCACCAGGGTGGCCAGGCTGCCGTCATAGCCTTCGAGGTGGGGCAGGCGCAGCCACAGCGCCCAGTTCGCCGTGGCCAGCAGCCACAGCGCCAGCACCAGGGCCACGGCCTGGGGCGAGCGCGGGGCGCTCCAGGCCGTGCGCAGCCGTGCCGGGAGGCTGGCGGGGGCAGGCTGGGCAGAGGATGGGGCCGGGGCTTGGCCGGTGCCGGAGGAGCCGGCAAAGGGGGGGCGGGCGAGCAGGCGTTCTGACATGGCCGCGAGCGTAGAATTCGCAGCTTAAGAACATCTGAACCCCGCGTTCAGACTCCGTTCAGCTTGAACCCCTCCCGTCCCCTCTGTTGCGCCCGTACCCGGTGCACACCCTGATGTGCGAAGGCCCAGCCTCCCATGCGAATCCTGCTGGTCGAAGACGATGAGGCACTGGCCCAGGCGGTGGGCAGCTATCTGCGCTCCAAGGCCTTTCTGATCGACAGCGTGCCTTCTCTGGCGCAGGCGCGCGCCTGCCTGGCCGGTGCCAGCTACGCGGCCGTGCTGCTGGACCTGCACCTGTCCGACGGCGACGGCCTGGCGCTCATGCCCACGCTGCGCCGGCTGGAGCAGCCTCCCGTCACCATCGTGCTCACGGCCCGCGACCAGGTCAGCGACCGCATCCGCGGGCTGGACGCGGGGGCCGACGACTATCTGGTCAAGCCCTACGACCCCGAGGAACTGCTGGCCCGCCTGCGCGCCGTGAGCCGGCGCGGCGGCGGCATGCAGGCCGGGCAGGACGCCGTGCTGCGCATGGGCACGCTGGAGATCGACCTGGCCCGCGAAATGGTGCGCGACGCCGGCCGCACCCTGCTGCTCACGCCCAAGGAATGGGCGCTGCTGCGCGTGCTCACGGCCCAGCCGCAGCGTGTGCACGCGCGCGAGCATCTGCTCGATGCGCTCTACGGCTTCGATGCCGAGGCCGACAGCAACACGCTGGAAGTCTTCATCAGCCGGCTGCGCCGCAAGCTCGGGCGCGACCGCATCCTGACCGTGCGCGGTACCGGCTACCGCCTGGCCCTTGAGCATGGATGAGCCGCAGCGCTACAGCCTGGCGCTGCCGCCCCGTCTGGCCGACCAGCTGGCCCGCGAGCTGACACTGGCCCTGGCCGCCGTCTGGCTGGCCTGCGTGCTGGCGCTGGCCTGGTATGTCAGCCACATCGTGCACCACAACTTCGACCAGGAAATGATCGACAGCGGCCACCGCCTGCTGGAGGTGGCCGTGCACCAGCTGGAACAGGAGGACCACTCGCGCGAGGGCGTGCAGCGCCCGCATGTGGCCTCGCAGCCGGGCGACGAGGCCGAGGATCTTGTCTACCAGCTGCAGGACGGCCGCGGCAACGTGCTGCTGCGCACCCAGGCCGCCCCCGTGGCGGCCTTTGCCGTGCCCATGCGCGAGGGCTTCTACGAACGCGAGGGCTGGCGCATCTATGTGGTGGCCCATCCCCGGCAGCCGCTGTTCCTGATGCTGGCCGATCCCATGGTCGAGCGCAGCGAGGCGCTGCAGCGGGCGCTGCTGGCGCTGGGCGCGGTGATGCTGGTCATGCTCGCCCTCATGGGCTGGGCGCTGCGCGTGACCGCGCGGCGGCGCCTGCGCGTGCTGCGCGACATGCAACTGCAACTGAGCGAGCGCGGCGGCTCCAACCTGGAGCCGCTGGACCTGGACGCCATGCCGCGCGAGCTGTGGCGGCTGGGCCGGGGCATCAACCACCTGATGCAGCGCCTGTCGCATGCGCTGCAGGTAGAGCGCTCCATGGCTGCCAATGCGGCCCACGAGCTGCGCACGCCGCTGGCCGTCGCCACGCTGCGCCTGCAGACGGCCCTGGACAGGGGCGTGGACAACACCGATGTGCGCGCGGCCTATGAGGCGCTGGAGCGGCTGCGCCAGCGCACGGAAAAGCTGCTGCAGCTGTCGCGCGCGGCCTCGGGCTCGGCGCTGGCGCAGGACGAGGTGAGGCTGGACGCGCTGGCCAGCATGGTGGCCTCCGAGTTCTGGCAGCAGGACGAATCCACCCAGCTGCGGCTGGACGTGGTGCTGCCCGAGCAGCCCTGCGGTCCGGTGGCGGGCGATGTGGACACGCTGGCCATTGCCTTGCGCAACCTGGTGGAGAACGCGCTGCGCTACAGCGATGGCTCGGAGGTGCTGCTCGAAGTCTGCGACAGCCACACCGTCCAGGTGCGCGACGAGGGGCCGGGCATGGATGCGGCGGAGCTGAGCACGGCGCGCGAGCGCCATGTGCGCCATGTGGACGACCTGCGCCTGCCCCAGGGCACCGTGCGGGAGCTGGCGTCGCCGGGCTACGGCCTGGGCCTGTCCATCGTGTCCATGATCGTGGCCCAGCACGGCGGCAGCCTGGAGCTGCAGTCGCCACCGCCTGGCAGCTCCAGCGGCCTGCTGGCCCGCATTCAGTTGCCGGGGCGCGATCCGTCCGTGGAGACCGACGCACTGTCCTGATCCGGGGCGCAGGCAGGCGGCAGGGGCGCATCGGCGGGCATGAGCCCGCACAGCCTTGTGTTGCGCTGCAAGGCAGGCAGGGCGGCCAGTTTCTCTACCTCGGCATAGAAACGCTGCCAGCCCTGGGCGGCCTCGCCGCCGGCCTGGGCCGGCGCCTGGGTCTGCGCCTTTTTCCACAGCGCGGTGAACGCAGGCACCCAGTCGTCGTAGGCGGCCAGCGCGCCAAAGCTGGCGTTGTTGGCATCGGCCACCCACTGGTCCAGCCGCGCCTGGTTGCGGTCGTAGAGCTGGCGCTGTGCATCGGTGGTCAGCAGGGCCGCATCGGCGCTGCGCCATTGCGCGCGCAGCGCAGCGTAGTCGCTGCGGAACTGCTGGTAGATCTGCGCCTTGGCCTGCGCCATGGCGGGGCCGCGCTGCTGCGGGTCCTGGTAGAGCTGCTGCAGCGCCTGGCGCGTGTGTCCGGTCAGCGCCCGCCACTGCGCGCGCCGCAGCTGGCCTGCATCCCAGCGTGCGCGGGCGGCGGGGCCGGCCTCGGTGGCCAGCCACAGCGGCGTGCCCAGGCGCTCCACGGTGGTGGCAAAGGATTCGTTGAAGGCCGTGTCGCCGGCCACATAGACCACCTGGTGGGCCAGTTCGTGGAACAGCAGGCCGGCGAACTCGCCCTCGCCCCAGCCGATGAAGGTGTTGAGCAGCGGATCGCCGCCCAGCCAGTTCAGGTAGCCCAGCGTGGAATAGGCGGGCACGCCGTAGCTGCCGGACTCCAGGCCCTGGTCGGCCAGTTGCCGTGCCTGGGCCATGGCGTCGGCCTCGGCAAAGTAGCCCCGGTAGCCCACGCAGCCGGCCACCGGAAAGCACCAGCGGTGCAGCTCCAGGCTGTCGGGCGGCGCGGCCACCACGTTCCATACGGCAAACGGCCGCTGCAGATCGGCATAGCGGCGGTAGCTGGCGTTGTCGGGCAGGCCCAGGCGCTCCACGGCAAAGGCGCGCATGCGCCGGGCCGACAGCAGGCGCTCGCGCAGTGCGGGCGCAAGGCTCTCGTCCTGCAGCCAGTCGTCAATCGGGCGGCTGGCCTGCAGCAGGTGCATTTGCCCGCGCAGGCTTTGCCAGTAATAGCCCAACCCGTCGCCACCGGCCCCCCGGCTGGCACAGCCGCTCAGCAGCAGGCCTATGCCCACCAAAATCGCGGGCAGGCCGCGCCTGACTACACTCAAGCCTTCTCGCACCCTTGGCCCCCTTGCTGCTTTCATGGACTTCTTCACGCTGGCGATCATTGTCTTCATCGCAATCTACCTGCTCAAGACGCAGCAACAGCGCCGGCATACCCTGCTGCTGGCCCAGTATCTGGGGCGATTCCAGATCGAGAAGCTGATGGGCGGCCTGATCGAAGGCTATCTGCGCGTCCTGGGTGAGAGCGACGAGCAGCGCCGTGCCCAGATCTGGACCGTGCTGGACAACACCGAGGCCAACCTGGCCGAGCAGTTCCAGCGCTTTGCCAAGGAGATGGCCACGGCCGATCCGCAGCTCACGCGCGTGAGCACGCTGCCCGTGGCGCTGCCCTATCTGGACCGGCTCTTTCCCTCGTCGTCCTTCGATCTGCGCGACGCCATGCAGCTGCATGCGCGCGGCATTGCCTCCGTGCGCGTGGCCGACAGCCGCAACGAGGACGAACGCCGTGCGCGCGCCTTCACGATGACGGCCGAGCTGTTGCTCATGCAGTACACCTGTCATTGGTTTTGCAAATCGCGCGCCGTGGCATCCCTGCGGCTGGTCGCACGGCACAAGACGCCCTTCGAGCAAGTGCTTGCTTCGGTGACGGATCAGACACGGCGCGACTACAGGCAGCTGATCGCCTGATCACTCCCGCTGTGGCGGGGCGCCATGCCCCGCCATGCACAGCCCAGGCTGCGATTGACGCAGTGCGCCTTGCTGTCAAAAATGAACGCCATGACACAAGTGCTGAGCTCCATCGAGGCGCGGCTGGCGTCTCTCCCTGTCCCCGTGGCCGTGATCCTGCCCTCCGGCCAGCGCGCTGGTCCTGCGGATGCGCAGGTGGTGCTGCATTTCCAGACCATGTCGGCCATGGCCAGCCTGGCGGCCGGGCAGATAGGGACACTGGGCAGTGCCATCGTGGAAGGGCTGGTGCGCATCGATGGCCGCATGCGCGACGTGATGGCGGTGGCCGCCAGCCTGCTGCAGTCCGATCCGGTGCGTGGCACATCGCACTGGTGGGGGCATGCCATGGCCCGCATGCGCTCCATGGCCGCGCACACGCTGGCGCGCGACGCCCAGCAGATCCAGTTCCACTACGACATCTCCGACGACTTCTACGGCCTGTGGCTGGACCCGCGCCGCGTCTATTCCTGCGCCTACTTCCGCGATCCGCAGATGACGCTGGCCCAGGCCCAGGAGGCCAAGCTGGACCACATCTGCCGCAAGCTGGACCTGCGGCCCGGCGAGCGCTTCCTGGACATCGGCGCGGGCTGGGGCGCGTTGCTGGTGTGGGCGGCCGAGCACTACGGCGTCACGGCCACGGGCATCACGCTCTCGCACAACCAGCACCGCTACGTGCAGCAGCTGATTGCCGAGCGCGGCCTGCAGGGCAAGGTGGACATGCAACTGCTGGACTACCGCGCGCTGGCGCCCGGCCAGCCCTTCGACAAGATAGGCTCGGTGGGCATGTTCGAGCATGTGGGCCAGGCCCAGCTGCCCGAGTACTTCCAGACCGTGCACCGCCTGCTGCGCCCGGGCGGCATGGCGCTGATCCACGGCATCACGGCGGGCGGCGTGGACAACACCGAGCTGGGCGCGGGCATGGGCGAGTTCATCGACCGCTACATCTTCCCCGGCGGCGAGCTGATGCATGTGAGCCGCGTGCTGCACGACATGGGCCACAGCGGGCTGGAAATGGTGGACACGGAGAACCTGCGGCCCCACTACGCACGCACGCTGTGGAACTGGTCCGACGCACTGGAAGCCCGGCTGCCGCAGGCACAGCGTATCCTTGAGCAGCATGCCGATGCCGAAGGTGCCGCCAAGGTGCTGCGCGCCTACCGGCTCTATCTGGCGGGTTGCGCCATGGGATTCGAGCGCGGCTGGATCGCCCTGCACCAGATGCTGTGCACGCATCCCGATGGACGGCTCCAGTCGGGACCCATGGTGGGGGCTCAATCGGACTATGCTTTCAACCGCGAGTACATGTACCGCTGAGTGCATGACACGCCACACAGAAAAAGGATAGCCATGCTCTACAAGTTCAAGTCCCGTGCCACGGCCGACGTCATCATGCTCGAATCCAACGGCCGCCAGGTCCTGGAGATCGTCGGCAAGACGCCCGGCGCCAGCGGCATCATCACGGTGCAGCAGATTCCCGCGGCCATCGAGGCGCTGGAGGCCGCCGTCGCCGACGACGACGCCCGCCGCAAGGCCAGCCATGAAGACGAGTCGCAGGACGGCGAGCAGGACAGCGCCGCAGCGGGCGCGCGCGACGCCGTCAGCCTGCGCCAGCGCGCCGCGCCCATGATCGACATGCTGCGACGCAGCGCCGCCGAGAACAGCGACGTCACCTGGTAAGCCGGCGGCCCCACCGGCCCCGTCAGGCGTTGATGCCCTTCATGCCTTCCTCCGTATAGCGCTGCCCGGCCACGGGCAGCTCGTCGCTGGCGCGCCGCAGCTCGTCCAGCTCGGCGGGGGTCAGTGCCACGGACAGCGCGCCCAGGTTGTCCTGCAGATGGGCGATGCGCCGGGTGCCCGGAATGGGCACCACGTCAGGCCCCTGGGCCAGCAGCCAGGCCAGGGCGATCTGCGCGGGCGTGCAGCCCTTGCGCTGCGCCAGGGCCGAGACGGCGCCCACCAGGGCCTGGTTGGTGTCGATGTTGCCAGGCTGAAAGCGCGGCAGGCTGGCGCGGAAATCGCCCTGCTCGAAGGCCGTGCCTGCATGGAAGCGCCCCGTGAGAAAGCCGCGCCCCAGCGGCGAATAGGCCACCAGCCCCACGCCCAGCTCGCGGCAGGCGGGCAGCACCTCGTCCTCCACCTCGCGCGTCCACAGCGAATACTCGGTCTGCACCGCCGCCACCGGGTGCACGGCATGGGCTCGTCGCAGCGTGGCCGCGCTGACTTCGCACAGGCCGATGCGGGCGATCTTGCCCTCCTGCACCAGCTGCGCCAGGCCTTGCATGGTCTCTTCGATGGGGCGCGTGGCATCGACGCGGTGCACGTAGTACAGGTCGATGCGCTCCACGCCCAGGCGCCGCAGCGAGTCCTCGCAGCTTTGCCGTGCGTACTGCGCGCTGTTGTCGATGCTGCGCCGGTACTCGCCGGCCTTGCGCACGATGCCGAACTTGGTGGCGATCTTCACGCGCGGGCGGCGCGTGGCCAGGAAGCGGCCGATCAGCTCCTCGTTGTGGTGCGGCCCGTAGACATCGGCCGTGTCCAGGAAGTCGATGCCGGACTCCACGGCATGGTCCAGCGCCTGCAGCGCCAGGGCGTCGTCGCGCGGACCATAGAACTCGCTCATGCCCATGCAGCCCAGGCCCAGGGCGGATACCTGCAGATCGTGGCCGAGTTTGCGTTGTTGCATTGCATATCCTCTTGCTGAAACAAGGGGCCAGTATGGTTTTCCGAAGCGGCCTTGCCTACTGACAAAATCGCGCTTTGATCTTCCATTTTCGGAAAGCATTTCCGAAAAATATTCCCGAAAACAAAGGAGCATTCCATTGCAGTGGGACGACGCCCGCATCTTCCTGGCCATTGCCCGCGCCGGCAGCCTGAGCGGTGCCTCGGCCGCGCTGGGGCTGGGCGTGGCCACGGTCTCGCGCCGGCTGGACCGGCTGGAGTCCGCGCTGTCCATGCCGCTGTTCAGCCGCCACCAGAGCGGCTATCGGCTCACGGCCGACGGCCAGGCGTTGCTGGCCCCGGCCGAGGCGCTGGAGCAGGCGGCCCAGGCCCTGGGCGATGCCGCGCAAAGCCAGGCGCAGGTCGCCGGCGTGGTGCGGCTGGCCACGGCCGAGAACCTGGCCAACCCGCTGATCGCGCCCTCGCTGGTCCCTCTGTTCGCCCGCCACCCGGGTCTGCGCGTGCAGCTGGTCAGCGGAGTGCAGACGCTGAACCTGCACCGGCGCGACGCCGACCTGGCCGTGCGCATGACCCAGCCCGAGGCCGGCCACCTCACGATACGGCGCCTGGGCACGCTGGGCTTCGGCCTGTATGGATCGGCCGGCTATGTGCAAGGCCGCGCAGGCGGAAACGGAAGCGCGGGCACCCACGGCTCGGACCCGTTCGAGGGCGATGCCTTCATCGGCTGGGACGACAGCCATGCCCACCTGCCCGCCGCACGCTGGATGGCGCGCGCCCTGCACGGGCGGCCCTGCCGGCTGGAGACCAACACCCTGTCCGCGCAGCTGGCCGCGGCCCAGGCGGGCCTGGGCCTGGCCGTGCTGCCGCATTTCCTGGCGCGGCAGGCGGGGCTGGTCTGCGTGGAGCCGCAGCTGGGCGCCGACCAGCCGATCTGGCTTGCCATGCATGCCGACCTGGCCCATTCGCGGCGCGTGCGTGCCGTGGCCGACCACCTCATTGAACTGTTCGAGCGGCGGCATGCCGAACTCGAAGGCCCGGCCTGAGCCGCAGCAGCGGCCGCGCGCCGTGTTAAACACGCACGCAGATTGCGAGAAAGAAAGGACTTCCATGCACCGCCTCCGTCATTCCTCCCGATTCCTGCCCTGGCTGGGCGCGCTGGCCGCCACACTGGCACTGGCCGCATGCGCCGACAGGCCCAAGGCGCCCACCGGCCCGCAGGCGCCCCCGGGAGCGGCGGCTGCCGTGTATTCGCTGCTGTTTCTGGACAACGCCTCCAACCTCGGCCCCAAGGCGGCGGCCTACTGCATAGGCAACGGCCGGGGCTGGGCGCTGCTGGACCCCGATGCGGGCACGCTGGCCTTGCTCAGCGGCCAAAGCCATGTGCGGCCGGCTTCGGCCTGCGACGTGGGCAAGGGCGGCGAGCAGGTGCTGGACCGGGCCAGCGGCCGGCCGGCGCTGATGTTCGGCGTCGAGCTTGTGCACTGCACGGCCTCGGGATCGCAATGCCTGATGCGCGGCAGCTACTACGAAGGTCCGGGCAACACGCAGAGCAACCTCTACAACGCAAGCCAGCGCGGCGGCAGCTGGCAGGCCGTGATGGCGCTGCGCGGGCCGGCGCCCTGAGCCTGCACCGCTGTTGTCGCGCGGCTCCCGCCAACGAAAAAGCCCGGCCGAAGCCGGGCTTGATCGTGGTTGCAACCGGGCGATCCGTCGCGGTGGTGGTCCTCGGGATCAGTCGGCGTAGGTGCCGGCTGCCTTGATGACCTTGCCCCACTTCTCGATCTCGGCCTGGACGAACTTCTTGTGGCCTTCGGGCTCGATGCGGCCGTCGCTGGCGATCACGGCGCCCAGGGCTTCCTGGCGCTTGATGAACTCGGGGTCCTTCAGGGCGGCCTTCATGGCCTCGTTGACCTTCTTGACGATGTCGGCCGGCGTGCCCTTGGGCGCGTACAGGCCGTGCCAGATGGTGACCTGGAAGTCGGGCACGCCCACTTCGGCCAGCGTCGGCAGGTCCTTGAGCGCGGGCATGGTCAGGCGCTTGGGCGTGGTCACGGCATAGGCCTGCACCTTCTTGGCCGTGATCTGGCCCGTGGTGTTGGTGGTCTGGTCGCACAACAGGTCCACCTGGTTGCCGATCAGGTCGGCAATCGCGGGGGCGGCGCCCTTGTAGGGCACGGGCGTCATTTCCGTCTTCATGGACGCCTGCAGCATCAGGCCGCACAGGTGGGAGGCGGAACCGATGCCGGCATTGGCCAGGTTGACCTTGCCCTGGTTCTTGCCGATCCAGTCCTTGACCTCGGCGAAGTTCTTGGCCGGCAGGCTGGGGCGGCCGATCAGGGTCATGGGCACGTCGTTGATGATGCCGGCGTACTCGAAGTCGTTGAGCACGTTGAACGACAGCTTGCGGTACAGCGACGGGATCGTGGACATGCCGATGTGGTTGATCAGCAGCGTGTAGCCGTCAGGACGGGCACGTGCGGCCTTGGCCGTGCCGATGGTGCTGCCGGCGCCGTCGGCGTTGTCCACCACGATGGTGGCATTGTTCAACTGCTTGCGCATGGACTCGGCCAGATCGCGGGCCACCTTGTCGGTCGGGCCGCCTGCGGTGAACGGCACGATGAGGGTGATCGTCTTGCCTGCGGCAGGATAGTCCTGCGCGTGGGCGCCAAGGGCTGCACCGGCTGCCAGCGCAATGGCTGCGATCTTGAACAATGCTTTCATAGTGTCTCCAAGTAAATAGCGTGCAAATGATAGGGGGCGATGCGCATTTGCCTTCGAGGGCAAACACGCAAGAGAAACCGAATGCACGAGGAGACGGATTTTAAGAATTGTTTCTATTGCGCCGCAGCAGATTCCCTTGCCATTGATCTAGTGCAAACCCTGGGAGTCTTGACAGGCGTCATGTTTTCAGGGTCTGCGAAGGCCGCTCGGCGGCGAGGCCCCCGTACCCGAGCCTCGGTGGCTACTTGTACGACCTCGCGTCTTCAATGACCTTCCCGTCATTGGGCAGGGTGCCCGGCAGCACCATCTGCACATCGCCGCGCAGCTTGGTGACTTCGCGCACGGCATCGGACAGTTGCTGGGCCAGGCCCGGTGAGGTTTCGCGGGTTTCGACCAGCAGCTGCATCTGGTCGTTGGCCATCTCGCCCGTGACCACCAGCCGCGCGCGCCCCACCTGGGGGAAGCGGCGCACGACGTCGGCAATCTGGCCCGGGTGCACGAACATGCCGCGCACCTTGGTGGTCTGGTCGGCGCGTCCCATCCAGCCCTTGATGCGTGCGTTGGTGCGGCCCGTGGGGCACTGGCCGGGCAGCACGGCAGAGAGGTCGCCCGTGCCGAAGCGGATCAGCGGGTAGTCGGGATTGAATGTGGTGATCACCAGCTCGCCCACCTCGCCGGGGGCCACCGGGTCGCCCGTGCCGGGGCGCACGATCTCGACGATGACCTGCTCGTCCAGCACCAGGCCTTCGCGGGCCTCGGTCTCGTAGGCGATCAGGCCCAGGTCGGCCGTGGCGTAGCACTGGTAGCCCGCGATGCCGCGCTCGGCCAGCCAGTCGCGCAGCGAGGGCGGGAAGGCCTCGCCCGAGACCATGGCCTTGGTCACGGAGGGAATGGGCAGGCCCATCTCCAGGGACTTTTCCACAATGATCTTGAGGAAGCTGGGCGTGCCCACGTAGCCGGCGGGCCGCAGGTCGGCCATGGCCTGCACCTGCTGCTCGGTCTGGCCCGTGCCGCCTGCGAACACCGTGCAGCCCAGCGCATGGGCGCCGCTTTCCATCATCGAGCCCGCGGGCACGAAGTGGTAGCTGAAGCAGTTGTGCACCAGTTCGCCGGGCCGAAAGCCCGAGGCATGCAGCGCGCGCGCCATGCGCCAGTAGTCGGGGCGGCGGCTCTCGGGCTCGTAGATGGGGCCGGGGCTGCAGAACAGGCGCGGCATGGGCTGGCCCAGGCCAATGGCGTTGAAGCCGCCGAAGATCTGCGCGGGCCGCTGCTCGGCCTGGCGCTGCAGCAGCTCGTACTTGCGCGTCACCGGCAGGCGGGCCAGGGCCTCGCGGCTGGTGATCTGCGTGGCATCGACGCCGGCCAGGATCTGGGCGAAGGCGGCAGAGTGTTGCTGCGCATGGGCGATCTGCCGGGGCAGGGCGGACAGCAGCGCCGCTTCGCGTTCGTCAGGGGTGCGCGTCTCCAGCGCGTCGTAGAAGGCACTCATGGCTAGTCCTGTGGAAGAAGGGTCTGGGGCAGGGGCTGGGAAATGTCCGCCGGTCAGGCCAGCCAACGTTTTCTGCGCTTGTAGCTCTTGACGTCCTTGAAGCTTTTCCGCTCGCCGCCGCCCACGCCCAGGTAGAACTCCTTGACGTCCTCATTGCTGGCCAGGTCCGAGGCCGCGCCGTCCATGACGATGCGGCCGCTTTCCATGATGTAGCCGTAGTCCGAATATTTGAGCGCCATGTTGGTGTTCTGCTCGGCCAGCAGGAAGGTGACCTTCTCCTTGCTGTTGAGGTCGCGGACGATGTTGAACACCTCCTCGACGATCTGCGGGGCCAGGCCCATCGAGGGTTCGTCCAGGAGCACCATGCGCGGATTGGCCATCAGCGCGCGGCCGATGGCGCACATCTGCTGCTCGCCGCCCGAGGTGTAGGCGGCCTGCGAGGTGCGGCGCGTCTTCAGGCGCGGAAAGTAGTTGTAGACCTTCTCGAGGTTGGCTGCTATCTCGCCCTTGTCAGTGCGCGTGTAGCTGCCGGTCATGAGGTTTTCCTCGATGGTCAGGTGGGCGAAGCAGTGCCGCCCCTCCATGACCTGGACCACGCCGCGCTGCACCAGCTCGGAGGGCGTGAGGCTTTCGATGCGCTCGCCCTCCAGCTCGATCGTGCCCTTGGTCACCTCGCCACGCTCGCCCTTGAGCAGGTTGGAGATGGCGCGCAGCGTCGTGGTCTTGCCCGCGCCGTTGCCGCCCAGAATGGCCACGATGCTCTCGCGCGGCACCTGGAGCGAAACGCCCTTGAGCACCAGGATCACATGGTTGTAGATGACTTCGATGCCATTGACCACGAGCAGCGGATCGCTGGGGGCCGGGGCGGAGGTGGGTGCGGTGGTCATGGCGTCGTCCATGGGCGTTGATACGAAAGCGGAGTGCGGGGCCGCAACTCTCGAAGCATCTCTGCGCGGGGCATGCCCCAACTCAGGGACACCGAGGAAGGGCCGCCCCGCACCGAGGGTGTCGTCCCCCTCCCCCGCGAAGCGGGTAGAGAGGGGGAAGGCGCGCAAGCGCCTCAGGGGGTGCAAGTTCTAGCTTTTACGTTCTTTTCCTTGGCGTACTTGTCCGCGTACTCCTTGACCAGCGGTTCGACCATGGACTTGTCGGCCTGGTACCAGTCGGAGACCACCTTCCACTTGGCGCCATCCCACTGGGCAATGCGCGACCAGTCGGTGCCCAGGTGGTTGTCGCAGCTGGTCTTGACGGGGCGGATGATCTTGCCGAAGCCCAGCTCGTTGAGGCGCTCCTGCGTGAGGTTCAGGTTTTCCAGGCCCCAGCGCACCTGCTCGGAGGTCATGACCTTGCCCTTGCCGTACTTTTCCTGTGCCGTGCGGATGGCCTCCACCTGCAGCATGGAGATCACCATGCCGCGCGTGTGGGCCATGGCGCCCAGTTCCTTGGCGTCGGTGGCCGTGCCCTGGCCCTTGTCGTAGACCATGGCCTTGACCTCGTCGTGCACCTTGTCGTGCTCGGCCGTGTTGTGGATGGTCACGGTGTTGTAGCCCTTGGCGCCGGCGCCGATGTCCTTCACGTCATGGTCCGAGCCGGCCCACCAGATGGCGTACATCTTCTCGCGCGGGTAGCCGGTGGCCTGCGCCTCGCGCACGGCCGTGGGCGTCATCACGCCGGCCGACCACAGCAGCACGTAGTCGGGGCGCTGCTGGCGGATCTGCAGCCAGGTGGACTTCTGCTCCACGCCGGGCGCCGTCACGGGCAGCAGGGTCAGGTCGAAGCCTTCCTTGGCGGCGCGCTTTTGCAGCAGCGGAATGGGTTCCTTGCCGTAGGGCGAGTCGTGGTAGACCAGGGCGATCTTCTTGCCCTTGAGGCTGCCCTTTTCCTTCTTGAGGATGTCCTGGATGATGGAATCGGCCGCTGTCCAGTAGTTGCCCAGCAGCGGGAAGTTCCACTCGAAGACCTTGCCGTCGGCCGACTGCGACAGGCCATAGCCCGTGGTGATGATGGGCATCTTGTCGCCGGGCGCCTTGTCCGTCACGGCGAACGTGATGCCGGTGGACTGCGGGTCGAACCCGGCAGCGCCGCCGCCCTTGCCCTTCAGGCGCTCATAGCATTCCACGCCCTTGGCCGTGTCGTAGGCCGTCTCGCATTCCTCGTAGGCGATCTTCACGCCATTGATGCCGCCCTTGGCGTTGACCAGCTTGATGTAGTCCTGCTTGCCATCGGCCCATGGAATGCCCAGCGGCGCGAACTGGCCCGTGCGGTAGACCAGCAGCGGCACGAACTGGTCCTGGGCCTGTGCGGCAGGGGCGGCCACGAGAGCGCCGATTCCAGCAGCGACCGTGGCGGCGGCGATGGCGACTTTCTTGAACATCATGACGTTGTCTCCTAGTTGGCTGGGGAAGATTCCCCGGTTATCCGGCACTCTGTGGCGCCCTGTCTCGATACAGATCAACTCAATGCGGGAAGGGCCAGACGCGAAGCTTCTGGCGGGCTGTGGCCCACAGTTTTGCCAGGCCATGCGGCTCCACGATCAGGAAGAACACGATCAGCGCACCGAAGATCATGTGCTCCAGGTAGGTCGCCGTGGCCGTGGACAGCGGCAGGCCCATCCAGTGCGGCACCTGGGTGAGCAGCAGCGGCAGCAGCACGAAGAAGGCCGCGCCGAAGATGCTTCCCACCACCGAACCCAGGCCGCCGATGATGATCATGAACAGCAGCTGCAGCGAGCGGTCCAGGCTGAAGGCCGCGGGCTCCCAGGCGCCCAGGTGAACGAAGCCCCACAGCGCGCCGGCCACGCCGACGATGAAGCTGCTCACGGCAAAGGCGCTGAGCTTGGCGTAGGTCGGGCGGATGCCGATCACGCTGGCGGCCACGTCCATGTCGCGCATGGCCATCCACTCGCGGCCGATGGCGCCGCGCACCAGGTTCTTGGCGGCCAGGCCCAGCACGCACAGGATGCCCAGGCACAGCAGGTACTTCTCCATGGGCGTGTCGATCTTCCAGCCCATGATGGACAGCGGGCCTGCGCTCACCGAGCCCGAGGAAGAGTTGTTCGTCACCCAGGCCGCGCGGCTGGCCAGCCAGTCCACGAAGAACTGGGCGGCCAGCGTGGCCACGGCCAGGTACAGGCCCCGGATGCGCAGGCTGGGCAGGCCGAAGATCACGCCGAAGACCATGGCCAGCACGCCGCCGCCGATCAGGGCCACCAGCAGCGGCATGCCCTCGAAGCGGACCTGCAGGTTGTAGGCCGCGTAGGCGCCCACGGCCATGAAGGCGCCGGTGCCCAGAGAGATCTGGCCGCAGTAGCCGACCAGGATGTTCAGCCCCAGCGCCGCCAGCGACATGATCAGGAAGGGGATCAACACGGCCTGGAAGGTGTAGTCGCTGACGCTGAAGGGAATCACCAGGAAGGCGACGGCCAGCAGCGCCACGATGGCCCAGCGGTCCTGGGCGACGCCGAAGATCTGCTGGTCGGATGCGTAGGTCGTCTTAAATTGACCGTTCTCACGATAAAACATGGTGCAAGTTCTCCGTAACGGTCAAACGCGATCAATGATTTTGTCGCCGAACAGCCCTTGGGGCCGCACGAGCAGGAAGCACAGGGCAAGGCCGTAGGCGAACCAGGTCTCGATGCCGCCGCCGACCATGGGGCCCAGGTAGACCTCGGAGAGCTTCTCGCCCACGCCGATGATCAGGCCGCCGATGATGGCGCCGGGCAGCGAGGTCAGGCCGCCCAGGATCACCACGGGCAGGGCCTTCAGGGCCACCAGCGACAGCGAGTACTGCACGCCCAGCTTGGAGCCCCAGATGATGCCCACCACCAGGGCCACGCCGCCGGCCACCGACCAGACGATGACCCAGATGCGCGACAGCGGGATGCCGATGGACTGCGCCGCCTGGTGGTCGTCGGCCACGGCGCGCAGCGCGCGGCCGGTCTTGGTCTTCTGGAAGAACACGCTGAGCGCGGCCACCAGCAGCGCGGCGATGCAGGCCGCGTACAGGTCTTCCTGGCTGAGCAGCACGCCGCCCTGGAACAGGCCCTCGAGGATGAACATGGGGTCCTTGGGCATGCCCACGTTGATGCTGTAGACGGCGCTGCCGAAGATCATCGGGCCCAGGCCGTCGAGCAGGTAGGCGATGCCCAGCGTGGCCATCAAGAGCGTGATGGGCTCCTGGTTGACCAGGTGGCGCAGCGCCAGCCGCTCGATCACCCAGGCCACGACCACCATGATGGCCAGCGACACGCAGATGGCCAGCAGGTTGGTGAACCAGCCCGGCTCCATGCCGATCCACTTCGGGATCCACTCGGAAAAGCGCGCCATGGCCAGGGCCGAGAACAGCACCATCGCGCCCTGGGCGAAGTTGAACACGCCCGAGGCCTTGAAGATCAGCACGAAGCCGATGGCGATCAGCGCGTACAGCGTGCCCACCATGAGGCCGCCGAACAAGGTTTCCAGAAAAAATCCCATGTCAGTCCCCTCAATGGCTGGTGCCAAGGTAAGCGCGGATCACGTCTTCGTTCTGGCGCACCTCGTCGGGTGCGCCGTCGCCGATCTTCTTGCCGTAGTCCAGCACCACGACGCGGTCGCTGATGTCCATGACCACGCCCATGTCGTGCTCGATCAGCACGATGGTGGAGCCGAACTCGTCGTTGACATCGAGGATGAAGCGGCACATGTCCTGCTTTTCCTCCACGTTCATGCCGGCCATGGGCTCGTCCAGCAGCAGCACCTGCGGCTGCATGGCTAGGGCGCGGCCCAGGTCCACGCGCTTTTGCAGGCCGTAGGGCAGCTGGCCCACGGGGGTCTTGCGGTAGGCCTGGATCTCCAGGAAGTCGATGATGTGCTCGACGAACTCGCGGTGGCGGATCTCCTCGCGCTGGGCCGGGCCCAGGCGCAGGGCCTGCATCAGGATGCCGCTTTTGATCTGCAGGTTGCGGCCGGTCATGATGTTGTCGATCACGCTCATGCCCTTGAACAGCGCCAGGTTCTGGAACGTGCGCGCCACGCCCATCTCGGCCACCTGGCGGCTGTTCATGTGGCTGAAGGTCTTGCCCCGGAAGGTGATCGATCCCTCGGACGGCGTGTACACGCCGTTGATGCAGTTGAGCATGGAGCTCTTGCCCGCGCCGTTGGGGCCGATGATGGAGCGGATCTCGTGCTCGCGCACATCGAACGAGATGTCCGTCAGCGCCTTCACCCCGCCGAAGCGCAGGCTGATGTTCTTGATGTCGAGGATGACATCGCCGATCTTCTTGTGGGTCATGTCAGCGGCTCCGGTCAGGCCCTGGCGGTGGCAGCCACCGAATGGGTTTTGGCATCGATGATGGACAGCGTGGCGCTGACGCTGCCGGTGCGGCCGTCCTCGAACTTGACCTGGGTCTCGATGAACTGCTCGCGCTTGCCCGTGTACAGCGCATCGACCAGCACGCCGTACTTGTCGGCAATGAAGCCGCGGCGCACCTTGCGCGTGCGGGTCAGCTCGTCGTCGTCGGGGTCCAGCTCCTTGTGCAGCACCAGGAAGCGCGCCACCTGCGTGTCGGCCATGCCGGCTTCGGCGGCCAGGTCGGCGTTCACCTGGGCCACGCAGTCGGCCACCATCTCCAGCACCTTGGCCTTCGATGCCAGGTCCACATAGCCGCCATAGGGCAGGCCCTGGCGCTCGGCCCAGTTGCCCACGGCCTCGTAGTCGATGTTGATGAAGGCGCAGACCTGGTCGCGGCCGTGGCCGAAGCACACGGCCTCCTTGATCTGTGGGAAGAACTTGAGCTTGTTCTCGATGTAGTTGGGCGCGAACATGGCGCCCCGGCTGGTCTTGCCCACGTCCTTGGCGCGGTCGATGATGCGCAGCTGCCCGCTGGCGTCGATCACGCCGGCATCGCCCGTGTGGAACCAGCCGTCGGCATCCACCACCTCGGCCGTGGCGTCGGGGCGCTTGTAGTACTCCTTGAGCACGGACACGCCCTTGAGAAGCACCTCGCCGTTGTCGGCGATCTTCAGCTCGATGCCCGGTGCGGCCTGGCCCACGCTGCTCAGCTCCACCTGCCCGTCGCGCTGTATGCACACATAGGCGCAGGTCTCGGTCTGGCCGTAGAGCTGCTTGAGGTTGATGCCGATGGAGCGGAAGAAGCGGAACAGCTCGGGCCCGATGGCCGCACCCGCCGTGTAGGCCACGCGGATGCGCGACAGGCCCATGGCATTGCGCAGCGGCCCGTAGATGCACAGGTCGCCCAGCGCGTACTTCAGGCGGTCCAGCGTGCCCACCGTCTTGCCGTCCAGGATGTCCGAGCCCACGCGGCGCGCCACGGCCATGGCGCGGCCGTACATCCATTGCTTGAAGGGCGCGGCGTCCTCCATGCGGATGGACACCGAGGTCAGCATGCCCTCGAAGATGCGCGGTGGCGCGAAGTAGTAGCTGGGGCCGATCTCGCGCAGGTCGATGGACACGGTCGAGGCCGACTCCGGGCAGTTGATGGTGAAGCCCGCCACCAGCCACTGCGCGAAGGAAAACAGGTGGTCGCCCACCCAGGCCGGAGGCAGGTAGGAGATCACGTTGTCGCCGGGGCCCAGGCGGTCCACCTGCACGCCGCCGCGTGCCGACTCGCCGAAGCTGCGGTGCGTCTGGCAAACGCCCTTGGGCTTGCCGGTCGTGCCCGAGGTGTAGAGGATGACCGAGACATCGTCGGGCGACAGCGCGGCCAGCATCGCGTCCCAGGCGCCCGGGTGTGCGGCATCCCACTCCTGGCCCTTTTGCAGCAGCGCCTCGGTGCTGATCAGCCCGGGCTGGTCGTAGTGGCGCAGGCCGCGCGGGTCGTCATAGATGATGTGGCCGAGGCCGGAGACGCTCTCGCGCACCTCCAGCAGCTTGTCGACCTGCTCCTGGTTCTCGGCAAAGGCGAAGTCGATCTCGGCATCCTCGATGACGAAGCGCATCTCGGCGGCCACGGCATCCTGGTACAGCGGGATCGGTACGCCGCCCAGCGCCTGCACGGCAATGAAGCCCATGTAGACATGGGGCCGGTTGTCGCTGATGAAGGCCAGATTCTGGCCGCGTGCCAGGCCCAGCGCCGCCAGGCCGCAGGCCATGTGGCGCACGGTCTCGGCGGCCTCGCTCCAGCTCCAGGTCTGCCAGATGCCGTATTCCTTCTCGCGCAGCGCCGGCGCCAGGGGGCGCTGGGCGGCATGCTGGAGCAGCAGGTGCGGGAACGTGGTCGTCATTCCATGTCCTTGGATGTTCGTGAATGGTGGTCGCATGGTGCAGATGCCCAGGCTGTGACCTACCGGCTTGGACTGCATCCTAGGACTGGCTTTGACGCCGTGGTGTCTGTTTGACGACAATCCGCGGGAAACTCATCATCGGGAAAACGCGCCGTAACAAAAGGTGCCAAAACGGTCTCATGTCCCGCTTGGGGGCTTGCGCATCCGGGAATGTGCGCGCGCCGCGGTCCTTCTGGAAATCCCGCTCACGCCAGCCACCGGGCTCGGGCAATGCTTGGGTGGTTTTGATGATTGATCCGCGCACCCTCGCCGCGACTCCATGAGCCAAGAACTGTCACTGCACCAGCGCCGCCGCGCGCCCCGGCCCGAGGAACTCGAAGGCATTCCCTGGCTGGCCGTACTCCAGCCCGCCGAGCGCGAACGGGCCCAGAAGGCGCTGGTCGTCGGCGACGCCCAGCCCGGCGACTATGTCTGCCGCACCGGCCGCGCGCCCACCTACTGGTTCGGAGTGGTCGAAGGCCTGCTCAAGATGAACACCGACGGCGCCGATGGCGCCAGCATGACCCTGGCCGGCCTGCCCCCGGGCGGCTGGTTCGGCGAAGGCACGGCCGTCAAGCGCGAGCCCTATCGCTACAACGTGCAGGCCATACGCCGCAGCGTGGTCGGCGGCCTGCCGATCGAGACCTTCCACTGGCTGCTGGACCACTCCATCGGTTTCAACCGCTTCGTCATGAGCCAGCTCAACGAGCGCCTGGGCCAGTTCATCTCGGCCCGCGAAATCGACCGCCTCACCAACCCCGACCTGCGCGTGGCCCGCAGCCTGGCCGCGCTCTTTCACCCGCTGCTGTACCCGGGCGTGGGCGAGGTGCTGCGCATCACCCAGCAGGAACTGGCCTACCTGGTGGGCCTGTCACGCCAGCGCGTCAATGAGGCGCTGTCCGTGCTGCAGCGCGAAAACGCCATCGTCGTGGAGTACGGCGGCCTGCGCGTGCTCGACCTGGAAGCGCTGCGCAGCGGGCTGTTTGCGGCGGCGCGGCGGGCGGCCTGACGCCGCCCACTGCCAACCACTTGCGGCCTCAGATCACGCCTTCGCGCCGCAGCCTCTCCTGCTGCTGCGCATCCAGCCCCAACGCCGCATAGATGCGTGCATTGTCCTGGCCTGTGGCCGGGCCGCTGCGGGGCGAAGGGGCCTGGCGGCCGGTAAAGCGTGGCACGGGCGCGGGGGCGGCGAGGGGGCCCAGGTCGGGGTCGGGCAGGGTGATGAAGCTGCCGCGCTCCACGAAATGCGGGTCCTGCAGCGCGTCCTCGGCCGAGCAGACCTTGCTGAACGGAATGTCGTGCGCGGCCAGCGCGGCCGTGGCCTGGGCGCAGTCCAGGGCTGCGCACCATTGCACGATCTGCGCATCCAGCGCCTGCAGGTGGCGTATGCGCGCGGCGTTGTCCGCAAAGCGCGGGTCGGCGGCCAGCTCGGCGCGGTCCATGGCCTGGCACAGGCGCGCGAAGATGGCGTCGCCCGTGGCGACCACGGTGAGCCAGGCGCCGTCGCGCGTGCGGTAGACGTTGGAGGGCGCCGTGTAGCCCGCGCACGATCCCGTGCGGCTGCGTGCCTGTCCGCCCAGCTGGAATTCGGCCGCCAGAGGGTCCAGCAGGCGCAGCATGGCTTCGGTGGCCGACAGGTCGATCTCCACGCCGTGCCGTTCGCCTGGAGGCTGTGCATTGCGCTCGGCCAGTGCGGCTGCGATGGAGAAGGCGCCGAACAGTCCGGCCACGGCATCGCCCAGCGGGTAGTTCATGTGCTGGGGCGGGCCGCCCGCCTCGCCCGTGAGGTGGGCGAAGCCGCTCATGGCCTCGAAGATGCGCGCAAAGCCCGGCCGGCGCGCATAGGGACCTGTCTGGCCGAAGCCCGTCAGGCGCAGCACGATGAGGCGCGGGTTGCGGGCATGCAAGGTGGCCAGGTCCAGCCCCCAGCGGTCCAGCGTGCCGGTGCGGAAGTTCTCCACGAGCACGTCGAAATCCTCGATCAGCCGCAGGAACAGCGTGCGGCCCTCGGCCTTGCGCACATCCAGCGAGATGCCCTGCTTGCCCCGGTTGGCGGTTTTCCAGAACACGGCGTGGCCGTCGTGCACGGGGGCCAGGCTGCGCAGCGTGTCGCCGCCGCCGGGCAGCTCCAGCTTGACGACATCGGCGCCCAGGTCGCCGCACAGCGTGGCCGAGAAGGGGGCGGCCAGCACCGTGGCCATGTCGAGGATGCGCACACCCTCCAGCGGATAGCCTTGGCGCTGCATCAGTTGCCTTTCAGGTCCACGTTCTTCAGCACGGGCTCCCAGGCGCGGCGGTCTTCGGCCACGCGCTTGTGGAAGTCCGCCGTCTGCGTGGGCAGCGGCGTGGCACCCAGGCGCGCCAGCTTGTCGCGCGTCTCGGGCAAGGCCATGGCCTTGGCCAGCGCCTGGTTGAGCGTGGCCACGATCTGCTGCGGCGTGCCCTTGGGCGCGGCCAGGCCCACCCACAGGCCGGTGTCCAGCCCGGCCACGCCCAGCTCGGCAAAGGTGGGAATGTCGGGCGCTGCGGGCGAGCGGCTCTTGCCGGTCTGCGCCAGGATGCGGATCTGCCCGCCTTGCATGTAGGGCAGGGTGCCGCCCAGGTTGTTGCACATCACCGGGATGTGGCCGGCCATGAGGTCGTTGACGGCCGGGGCGTTGCCCTTGTAGGGCAGGTGCTGCATCTTGGTGCCGAGCCGGTGGTTGACCATCTCGCAGACCAGGTGCGAGGGCGTGGCCGTGCCGGCCGAGCCGAAGGACAGCGTGCCGGGCCTGGCCTTGTCGGCCGCCACCAGTTCGGCCAGCGTGCGGTAGGGGGTCTTGGCGTTGACGGCGATGACGTTGGGCAGGTCGGCCACCAGGCCGATGTACTCGTAGTCGGTCAGCGGGTTCCACTTGAGGTTGGCGTGCACATGGGGCAGGAAGACATTGCTCAGGCCTGCCATGAGCAGGGTGTAGCCGTCGGGCGCGGCGCGGGCCACGAGTTCCGAGCCGACCAGGCTGCCCGCGCCCGGCTTGTTCTCCACCACCACCGGCTGGCCCAGGGCCTGGCCCAGTTCCACCGACAGCGCGCGGGCCACGAGGTCGGTGCTGCCGCCTGCGGGAAAGGGAACGATCACGCGCACGGGCCGATCGGGAAAAGCCGCTTGGGCCGTTTGGGCAGCCTGCGCGCAGGCACACAGCGCGGCCAGCAGGCCCAGGGTGGCCAGGTGCTTCGAGGTGAGGGGATGTGTCATGGGGGCCTCCGGTGTCAGGCGCTCTCGCGCAGCATGAGCTTGGCGATGTTGAGCTGGTGGATCTGGCTGGTGCCTTCGTAGAGGCGGAACAGGCGCACGTCGCGGAAGTAGCGCTCGATGGGGCTGAAGTCGGCCACATAGCCCGCGCCGCCGAACATCTGCACGGCGCGGTCGGCCACGCGGCCGCACATCTCGGAGGCGAAGTACTTGCACATGGAGGCGGACAGCGCCACGTCCTCGCCCCGGTCGCGGGCGCGGGCGGCCTCCAGGATCATGGATTGCGCCGCGAAGATCTCGGTGCGGCTGTCGGCCAGCATGGCCTGCACCAGCTGGAAGCTCGCCACCGGCTGGCCGAACTGCTCGCGCTGGCGCACATGGGCCAGCGCCAGGTCCAGCATGCGGATCGCCGGTCCCGTGCACAGCGCTGCCAGGTGCAGGCGCTGCTTGTTGAGCACCTTCATCACGGTCTTGAAGCCCTGGCCCTCGCGCCCGCCGATGATCTGGTCGGCCGGCACGCGGCAGTCCTGCAAATGCACGTCGGACACGGGCGAGCCCGCCTGGCCCATCTTGCGATAGGGCTGGCCTGTCACCAGGCCCGGCGAGCGCTCCACGAAGAAGGCCGTCAGCCCCTCGCTGCCCGTGCTGCCTTCGCCGGTGCGGGCGATGACGGTGAAGACATCGGCCAGCGGCGCATTGGTGATGAAGCGCTTGCTGCCGTTGAGCACATAGTGGTCGCCCTCGCGGCGTGCCGTGGTCTGGATGTTGCTTGCCTCCGAGCCCGCGTCCGGCTCGGTCAGCGCCAGGCAACCCGTGAGCTCGCCGCGCGCCATGCGCGGCAGCCAGCGCTGCTTTTGCGCCTCGGTGCCGTCGGCCACCAGGGCTTCCGAGCCAATCCCGGTGTTGGTGCCCACGCGGGCCCGCAGCGCCACCGAAGCCTGGGACAGCTCGAAGGCGCAGCGCACCAGCTCCTCGGTGCTCAGGCCCAGGCCGCCATAGGCCTGGGGAATGCTCCAGCCGAAATAGCCCTTGTCGCGCAGCTCCTGGACCACGGCGGGCGGAATGCTGTCGTCGCGCTCGATCTGCTCTTCGAGCGGATGCCAGCGGTGGCGCACGAAATGGCGGATGTCTGCAATCAACGCCTGCAGGCGGGCGTCGGCGGGATGGGGGGTGGGGGCTTGGCTCATGGGCCGCACTGTAGGAAGCGCGGGCACCAGGGCTGCAATGCAGTTTCAAATATTGAAATGCAGTTGCGGCTTTGCGGCCGTGGTCCGCACAATCGCCACGTGCCCCACACCCCCATTGCCCACCAACCCAGGGACTCGCAGGATGTCTGCCGCATCCGCGAGCAGGACCCGTATTTCGCGGGCACGCTGGCCAAGGGGCTGATGATTCTCCAGTGCTTCGTCAGCGACCCGCGCCCGCATGCCAACAGCGAGCTGGCCCGCCGCCTGGGCCTGCCGCGCCCCACCGTGTCCAGGCTGTGCCGCAGCCTGCAGACCATGGGCTACCTGGACCATGACGAGCGGCTGGACCGCTACTTCGTCGGCCCGGCCGCCGTCGCCCTGGGCTACCCCTATGTGATCAATACGCCCTTGCTCGGCCCGCTGCGCCTGCCCATGCAGGCGCTGGCCGACCGTGTGAAGGGGGCGGTGTCGGTGGGCGTGGTCATGGACCTGGATGTGGTCTACCTGGATACCTGCGCCTGGGAGGGCGGCACGCTCAAGCGACCCGGCGTGGGCGCCGTGCGCGGCGTGCTGGAAACGGCCATGGGCCGGGCAGGGCTGGCCCAGTTCGATGCCGGGGAACTGCAGCGCTTCCTGGACCGCGTGCGCAGCCAGCGGCCCGAGGAATATGCGCGCTGCAGGGACAACGCCAGCGAAAGCCTGGCGCACTATGCTGCCCGGGGCTTCGCGGTCAACATGGGCGACTCCGGCCTGGGCGTGTGCGCCGTGGGTGCGGCCTCGCGCATCCGCTATGGGTCGCGCCGCCTGCTGTTCAACTGTGCCGTGCCGGGCCTGCGCATGCCGGCCCGCACGCTGATCCGGGATGTGGGCCCCCAGTTGGCGCAGTTGGTGGCCCTGTGCGACCGGCTGCCCGTGGACCGCTGATCTGCGGGCCTGGCGCTTCAGAAGGCGGCCAGCACGATGCCGATGGCCAGCAGCACGCCGAAGGAGATCCAGCCGTTCTTCTGGTCCAGGCCGCCGATCTGGCGCAGCGCCTCTTCGCGCGCAGCGCCCACCAGGCCCCTCTGGTTGATCTGCTGTATGCGCGTGACCAGCCATTGCAGGTAGGTGCGCTTGACCGTGAACGAGATGGCCACCGCGATGCCAAGCACGCGCCCGGCACCGCCCGTGCCGGGCATCAGCAGATTGATGATCAACAGGGTGATGAAGGCCACCACGGCATAGGCGTAGACGCGGCGCGCAATGGCCCAGGAAACGCCCATGAAGGGAATGGCGGTCCAGCAGGGACTCATGGATGCGAAAAAGCCCTTTTTCCCGCTGACCATGCGCTCCCACAGTGGCCGGTATTTTTCAGCATTCGGGCCGATGGCGGTCTCCATATCGGACCACTCGATTCCAGTCAAGTCCGGCTTGGTGATAAGCAGCGCCTTGAATTGTTCTTTCAATGGAGTGGAATTCGATAGGTTGGGTGTATCGCTCATGGTTTTCCTTGTTGAATGAGGCGGGAGTCCGGGCGGGATGGTCTGGATACCGCAGCAGGCGCTGCGCGAAGGGCTGGTGTCTCGAAAAAGCCCCCCGTTTCTGGCCGGGCGCCATTCTATGGGGAGATGTATGGGCAATGGCAAGCCCAATGGGTTGATTCGCAATCGCCAATGAATGAAATCGCCCAAATAAAATACAGTTTTTTACATGTCGCATGCCGTGCATTGGAAGATCCCAATCGGCCGGATTGAAGATGTTTTGCCGATGTGATTCGCTTCTTGTCGATTTTTCATTGAGGATTCATCCGGTTGTGCATATCGCGCCGGATACAGCGATTGGGATGGGTCGGCCGCCAGGCGCATTGCATGGGGCATGAATGTGTGGTGCGGAACATGGCGAGCCCGCCGGGGCGCAGGGCCGGGCGGCGGGGCTGGCAAGGGGGCCCTGGCGGCCTGCCCGCAGGCCGCCCGATAGTCGCCCGATAGCCGAGCGCAATGCCCGTATTGGCCGCAGGGCGCAGCCGCTGCGGGCCTTGCCGCGCGACAATGGCGGTCTAATGTCATCCCCTACTTCTTCCAAACCGTCCCGGCCCGGCGCCGACGAGGCGGCAGCGCCCTCCGCGCGCCCTGTGCTGCGCCGCCCCGAAAAGCCACAGGCCGAGCCGGCTGGCGATGCCCGCCGCCCTTCGGGTGGCGCGGGCAAATCTGCGGGCGCACGCGGTGGCCCGCGCAGTGACCGCAACGACCGCAATGAACGTGGCGGCGACCGTGGCGGCCGCAATGATCGTTACGAGCGCTCCGACCGCCGTGATGGCCCCCCTCGCGGCGATGCCCGCGGTGGGGCACCCCGAGGCGATGCCCGCGGTGCAGCACCCCGCGACGACGCCCGTGACCAGCGCCCGCGCAGCAGCGGTTTCGGCCGTGCCGAGGACCTGGACCGTTCCCAGCCGCGTGGCGACTGGCGCGAACAGGGCGGCGGCGAAAACCGTGCCCCGCGCGAGCAGCGCGACATGCGCGATGCCCGTGATACGCGCGATGCCCGCCCCCCGCGCCCGCCCCGCCCGGACGATCGCCGCGACCGGCCCTATGGCCAGCGCGATGAGCGTCCGCGTGATGGTCAACGCGATGGCCAACGTGACGGCCAGCGCGACGGTCCCCGTGACGGCCCGCGTGAAGGTGGTTTCCGCGACCGTCCCCGTGACGATGCCCGCGGCCCCCGCCGTGACGATGCCCGCGGCCCCCGCCGTGACGATGCGCGCGGACCGCGCCGCGACGACGCCCGTGGTCCCCGCCGTGATGACGCCCGTGGCCCCCGCCGCGACGAGACGCCCCAGGCCGAGCCCGCCTACCGTCCGCTCAGCGGCATCCGCACCTACCGTCCCGCCGACGGTGGCGCCAGCCGCGAAATCCCCGTCAAGCGTGCTCCCGAGCCGCTGCAGGAGCAGGTTCCCGGTGGCGTGCGCATCAACAAGCGCCTGGCCGACATGGGCCTGTGCTCGCGCCGCGAAGCCGACGAGTGGGTGGACAAGGGTTGGGTCCGCGTCAATGGCGAACTCGCGGTCATGGGCCAGAACGTGGTGGCGGCCGACCGCATCACCGTCGAGCGCGAAGCGCGCGAGCGCCAGGACCAGCAGGTCACCATCCTGATCCACAAGCCCATGGGCTATGTCAGCGGCCAGGCCGAGGACGGCCACGAGCCCGCCGTGGTCCTGGTCACGCCCCAGAACCACTGGAACCAGGACACCAGCCGCACGCGCTTCAACTTCGCGCAGCTCAAGGGCCTGGCGCCCTGCGGCCGGCTGGACATCGACTCCGTGGGCCTGCTGGTCATGACCCAGGATGGCCGCGTGGCGCGCCAGATCATTGGCGAAGACTCGGAGATGGACAAGGAGTACCTGGTGCGCGTGACCTACGGTGACCGCGACATCGACGTGCAATCCGTGTTCCCGGCCGAACAGCTGGCACGCCTGTGCCATGGCCTGTCGCTGGACGGCGAGGCTCTCAAGCCCGCCAAGGTGGACTGGCAGAACCCCGAGCAGCTGCGCTTTGTGCTGACCGAAGGCAAGAAGCGCCAGATCCGCCGCATGTGCGAACTGGTGGGCCTGCGCGTGGTGGGCCTCAAGCGCATCCGCATCGGCCGCGTGACGCTGGGCAACCTGCCTGTGGGCCAGTGGCGCTACCTGGGTGCACACGAGAATTTTTAGCACCCCCTGAGCGGCTGCGCCGCTTCCCCCTCTCTCGCTTCGCGGGTGGGGGACGGCACCCTCGGTGCGGGACGGCCCTTCCTCGGTGCCCCTGATTTGGGCAGAGACGGTTTTGAGCTCGTGTTTAGAATGCGAACCATTCTCAAACGAGCTTCAGCGCTGCGGCACGCCAGTCCGGGGCGCGTCCGTCTTTTCATGCGCGCACCGGCCGATCCCGTACACACCCTCTATGTCGAACACCACGGCTGGCTGCAAGGCTGGCTGCGCCGCAAGCTGGGCAATGTGTTCGAGGCTTCCGATATCGCGCACGACACCTTCGTCAACGTGATCACCTCGGGCATGGCCGGCCGCATCGAGCAGCCGCGCCCTTTTCTGGCCACCGTGGCCCGCCATCTGGTCATCCGCCAGCACCGGCGCCGGCTGCTGGAGCGCGCCTATCTCGACACCCTGGCCCTGTTGCCCGCTGAACTTGCCCCTTCGCCCGAAGAGCGGCTGATCGCGCTCGAATCGCTGCAGGCCGTGGACCAGGCGCTGGACGCGCTGGCGCCCAAGGTGCGCGAGGCCTTCCTGCTGGCCCACCTCGAAGGCCTGAGCTATGCGGACATCGCCACGCGCCTGGGCGTGTCCATGACCAGCGTCAAGCGCTACCTGGCCCAGGGCTATGAGCGCTGCTTCGTGCTGGCGCTGTCCTGATGGCGCCGGTGCCTCCTTCCGATCCTCGGCGCCTGTCCAGCGCAGCGCCGCTACCCGGCAGCAGTATCCAGGCGCCCCAGGCGCTGGGCCGGCCCTTGCCGGCCGGCGTGGCGCGGGCGGCGGCCGGCTGGTTTGCGCTGCTGCAATCGGGCCAGGCCTCGGCCGCCGACCGGGCGCGCTGGCAGCGCTGGCTCGATGAAGACGCCGACCATGGCCGCGCCTGGGCCCATCTGCAGGCCGTCACGGGCGCGCTGACGGGGCTCAACGCGGGTGGCGCGGGCTATCGCGGCCTGTCCGCCGCTCCCCGGGCTGCGCGGCGGCGCCTGCTGGGCCTGTTTGCGGGCCTGGGCACGGCGGCGGGCGCGGGCTGGCTGGCCAGCCGCACGCCGCAGTGGCAGCAGATGGCGGCCGACTACGCCTCGGGCACGCAGCGCCGCCGCTGGACCCTGCCCGACGGCACGGACATGCTGCTGGGCCCCGGCAGCGCCGTGGCCTTGCAGTTCGACGGCAGCGAACGCCGCCTGCGCCTGCTGGCCGGCGAGGCGCTGTTCACCACCGGCCATCCCGCAGGTGCGCTGGGCGACATGCCCTTTGTGGTGGAGACCGCCCACGGCCGCGTGCGCGCCCTTGGCACGCGCTTCATGGTGCGCAGCAACCATGCAGGTGCGCGCGTGGCGGTGTTCGAGCGCGCCGTGGAACTGCGCCCGGCCGGCACAGGCGCATCCGCACGGCGTCTGCAGGCGGGCGAGGCCATGGACTTCACGCGCACCGGCTGGGGCACGGTGCAGCCGGCCGGCCCTGCGGACGACGCCTGGAGCCGGGGCCAATTGTGGGTGGACAACCAGCGCCTGGACGACTTCCTGGCCGAGCTCAACCGCTACCGCCCTGGCTGGCTGCATGCCGATCCGGCCGTGGCCGGGCTGCGGTTCTCGGGCGTGTTCCCGCTGGACGAAGGCGGCATCGATGGCACGGACGCCGTGCTGGCCATGCTGCCCGGTGCGTTGCCCGTGCAACTGCGCTGGCGCACGCGCTGGTGGGTGGTGGTGGAGCCTGCGCAGGCGCGCGGCTGAGGCTTTTTTCTTCCTTTTCGCATTTTTTGCGCCGGGGGTGACCCGATTTCCCGCGCCGCGCTTCCTTGCTTCCGAGAGCTTTGATTTTCGACATCGGAACACAGGGAGAACCCAGGACCATGCAACCCCTTTTCATGCCCCGCCCCGCGCTGGCGCTGGCCATCGCGCTCATGCCCGCCGCCGTGCTGGCCCAGGCCCAGCGCAGCTATGACGTCGCTGCCGGCCCGCTGGATGCCGCCTTGCGCAGCACGGCCGCCCAGGCCGGCGTGGCCCTGATCTTCACGGCCGAGCAGACGGCCGGACAGCGCAGCGCGGGCCTGCGCGGCAGCTACACGGTGGAGGGCGCCTTCGAGGCCCTGCTGGCCGGCACCGCCTGGCAGGCCGTGCGCCAGGCCAGCGGCGCCTATGCGCTGCGGCGGGTGGAGCAGGTGGTGCCCGCTGCCGCTGCAGGCGCCACGCTGGCCACGGTCAACGTGACGGCGGCTGCCGAGCGCAGCGCGGTCTCCGAAGGCACGGGCTCCTACGCCACGCGCCAGTCCAGCACGGCCACACGGCTGGGCCTGTCGCAGCGCGAGACGCCGCAGTCCGTCAGCGTGGTCACGCGCCAGCTCATGGACGACCAGGGCCTGACCAGCCTGCCGGAGGTGCTGGAGAAGACGCCCGGCATTACCGTGGGCCGCAACGACAGCGAGCGCACCACCTTCTACTCGCGCGGCTATGCCATCGAGAATTTCCAGTTCGACGGCGTGCCCAACACCATGGACTCGGCCAACCAGTACACCACCTCGCTGGCCGACAGCGCCATCTATGACCGCGTGGAGGTGGTCAAGGGCGCCACAGGCCTGCTCACGGGCGCGGGCTATCCGTCGGCCGTGGTCAACCTGGTGCGCAAGCGGCCCACCAAGACCTTCCAGGCCTCGGCCGAGGCGGCCATCGGCAGCCATGACCGGTTGCGCGGCGTGGGCGACATCTCCGCGCCGCTGACCGAGGACGGCCGCGTGCGCGCCCGCGTGGTGGCGGTGGCGCAGAACGCCAAGTCCCATGTGGACGACTACAGCCGCAACGTGCGCAGCCTGTACGGCATCATCGAGGCCGACCTGGGTCCCAGCACGGTGGCCAGCCTGGGCATTGACCACATGCAGACGCGCGCCAACGGGGCCAGCTTCGGCCACATCCCGCTGTTCTTCAAGGATGGCAGCCGCACGCATTTCCCGACCTCGCTGAACCCGGCCGCGCGCTGGTCGTACTGGGACAACGACAGCACCAACCTGTTTGCCGAACTCAAGCACAGCTTCGGCAATGGCTGGAAGGCGGACCTGTCGGCCAGCCGGCTGCGCCAGTCGCGCGACGTGGAGGTCGGCGTGGCCGCCCACGGCATGGTGGACCCGGTCAGCGGCCTGGGCATCAACATGCTGTCCAACAAGATTCCCACCGATGCCACCACGCAGGCCGTGAATGCGGCGCTGTCCGGGCCGTTGCAGCTGTTCGGGCGCGAGCACGAGCTGTCGTTCGGCGCCAGCTGGTCGCGCCAGCGCCGGCATGCGCCCGGCTACACCAACGCCTACGGCCCCGTGGGCAACTACTTCGAGTGGGACGGCCAGGTGCCCCGGCCCGATTTCCAGCTGCGTGACCACCGCATGACGCGTATCGTGGAAAAGGGCGTCTTCGGCGCTGCGCGCCTGCGGCCCACGGACGACCTGTCCGTGATCCTGGGTGCGCGCGTGAGCTGGTACGACATGCTGGACGACACCACGGGCCTGGACGGCAGCTACGGCGTGAACAACGCGCTGCGCGTGGCGCACAAGACCGTGCCCTATGCAGGCGTGGTCTATGACCTGAACCGCCAGCTGTCGCTGTACGCCAGCCAGACCGATATCTTCAATCCGCAGACCTACTACAAGGACGCAGCCGGCAGCCCGCTGCCGCCGCTCACCGGCCGCAGCCGCGAAGTGGGCGTGAAGGGCGAGTTCCTGGACGGCCGGCTCAACGCCTCGCTGGCGCTGTTCCACATCCAGCAGCGCAATGCCGCGCAGTACGTCAGCGCCAATCCGGAAACCGGGGAAGAGGTCTATGCGGCCATCGACGGCGTGACCAGCAAAGGCGTGGAGATGGAGGTGTCGGGCAGCATCACGCCGGCCTGGAACATCTACGGCGGCTACACCTACCGTACCTCGCGCGCGCCGGCCCAGCCCGATGTGATCCTCAGCGCCGTCAACACCAACCAGCCGCGCCACCTGTTCAAGCTCAGCACCAGCTACCGTCTCAACCCGCAGTGGACCGTGGGCGGCTCGCTGGCCTGGCAGAGCCTGACCTACTACCAGCAATCCTCCGCCCCCTATGCACGCGCCGACCAGCGCGCCTATGCCCTGGTGGGCCTGATGACGCGCTACGACGTGGACCGCCAGTGGTCGGTGACGCTGAACGTCAACAACCTGTTCGACAAGACCTATATGCCGGGCCTGGGCTCCTATGGCACGGGCGTGTATGGCGATCCGCGCAATGTGCTGCTGACTGCGCGGTACAGGTTCTGATGCGGCTCCCGGACCGCTTTGTCGTCAGGCCTGCGACCACATCCGCAACAGGTTGTGGTACGTGCCGGACAGCGCGGAAAGCGCGGGCTCGCCCGGGTGGCGCACCGTCAGTTGCTGGATCTGCTGGTCCAGGTCGAACAGGATGCGGCGCTTCTCGTCCGAGGCCACGAGGCTGTGCGTCCAGAAGAAGCTGGCGTAGCGCGTGCCGCGCGTGACGGGGTTGACGCGGTGCAGGCTGGTGCCGGGGTAGACGATGGCGTCGCCTGCGGCCAGCTTCACGCTCTGGTGGCCGAAGGTGTCCTCCACGATCAGCTCGCCGCCTTCGTACTCGTCGGGCTCGCTGAAGAACACGGTGGTGGAGACATCGCTGCGCACCTTGATGGCCGTGCCGGGGATGGTGAAGATGGCGTTGTCTATATGGTTGCCGTAGGTGCCGCCGCCTTCGTAGCGGTTGAAGCGCGGCGGCAGCACCTTCAGCGGCAGGGTGGCCGACATGAACAGCGCGCTGGCCCCCAGCTTGTCGAGGATGAGGTTGCCTATCGCCTGGCCGGCCTGGCTGTCCAGCGGCAGCTGCAGGTTGGCCTTGACCTGGGCTGCCAGAGGGCCGGCCGTGGCGCGGCCGTCCTGCCACGGGGCCTGCTCCAGCGCCTGGCGGCATTGGCGCACTTCGTCGGGGCTGAGCAGGGCGGGTATGCGGAGCATCATGGCAGGCGGTCCTCAGGGGGAATCAGCGAGTGTCCCGCAAAAAAGCCCCGCAGGCGGCGATGGCCTGCGGGGCTTTGCGGTGATCTGCGCAGCGTCAAGCCGCTGCGCGGTCGCCCGGGGCGATCAGCAGATCAGTACGTCCACTTGAGCGAGGCCACGGCCGAGCGGCCTGCGGCCATGGTCGCGTAGTGGGGCGAGCGGATGCCGCTGTAGTAGACCTTGTCGCCCAGGTTGTACAGGTTCAGCTGCACGGTCAGGTTGCGGTCGATCTGGTAGGCCACCATGGCGTCGTAGCGCGCATAGCCGCTGGCACCCTTGGTGACGATGCCGCCATCCACCGTGGACAGGATGTAGCTCTGGTTCACGCTGCTCTGGGCGTAGATGCCCAGGCCCACGGTCAGCTTTGCCATGGGCTTGTAGCTGGTCCACAGGCTGAAGCTGTGCTTGGGCGTGTTGGGGAAGGGCTGGCCATTGGCCACGCTGCCCGCGCCTGCGTTCTTCTGCTCGCTGTCCATGTAGGTGTAGCCGCCGAAGACGCTCAGGCCCGGCAGCACGCTGCCCGTGAAGCCCAGTTCCACGCCGTTGACCACCTTGTTGCCGCCCATGTAGGTGACACCGTTTTCGGTGATGCGCGCATTGGTCACGTCGTTGCGGAACAGCGCGGCGGTCAGCGCCAGGCGCTTTTCCATCAGGTCCCACTTGGTGCCCAGTTCGAGCGAGCGGGTCTTCTCGGGAGCGAGGTTGGCCAGCTGGTCGGTGGAGATGCCCAGGTCCTCGTTGCCGTTGCCCAGCATGGAGCCGCCGGGGCGCGAGGAGGTGCCGATGCTGGCGTAGATGCTGCCGTTGGTGGCCGGCTTGTAGACCAGGCCCAGCTGGTAGTTGAACAATGTGTCCGAACGGCTCAGGTCATAGGCCGGCGTGGTGCGGCCGGCGGGACCGGAGGAGCTGATCTTGTAGTGGTCCATGCGTAGGCCGGCATTGAGCAACCACTGGTCGTTGAACTTCAGCGTGTCGAAGCCGTACAGCGCCACGGTGTCGATCTGGTTGTGGCTGGGGTCGCCCAGCGTCACGGGCAGGTTCCACAGCGGGCTGCTGTCGGGGTTGTTCAGCGAGGCGCACCACAGGCTGGCGGCCGTGCAGGTGGTGTTGGTGGTCTGCAGCGCGGCGATGCGGGACTCGGCCTTTTCCTTGGACAGTTCCAGGCCGAACGAGTAGCTGTGGCCCACGCTGCCGGTCTGGGCCTTGCCCGTGAATTCCGAGAGGTTCTGCAGCGTCTTGATGTCGGCCACGCGGGCATTGCCGCGGCGGAACACATAGCCATTGACGACATTGCCCTTGCTGTCGTCGGGCTGGGTCCACAGGTAGTCCTGTTCGGTCTTGCTGTAGCGCAGGCTGTTGCGGAACTTCTGGGTGTCGGTGAACTTGTGCTCCACGGTGGCCGTGAACAGGTCGCTCTTTTCCTTTTCGTAGTCGCGGCTGGTCAGGCCGTACCAGTTGTCGCGGTTGTTGCCGTAGGTGGGACGCACCACGCTGCCGCCGCGCAGGCCGGCCGCAGCCGTGCTGCTGTACAGGTAGGGCACGCCGCCATCGGGAATGTTGTCGGTCTGCAGGTGCTGCCAGGACAGCGAGACCTCGGTGGGCGTGCCCATGCCGAAGGTCACCGTGGGTGCAATGCCCCAACGCTTGTTCTCGGGGCCGCTGCGGCCGGGAACGTCGGCGTCGTGCACCATGGCGTTCAGGCGCAGGCCCACGCCTTCGCCCAGCACGCGGTTGGCGTCGATGGTGGCGCGCCGGTAGCTGTCCGTGCCCAGGCCCACGTCGCCGCTGATGAAGTTCTCGTTCCTGGCCTTCTTGGTCACCAGGTTGATGGAGCCGCCAGCGCCGCCACGGCCTGCATAGGCCGAATCGGCGCCCTTGATGACTTCCACCGCTTCCAGGTTGAACACTTCGCGCGTGCCGGCCGCAATGTCGCGCATGCCGTCCACGAAGGTGCTGGCCTGGGCATCCATGCCGCGGATGAAGGGCTGGTCACCCGAGGGGTTGCCGCCTTCGCCGTTGCCGAAGGTGATGCCGGGCGTGGACCGCAGGGCTTCCTGCAGGCTTGTCGCGCCGGTCTGCTTGATGATTTCCTCGTTGATGACCTGCACCGTCTTGGGCGTGTCCACCAGCGGGGCCGTGAACTTGGCTGAGGAGGCGTTGTCGGTCTTGACGGGCGCTTCGGTCGAAGACGTCACGTTCACGGTGCCCAGCGTGGTGCTGGCCTGCGCAAAGGCCGGGGTGCCAGCAAGGCACAGGGCTGCGGCAAGGGCCAGCTGGGTGAGGTTCGCGGGGGGGAGGATTTGTTGGATTTTGCTCATGTTCACTCCGATGAAAGCCCGCGGATTGTTATTGCGAATCACTAGTGTTCGGTTTCTGCTTCGTAAAGTTGGCTGGTTTGTGCCGGGTGAAAGTCCTTGGCGTTGCCGCCATGCAACAAACGAAAACCGTGTTTCACCAAAGATTCAATGAAAAAAGCGGCTGTCGCCAGCCGCTTGAGTCTTCTGCGGGGCGCCTGCAGCGCCCGTCCCTGGCCTTATTCGTTGGCCGGGTTGGCCAGCAGGGCCTTGTAGATCACGGCGCCGATCAGCGCACCCACGATGGGGGCCACCCAGAACAGCCACAGTTGCGAGATGGCGATCTCGGGGCCGAACAGGGCCGGGCCCGTGCTGCGCGCGGGATTGACCGAGGTATTGGTCACGGGAATCGAGATCAGGTGGATCAGCGTCAGGCACAGGCCGATGGCCAGCCCGCCAAAGCCGGCTGCCGCGCGCTTGGCCGTGGCGCCCAGGATGACCAGGATGAAGAAGGCCGTCATCACCACCTCGGTGACCAGGGCTGCCGTCATGCCGTAGCCGCCCGGCGAATGCGCGCCGTAGCCGTTGGTGGCAAAGCCGCCGATGTCGGCACCGGCCTTGCCCGTGGCGATCACATAGAGGATGGCCGCGCCCGTGATGGCGCCCAGCACCTGAGAGACGATGTAGCCCGGCAGTTCGCTCCAGGCAAAGCGCCCGCCCATGGCCAGACCCACGGAGACGGCCGGGTTGAAGTGCCCGCCCGAGATGGGCCCGAAGGCATAGGCGCCCGTGAGCACCGTCAGGCCGAAGGCCAGCGAGACGCCGACCAGGCCGATGCCCACCTGCGGGAAGGCGGCGGCCAGCACGGCCGCACCGCAGCCGCCCAGGGTCAGCCACAGGGTTCCGAGGAATTCTGCGGACCATTTTTGAACAGAGCTGTGCATGGAAAATCTCCTGAAGCAGGCCCGCCATTGCGCCCGGGCCCTGCGCGCACCGTCCGCCGCACAGCGGAAAGTGGCGCAGTTATAGCCCTGCGCCAGCCCCGCCGTGAGGGCGAAAAAGTGAACAATCGTCCAGAGCCTGCGCCGCCACAGGGGCGGCGGGGTCTTGATAATGCGCTCGCCGGCCCGAGATGAGGGCTGATTTTTTCCCTGTTGTGAACCCATAGGACATAGGACACTGTCTGCATGAGCAAGCAAACCCATTCTTTTCAGGCCGAAGTTGCACAACTGCTGCACCTGGTCACGCATTCGCTGTACTCCAACCCCGAGATCTTCCTGCGCGAGCTGGTCTCCAACGCATCGGACGCCTGCGACAAGCTGCGCTTCGAGGCGCTGAACAATGCCGCGCTGTATGAAGACCAGCCCAACCTGGAAGTGCGCGTGTCCTTCGACGCCGCTGCCAAGACGCTGACCATTGCCGACACCGGCATCGGCATGAGCGAGCAGGAAGCCATCGACAACCTGGGCACCATCGCCAAGAGCGGCACCAAGGCCTTCATGGACAAGCTGTCGGGCGACCAGAAGTCGGACTCGCAGCTGATCGGCCAGTTCGGCGTGGGCTTTTACTCGGGCTACATCGTGGCCGACAAGATCACCGTGGAAACACGCCGCGCGGGCCTGCCGGCCTCCGAAGGCGTGCGCTGGACCAGCGGCGGCACGGGCGAGTTCGAGGTCGAGCAGATCGAGCGCCCCCAGCGCGGCACCAGCATCACGCTGCACCTGCGCCCCGAGGCCGAGGAGTTCCTCAACGCCTGGAAGATCAAGCAGGTCATCGGCAAGTACTCCGACCACATCAGCCTGCCCATCCTCATGGAAAAAGAGGAGTGGAAGGACGGCGAGAACGACCAGCCCGGCACCATGGAGAAGACGGGCGAGTGGGAGACCATCAACAAGGCCAGCGCGCTGTGGACGCGTCCCAAGAAGGACATCACGGCCGAGCAGTACCAGGACTTCTACAAGGCCATCAGCCACGACTTCGAGAACCCGCTGACCTGGAGCCACAACCGCGTCGAGGGCAACACCGAGTACACGCAGCTGCTGTTCATCCCGGCCAAGGCGCCGTTCGACCTCTACAACCGCGACAAGAAGGCCGGCGTCAAGCTCTACGTCAAGCGCGTCTTCATCATGGATGACGCCGAGGCGCTGATGCCCGGCTACCTGCGCTTCGTCAAGGGCGTGATCGACTCGGCCGACCTGCCGCTGAACGTCAGCCGCGAGCTGCTGCAGGAAAGCCGCGACGTGCGCCTGATCCGCGACGGCTCGACCAAGCGCGTGCTGTCCATGCTGGAAGACCTGGCCAAGCACGATCGCCACGACGCTGCCGCTGACGCGGCGGCCGACGGCGTCACCGACGTGGTCAGCGAAGAGGACAAGGCCAAGGAAGGCAAGTACAGCCAGTTCTACGCCGAGTTCGGCCCCGTGCTCAAGGAAGGCCTGGGCGAGGACTTTGCCAACAAGGAACGCATCGCCAAGCTGCTGCGCTTTTCCTCCACCAGCCAGGACGAGGCCATCGTCTCGCTGGCCGACTACAAGGCCCGCATGAAGGAAGGCCAGGACGCGATCTACTACATCACGGCCGACTCCCTGACCGCAGCCCGCAACAGCCCGCAGCTCGAAGTCTTCCGCAAGAAGGGCATCGAAGTGCTGCTGATGGCCGACCGCGTGGACGAATGGGCCATGGGCTACCTGACCGAATTCGACGGCACGCCGCTGCAGTCCGTGGCCAAGGGCGCCGTGGACCTGGGCAAGCTGCAGGACGAAGAGGAAAAGAAGGCCGCCGAGGAAGCTGCCGAGACCTTCAAGCCCCTGCTGGCCAAGCTCAAGGAAGCGCTCAAGGACAAGGCCGAGGACGTGCGCGTGACCACGCGCCTGGTGGACTCGCCCGCCTGCCTGGTGGTGCAGGACGGCGGCATGAGCCTGCAGCTGGCGCGCCTGCTCAAGCAGGCCGGCCAGCAGGCGCCGGACGCCCGCCCCGTGCTGGAGGTCAACCCCGAGCATCCGCTGGTCAAGAAGCTGGACGGATCGGTGCATTTCCATGACCTGGCCAACATCCTGTTCGACCAGGCCGTGTTGGCCGAAGGCGGCATGCCCGAAGACCCGGCTGCCTACGTCAGGCGCGTGAACGCGCTGCTAGCGTGAGTTCCTCACAAGGATTGCCCCGCCGCATTCCCTAGGCCTTAGTGCCTGCTCACTGCCGCGCCGCCGCGCGGCAGATCAGCATTGCAAGCCGGTGCCAGCCAAGCTGCCACCGGCTTTTTCACGTCCGCGTTCCGTGAGGAAAACTGACCGAAAAAGGTCGACTCACGAAAAACTCACAAATACCTCTAAATACTCACTTTTGTTAAAAATTCCAGATCATATTTACTTTTGGTAATAAAGAACCATCATGCCTCCTTTTGGTGCGTCCGGTAGTCGGCTTTCTGACAGAGCTGTTCCAGCCGGGCACCTCGTGCGTCCGTGCCTGCGGCATTCGGCGCTGTCAACGAAGCAAAAGAGAGGTTTGTATGGCTTTCACGAGAAAGGGCTGGCTGGCGCGTGCGCTGCTGTCCGGCGGCTTGCTGGCAACAGCGGCTGCCGTGGCGGCGCCGGCCGACACCGACATCCTGGTCAACCAGGACGGTCTCTATGACGGACAGGACGCATCGGCAGGCCCTGCCGGCGGCAACTTCACCTATGTGGCCAAGGTCAGGCACAACAACATCGGTCCCGACGCCATAGGCGTCACCCTGACCGAGGTGCTGCCCGTGGGCGCCGTGTTCCAGGGCTACAGCAGCAGCCCGGGCGGCATCACCTGCACGGCACCCGCGGCTGGTACGGTGCTCACCGCAGGCAACAACACGCTGGTCTGCAACATCGGCAACCTGGCGCCCGCCGATGGCTTCAAGTCCGTGGGCTTCGAGGTCATCCTGCCGACCGTCGGCACCAACTGGCGCGCCGTGGCCAGCGCGCGCATGGCATCGCCCGACTACGACAACGACCAGAACAACACGCAGCTCGATCGCAACTTCACCACCACCGAGGCCGCCGATCTGGCCATCGCGATAGCCGCTCCCGCCAGCGTCGCCAACGGCGGCGCGTTCCAGTACACCATCGACGTGCAGAACAAGGGCCCGTCCGAGGTGCCCGCCGGTGGCCGTACCGTGGTGCGTTTCCCCGTGCCCAACGGCGCCGTGGTCACGGGCGTGCCCTCAGGCAGCGGCTGGAGCTGCACGCCCGCCTCGGGCTATCCGCTGATCTCGGGCGAGCTCAGCTGCACGCGCGGCGGCCCGGTGCTGCCGGGCGCCGTGCTGCCTTCCATCTCCGTGCCGGCCATCGCCAACATGAGCGGCACCATTGCCGGCGCTGCCAGCGTCAAGGGCTACAAGGACGCCAGCACCGAGATGCCCGACGGCCAGTCCGGCAACAACACCGCCAGCGCCGCCGTGGTCTCCAGCGGTAGCGAGTTCGTGGATGTCTCGCTGCGCAAGCAGGTGGCGCCCACGGTGCTGGATGCGCTGCAGGCGACCGAGGTCACCTACACTCTGCAGCCGCGCCGCGAAGGCGGCTCCCTCGTGCCGCGCGATCTCACCATCACCGACACCCTGCCGGCCGGCGTGACCTTCACGGGCTTCGACGGCAGCACGGCGCCCTGGAACTGCGGCCACAACAGCGGCACCATCACCTGCACCCACGCGGGCGAGTACCCGGTGGCCGGCTACGCCAACATGCAGGCCATCCGCTTCAAGGCCAGCGTGGCTGCGGGTGGAACGCCGGGTGCGCAACTGGTCAATCAGGGCGTGATCGGGGTTCCACCCGAACTCAACGAGCCCAACAAGACCAACAACACCGATAGCGCGGCGGTGAGCTTCAGCAACGATGCGCGGCTGCGCCTCGTCAAGGCCGGCCCCAGCCGCCCGGTGCTGGCGGGTGAGGAGTTCCAGTACACGATCACGGTGACCAACAACGGTCCCATGCCTGTGCTGCCCAATCAGCTGATCACCGTATCCGACACCCCTGCGGACAACCGAATGACCGTCATCGGCATGTCCGGTGCGGGCACCGGCGCGGGGGACTGGACCTGCGCCGCCCAGAGCTGCACCTCGACCGCGGGCCTGGCCGTGGGCGCCAGCCGCCGGATCACGGTCAGGGCCAAGGTCACGCTGGCCTCGGGCCATCTGGACTTCACCAATAACGCCTCCGCTGGCGTGATCGGCCGGGACAATGCATCGGCCACCACCTCCGCGACCGTCACCGTGTCCGCCGACAAGGTGGATGTGGGCATCGTCAAGAGCGTGGTCAGCCCTGTGCCGCCGGCCTCCATCAAGAGCGGTGAAGAGGTCACCTACCAACTGGTGGTGAAGAACCACTCGGCCAGCACCACGGTGACGAATGTCCGCGTGCGCGACGCGCTGCAGTCCCTGGTCAAGCAAATTGACGGCGTGCGTATCGTGGGCGGCAACCCGGTGGACGAGGCCGGCAATCCCGTGCCGTACACCTACCCGGGCGGCGGCTTTGTCTCCAGCCGCATCGTCTCCGGCGCCAACGCCAGCTGCGGCACCCCTTCGGGCGGCGTCAACAGCGAGACGCGCGATCTGACCTGCGACATCTCCTCCATGGCCCCGGAGGCCGAGGTGGTGATCGAGGTCAAGATCCGCCCCAAGCGCGCCACCACCGGCACCTATGCCAACGCGGCCTCGGCCCAGTCCCTGGACATCCATGACGCCGATCCCGGCAACGATTCCTCTACGGCCAGCATCACCGTGCAGGCCATCGCGGAAATCGCGGCGCAAAAGCAGGTCTCGCCCAAGGTGGCCGCTGCGGGCGAGCCGCTGACCTATACGGTCACGGTGCCCAACTACGGCCCCTCGTCGGCCGCCAATGTCACGCTCAAGGACGTGCTGCCTGCAGACGCCATCTTCATCGGCTCGCCCACGGTCTCCGGCGGCGGCACCTGCACTCCGGCTGCCACCGATGGCGTGCAGGGCGGAACGCTGGAATGCGCCTGGACCGATCCGCTGGCTGCAGGCGAGCAGTACACCGTGAGCTACAAGATGCGCTCGCGCGGCGATCTGGCGGCCGATACGGAGATCTCCAACACCGTGGCGGTGGACACCACCACCGAGGAGCTGACCAAGGCCAACAACCAGGCCGAGGCCAAGGCCCGGCTCAAGCGTGCCGAGCTGGATGTGAACATCAGCATGCGCCACACTGCAGACGGCCTGGTGCTGGGTGAGGACACCGAATACACCATCACGGTGACCAACTCCGGCCCCTCCTACGCCACCCAGGTGGTCGTGACCGACAAGTTCCCCGCATCGGGCTCCACGGCCACCTTCAGCTACCAGAACGGCCTGGCGCTGGCCGGCATTCCCGGCGCCTCCGCATCCTGGTGCGGCGTGCAGCCGGCGCTGAACGCGACCAGCGGGCCTCTGCAGTGCACCATCCCCTCGCTGGCGCCGGGCCAGAGCATGACCATCAAGTTCAAGATGCGCGCACAGACCCTGCCCGACAAGGCATCGGGCGGCACCATCTACCACGAGGCCTCGGTCAAGCCCTTCGAGACGGAATGGCTGAGCAATGGCGGCGATGTGATCGTCAACAACACCACCACCGACCGCACCTCCACCAGCCGCCAGGGCAATGCCGTGGACCTGGGGATCGGCAAGCAGGGCCCCGCCGGCCCGCTGGACGATGGCGACACGGCCAGCTACACGCTGACCGTCACCAACTACGGCCGCGATCCGCAGTCGCCCGCGGGCGGCTCGGTGACCGACGTGTTGCCCGCAGGGCTGGAGTTCGTCTCGGCCTCGGCAGGCTGCAGCTATGCCAGCGGCACGCGCACCGTGACCTGCAGCGTGCCGCAGCTGGCCCAGGGCGGCACGGCGGTCTTCACGCTGGAGACAAAGCTGGACAAGCCCTACAAGGGCGCCCGCCCGCTGGTCAACTCGGCCACGGTCTCGGTGCCCGGTGACGGCAATCCCGACAACGACAAGAGCACGACCACCACGCCGCTCAAGCCGGGGCCGGGCGGCACGGCCAGCATTCCCACGCTGTCGCAGTGGGGCCTGATGCTGATGTCGTCCCTGCTGGCGCTGATGGCGCTGGGAACCATGCGCAGGCGCGAGCGTCGGTGATGCGCCCGTGACGGCAAGGGCCGGTGGCGTGATTCACGCACCGGCCTTTGTCGTCTTTGAGCGGTCCGAAGATAATGCGAGCCTATAGAGGGACACTGTTTCGCAACTGCCAGGTCGCAAGCCCGGCAACCAACACTCCAAGACCTGCCATGCTGCGCTTCTTTCTGATCTTTCTGGCCATCCAGCTGACGATGTTCGGGCTGAACCTGCTCAGTTGGGTGCAGCAGCACATCGTGCTGCCCTGGACGGCCTTCCTGGCGCACATCTGCGCCTCGCTGGTGACCTGGTTCGACAGCACGGCCTCGGCCACGGGCAAGGTGCTGTGGAACACGGCCACGGGCTTCGGCGTCTCCATCGAGGCCGGCTGCAACGGCCTGGAGGCCTACATCGTGCTGTTTGCCGCCGTGATGGCCTTCCCCTCGTCATGGCGCCAGAAGCTGGTGGGCCTGCTGGCCGGCTTCGTGGCCGTGCAGGCCATCAACGTGCTGCGCGTCATCAGCCTGTTCTACCTGGGCCAGTGGAGCACCACGGCCTTCAACTTCGCGCACGAGTACCTCTGGCAGGCGCTGATCATGCTGGACGTGCTGGTGTTCTGGCTGCTGTGGGTGCGCTGGAGCGGCCGCAAGGCGCCGTCGCAGGATGACGGCGGCCAGCCGCCGCTGCCGCCCGCCGCTGCAGCTTCCGCCGCCGTGGCCACCTGAGGAGCAGGCCATGATCGGACGCAATCCCATCTCGCGCTTCGCGGCCCTGGCCATGGGCGGCATCGTGGTGCTGACCCTGGCCTGGACGCTGGCGGCCGGCTGGCTGGCCGTGCCGGTGTCCGGCATGAGCAAGTGGGTGCTGGAGAACGCCGCCAACGGCTGGGTGCAGCGCGTGGACCTGGAGACGCCCCGCAGCCTGGTCGTCAATTCCTCGGTCCAGGTCTCCAACGAGCAGACCGGCTGGCGTCGCGCCGAGGCCATCGTCGAGGTCGATCCCGCCCGCTACGGCTACGGCCTGACCGTGCTGGTGGCCATGCTGCTGGCGGCCTGGGGTCCGGGCCGGTGGTGGCGCATCCTGGTGGGCTATGTGGCGCTGCTGCCCTTGCAGACCTTCAGCGTGGTCACGCAGGTGTTGATGCAGTTGTGCCTTGCGGCGCGGCTCGACCTCAACGTGCTGGGCATACAGACATGGCAGTTGGAGGCCATCGTCTACGCCTACCAGATGGGCGGGCTGATGGTGCCCACGCTGTGCCCGGTGCTGCTGTGGCTGGCGCTGGACATGGGCTTTGTGCGCCGCGTGCTGCTGCCGGCCTGGAACCGCAGCCGGGTGCCTGCCGCCGCGCCCCAGCCCATGGTGGCACCCAAGCCATCGGCCTGGCGCCAGACCGATGGCGCGGCCACCTCCACCGGCCATCCGCTGGTGTCTTCCAGCAGCGCGGCCACCCTGCCCAAGGCCAAGGCCACCAGCGGCACGCCGCAGCGCTGAAGGTTATGCGCGGCCGTCTTCAGGCCTGCGCGGGCATGGGCGGCAGCAGGCCGCGCTCGGTGATGAAGTCGATCACCTCGCGCAGGCCCTTGCCGCTTTTCACGCTGCCCATCACATAGGGCTTGTGGGCGCGCATGCGCTGCGTGTCGGCTTCCATGATGGACAGGTTGGCGCCCACGTAGGGCGCCAGGTCGGTCTTGTTGACCACCAGCAGATCGCTCTTGGTGATGCCGGGGCCGCCCTTGCGCGGAATCTTCTCGCCACCGGCCACGTCGATCACGTAGATGGTCAGGTCCGACAGCTCGGGGCTGAAGGTGGCGGCCAGGTTGTCGCCGCCGCTTTCGATGAAGACGATGTCCGCCTCGGGGAACTGGCGCAGCATGCGGTCCACGGCCTCGAGGTTGATGGAGGCGTCCTCGCGGATGGCCGTGTGCGGGCAGCCGCCGGTCTCCACGCCCATGATGCGCTCGGGCGGCAGGGCCTCGGCCACCGTCAGCAGGCGCTGGTCCTCCTTGGTGTAGATGTCGTTGGTGATGACCACCAGGTCGTAGTGGGCGCGCATGGCCTTGCACAGCATCTCCAGCAGCGTGGTCTTGCCGGAGCCGACAGGGCCGCCGATGCCGACGCGCAGCGGGGGGAGTTTCTTGGTGCGGGTGTTCATGGTGGACTTGGGGTAAGTGATCAGGACCGGAAGAGCCGGGAGTACTGGTGTTCGTGCCGCGCCTGCAGCACGCTCCATTGGGGCAGCATGGTGTCCAGCCGGGGCGGCGTATCGCTGGCGCGGCGGCGTGCCTCGCCCACGGCCTGCTCCAGCAGCGGATGCAGGGCCAGCAGCAGGCTCTGGCCCGCCACCTGGCCCAGCGGCACGGCCTTGATGGCGGCGGCCACCTGGTTCTCCAGCCAGGCAAAGCCATAGGCCAGCAGGGCATGGTCCTCGTCTGCATCCACGGCGGCGCAGGCACAGGCAAAGGCCGTGGGATAGGCCAGGCCAGGGTTGTCCACAAGGGCGCCCAGTTGTGCGATGCGGGGCGCAAAGGCCTCGCCGCCCCAGGGCACGGAGCGCAGCAGGCTGTGCAGCGACCAGCCCATCTGCAGCGTCTCGGCACGGGCCTCGCGGCTGTCGCGGCTGGCAATGAACCATTGGTTCCATTCGTGCACTGCCCCTTCGTCGCCTGCGCTCCAGGCCCGGCGCAGCAGCAGCCACAGCGGCGCCTCGCAGCGTGCAAAGCCGTGGGCCAGCGCATCGGCAATCCAGGTGCGCGCCGTGCCGGCGTCCGTGACCAGGCCGTGCTCGATGGCGGCCTCCAGCCCCTGCGAATAGCTGAAGCCGCCCACGGGCAGCTGGGGCGATGCCAGGTGCAGCAGGGCGCACAGCCCCTGTATCGACAGGTCAGCCATGCGGATGGTCGTGGCCGTGCCCGTGTCCGCAGCAGCCTTTGTGGTCATGGTCATGGCTGTGGTCGTGGCCATGTTCATGCCCGTGGGAATGATCGTGTGAATGGTCGTGTGAATGGCCGTGTGCGTGCCCATGGTCATGCAGCGCATACACGCTCTGCGCCAGCGCCTGGTCCTCGGCAAAGCTGGCGTCATGGCCGTGGCGGTGGCCGCCGCCATAGGCACCGGCCTCGGGCTCGAAGGGCGCATCCACCAGGGCCACCTGCGCACTCAGGCGCAGCAGCATGTCGTGCAGCACGGGGTCGTTTTCCAGGTGCAGGTGCGTGGGCGTGACCTCCACCGGGATATGCCGGTTGCCCAGGTGGTAGGCCGCACGCAGCAGGCCCAGCGGCGTGGCCGCCGTCACGCGCAACACCGCCTGGGGCGCCGCGCGCACGGCGACCAGGCTGCCATCCTCGGCCACCAGCACATCGCCGCCGCGCAGCACGCTGCCGCGCGCCAGCACCACGGCCAGCTCGCGCCCCGTGGAGTCGATGGCCGCGAAGCGGCTCTTCTGGCGCATGTCCCAGTCCAGTTCCAGCGTGGCGGCGCGCCTGACCAGCACGGCGGCAAGGCCGCCGCCCTGGGGCATGTGTTTGTTGACGGTGAGCATGGGGTGATCAGAACAGAAAATACCGCTGCGCCATCGGCAGCTCGGTGGCGGGCTCGCAGGTCAGCAGCTGGCCGTCAGCCACGACCTGGTAGGTCTCGGGATCGACGCTGATGTCGGGCTGCCAGTCGTTGTGCACCATGTCGCGCTTGCTGACGCTGCGGCAGTTTTCCACGGCCACGGTGCGCTTGCGCAGGCCGTAGCGGTCGGCCACGCCGGCCTGCTGGGCGGCCTGCGAGACGAAGGTGAGGCTGGCCGCCGCCACGCCGCTGCCCTGGCCCGCGAACATGGGGCGGTAGTGCACGGGCTGGGGCGTGGGGATGCTGGCGTTGGGGTCGCCCATGGCGGCGCTGGCGATGCTGCCGCCCTTGAGGATGAGGCTGGGCTTGACGCCGAAGAACGCCGGCCGCCACAGCACCAGGTCGGCCAGCTTGCCGACCTCGACCGAGCCCACGACATGGGCGATGCCATGCGTGCGTGCGGGGTTGATGGTGTACTTGGCAACGTAGCGCTTGACGCGGAAGTTGTCGTGGCGCGCGTTGTCGCCTGGCAGGCTGCCGCGCTGGACCTTCATCTTGTGCGCGGTCTGCCAGGTGCGCAGCACCACTTCGCCCACGCGGCCCATGGCCTGGCTGTCGCTGGAGATCATGGAGAAGGCGCCCAGGTCGTGCAGCACGTCCTCGGCCGCGATGGTCTCGCGGCGGATGCGGCTTTCGGCGAAGGCGATGTCCTCGGCAATCGAGGCGTCCAGGTGGTGGCAGACCATGAGCATGTCCAGGTGCTCGTCCAGCGTGTTCACCGTGTAGGGCCGCGTGGGGTTGGTGGACGAGGGCAGCACGTTGGCCTCGCCGCAGACCTTGATGATGTCGGGCGCGTGGCCGCCGCCCGCGCCTTCGGTGTGGTAGGTGTGGATGGTGCGGCCCTTGAAGGCGGCCACCGTGGCCTCGACGAAGCCACCCTCGTTGAGCGTGTCGGTGTGGATGGCGACCTGGGTGTCGGTCTCGTCGGCCACGCCCAGGCAGCAGTCGATGGCGGCGGGCGTCGATCCCCAGTCCTCGTGCAGCTTCAGGCCGATGGCGCCTGCCGCGATCTGCTCGCGCAGCGGCGCGGCCTGGCTGGCGTTGCCCTTGCCCAGCAGGCCGATGTTCATGGGGTAGCCGTCCACGGCCTGCAGCATGCGCTCCATGTGCCAGGGGCCGGGCGTGACCGTGGTGGCGAAGGTGCCCGTGGCCGGGCCCGTGCCGCCGCCGATCATGGTGGTCACGCCGCTGGTCAGCGCCTCGTCGATCTGCTGCGGGCAGATGAAGTGGATGTGCGTGTCGATGCCGCCGGCCGTGACGATCATGCCCTCACCCGCAATGATTTCCGTGCCGGGGCCGATGACGATGGTCACGCCCGGCTGCATGTCCGGGTTGCCGGCCTTGCCTATGCCTGCGATCAGCCCGTTCTTGATGGCGATGTCGGCCTTGACGATGCCCCAGTGGTCGATGATCACGGCATTGGTGATGACGGTGTCGGCGCAGTCGGCGGCCATGCGCTGGCTCTGGCCCATGCCGTCGCGGATGACCTTGCCGCCGCCGAACTTGACCTCTTCGCCGTAGATCGTGTGGTCCTTCTCGATCTCGATGACCAGGGCCGTGTCGGCCAGCCGCAGGCGGTCGCCCACGGTGGGGCCGAACATCTCGGCATAGGCCTGGCGCGTGATGCTTGCCATGAATGTTCCCTTTCAGAGAGGTCCCATCACCTTGGCGTTGAAGCCATAGATGATGCGGTCGCCGGAGATTTCCACCAGTTCCACCGTGCGCTCCTGGCCCGGTTCGAAGCGCACGGCCGTGCCGGCCGCGATGTTCAGCCGCCAGCCGCGTGCGGCGGCGCGGTCGAAGTGCAGGGCCTCGTTGACCTCGAAGAAATGAAAGTGCGAGCCCACCTGCACCGGCCGGTCGCCGGTGTTGGTGACCGTGAGGGTCTGCACGGGCCGGCCTGCGTTCAGCAGGATCTCGCCGGGCTCGGCGAGCAGCTCGCCGGGGATGATGCGCTCGGTCATGTGCGGCTCCCGCGCTCAGCCTGCCAGCGCCACGGCACCGTAGCCCATGGCGGCCACTCCGGCCAGGCGTGCGGCCCAGGCCGATGCCGTGCCGCCGCGCATGGCCCGGCCAAAGGCCACGCCCAGCGCATGCAGCACCAGCGTGGTGGCGACCATGCCCGCCATGTAGGCCCAGAACACGGCTGCGGGCAGCGCGTGGGGGAAGACCTCGCCATGCGCGTATCCGTGGAACAGCGCGAAGGCGCCGGCCAGCACCATGGCCAGGGCCACGGGCAGGCGGCGCTGGGCCACCAGCAGCAGGCCGAAGGCCAGCAGCGAGGCGGCCACCATGGGCTCCACGGCCGGCAGCTCCAGCGGGGTCTGCGTCAGCGCCAGGCCCAGCGCCATGCATGCCGCAAAGGCCACGGGCGGCAGCCACTGGCGCTGGAGCATCAGCCCGCACCACAGGCCCAGCGCCAGCATGGCCAGCAGATGGTCCAGGCCCGCGATGGGATGGGACAGCCCGGCCATCAGGGCCTGTATGGCGCCGTCACCGGCATGCAGGTGGGCGCCGGCCCCCGTATGGGCGCTGGCGGCCGTGGCAGCGGCCAGCAGGGCCGGGGCGAGCAGAAGGCGGGGATGGAACATGGCGGATCTCCTCAAACGATCGGGTGATGAACGGTGACCAGCTTGGTGCCGTCCGGGAAAGTGGCTTCGACCTGGATGTCCGGGATCATTTCTGGAATGCCCTCCATCACATCGGCGCGCGTCAGCACCGTGGTGCCCAGGTGCATGAGCTCGGCCACGGTCCTGCCGTCGCGCGCCCACTCCAGCACGGCGGCGCTGATCAGCGCCACGGCCTCGGGGTAGTTGAGCTTCAGGCCGCGCGCCTTGCGGCGCTCGGCCACCAGGGCTGCGGTGAACAGCAGCAGCTTGTCTTTTTCACGGGGCGTGAGTTCCATCGATGAGTCTCCGTTGATCAGGTGGCCCACAGGCGCGGGGGGCGGGCTTGTTGATTGAGCAGGGCCGGGCGCAGCAGGCGCCAGCCTTCATGCAGCACGGCCCGTGCCGCCTCCATGCGCCGTGCCAGCACGCGCAGCAGCAGCACCGAGGGTGCGCCGCCCTGGCCGGCCAGCAGGCTGGCGCCGGCGCGCACTTCATCGCTCCAGGGCAGGCTGGCGGCCAGTTGCTCGCTCAATGGCTCCATGGCCGCCAGGGGTTCCGGGGCCACGGCCCAGAGGCTGGCCTGTATGGGCAAGCCTGCCCAGGCAACGGGGCTGGACAGCAGGGCATGGCCGGCGTGCAGTTCACCTTGCTCCAGCCACAGCGGCCGTCCGCCGCATGCGAGCCGGTTGTGAAGCTGCAGGTGCGCGGCAGCGCAGTGGGCGGTGCCGGTGTGGTTCCAGTGCTCGCCCGCGCCATAGCGGCCCAGCACCACGGCATCCCAGCCGATGGCGCGCGCGCCCGGCGCAAGATCCAGGTCCAGCGCCATGGTGGCGTCGGCGCCGGCGAACAGCATGTTTTCCTGTGGCAGCCATTCCAGGATGGCGCCTTCTTCCACGCGCAGCCGCACGCGCTGCGCGGCCGGGCGGCCCTGGGACTTGTACCAGCGCGTGGCGCCCGGTGTGGTCAGCAGGGCGTGGGCGCCGGGCTCCACGGTCACATCGATCTGCAACTGGTCGCCGCCGGCCACGCCGCCGGGCGGGTGCAGCAGCACGGCATGGCAGATGCCGGGGCCTTCGGGGTGCAGCGGTTTTTGCACGCGCAGCGGGCCGCTGTGGCGTGCGTGGGAAAGCACGCTGCCCTGGCCGGCGCGGTGCCCGAAGCGCAGGTCCAGCATGGCCTGCCAGCCCGAGGCGCAAGCGGGCACGGCGGTGATCGGTAGCGCTGCGGACATGGGCGTGACGGGCGGTACAGGGCGTGGTGGTTGTAACGGCCTTTGTCATGCATTTAGCGTGCCAATCCGGTGCAGTGGCGGTTGCGCCATGCTGGTGCGCTGGCGCATCGGATTGGTGCGTTTCCTGCATGGCAAGGCGCGCAAGACGGCACGTTTGCAGTGCATTCTTGCGCAGCGTGCCGCAGGCTGGTGCTCTTTCTTACGCGCGGCCCTGTTGTCGATCTGCCTGGCCTGCCTGGCGCGCGAGGGACCTGTCCCAGGCCACGACGGCCAGCGTGGCCAGGCTCAGAATCAGGCCTGCCACGCTGGCACCTGTCCATCCCCAGTGCAGCCAGACCGCCGAGCCCACGGCCGAGCCTGCCGAGGCGCCGATGAAATAGCCCGTCATATAGACCGCATTGACGCGCGAGCGCGCCAAGGGTGCCAGCGCGTAGATCACGTTCTGGTTGCTGATGTGCAGGGCCTGCAGCGCGGCATCGACGATGAGCAGTCCCGCCAGAAACCACCACAGGCTGGTGCCGCCCAGCCACAGCGCCCCCCAGCCCGCCAGCATGAGCAGGCCGCCGGCCAGCGTGGTGCGCTGCTCCAGCCCCCGGTCGGCCAGCCGGCCGGCCATGTTGGCCATGAGGGCGCCGGCCACGCCGACCAGGCCGATGAGGCCGATCTGCGCATCGCCAAACCCGTAGCCCGGCCCGGCCAGCAGCAGTGCCATGGTCGAGAACAGCACGCTCACCGTGGCAAAGCCCATGCCGCCGATCAGCGCCCGGCTGCGCAGGCGCGGCTGCTCGCGTGCCAGCGTGAGCAGGGAGCGCATCACCGCGCCATAGCCTATGGGCTGGGCCGGCTGCGCCAGGGGCAGCGCGCGCCGCAGCAGCAGGGCAACGCCGGCCGTGGCCAGGGCGCCCACCCAGTAGACGGCATTCCAGCCGCCCAGCTCCGACAGCAGGCCCGCCACGCTGCGTGCCGCCAGGATGCCGATCAGCAGCCCGCTCATGACCAGGCCCACGGCGCGCCCGCTGGCGCCGGGCGCCGCAAAGCTGGCCGCCATGGGCACCAGCACCTGGGCCGCGACCGAGAACAGCCCCGTCATCAGCGTGCCCGCCGCCAGCAGCGCAAAGCTGTGCGCCATGCCGCTGGCCAGCATGCCCAGCGCGGCCAGCAGCATCAGGCCCAGCACCAGGCGGCGGCGTTCCAGCATGTCGCCCAGCGGCACGAGCAGCAGCAGTCCCAGCGCATAGGAGACCTGGGCCATGGTCACCGTCAGCGAGGCACGCGCCTCGCTGATGCCCAGGTCGATGGCGATGGAGTGCAGCAGCGGCTGGTTGAAGTAGTTGGCGCCCGCGCACAGGCCGCAGGCCGTGGCCATGAGCAGCAGGGTGCTCTGGGGCAGCACGGGCGTGGCGGTGGCCTGCATGGGCGGCGAGGGCAGGGCGGGGGCCGGGGAGGATCTGTTCATCGGACGAATGCCTGTGTTATCTGCTTATGGGTGGCAAACGGATGGCTCAGACCCACAGCGGCGGCCGTGCGGGCTGGGCGTGGGCGGGCAGTGCGGCCACGGCATCGACCTCGATCAGCATGCCGGGCAGGGCCAGCCGGGGCACGGGGATCAGGGTGCAGGCCGGAAAGCGCGGCAGGGTATTGCTGGGGGCGCCATCGCTGGGGGCACCGTCGCTCCAATGCAGGCGCACGGCGGCCTGCCAGTCGTTGAAGCGGGCCTCCGAGTGGTCGACGATGAGCAGGGTCAGCTTGACCACCTGGCCCATGTCCGCGCCCGCCGCCTGCAGCGCCAGCTTGAGGTTGGACAGGGCCTGCTGCGCCTGGGCCGCGAAGCTGTCGGGCAGGTCGCCCGCCTGGTTCTCGCCCCCCTGGCCCGAGACGAAGGCCCATTGCGCCGGCCCGTGCACGGTGACCACATGGGTGTAGCCGTTGGGCGTGGCGTCGTAGAGGCCGGCGGGCTGCAGATGGTGCAGTTGCGGGGCCGTGGAAGCGGCGGGCTGCGCCGAGGAGGTGGCAAGTGCGTCGTGTGGCATGTATGGCTTGGAGTCTGAGAGTGGGCCGGACCGGGCGGCGAGGCTTGCCAGTGTGAAACCTCAACCAAAGTTGAGGTCAAATGCAAGCCTGCTTGGACCTATTTTTCCTGCGCCTATTTTCCTGCTGCCATGAATCTGTCTTCTGCCGGTGTCACCGCGTCCGACCATGACGGGCCGGCCATCCTTTCCGTGGGCGAAGTCGCCCGGCGCAGCGGCATCACCGTCTCGGCACTGCATTTCTACGAGCGCCAGGGGCTGATCGAGAGCCTGCGCACGCCCGGCAACCAGCGCCGCTATGCGCGTGCCGTGCTGCGGCGCGTGGCGGTCATCAGGGTGGCCCAGCGCATGGGCGTGCCGCTGGCCGAGATTGCCGAGGCGCTGCAGGACCTGCCCAGCGGCCGCACGCCCACGCAGGCCGACTGGGCCGCGCTGTCCGCGCGCTGGCGCCATGCGCTGGATGCGCGCATCCAGGGTCTGACCCAGCTGCGCGACCAGATCGACGGCTGCATTGGCTGCGGCTGCCTGTCCCTCAAGGTCTGCCCGCTGCGCAATGACGGCGACTGCCTGGCCGAAGACGGGCCGGGGCCGCACTTTCGCTGAACAGGCATGCGCCCTTGGCGGAACTAGTGCTTGGGCATGGGCAGCGTGGGCGTGCGCGTGCACATCCAGCACAGCCAGCCGGCCAGCGCGCCCATGACGATGCAGTAGGCGACCAGGGCCTCGGTGATGCCGATATGGTCCGAGAGCCAGCCCAGGCCCAGGATGGGCACGATGGTGCCCAGGTAGCCGACCACCAGGTACGTGGACAGCAGGCCCGTGCGCGTGGCCGGCGTGGAGACCTTGTTGACGATGGACATGCCCGCCAGGTTGCACAGGCCGTGGCCCGCCGCCGTGGTGATCACGCTGAGCGCGAACAGCAGGGCCGAGCCCGCGAAGCTGTTGACCAGCAGCAGGAGGTTGCAGGCCACCAGGCAGGCAAAACCCACAATGGCCGAGCCCTTGGTCGGGCGCGGGCGCGCCAGGTACTGGAAGCCCGCCGAGAGGAACAGGATCACGCCGATGGACAGGCCCGAGACAGCCGGCCCGTGCCAAGGCACCATGCGCTGCATGAAGCTGGGCGCCAGCGATGCGAACAGGCTGAACATGCCGAAGGCGCAGAACGCGCACATGCCGCCCAGTGCGTAGTGGCGCGCAAAGCGGCGCTCCGGCAGCGTGATGGTGGGCATGAAATCGCGCCAGTGCAGCGCGCGTGCCTGGGTGGAGGCCAGCTCGGCCGGCTCGGCGATGCGCACCTGGTACAGCGCATAGACGGCCAGCAGGCCCAGCCCCAGCGAGGGGATGTAGGCCGTGACCAGCGGCCAGGGCAGCCACTGCGCGATCAGCCCGCCCACCACGGGGCCCAGCCCGAAGCCGAAGGCAATGGTCAGGCTGGTCGTGGCCGCGGCGCGCTGCAGGTCGCCCCGGTTGTTGAGCCGGGTCATGCCCACCGAGGCCGAGGTGGTGATCAACCCCGAAGCCACGCCGATAACCACGCGCCCCAGCGCAAAGCTGGGCACGTTCCAGGCCACGGCGGAGGCCAGCACGCCCAGCGTCATCAGGATCAGCCCGGCGCGCAGCACGGTGACAAAGCCGAATCGGTCGGTCAGCCGGCCCAGGAACAGCAGGCTGGCCAGCGCGCCGAACATATAGGCCACGAAGATCTGCGTGATGTGGCTGGGCTGCAGCCCCCAGGCCTGCTGGTACAGCGGGTACAGCGGGCTGGCCAGGGCGGTGCCCATGACACCCACGCACATGGAAAAACACACCCACGCATAGGGTGGCCAACGGGTTTGCATAGAAAAGGGAGCGAAAAGGGAGCGCGAAGAAAGCGAAAGGGAAAGCGGCGCCGCGCAGGCCTGGCGCCACCGGGGCGCCACGGCACTGTCCGGGAGCGCATGGAATCTGGAATGACCCGCAGGCCAATGGGTGAATTCTAAGAAACCCGCGTGTCCTGAGTGTTTCGCTGCCTCCGAGCCCCTGGCATGGACCCGGGCATACGGCTGGCATCGTGCGCCGGGCGGGCGGGTGTACCCTGTGGCCGTCCCTGTGTTTTCCCTTGTCCAGAGAGTCCGGCATGCCAGTTCCATCCTCCGCTTTCATGACCTCCCAGCCATCCCGCAAGGCAGCGTGGCCCGCGCTTGGCGCCTGCGCGCTGCTGCTGGCCGGCTGCGGCTCGGTGGGTGGCGGCGTGGGCATCGGAATTCCGGTCGGCCCCGTTTCGGTGGGCGTGGGGCTGGGCAGTGGCGGACTGAGTGCCGGGGTCGGCACGGGCGTGGGCCCGGTCGGCGTTGGCGTCGGCGTCAACCAGAGCGGCCAGGTGCTGGGCAGCGCAGGCGTGGGCGCCTCCACAGGCGTGGGTGGCGCGCGGGTCGGCGTGGGCGTGGGTTCATCCACCGTGCTGCACGATCCGCAGCGCTCCAACGTTCAACCGGCCCCGGCCCCGGAGCCAGCGCCTGCCGCCCCGCCTCAGGCCCCGGCCGGCCAGGTGCAATGGCGTGATGCCAGCGGTCAGGTCGTGCCGACCTGCCGCGTAGATGGACGTTGCTGAGCCGGTGCGAGACAGGGGAAAGGCGCGTAGCGCCTCAGGGGGTGCTTCTGATCACCCCGCCCAGACGATGCGGTCGCGACCAGCGTTTTTTGCGAGATAAAGGCGCCGATCGGCATCGGCCAGCAGTTGCTGGGCACTGTTGGTGGGCGAAGGCGCAATGCAGGCCACGCCCAGGCTCACGGTCAGTGCCTGGCCCAGGGGCGAGGCAGCATGAGGCAGGTCCAGCAGCCTGAGCGCATCGACGATGCCCTGCGCCACCAGCACCGCGCCATCCAGCGCCGTATGGGGCAGCAGGCAGACGAATTCCTCCCCCCCATAGCGCGCCAGCAGGTCGCCCGGCCGGTGCAGCGCGCCCTGAATGGCCTGGGAGATCTGGCTCAGGCATTCATCGCCGACCAGATGGCCGTAGTAGTCGTTGTAGGCCTTGAAGTGGTCCACGTCCATCATCACCAGCGACAGCGGCTCGCCCAGGCGCTGCAGGCGCATGAACTCGCGCTCCAGCTGGGCACTGAAGAAACGCCGGTTGGCCACGCCCGTCAGCCCGTCGCTGTGCGACAGCAGTTGCAGCATCTGGCGCTGCTGCGCAATCTCCAGATGCGTGCGCACGCGTGCCTTGAGCACGGCCGGGCGAAAGGGCTTGGTCACGAAATCCACGGCGCCCAGGTTCAGGCCCAGTTCCTCGCAATGGGGCTCGGTCAGCGCGGTGAGGAAGATGATGGGGATATGCGCGGTCTGCAGGTCGGCCTTGAGGCGGCGGCAGACCTCGAAGCCGTCCATCTCCGGCATGCGGATGTCCAGCAGGATGAGGTCGGGCAGGTACTGGCGGGCCAGGGCCAGCGCCTCCTCGCCGGTGTAGGCCACAAGCGGGCCGCACAGATCCTTGATCACCTGGCAGATGATGGTGGCGTTGTCCGGAACGTCGTCCACCACCAGCACCTTTTGCGCGGCAGGCAAGGGCTGTAGCGGGTTGGGCAGCGATGGAGGGAAGGCGGAGTAGGGCATGGCCGATGGGATTTCGGGCCGAGAATACCCCGGAACCCGCAGCCCTGGATAGGGCGCCGCGGGCTTGGACAATTTGTAAAGATATCTGTCTTCGGGAGGCAGGCAGCCCGGTGGCCTCAGGCGTATAGAGGCTCTTCCTGCATGGCCTCGATCTGCTCGTTGAGCATGTCCACCTGCCCGCGCCAGTAGTCGGGCGTGCCGAACCAGGGGAAGTTGATGGCAAAGATCGGGTCGTCCTGGCGCCGCGCCAGCCAGGCGCTGTAGTGGATCAGGCGCAGCGTGCGCAGCGGCTCGATCAGGGCCAGCTCGCGGCGGTCGAAGGGCCGGAACTGCTCGTACCCATCCAGCAGGGCGCCCAGCTGGCGCGTGCGCTGGCCTCTGTCGCCCGACAGCAGCATCCACAGGTCCTGCACGGCCGGGCCGGTGCGCGCATCGTCCAGGTCCACGAAATGCGGGCCGCCGCGGCCTTCGTCGTCCAGCGGCGTCCACAGCACGTTGCCGGGATGGCAGTCGCCATGCAGGCGCAGCGTGCGCGCGCTGTGCAGGCCGAAGTGGCCGGCCGCGCTCATGCCGTCGGCGGCGGGTGCCATCAGGTCCAGCGCGCGCTGGCAGGCGGCCTTCCAGGTGGATTCCACTTCCAGCGGAATCATTTGCCGGTCCAGCAGCCACTGCATGGAGTCGTGGCCGAAGCTGGCCAGGTCCAGCGCCGGCCGGTGCGCAAAGGGCCGGGCCGCGCCCACGGTGTGGATGCGTGCCAGGAAGCGCCCGGTCCACTCCAGCACCTCGAAGTCGTCCAGCTCGGGCGGACGGCCTCCGCGCCAGGGGCTGACCGAGAAATCAAAGCCCGCGTGGCTGTGCAGCGTGGCGCCTTCCAGCACCAGCGGGGGCACGGCGGGCACTTCGGCGGCCGTCAGCTCGGCGCTGAAGGCGTGCTCCTCCAGGATCTGATCGCGGCTCCAGCGGCCCGGGCGGTAGAACTTGAGCACGACGCGATCGCCGTCTTCCAGTACGGCCTGGTAGACGCGGTTTTCGTAGGAGGCCAGGGCCGTGAGCCGGCCGTCGCCCCACAGGCCGACCGAGGCCAGGGCGTCGAGCACCACGTCGGGCGTGAGGCGGGCATAGGCGTGCGAGTTGTCGTCGGGGACGACATTCAGATCAGGATCGTGCGGTGTGGCGGACATGGGCCGATTGTCGCCGGGCTGGCTTAAGCTGTGCGGCTGCCTAGCCTTCGCCGATTCGCCCGCCGTGCCGCTGCTGCCCCATTTCCTGCAATCCCATGCCATAGCGAGCGCCAGCGCCAGCTCCAGTGCGGCAGGCGCATCCGACGACTGGAGCGGCTGGCACCTGGGCCGGCGCCGCTATGCGGTGTGGGTGCTGGAGATCCATGCGCTGGGCCCTGCCGAGGGCGAAACCGTGCGCCGCGCCTGTGCGCAGGCGCGCCAGGCCCTGGCCACTGCGCTGGTTCCGCGGTACGAGCGGCAGCTGCATGTGACCCTGGCCACGGCCGGCTTTCTGGATGGCGATGCGGCCCTGCCGGACGCCTACGGCGCGGCGGAACTATCGCGCGACTTGCGCGCGCTGCAGGACCTGCCGGCCGCACCGCTGCAGCTGGAATTCGGCGGCTGGGGCAGTTTCGAGATGGCGCCGTATCTGCAGGTGCGCGACCGCAGCCAGGGCGGGCCCACGCTGGGCATGCTGCATGGTGCACTCAGGCCGGCAAGACCCGAACTGGCGCTGACCGAGGCGCTGCGCCCCTACGTGCCCCATGTGACGCTGGGCGCCTGGAACGCCGCCTGGCCACGCGCCCAGGTGCTGCAATGGATAAGCGGCCTGCCGATGCTGGAGCACTGGCAGGCCGCCGTGGGCGAGATCGCGCTGGTCAGCTATGCAGCCGACGCCTTGCACGGCCCGTTGACCTGCCATGCACGCTACGACCTCCGGGGTCGCAGGCTGCAATGGCGGGAGCGGCCGGGCTGGGCCTGATCAGACCAGGGTGATCTGCACGTCGATGTTGCCGCGCGTGGCGTTGGAGTAGGGGCAGACCTGGTGGGCTGCGTCCACCAGGGCCTGGGCGGCGGCCTTGTCCATGCCGGGCAGGCTGACCTTCAGGCGGGCAGCGATGCCGTAGGCGTTGGGGATGGTGCCCAGGTCCACTTCTGCGTCGATGGACAGGTCCTGCGGCAGGCTGATCTTCTGCTTGCCGGCCACGGCCTTGATGGCGCCGATGAAGCAGGCCGAGTAGCCTGCGGCGAACAGTTGCTCGGGATTGGTGCCCGTGCCGCTGGTGCCTGGCGAGGAAAGGGTCACGTCCAGGCGTCCGTCATCGGTGCGCGAGGCGCCGTCGCGGCCGCCGGTGGTGTGGGCACGTGCGGTGTACAGGACTTTTTCGAGCTGGGCCATGGTGTCTTCCTTTTGCAAAGTTGTCCGGCTGTGCGGACGGGTGGAGGAAATCGGCAATCCGTTGTCAGTCGCTGCGGCGCGGCGCCAGCCGCTCGCGCAGTGCGCCGAGTTGCTGCGTCAGCGCCTGCAACTCGGGCAGCGTGCACTGCATGCTTTGCAGCACGCAGGCGGGAATCTTTTCAGCCGCATCGCGCAGTGCCCGGCCTTGCGGGGTGAGCGTGATGCGCACGCGGCGCTCGTCCTGCGCATCGCGCACCCGCTCCAGCAGGTTCGCGCCTTCGAGCCGCTTGAGCAGCGGCGTCAGCGTGCCCGAATCCAGGGTCAGCTGCTCGCCGATCTCCGACACGGTCAGGCCGTCGCGCTCCCACAGCACCAGCATCACCAGGTACTGCGGATAGGTCAGGCCGATGCCGTCGAGCAGGGGCTTGTAGAGCTTGGTCATGGCCAGCGACGCCGAGTACAGCGCAAAGCAGACCTGGTTGTCCAGGCGCAGAAGCTCGGGGGTGTCGGTGGGCAGGGCGTTGCGTGGCATGGGTGGAATTATTGCTGTCAATTAAATTGTGCACAACTTAATTGAGGAAATCCCTCCAGATCGGAGGGGAAGATCGGGAGGGCGAGAAAGGCCTACCGGCCCGTGAAGCGCGCGGGGCGTTTCTCGATGAAGGAGCGCACGCCTTCGGCGGCATCCTCGCTGCTGGCCAGGCGCTGCTGCACGGGAATGAAGTCGGCCACGGCGGCGGCTTGGCCCAGCTCGATGGCCTTGAGCACATTGAGCCGCGTGGCCACCACGGCCTGCGGGGCCTGGGCGGCAATCCGCTCGGCAATGCGCAGGGCCTCGGCCAGTTCCTGGCCGGTCGGCACCACCTTCTGCACGAAGTTCAGGCGATAGGCCTCGGCGCTGTCGAACTCATCGGCCGTGAGCAGGTGCAGCATGGCATTGCCCACGCCCGCACGCTCGGCCATGCGCAGCGTGGCGCCGCCCGTGGGCATGATGCAGCGCTGCACTTCCAGCTGGGAAAAACGGCAGTCATCGGCCGCGACCACGATGTCGGCGCCCAGCATCAGCTCGATGCCCACCGTGAAGCAAATGCCCTTGACTGCCACCACCATGGGCTTGGCGCGGCGCCGGTAACCGACCAGGCCGTAGTCGTGCGGCTCCACCAGGCCTTGCGGGATGGCCTTCCTGCCCGAGCGCAGGTACTCCGCCATCACCGGCAGGTCCAGCCCTGCCGTGAAATGGCTGCCAAACGCATGCAGCACGCCCACGCGCAACTCGGGATCGTCGTCCAGGCGCGTATAGGCCTCGGCCAGCTGCTGGAACATGGGCGGCGTCCAGCCGTTGCGCTTGGCGGGGCGGTTGATCCCGATCAGCAGCACATGGCCGCGCACTTCGCAGCTGATGCAGCCTTCGGGCGGCGGGGTGGGGGTGTTGATGTCCATGGTTGTCTCCTGCGCATGGACCTTAGTGCAGGCCAGGGATAGGTGCAGTCGCGCAGAGGACGGTTGAAAAGGGGGTGAATATCTAAGCAATGCTTTCGTTTTTCTGGGGTTTGGGAAGCTGCTCGATGAAAATCGATAAGGTCGTTTCGATTCATTGCCAGCGCCGTTGCCGATCGATAAGATCGAAACCATGATTTCGATTTCATTGAAGCCATGAAGATCTCCATCGACTCTGTGGATGCACTCGGTGACGCGGTATGGGCCGTTCGCAAGGCGCGACGCTTGCGCCAGGACGATGCAGCAGGCGCCGCAGGCGTGAGCCATGTCTTTGTGCGGGACGTGGAGCGCGGCAAGCCCACGGTCCAGTTTGGGCGCGTGCTGCAACTGCTGTCCGAACTGGGAATCGAGGTGCTCATCGACCTTCCCGAGGGAACCGAGCAGGCCTATCTGCAGCGCCGCCAGGCCAGGCTGCCACCTGAGCCCCATGGTTCCCACGAGTACCGAACGCGCCAGGGCGCACCGGACGGAGGGCCAGCCGCTGAAGTCAGGGAGGAGCCCGGTGCCCGTGACTCGGACGATGCGTTCTTCCGCACTGCCTTCGAAAAGAACAGGCCGTGACCGCACGCATCCTGGACGTATTCATCAACGGCCGGCCTGCCGGAAAGCTGGTCGAAAACAGGGATGTCTGGGGCTTTGCCTATGAGGAGGAGTGGATGGGCGACCCTCGCGCCTTCCCATTGGCGCCCGGCATTTCCTTGGCAAAGCGCAGGCACATCGACGGATCTACGCACCGTAGCGTCCAATGGTTCTTCGACAACCTGCTGCCCGAGGAAGCACTGCGCAGTGCGATCAGCAAAGAGCTGGAGGTGAATGAGCACGATGCCTTCGGCCTTTTGCAGGCCCTTGGCGCGGAATCGGCCGGATCCCTGGTCCTGCTGCCGCCTGGGGCGGGTGCAGCCGAGCGCGGCGCAAGGAGGCTGGAGTTCGGCGAACTGTCACTGAGACTCAGGAACTTGCCGCGCATATCCTTGCATGCCGGATCACCCAAGCGCATGTCCCTGGCGGGAGCGCAGCACAAAATGGTGGTGCTGTACGACGAGAAAACCGCTCGCCTGCAGGAACCCTTCCAAGGGACGGCTTCCAGCCATATCCTCAAGCCGGACTCCACGGCCGAAGGCTATCCGCACTCGACCGTCAACGAGGCCTTCACCATGAAGCTTGCCGGGCGCCTGGGGCTTGATGTGCCGCCGGTGCACCTGCTGTACACGCCCGAGCCGGCCTATGTCATCAACCGCTTTGACCGCGTGTTTGATGAAGCGTCCCAGGAGTGGCTGCGACTGCATGTGGTGGATGCCTGCCAACTGCTCGACCTGGCCCGGACTTTCAAATATCAAGGAGCCAGCATCCAGACACTGGCGTCGTTGATGGACCGCTGCCGCGAAAAGGCGCAAGCCCGGATGGGCATCTATCAGTGGCTGCTGTTCAACACCCTGGTGGGCAACAGCGACAGTCATCTGAAGAATCTGTCGTTCCTGGTGGACCGGGGCGGCGTCAGGCTGGCGCCGTTCTACGATCTCCTGAGCACCGCCGTCTATCACACGCGGGCTTACGCCGATGAACATGCGGTATGGCCACAGGAGCGGCTGACGGTTCCGCTTGCGGGTGCGGCCTTCTTTGCCGACGTGACCTACGGAAAGCTGCTGGCCGCAGGTACGGCCTTGGGCCTGACCCAGAGCACAAGCGGACGTGTGCTCGACAGGATGCTTGGCATGCTGGCTCCGCAGGCCGATACGTTGATCGCAGAATTCGAGGCTGGCCAGCTCCACCAGCCTGCCGACTCTGCAATGGACCATTCCACAAGAAGTGCCCACCTGAGAATGCTCAGGTCGATACGTCACATCGTCATCGAGGACATGTTGGCGCTGGTGCGCAAAACCAAATAGCGCGCGGCCACCAAAACAAAAGGCGAAGGCCAGCCTGAGCTGCCTTCGCCTTCGCTTGGCCTTGGGGGCGGTGTATTAGTAGCTGTACACGCCGCGGCCCGTCTTGCGGCCCAGGCGGCCGGCGGCCACCATTTCCTTGAGCAGGGGGCAGGCGCGGTACTTGCTGTCGCCGAATTCCTTGAGGTAGACCTCCATCACGGCCAGGCACACGTCCAGGCCGATCATGTCGGCCAGGGCCAGCGGGCCGATGGGCTGGTTGCAGCCCAGCTTCATGCCGGCGTCGATGTCCTCGGCCGATGCCAGGCCTTCGGCCAGCACGAAGAAGGCCTCGTTGATCATGGGCACCAGGATGCGGTTGACCACGAAGCCGGGGGCGTTCTTCACGGTGATGGGGCTCTTGCCCAGGCGCTCGGACAGTTCCTTGACCGTGGCGTGTGTCTCGTCGCTGGTCTGCAGGCCGACGATGATCTCCACCAGCGCCATCATGGGCACGGGGTTGAAGAAGTGCATGCCGATGAACTTGTCGGCACGGCCCGTCACGGCGGCCAGCTGGGTGATGGAGATGGACGAGGTGTTGGTGGCGACGATGACGTCGGCATCCAGCAGGGCGTCCAGCTGCTTGAGGATCTTGACCTTGAGCTCGTAGTTCTCGGTGGCGGCCTCGATGACCAGTTGCGCGCCCTTCAGGGCCGCGTAGTCGGTCGATGTCTTGATGCGGGCCAGGGCGGCGGTCTTCTCTGCCTCGGTCAGCTTTTCCTTCTTGATCAGGCGGTCCAGGCTGCCCGAGACGGTGGCCACGCCCTTTTGGACGGCGGCCTCCGAGATGTCCACCATGACCACGTCGATGCCCGATACCGCGCAGGCCTGCGCGATGCCGTTGCCCATGGTGCCTGCGCCGATGATGCCTACGGTTTGAATTGCCATGACTGTCAGTCTCCTCAAACGAACAAAGTGAATGCGAACGTGAATGCGATCCGGCGATCGTAGCGGGATTCGGAGCATCCACCGGGTTTGCCCCGGCTTGCGGCGCCGCGCAGGCGACTGCAACAGTGGATGGCTACACCGCAGGGGAGGGGAGACATGCTGGATTTCATCGTGATCGGAGGGGGATCGGCGGGCTCGGTGCTGGCCGGGCGGCTCAGCGAGGAGGCCGAGACGCAGGTGGCGCTGCTGGAGGCCGGGCCCCCCGACTCCAGCGTGCTCATCCACTGTCCGGCGGGCATGGCCGCCATGGCCAAGGGCGGTCGCCACAGCTGGGGCCTGTCCACCGTGCCGCAACCGGGCCTGGACGGGCGGCGTGGCCACCAGCCGCGCGGCAAGGTGCTGGGCGGCTCCAGCGCGGTCAACGCCATGGTCTATGTGCGCGGCCAGCCGGCCGACTACGACCACTGGGCGGCCCAGGGCAACCTGGGCTGGAGCTGGAGCGAGGTGTTGCCCTATTTCCTGCGCGCCGAACACAACGAGCGCGGCGCCGATGCCTGGCATGGCGCGGGCGGGCCGCTGAACGTGGCCGACCTGCGCGATCCCAACCCGCTGTCGTGGGCCTTCGTGCAGGCGGGCGTGCAGGCCGGCCATGCGCACAATGCGGATTTCAACGGCCAGGCGCAGGAGGGTGTGGGCCTGTACCAGGTCACCCAGCGCAACGGCGAGCGCCACCACGTCGCCAAGGCCTATCTGGCGCCGCACCGTGCCAGGCCCAATCTGCGCGTGGAAACGGGTGCCCAGGTGCTGCGCATTCTGTTCGAAGGCCGGCGCGCCGTGGGCGTGGAGTACCTGCAGGGCGGCACGGTGCAGCAACTGCACTGCCGGCGCGAGGTGCTGCTTTGCGGTGGCGCACTGCTGTCGCCGCAGCTGCTGATGCTGTCTGGCGTGGGGCCGGGCGATCACCTGCGTTCGCTGGGCATCGATGTGGTCCACCATCTGCCCGGCGTGGGCGCCCATCTGCATGACCACCCGGATGTGGTGCTGGTGGTCGATGGCGCGCAGCTGACCGACAGCTTCGGCCTTTCACTGGGCGGTGCGCGCAGATTGCTGGCCGCCGTGGGTCAATGGCGCAGCCAGCGGCGCGGCATGCTGACCACCAACTTCGCCGAGGCGGGCGGCTTCATCCGCAGCATCCCTGGAGAGCCTGCGCCCGATCTGCAACTGCACTTCGTCGTCGCCAAGCTGGTGGACCACGGGCGCAAGACGGTCTGGGGCCATGGCTATTCGCTGCATGTCTGCGTGCTGCAGCCGGCCAGCCGGGGCAGCCTGCGCCTGGCCAGTGCCGACCCGCTGGCCCTGCCGCTGGTGGATCCGGCCTTCTTCTCCGATGCGCAGGACCTGCGGCGCATGGTGAACGGCGTGCGCCGCGCCCATGAGATCCTGGCCCAGCCGGCGCTGGCGGCCCTGGGCGGGCGCGAGATGCCGGCCTCGGCCGGCGCGCAGGACGATGCGGGCATAGAGGCCTTCATTCGCAGCCATGCCGACACCATCTACCACCCCGTGGGCAGCTGCCGCATGGGGCCGGGGCCCATGGACGTGGTCGATGCGCAGCTGCGTGTCTACGGCATCAAGGGCCTGCGCGTGGTCGATGCCTCAGTCATGCCGCGCATCGTCAGCGGCAACACCAATGCGCCCACGGTGATGATCGCGGAGAAGGCGGTGGACATGATCCGCGGGGGAGTCCTCTAGGTGCCTGGTGTGCGCCCGTGCGCCATGGCCTGCTCCGGGATGGAGGCCGACGGCTGCGGCCCCTGCTCCTCGGACGCGGCCACCGGACTCAGCCGCACCTGCGTCCAGCAGTCGCGCCCGCGGCGCTTGGCGGCGTAGAGGGCGGCGTCTGCGGGCGCCAGCATCAGTTCCAGGCACAGGCCGTTCCAGGCCTGGGGTGCGTGGGCGCAGCCGGCGCTGAAGCGCACTTCGAAGCCCAGCACCTTGCGCGAGGCCTGCAGCAGCGCGGACTGCAGGCGGGTGCACAGGGTGTCCACGCCGTCGTCCGTGGTGTAGAGCAGCAGGCAGAACTCCTCGCCGCCCCAGCGCGCGGCGATTTCGTCGCTGCGCAGCTGCTGCTGCAGCAGGCGGGCGAACAGGCACAGCGTCTGGTCGCCCACGGCGTGGCCGTGCTCGTCGTTGACATGCTTGAAGTGGTCCAGGTCCAGCATCACCAGGGCCAGGGCCTGGCGGTGGCGCTGGGCATGGGCCAGCATGGCGGGTGCGCGCTCCAGCAAGGCGCGGCGGTTGGGCAGCCCGGTGAGCATGTCCTGCAAGGCCAGGTCGCGCAGTTGCTGGCTGGTCTCGTCGCGCCAGGCCACGAGCACGGCCACCATGAGCAGCGTGCTGCTCAGCGTGGTCAGCAGGGCGAAGATCTGGTTGGCGCCGCTGTCTGCGGTGAAGCTGGGCAGGAAGGGCGTGGCCAGGGCCAGGTAGCTGCGCACGAACAGCATCAGCCCCATGAAGGCGGCCACGCCGCACATCAGGTAGCGCCAGCTGCGCGCCACGGGCCGCTGTGGGTCCAGGCACAGGCCGGCCAGCGCCATCAGGCACAGGCCATGGGCGGCGCTGAACCAGCCGGTGCGCAGGGCCGCCTGGGGCAGCAGCAGCGCAAAGCCCAGCGGCCCCAGCACGCACAGCGCGATCAGGCCGCGCTCCAGCAGCATCGGGCGCGGCCCCAGCCATTCGCGCAGGGCGCGCGCCATCTGCCACTGGGCGGTGGCGGCCAACGCCGCAGCACCCAGCGACAGCAGGTCACGTCCCATCAGGCCTTGGGGCAGGCGGCTGGCGATCAGGATGAGGGTCCAGGCCAGGGCCTGCATCAGGAAGAAGTGCTGCGCATGGCGCGCCGCACCGCTGACGCGACGCCCCATGGCCAGCGGCAGGGCGGCCGACATGGCCATCATGTTGATGGCCACGACGGCGGTCATGGAGAAAAAGTCCAGGGTAGGCAGCGTGGATGGCATGTGCGTCCCTGGATGGCGGTGCGAAGCGTGGCCCGTGAGAAGCGGTGGCCGGTGGCGGGGCGCTACTGGAACGCCACCTCCGCGAAGCTGCGCAGCTTGCGGCTGTGCAGGCGCTGGGTGCCGCCTTCGCGCAGGATGTCGATGGCGCGCATGCCGATGCGCAGATGCTGGTCCACGCGCTCGCGGTAGAAGTGGTTGGCCATGCCGGGCAGCTTGATCTCGCCGTGCAGCGGCTTGTCGGAGACGCACAGCAGCGTGCCGTAGGGCACGCGGAAGCGGAAGCCGTTGGCCGCGATGGTGGCGCTTTCCATGTCCAGCGCCACGGCGCGGCTCTGGCTGAAGCGCAGCTGGGGCAGGTTGTTGGGCAGCAGCTCCCAGTTGCGGTTGTCGGTGCTGGCCACAGTGCCGGTGCGCATGATGCGCTTGAGGTCGGGGCCGTCCATCTGCGTGACATCGGCCACGGCCTGCTGCAGGGCCAGCTGGATTTCGGCCAGCGCGGGAATGGGCACCCACAGCGGCAGTTCCTCGTCCAGCACATGGTCCTCGCGCACATAGGCGTGGGCCAGCACGTAGTCGCCCAGTTGCTGGCTGTTGCGCAGGCCCGCGCAGTGGCCCAGCATCATCCAGGCGTGCGGGCGCAGCACGGCAATGTGGTCGGTGATGGTCTTGGCATTGGCCGGGCCCACGCCGATGTTGACCATGGTGATGCCGCTGTGGTCGGCGCGCACCAGGTGGTAGGCCGGCATCTGCGGCAGGCGCGGCGGCGGCGTGCCCAGCTCGTCATTGGGCTGGGCCGGCAGGCCGGTGCGGCGCGTGACCACGTTGCCGGGCTCGATGAAGGCCACGTACTCGCTGTCCTCCCGGGCCATCTCGGCGTGGCCCAGGCGGATGAATTCGTCGATGTAGAACTGGTAGTTGGTGAACAGCACGAAGTTCTGGAACCACTCGGGCTGGGTGCCCGTGTAGTGGCGCAGGCGGTGCAGCGAGTAGTCCACGCGCGGGGCGGTGAACAGGGACAGCGGCAGGGCCTCGCCGGGATGCGGGCGCCAGGTGCCGTTGGCAATGCCGTCGTCCATGGCTTCGAGGTCGGGCAGGTCGAACACATCGCGCATCAGCTGGCGCCGCTCGCGCGTGAGCGTTCCCTCGATGTGGTCGTTCTCGGCGAACGAGAAGTGGATGGGAATGGGCTTGTCGCTCAGCCCCACCTCCAGCGGCACGCCGTGGCTCTTGATCAGCAGGCGGAACTGCTCGGCGTAGTAGCGCGAGAACAGGTCGGGCCGCGTGAGCGTGGCCTCGTGCGTGCCCGGGCCCTCGACGAAGCCGTAGGCCAGCTGCGTGTCGGCGCGCGCCACGGTGCTCGTGTGCATGCGAACGAAGGGGTAGTAGGCGTGGACGGGAGCGGCCGGGGTTTCGCCGGAGACGAAGCGCTGCATGTTCGAGCGAAGGTGCTCTATCTGCTCCCGGTAGATCTGCTGTACGTGCTCCAGGGCCCGCTGGGGGTCGGTGTGCAAGGTGGCTGCGGCCCTGGAGGCCTGCGAGGGGTTGTGAAGCAAAACCATGGGCTATTGTCGTTGGACTGGATGACTGTTGTGCAATTGCCAGGCGCGCGCCCTCTCGGCCGGCAGGGGGGGCGCCACAAGGTATCCCTGCATCATGCCGCAGCCCAGCTCGCGCAAAAGCGCCAATTGGGCAGGTGTTTCCACGCCTTCCGCCACGATGTCCAGGTGCAGGCTGTGGCCCATCTGCACGATGGCGGTGACGATGGCCGTGTCGTCCTCGCTATCGGGGACGTCGGCGATGAAGGAGCGGTCTATCTTGAGCTGGTTGATCGGGTGGCGGCGCAGGTAGGCCAGGGAGGAGTAGCCGGTGCCGAAGTCGTCGATGGCCAGGCCCACGCCCAGGGCCTGCAGCGCCTGCAAGGTGTCCTGCACCTGCCCGCTGGTGTGCATCAGCGTGGACTCGGTCAGCTCGATGTGCAGCCAGCGCGCCTCCAGCCCCGTTTCCTCCAGCACCTGTGCCACCTCGCGCGCCATGTCGCGCTGGCGGAATTCCAACGCCGAGAGGTTCACGGACAGCGGCACCGGCGCCAGGCCCTCGTCCTGCCACTGGCGCGCCTGGCGGCAGGCCTCGCGCAGCACCCAGTGGTCTATGGCCGAGATCAGGCCGCGCGCCTCGGCAAAGCCGATGAACTCGCCGGGCAGCACCAGGCCGCGCTGCGGGTGGCGCCAGCGCACCAGGGCCTCGAAGCCCGCCAGCCGGCCATCGGCCGTGAAGGTCTGGGGCTGGTAGTACAGCTCGAACTCGCCGCGCTCCAGCGCGCCGCGCAGCTGCTGCTCCTGCATCAGCATCTGGGCCTGGGTGGCCTGGCCGTCCTGGGCGGGTGCATAGAACTGCAGGTTGCGCCGGCCGCTGTCCTTGGCCATGTGCATGGCGCTTTCGGCGCGGTTGAGCAGCTCTTCGGCGTTTTTCCCGTCGCCGGGGTACATGGCGATGCCCATGCACGGCGAGATCACCAGCGGCGTGCCATCGATGGCGCAGGGCGCCTCGATGATGCGCTGCAGGTGGCTGGCCTGTGTCTCGGTTTCCTGCGGATCGGGGTCGTCGGTGAGCACGACCACGAACTCGTCGCCGCCCACGCGCGCCACCAGGTCGTGGGCGCGCACGCTGCCGCGCAGGCGCTGGGCGACCTCGCACAGCAGCAGGTCGCCGGCCTGGTGGCCCAGCGAGTCGTTGATGGTCTTGAAGTGGTCCAGGTCGATGATGAGCACGGCCAGGGCGCGCCGCTTGACCGAAGCCAGCGACAGCGCCTGGCGCAGCATCTGGATCAGGCGCACGCGGTTGGGCAGCTGGGTGAGCTGATCGTGCTGGGCCAGGAAGTCCATGCGCTCCTGCGCCAGCTGGCGCAGCGTGATGTCGCGCACCAGCACGATGCGGTAGGGCCCGCCCTCGGCCGGCATGGTCTTGGCCTCGATCTCCACGGGGATGCGGTGGCCATCCTTGTGCTGGATGGCGCCGTCGAAGCGGTCCTCGCGGCCGCTGCGCATGTACTGCAGTGCGTAGAGGCGGAACTCGGGGCAGATGTAGTCGAGGATGGGGCGGCCGGTCAGCTCGTCCAGCGTGTAGCCGGCCAGGCGGGACAGGGCCTCGTTGCCGTCGATGATCAGGCCATCGCGGTGCATGACGATGGCCTCGGTCGTGACCTCGGTGAACTTGCGCATGCGCTCTTCGCTGTCGCGCACCTTCTGCGCCACATGGTGGTGGTGGCTCACGTCGGTGATCTGCACCACGGCGCCCTGCAGCTGCCCGTGCTCGAAGTGCGGCATCAGCAGCGATTCGATATGGCGAGGCGGTCCATCCGGCTGGGGCACCTCGCGCTCGTAGCGCACATGTTCGCCGCGCAGGCCGCGCTCCACATGCTCGGCGATGAGCTGCCACACGGCTTCGCCCACGATCTCGCGCACGGTCTTGCCTATCGCCTCGGCGGGCGTCAATCCGAAATTGCGTGCGTAGTTGATGTTGGCGAAGCGGCAGCGCAGCGTGCGCGCATCGAAGTAGGCCAGCATGGCCGGAGCCGTATCTGCTATCAGCCGCAACAGCGCATCGTCGGGCCCCGTGTCTTGCGCATCGATGTTCTCTGGCATGCGTCCCCCTCGCTGGGGATTTATAGCGGAATCGCAGAGATTTTGATAGCGCTCTTGTGCGAGGGTGAGCGGCCGCTGACGCGTGGGAGCGCGTGCGGCTGTCGGGCATCGGGGGCCGCCATAGCGGCCTGTCTTTTTTTTGCAGCGCCGCATCACGTGCGGCGCGGCTTCTTTACTTGAGCAGGTCCTGCACCTGGCCCAGTGCAGCCTGGGCGCACTTGTCGTCCAGATGGCCGCCGGGCGCGCCGCCGATGCCCACGGCGCCGATCACCTCGTTGCCCACCTTCACCGGCAGCCCGCCGCCCAGCAGCAGGTAGCCGGGAATGTTCACCAGGTTGGCGGCGCCGGGGTTCTTCTGCGCGCCTTCCATGATGGCCAGCGTGCTGTTCTTGGCCGATGCGGCCGTATAGGCCTTCAGACGGCTGGCCTCCAGCGTGTGGGGGCCGGCATTGTCGGCGCGCTGCACGGCGCGCACGGTGCCGGCACGGTCCACCACGGTGGCGGTGACGGCATAGCCGTCGGCGGCGCAGGCGGCCACGCTGCGTGCGGCGATCTGGTTGGCCAGCTCCAGCGACATGTTCTTTTCCGTGCGCACGGCCTCGGCCTGGGCGGCGGTGGTGATCAGGCCCAGGGTCAGGGCAGCGAGGGTGGCGAGCTTGGTGGCGTGGCGTGGCATGGTCTTCTCCTTGGGGGTCAGGACGGCCCGGGCCACAAGCCCGGACGGCATGCATGCACTGTAGAAAATGCCGCCGCCGCGCACCATTCGGACGGCTACGCGCGGCGCTGCGTAGAAATACGGAGAAGCCAGGCGCGCTGCTGGGCGAGGAGGTGGCGCTTCAGGCGCCTGCCGCCGTGTCCGCCAGGCTGGCGTAGCGGCGTATGAGCTGGGCCAGGCTGGGCGCCTCCAGCTTGGCGAAGAGGTTGGCCCGGTGCGTTTCCACCGTGCGCGGCGACAGCTCCAGGCTGCGGCCTATCTCCTTGTTGGTCAGGCCCTGCACGATCAGCGCCAGCACCTCGCGCTCGCGTGCCGAGAGCTGGGCGAAGCGCTGCTGAGCATCGCGGTCGGCCTGCTGGCGTTCGCGCGACTGCACATGCTGGCGCACGGCGCCTTGCAGCGCGTCGATCAGCACTTCGTCGTCCACGGGCTTTTCCAGGAACTCGGCCGCGCCGGCCTTGAAGGCGCGCCGGCACATGTCCACCGTGCCATGGCCGGTGAGCATGATCACGGGCTGGTCCACGCCCTGCTCCACCAGCCGGCCCAGCAGGGCCAGTCCGCCGATGCCGGGCATGCGCACGTCCATCACGATGGCGCCTATGCCCTGGCGGTCCAGCCCTTCGAGAAAGGCCAGCGGATCGGCCCAGCACTGCACACGCAGGCCCACGGTGCCGATCAGCAGGGCCAGGCTGTCGCGCACGGCCTCGTCGTCATCGACCAGATGGATCAGCGGGGACAGGTCTTGGGCAGGCGCGGCGGTCATGGGTTCGGTGGTGGTGGTGTGGATGCGGTGGGGGCGGCGCGTGCCGTGGATGCATTGGCGCATGCACTGGCGCACGCCGCAGGCAGCAGCAGCTCGAAGCGGGCTCCGCTGTCCGGTCCCGAGGCGGCCAGCTCCAGGCTGCCGCCCATGGATTCGGCCAGGCTCTGGCTCAACGTCAGGCCCAGGCCCAGCCCCTGGGCGCGGCCCGTGGCAAACGGGGTGAACAGGCGCTGGCGCATCTCGGGCGCCACGCCTGGTCCGCTGTCCTGCACCGCCACCAGCAGGCGGGTGTCGCGTCGTTCCAGTTCCACCCGCAGATGGCGGGCTGCGTGCGGCTGCTCGTCCATGGCATGCAATGCATTGACCAGCAGGTTGTGCAGTATCTGCTGTACGGCCACGGGGTCGGCCTGGGCGGCGGGCAGATCGGCGGCCTGCACTTTCATCTGCACCTTGACCTGGACCTGGCGGCGCCGCAGCTCGGGCTCCAGCAGATAAAGCGCTTCGGCAACGGCCTGGTTCAGATCCAGCGGCTCGGCCTGGGGCGCAAGCCCCGGTTGCTCCACCAGGCGACGCAGCCGGCCTACCACGGCGGACGCGCGCTTGGCCTGCTCGGCCGCCTGCGTCATGGCCTGGCGGGCGGCGTCCATCTCGGGCGGGTCCTCGGCCAGCAGGCGGCGCGCGGCCTGGCTGTTGGACAGCACGGCCGTCAGCGGCTGGTTCAGCTCATGCGCCATGCCGGCGGCCAGTTCGCCCAGCGTATTGAGCCGCGCCACCTGGCCCAGCTGCAGCAACTGCTCGGCGCGGCGGCGGGCCACGCGCTGGCGCAGAAGGGCGCGCAGCGCGGCCACGGCCAGCGCGCAGCCCAGGGCCCAGCCCAGCATGGCCGTCCAGGGCAGCACCGAGGCGTCCAGCGGCTGGCGCAGGTACAGCACCAGCGGCTGGCTGGGCGAGGCCAGGGGCTTGCTCACCTCCCAGGACCATGTGTTCCAGCCTGGCGAGCCGGTGCTGCCTGGCTGGATCAGGAATTCCTGCCCGCCCAGCGCCAGCCAGGCGCGCACCGGGCTGGTGGCCGGTGGCATGGGCCATTCGTCGGCGGGGATGGTGGAGCGCAGGTCCAGCAGCAATGCATAGCTGGCCGGCAGCCCGGCCTGCACCAGGTACAGGCGGCCCCGGGCGAGATCGGCCAGGGCCAGTTCGGCATGGCCGCTGGCCTGGGAGCGGCGCTCGGCTTCGGCCATGCCGTGCGGCCAGGGCGCGGGCCAGGACTCGCCTGCGGCGGCCGAGCGGCGCGCCACATCCAGCACCTGCGGATACAGGCGCGGCAACTGCTTCCATGAGGCCTGGTCTGGCGCGGGCTGGCGGGGCTGCAGCAGCGCCAGCGTGCCCAGGATGGCGTCGTGCTGCACCATGCGCTGGCTCAGCAGCCGGTGGGCAATGCGGGCATCGGTATCGAAGACCTCGCGCAGCGACTGCAGGCGCCCATGCGCCAGCCAGGCCGCGCCGCAGCCTGCGGCCACGGCCCAGGCCAGCACCCACCCCGCTGATCGCTGCCATCCATTCATGGCGCGGATTCTGGCATGCGGCCCGCGCAGGCAGTGGTCTAATCCGCAGCACCTCCACCTATCGCAGCGCAGCATGGCCGAGTCCACTCCATCTACCGCCAACGCACCCGACTGGATGGCGCCGCACAGCCTGCTGCGCATCTCGGTCGTTGTGGCACTGCTGACCATCGTGCTCAAGACCCTGGCCTGGTGGCTCACGGGTTCGGTGGGCCTGCTGTCGGACGCGCTCGAATCCTTCGTCAACCTGGCCGGTGCCGTGTTCGCCCTGACGATGGTCACCATCGCCAAGCGGCCGGCCGACACCGATCATCCCTATGGCCACCACAAGGCCGAGTACTTCTCTGCGGGCTTCGAGGGCATCCTGGTCATCGGCGCCAGCCTGGCCATCGCCTGGGCGGCGCTGGCGCGGCTGTGGAACCCGCAGCCGCTGGAGCAATTGGGTTGGGGCCTGGCGCTGTCCGTGGTCAGCTCCGCCCTCAATGGGCTGCTGGCTGTGGCCATGCTGCGCTCGGCGCGCCAGCACCGCTCCATGGCGCTGGAGGGGGATGCCCGCCACCTGCTCACCGATGTCTGGACCTCGGCCGGCGTCGTCATCGGCCTGATGGGCGCAGCGCTCACAGGCTGGCTTTGGCTGGACGCGGCCGTGGCCATAGGGGTTGCGATCAACATCTGCGTGCAGGGCGCGCAACTGGTCTGGCAGTCTTCCCAGGGCCTGATGGACCAGGCGCTGGACGCGCCCGAGCGCCTGCGCATCGACACCGTTCTGGACCGCCATGCGCACCGCGAGCATGGCGTGGTCTTTGACAACATCTCCAGCCGGCGCGCCGGCGAGCGCAGCTTTGCCGACCTGCACATGCATGTACCCGGCAACTGGAGCGTGGCCCGCGCCGCGCGGCTGCGCACCGAGATCGAGGCCGAACTGCTGCAGGCCGTGCCCGGCCTGTATGCGCGCATCGAGCTGCTGCCGCTGGGCATGCAGACCGCCATGGAAGCCGCCATCGAGGCGGCGGGCCAGGCGGACACTCCTTCTCCATCCACCGACAAGAACCCCGAACAATGATCAGCATCCTGCAGCGCGTGAAACAGGCGCGCGTGGAAATCGACGGCCAGGTCGCCGGCAGCATAGGCCCCGGCCTGCTGGCCCTGGTCTGCGCCGAGCGCGGCGACACCGAGGCCGAAGCCGACAAGCTGCTGGCCAAGATGCTCAAGCTGCGCATCTTTGCCGACGACGCGGGCAAGATGAACCGCAGCGTGCAGGACCTGGACGGGCAGGGCGCCTGCGGCGGCCTGCTCATCGTCAGCCAGTTCACGCTGGCGGCCGACACCGGCGGCGGCAACCGCCCCAGCTTCACGCGCGCCGCGCCACCGGCCGAGGGAGAGCGCCTGTACGACTACATCGTGCAGCGGGCGCGTGCCCTGCACCCGGAAGTCGCTACGGGCCGCTTCGGCGCCGACATGCAGGTGCACCTGCTCAACGACGGGCCCGTGACCATTCCGCTGTCGATAGCTCCGGCCACCGCGGCATAGCGCGCCGCAGACCTGCTGTTCTGGGGCGGATTCTGGCGCGATCTGCGAGCACGTCCTGGCCGGAAAAGCCCTGCAAAGCCCGTATTCTTGCGGCCTCAGCATTCATCGACAGACCGACGACCATGAAGAACCATCCGTTCAAAGCCTCCACCCTGGCCCTTGCCATGAGCATGGCCCTGGCGTGGAGCGGCGCGGCCGGCGCCGACACCCTCAGGAAGCCCGCGCTGGACGCGCTGGCCCAGGCGCAGCCGGCACCCACCGACTTCGCCAGCTTCCTGAAGCAGGCCGCAGCCGCGCAGCCTGCCATCGCCCAGGCCGTGCAGCGCCATGCGGCAGGCCAGGCGCTTGCGGGGGAGGACCTCGACCACATCGCCCGCCTGCTGGGCCTGTACACGCGGCTCACGCAGGAGCAGGCCGTGCTGGCCAGCATCGAGCGCATGGTCGCCCTGCCCACGGTGCGCGATGCCAAGGTGCCGCCGCACGAAAGCCCGGCCATCCTGGCCTTCGGCGAACTGGTGCAGCAGATGGCCAAGGACTTCGGCCTGCAGTACCGCAACGTGGACAACCGCATCTTCGAAGTCACCCTGCCTGCGAACACCGCGAGCGCCTCGAACGCGGGCACCGATGAATTCGGCATCCTCACCCATGCAGACGTCGTGCCCGTCGTCCCCGCCGAATGGGTGCTGGACGGCCAGGCCATCGACCCCTTCAAGGTCACGCGCGTGGGCGACAAGCTCTACGGGCGCGGCACCATCGACGACAAGGGCTCCATCGCCACCGTGCTGTTTGCCATGAAGGCCGTCAAGGACAGCGGCCTGCCCCTGTCGCGCGGCATACGCCTCATGATCGAGACCACCGAGGAAACCGGCGGCGACGCCATGAAGTACTACCAGGGCAAGACCACGCTGCCCGCCTACAACATCGTGCTGGACAGCAAGTACCCAGCCGTCGTCGCGGAAAAAGGCTCGGGCGCGCTCAAGGCCGTATTCGACGAAGTGAAGGCCGACCCCGCCCAGCCCGCCATTACCGCCATGGCCGGCGCCGCCTCGGCCAACGCCATTGCGCAGACTGCCACCGCCACCATCACGGCCGGCGACGAAGCCGCCATCGAAGCCATCGCCGCGCGCCTGCAGGCGGCCAAGGGTGACTTCACCACCAGCTATGCAGGGCAGGGCGGGCCGTTCACCATCGACATCCAGCGCAGCGGCACCGCAGCCACCATCAAGGTCACGGGCACCTCGGCCCACGGCTCGCGCCCTGAGGAAGGCGTCAACCCCGTGCCGCGCCTGACGCTGTTCCTGCAGCAGGTGCTCATGCCCACCGATGGCGTGGCCCTGGTCCAGCCCAATGCCTACAGCAACGCCCTGCGCTACATCAACGGCGCCTTCGGCCTCGACTACTTCGGCAAGCAGCTGGGCGTTGCCTATGCCGACGACTTCATGGGCCCGCTGACCCTGTCGCCCAACCTCATCAAGGCGGCAGACGGCAAGCTGGAAGTCACCACCAACGTGCGCATGCCGCGCGGCAAAACGCCCGAGCAACTGCGCACCGAAGTCGAGCAACGCATCACCCGCTGGAGCGCGGCCGCCAAGGTCCCCCTGACCCTGCAATACACCCAGGGCAACTGGATGGCGCGCGACCCCAAGGGCGCCTGGCTGTCCACCCTGCTCAACATCTTCGGCGACACCACGGGCCTGGACGCCAAGCCCGTGCCCACGGCCGGCAGCACCACGGCCAAGCTCATGCCCAACGCCATCAACTTCGGCCCTGCCATGCCCGGCAAGAAGTACACGGCGCACAACGCGCTCGAATACAAGGAACTGCCCGACCTGCGCGCCGACATGCAGATGTTCACGGAAATGCTGGTGCGCATCGGGAATCTGAAGCAGATGCAGTGACACTCTCCGGCTATTGAAATGCGAAAGCGCCTTGTGAAAGCAAGGCGCTTTTTTTCGTCCACTTCCGCCCAGTCATTCGACACATGAAAGCCGACTGCCCTGGATGCGGCACAGGCCTGCCTGCATTCAACCTTCCGGACCATGCTCCGCGTATTCCACAAAGGACGGTGCTTCATCAAACAGTTGCAAGAGCAGTTTCAGGCGCCGGGCGTAGAGGCTCTGCGGCCGGTTGAAGGCCTGGGCGGCCAGGGCGATGGCTGCGCGGGCGAGGTACCACTCGTTGTCGAATTCGCTGGCGTCCTCGAATACCTTGTGCCGAATTTGCCGGATGTGATTCAGCGCCAGGTCTGCGGCCAGGTCCACCTCTACATCCGCGTCATGCCAGTCCATGTCGGCACAGCGTGTTTCGATCAGGGCAACCAGCCCCATCTCGGCGCGGTCGAGGGACAGGGCGATCATTTGCTGCATGGTTGGCCAGGCAGCGGTGTCCATCGTGCAGGGCTTGTTCGTTGAGTGCCGTGACGCAGCCATATCGATTCCTTTGTCCGTCGCTTCAATGACTCGGGCTTTCTATGCACGATCTATGCACTCAATATTCTATGCATTGTGCATAGAAAATGGCAAACGTGTTCCATGGCAAAGTGCGCGGATGGCACGCGACGACCCAACCATCTACATGCGTATCCCTCAGGAGTTGAAGGATCTGCTGGATGCCGCTTCTGAAGAGAACCGGCGCTCAATGACTGCCGAGGTCGTGGCTCGGCTACAGCAGACCTTTGCGGCGCCGCGCGTTTCGGGCATGGACAGCGGTAGTTCGCAAATGAATCTGGATACCCGCGTCGGTGACGAAACGCTGGAAACCGTGAAGCGTATCGAAGAGCGGTTGCATTCGCTTGCCCAAGCCCTGGCCGTGCCACAGAGCAGCTTTCAGTCAGCCACGGACGCGGCGACGCCGGAAAAATCCACAGGCAAGCGCGTATCGAAATCAGCGCAGAGTGCGGCGCCGAAGAAGTAGCTTTCTGGCCTTACTGCCTCCAGAAAAACACCCCCGCCATCACCAGCCCCGTCAGCACGATGCCCGCGCGCAGCCATTCGGGCGGGATGCGGCGCGCCAGGCGAGCTCCGCCGTAGCCGCCTGCGGTGGCGGCAATCATCATGACCAGGGCCTGCTCCCACTGCACGACGCCGCCGGCCGCATAGATGGCGACGGCAATGGCCGTGAGCAGGGCGGAGACCAGGTTCTTCATGCCGTTCATGGCATGCAGCCTTGTCTGGCCCAGCAGGCCGAACAGGGCCAGCAGCAGGATGCCCAGGCCGCCGTTGAAGTAGCCGCCGTAGATGGCCACGGCCAGCATGCCGGCGCCGGCCTTCAGGGGCGATGCATGGGCGGCATGCTCGGCGCTGCCGCGTGATGCCATGCGCCTGAGCTGGGGCGCGAAGGCGAACATGGCGGTGGCGGCCAGCAGCAGCCAGGGGACGACCTTGCGGAACAGGTGGTCGGGCGTGACCAGCAGCAGGGCCGCGCCCAGCGAGCCGCCGATGAGCGACAGCACGATCACGCCGCGCATGCCCAGGCCGGGCGGCGGCTCCATGTCCTGCCGGAAGCCCCAGGCACCGGCCATGTAGCCGGGCAGCAGGGCGACGGTGCCGGTGGCGTTGGCGGACACGGGTGGCACGCCGGTGAAGACCAGGGCGGGCAGGGTGAGGAAGCTGCCGCCTCCGGCGACGGCATTGAGCGCGCCGGCCACGAAGGCGGCGCTCATGAGCAGGGCGATGTCCCACATGGGTGTTGTCTCCTCCTGGGGCCGGGCATCGGCAGGCCGCCGTGGCCTTGCGCGGCCAGGCCGGTGTTATAGGTCGAGGCCGATCTTAGTGCCGGACCATCGGCCGGGCTGTCGCACCGGCATGGCGGCTGGGTCAGGGCTGCTTTGCGCAAAAGGACAGGATCGCGCCGGCGTGGTGGCCACCTGGCGGCTAGGGCTGCTCCACCACCGGGCCGGGCAGGCCCAGCGTGGCGCGCAGCAGGGCGACGCGCGGGTTGGCGACGGCGCTGCGGTAGATCAACGCCACGGGGCCCATGGAGATGGCGGGTGTGACATGCACCCTGCGCACCCCCAGCGACCGGGGCGAGGCCTGCAGCGTGGAGTCGGGCACGGCGCTGAGCCCCAGGCCGGCCCGGACCAGTTGCAGGTTGGTGAAGGGGCTGGTGGATTCGATGACGGGCGTGGGCGCGATCACGCCTTCGCGGCGGAACACCTCTTCCATCATGCGGCGCAGCATGGAGCTGCGCGTGGGCAGGATCCATCGCTGGCGCGCCAGTTCCTCCCAGCGGTTGCTGCGCGCGTGGCCTGCAGGGTGGTCCGGCGGGGCGATGACGGTGAAGCCGGTGTCGAACAGTTTTTCGTAGCGCAGCGGCTGGCCTGCAGCCTCGGGCAGTTCGGTGGGGTAGCTGGTGATGAGGGCATCGAGCTGGCCGTCCAGCAGGCATTGCACAAGCAAAGGCACGCGTTCTTCCTTGAGCTGTACACGCACATGGGGCTGCTGTGCGGCCAGGTCCGCCAGTACGCCGGGCAGGTAGCCCTGTGCCACGAAGGGCGGGGTGCCTATGCGCAGCAAGGTGATGGCGGGCTGCTGGGCGGTCTCGCTGCCCAGATGGCGCAGCTCGGCCAGCAGCATGGCCGCGCCGCGGATGGCGATCTCGCCCTGGGCCGTGGGTTCGAGCCCGCGCGCATTGCGCAGGAACAGCGTCACGCCGAAGGCCGCCTCGATCTCGCCCAGGGCCTTGCTCAGCGCGGGCTGGGTCAAATGCATGAGGCCGGCGGCGGCGCGCAGGCTGCCTCCCTGGTGCAGGGCCAGCAGGAGCTGCAGGTGCTTGAAGCGCAGCCGCGACAGCAGGCGTTGCGGGTCGAAGTCGTGCATGTTCCCGGGAGTTGAGTGATTACCGGAGGTTTGCCATCCATCCAAACATATCACTATTGGAAATGGGCCTGCCGTTCTATCGTGACCCCACGACGACAAGCGACAAGGAGACAGGACCATGGACAGACGCGTCTTTCTGGCAGGCAGCCTGGCGGCTGCCGCGCTTCCGCTGGTGCGGGCCAGCGATTTTCCGAGCCGGCCGGTGCGGGTGATTTCCCCGTATGCGGCGGGCGGGGGGGCCTGATGTGCAGTTGCGCCAGGCCGGCCCGGTGCTGGGGGAGATCCTGGGGCAGTCCATCGTGATCGAGAACAAGGTGGGTGCGGCCGGCGTGCTGGCCGCGCAGTATGTGGCGCAGCAGCCCGCCGATGGCTACACCTGCCTGATGGGCTCCAACACCCACCTGATCCAGAAGCTGCTGCAACCGGGCCTGCGCTTCGACCCCATCGGCGACTTCACGCCCGTCAGCAACCTGGCCTCGTCGCCCACGGTGCTGGTGGTGCGTGCCGATGCGCCCTGGCGCACGGCCCGGGAGCTGATCGCGGGGCTGAAGGCCCAGCCGGCGCAGGCCAACTACGGCTCGGGCGGCATAGGCACTTCGGCCCATCTGGCGGGCGCCACGCTGGCCTCGCTGGCGGGCCTGCAGGTCACGCACATACCGCTCAAGGGATCGGTGGAGATTGCGGCCTCGCTGATCCGCGGTGATACGCAGTATGCGTTTCCGGTGGCGGGCACCGGCATTCCCCAGGTGCAGGGCGGCAAGCTGCGGGCCCTGGCGGTGACCAGCCGCAAGCGCCTGGCGCAGCTGCCCGAGGTGCCCACGCTGCAGGAGGTGCTGGGCAGCGAGCTGGCGGTGCAGGAGTCCTGGTTCGGGCTGTGGGCTCCGGCCAGGACGCCCCCTGCCGTGGTCGAGCGCCTGCACGCCGCCGTGCGCCAGGCCGCCGCCCAGCCAGCGCTGCGCGCCTCGTTCGAGGCTGTCGGCAACGAGGCCACGGCCAGCGCTTCGCCGCAGGCCTTCGCCGATTTCGTGCGCAGCGAGAACCGCAAGTGGGCCGCCATCATCGAGCTGGCCGGCATCACCGCCAACAGTTGAACCAGGGAAAGGCAAGACGGGTATGGACAAGCCGCTGCAAGGAGTGCGCGTCATCGACATGTCGCATGTGATCGCGGGGCCGCTGGCCTCGCACTACCTGGCCCAGCTCGGGGCCGAGGTCATCAAGGTCGAGCCCACGCGTGGCGAGGTCATGCGCAACAGCCGGGCGCCCGGCGAGCCCGGGGGCGGCATGCCTTCGGGCTTCGTGGCGCTCAATGCGGGAAAGCGTTCGCTGTCGGTGGACATCCGCCAGCCCGAGGGTGCGGACATCGTGCGTGCCCTGGCGCGCTCGGCCGATGTGTTCATCGAGAACTTCCGCCCCGGCGTGGTGGCGCGCCACGGCCTGGGCTACGAGGACATCCGGGCGGTGCGTCCCGACGTGGTGTACTGCTCCATCTCGGGCTTTGGCCAGCAGGGCGAGTGGGTCGGGCGGGGCGCCTATGACCATGTGGTGCAGGCGCTCACGGGGATGATGATGATGGCGGGGGGCGACGAGGAAGCGCCGCCCGTGAAGGTGGGCTTTCCCGTGATCGACGTGGCGGTGGGCATGCTGGGGGCGCTGTCGGTCACGGCGGCCCTGCACCAGCGCAACGCCTGGGCGCCTGGCGAGCGGCGCAGCCAGCACATCGATGCCTCCATGCTGCAGGCCTCGCTGATGCTGATGTACCCGCACGCCTGTACCTATCTCACCCATGGCGTGGAGCCGCGGCGCGTGGGCAACCGGGGCTATACGGGGAGCCCGGCGGCCGACACCTACCGGTGCGCCGACGGCTGGCTGTCCACGGCCGCCAACACGCCGCAGCAGTTTCGCAGGCTCGCCAGCGTGCTGGGGCTCGATGTCCTGTGCGAGGACGCCACGCTGCTGGACCTCGATGCCTTCAACGCGCCCGAGGGCGGCTTTGTCGCCGCGCGCGATGCGTCCGCGCTGCAGCGGCTGCAGGCATGTCTGGCCGAGGCCTTCGCCGCACGCAGCGCACGGGACATGGAAGCCCGGCTCAACGCCGTGGGCGTGCCTGCGGCCAGGGTGCGGCGCCTGGGTGAATTCCTGGGCGAGGCCCGCGCTGCCGGCACCGTGTCACCTGTGAGCTATGGCGCCGGCGGCGCTGCGGTGGACACTCCGGGACTGGGGTTCCGGTGGGTGGATGCCGAGCCCCTGCCGGGTGCGCCGGCCCCCGCCCTGGGCGATGGCAACCTTGCGCTGCTGCGGGAACTGGGGATGGCGGACGAGGCCATCGCCCGCCTGTGCCGCAGCGGCGTGCTGGGCGCGCCGCAGTCCTGATTGCCTTTGGATTCCTTTGCCACTGCCTTGCTGGAGACCCCATGTTCAAAGCCTTGCTGCTGACCCAACCCGTACCGCGTGAAACCCGTGCCGAGTGTGTGGAGCTGGACGAAGCCAGCCTGCCCGCCGGCACGGTGCGCGTGGCCGTCTCGCATTCCACGCTCAACTACAAGGATGCACTGGCCATCACGGGGCGCTCGCCCGTGGTGCGCCAGTTCCCCATGGTGCCGGGCATCGACCTGGCCGGCACGGTGCTGGACAGCGAGGACGCGCGTTTCCAGCCCGGCGATGCCGTGCTGCTCAACGGCTGGGGCGTGGGCGAGACCCACTGGGGCGGGCTCGCCCAGCAGGCGCGCGTGAACGGCGATTGGCTGATCCGCCGGCCCGAGGCTTTCAGCGCACGGGATGCCATGGCCATAGGCACGGCCGGCTATACGGCCATGTTGTGCGTGATGGCGCTGCAGGCGCATGGCATCACGCCTTCCAGCGGGCCGGTGCTGGTGACGGGGGCCAACGGCGGCGTGGGCAGCATTGCCGTGGCCCTGCTGTCGCGCCTGGGTTTCGAGGTGCACGCCGGCACCGGGCGGCCCGAACAGGCCGAGCACCTGAAGGCGCTGGGCGCGGCGCGGATCGTGGAGCGCAGCAGCCTGGATGCGCCCGGCAAGCCGCTGCAAAAGGAGGTCTGGGCGGCGGCCGTGGACAGCGTGGGCAGCCATACGCTGGCCAATGTGTGCGCCAGCCTGCGCTACGGCGGCTGCGTGGCGGCCTGCGGACTGGCCCAGGGGCTGGACCTGCCGGCTTCCGTGGCACCGTTCATCCTGCGCGGCGTGTCGCTGCTGGGCATCGACAGCGTCTATGCGCCGCAGGCGCGGCGCGAGCAGGCCTGGGCGCGGCTGGCCGCCGAACTGCCGCGCGAGGTGCTGGAGCGCAATACCGAAGAGGCGGGCCTGGCCGATGCGGTTGCGCTGGCGCCCAGGCTGCTTGCCGGCCAGGTGCGCGGCCGGGTCGTCATCGATACGGCGCGCTGAGGCCCGCGCGGGGCCTGGTGCTGCCTACTTGGCGTAGGGGTCGGCAAAGCCCAGCTCGACCATGATCTCGGTCTCGTAGGCTTCCATTTCCTCGGCGTCCTGCTCGCTGGTCTCATGGTCCCAGCCCTGGGCATGCAGCGTGCCGTGCACCAGCAGGTGGGCGTAGTGCTCCTCCAGCGTCTTGTTCTGCTCGCGCGCCTCGCGCTCGACCACGGGGGCGCACAGCACCAGGTCGGCCATGGCCGTGGGCTCCTGCTGGTAGTCGAAGGTCAGGACGTTGGTGGCGTAGTCCTTCTGGCGGTATTCGCGGTTGAGCTGCTGGCCTTCCTCGGCGTCGACGATGCGCACGGTGATTTCGGCATCGACGGCCAGGGCGTGGCGTATCCAGCGCGTGACCTTGCTGCGGGACAGCACGGCGCGGTGGACGGGCGCCTCGGCAAAGCGCGCGAATTGCAGGGACAGTTGCAGTTGGTTCAGGGGCATGGGGGAGTGCGTGGGCGTGTGCTTTGGAGCGCCCGTGGGCGGGCGTCTGCTGTGGCTGTCGGGATCAATGCGCGGCAAGGCGCGGTGCGGCACGGCGCGCCGGGGCCTGGCCGCGTGCGTCGTAGGCGTCCACGATGCGTGCCACCAGCGGGTGGCGCACCACGTCGGCGCTGGTGAAGTGGTTGATGGCGATGCCCTTGACGCGCTTCAAGACGCGTTCGGCATCGATCAGGCCGCTCAGGGCGCCCTTGGGCAGGTCGATCTGGCTGACGTCGCCCGTGACCACGGCGCGGGCGCCGAAGCCGATGCGCGTGAGGAACATCTTCATCTGCTCGGGCGTGGTGTTCTGCGCCTCGTCCAGGATGACGAAGGCGTTGTTCAGCGTGCGCCCGCGCATGAAGGCCAGCGGCGCGATCTCCAGCACATTGCGCTCGAACGCCTTTTGCACCTTCTCGTAGCCCATGAGGTCGTAGAGCGCGTCGTACAGCGGGCGCAGGTAGGGATCGACCTTCTGCGTGAGGTCGCCGGGCAGGAAGCCCAGGCGCTCGCCCGCTTCCACGGCCGGGCGCGTGAGCACGATGCGCTGCACGGCGCTGCGCTCCAGCGCGTCCACGGCGCAGGCCACGGCCAGGTAGGTCTTGCCGGTGCCGGCCGGGCCGATGCCGAAGGTGATGTCGTGGCGGGCGATGTTCTCCAGGTAGGCCGACTGGTTGGCCGTGCGCGCGCGCAGGTCGGGGCGGCGCGTGGACAGCTGGATGGCGTCCTGGGGCTGCTCGATGAGTTCGGTATCACCGGCCAGCATCAGTTGCAGGGAGTCGTCCAGGATGGGGTCGTCGGCCATCTCGTAGAGGGCCTGCAGCAGCTCCAGGGCGTCGTTGGCCTTGGCCTTGGGGCCGTCGATCTTGAATTGCTCGTGGCGGTGGGCGATCTTGACGCCCATTGCGATCTCGATGGTGCGCAGGTGCGCGTCGGCCGGGCCGCAGACGTGGCTCAACCGGTTGTTGTCGTGGGGTGTGAAGGTGTGGCGCAGGATCACGCGGATAATTCCAGAGATTCCGGGCGGCGGCCAGCGCGAGGGCGTGGTGCCATACCCTGTGAATGGGCCGGCGTTCGGTTGCGGACGGGCATGAAAAGCCGCCCCCAGGGCGGCAAAGGACACCAATGATAGGCAAATTGACAGGAACGCTGCTGGAAAAAAACCCGCCCGAGGTGCTGGTGGACTGCGGCGGCGTGGGCTACGAGGTGCAGGTGCCCATGAGCACCTTCTACAACCTGCCCGCCAGTGGGGCCAAGGTCAGCCTGCTGACGCACTTCGTGGTGCGCGAGGATGCGCAGCTTCTGTACGGCTTTGGCACGCACAGCGAGCGCCAGGCTTTCCGCGAGCTGATCAAGATCACCGGCATCGGCCCGCGCATGGCGCTGTCGGTGCTCAGCGGCATGAGCGTGGAGGACCTGGCCCAAGCCGTGACGCTGCAGGAGGTGGGCCGCCTGGTCAAGGTGCCGGGCATCGGCAAGAAGACGGCCGAGCGCCTGCTGCTGGAGCTCAAGGGCAAGATCGGCGCCGATACGGGCGCGCAGTCGCTGTTCGTGAACAACGACCAGAACGACATCGTGCAGGCGCTGATGGCGCTGGGCTATTCCGACAAGGATGCGGCCGCCGCGCTCAAGAAGCTGCCGCCCGACGTGGGCGTGACCGAAGGCATCAAGCTGGCGCTGAAGGCGCTGGCCAAGTGAGCGGCGCATGAGCATCCATACCGACGATTTCGGGCAGGGCGGCTTTGCGCAGGGCGGCTTCCCGCCAGACAAGGCACCGGAAAAGCCGCGCATGATTTCGGCAGCGCCGGTCTCGCGCGGGGAAGAGGCCATGGAGCGCGCCCTGCGCCCCAAGCTGCTGCAGGAGTACGTGGGCCAGGCCAAGGCGCGCGAGCAGCTGGAGATCTTCATCGGCGCGGCCCGAAAGCGCAACGAGGCGCTGGACCATGTGCTGCTGTTCGGCCCGCCGGGCCTGGGCAAGACCACGCTGTCGCACATCATCGCGGCCGAGCTGGGCGTGAACCTGCGCCAGACCAGCGGCCCCGTGCTGGAAAAGCCCAAGGACCTGGCGGCGCTGCTGACCAACCTCGAAGCCAACGATGTGCTGTTCATCGACGAGATCCACCGCCTGTCGCCCGTGGTCGAGGAAATCCTCTACCCGGCGCTGGAGGACTACCAGATCGACATCATGATCGGCGAGGGGCCGGCCGCACGCTCCATCAAGCTGGACCTGCAGCCGTTCACGCTGGTGGGCGCGACCACGCGCGCGGGCATGCTGACCAACCCGCTGCGCGACCGCTTCGGCATCGTGGCGCGGCTGGAGTTCTATACGGCCGAGGAGCTGGCGCGCATCGTGCGGCGCAGTGCAGGCCTGTTGAACGCGCCGATTGACGACGAGGGCGCCTTCGAGATCGCACGCCGCTCGCGCGGCACGCCACGCATTGCCAACCGCCTGCTGCGCCGCGTGCGCGACTATGCCGATGTGCGCGGCGACGGCAGCATCACGCGCGAGCTGGCCGACCGCGCGCTGGCCATGCTTGATGTTGATCCCCAGGGCTTCGACATCATGGACCGCAAGCTGCTGGAGGCCGTGGTGCACCGCTTCGACGGCGGCCCCGTCGGCCTGGACAACATCGCGGCCAGCATCGGCGAGGAAGCGGGCACCATCGAGGATGTGATCGAGCCCTACCTGATCCAGCAGGGCTTTTTGCAGCGCACGCCGCGCGGGCGCATGGCGACCCAGGCGGCGTACCGCCACCTGGGCCTTCCCGTGCCGGGCGACGACGCCAGCTGACGCAGGCTCACTCCTCCGTGCCGGCGTTCCAGAAGGCCTGCAGCACGCCGGGCAGGGCCTCGATGGCGGCGATCACGCGGTCGAGCTCGTCGGAGTCCACCGAGGTGGCGTAGAGCATGGCCTCGATCTCCGTGTCCTGCGGGCCGAAGGCATGGGTTTCCACGCCGCGCACGGGGTAGCTGGCGTTCTCCAGCAGCTCCAGCATCTGCTCGCGCACATCGCCCTGGGCGCCGCGGTGGCAGATGGCGTAGACGTAGTAGGTCGATTCCGTGGATTCGTCATCCACCGGGCGGCGGTTGATGCGGTTGACCACGGGGCGCAGCAAGGTGTTGCTGGCCAGCACGAACAGCGTGGCCAGGCCGGCCTCGGCCACCAGGCTGGCGCCCGCGCAGGCCCCCACGGCGGCCGAGCCCCACAGCGTGGCCGCCGTGTTCAGCCCGGTGATGTTGGCCCCTTCCTTCATGATGGCGCCCGCACCCAGGAAGCCCACGCCCGAGACCACGTAGGCCACCACGCGCGTGGCGCCCTCGGCCCCGCCCAGGCGCACGGCCAGGTCCACGAAGACGGCCGCGCCCACGGCGACCAGGGTGTTGGTGCGCAGCCCCGCCGTGCGCTGGCGCACCTGGCGCTCCAGGCCGATGAGGGCGCCGAACACGAAGGCCGTGGTCAGGCTGACGAAGGTGTCCAGCATGGCGCCGGGGTTGAGGTTCTGCAGGGCCTGCATGGGGTTCCGGGCTTTCCTGGTGAATGGGTTGAAGGAGCGTTGAAAGAGGCGCTGAAGGGTGCGTCACTGCCAGCCGTAGCGGCGGATGTAGACGCGCTTGAGCAGCGTGGCCAGGCAAGCGTAGCCCAGCAATATGGCAATCATCCACGGGAAGTAGGCCGCCGGCAGCGCCTGCAGCTTGAAGTAGCCGGCCAGCGGCCCCATCGGCAGGAAGATGCCGGCCGCCATCACGGCCGCCGTGGCCAGCAGCAGCGGCCAGGACGGGCGGCTTTGCAGGAAGGGGATCCTGGGCGTGCGGATCATGTGCACGATCAGCGTCTGCGTGAGCAGCCCGATGACGAACCAGCCCGACTGGAACAGCGTCTGCTGCTCAGGCGTGTTGGCGGCGAAGACGAACCACATCAGCGCGAAGGTCAGGATGTCGAACAGCGAGCTGATGGGCCCGAAGAAAACCATGAAGCGGCCCAGGTCGGCCGGGTTCCAGCGCAGCGGCTGGCGCACCAGTTCGTCGTCCACGTTGTCGAAGGGGATGGCGATCTGCGAGAGGTCGTACAGCAGGTTCTGCACCAGCAGGTGCAGCGGCAGCATGGGCAGGAAGGGGATGAAGGCCGAGGCCACCATCACCGAGAACACGTTGCCGAAGTTGGAGCTGGCCGTCATGCGGATGTACTTCAGCATGTTGCTGAAGGTGCGCCGGCCCTCGATCACGCCCTGCTCCAGCACCATCAGGCTTTTTTCCAGCAGGATGATGTCGGCCGCTTCCTTGGCGATGTCCACGGCGCTGTCCACGCTGATGCCGATGTCGGCCGCGCGCAGGGCCGGTGCGTCGTTGATGCCGTCGCCCATGAAGCCGGTGATGTGGCCGTTGGCGCGCAGCGCATGCACGATGCGCTCCTTGTGCAGCGGCGTGAGCCGGGCGAACAGCTGGTGCCGTTCCACGGTCTGGCGCAGCATCTCGTCGTTCATGTGCTCGATCTGCGTGCCCAGGATGATGTGGTCTGCGGGCAGCCCCACATCGCGGCAGACCTTGGCGGCCACCAGTTCGTTGTCGCCGGTCAGCAGCTTGACGGCCACGCCGTGCGCGGCCAGGGCGGCCAGCGCCTCGGCCGTGGTTTCCTTCGGTGGGTCCAGGAAGGCGATGTAGCCGATCAGGGTCAGCTCCGACTCGTCGGCCACGCCGTAGTCGCTCTTGTGCGGCGGCACTTCCTTCATGGCCACGGCGACCACGCGCAGGCCCTCGCGGTTGAGCTCGCGCGTCACGCGGCGCACGCGGGCCAGTTGCTCCTCGTCCAGCGGGCGCGTGCCGTCGCCTTCGCGCAGCCGGGTGCAGGCGCCCAGGATCTCCTCGACCGCGCCCTTGCAGATCAGCTCGTGGTGGTGGTTGCGTTCGGCCACCACCACGGACATGCGGCGGCGCTCGAAGTCGAAGGGGATTTCATCGACCTTGCGGTAGTCCTCGGCCAGGCGCATCTGGGTGTGCAGCTCCACGTGTTCCAGCACGGCATGGTCGAGCAGGTTCTTCAGGCCCGTCTGGTAGTGGCTGTTGAGGTAGGCGAAGCGCAGCGTCTCGTCGCAGGGCTGGCCGAAGGCGTCGGTGTGCCGCTCCAGCACGATGCGGTCCTGGGTCAGCGTGCCGGTCTTGTCGGTGCACAGCACGTCCATGGCACCGAAGTTCTGGATGGCGTCCAGCCGCTTGACCACGACCTTGCGGCGCGACAGCACCACGGCGCCCTTGGCCAGGGTGGAGGTCACGATCATGGGCAGCATCTCGGGCGTCAGGCCCACGGCCACCGACAGCGCGAACAGGAAGGCCTCGGCCCAGTCGCCCTTGGTGTAGCCGTTGATGAACAGCACCACGGGCACCATCACGGCCGCAAAGCGGATCAGCAGCCAGCTGACGCTGTTGACCCCGGTCTCGAAGGCCGTGGGCGCGCGGTCGTTGGAGGTCACCCGCGTGGCAATGGTGCCGAAGTAGCTGCGGTTGCCCGTGGCCAGCACCACGGCCAGCGCCGTGCCCGAGACCACGTTGGTGCCCATGAACAGCAGGTTGCTGGCGTCCAGCACGCCGGTGCCATTCGATGCACTGGCGTCGGCGCGTTTTTCCACGGGCAGGGATTCGCCGGTCATGGCGGACTGGCTCACGAACAGGTCCTTGGCGCTGAGCACGCGGCAGTCGGCAGGAATCATGTCCCCGGCCGACAGCACCACGAAATCGCCGGGCACGACCTCGCGCAGCGGCACCTCGTAGCGGCGCGCCTGCTGGCCGAAGCCGCTGTGCGGGGCGTCTGCGGAGTCGGCATCTGCCGGCGCCGTGGGGCCGCCATTGCGGCGCAGCACCGTGGCCGTGCTGCTGACCATGGCCTTGAGCCGTGCGGCGGCGCGGTTGGAGCGGCCTTCCTGCACAAAGCGCAGCAGCGTGGACAGCAGCACCATGGAGGCGATGACGACCGTGGCCTTCATGTCCTCCGTGGCGTAGGAGACCACGGCCAGCAGCGTCAGCAGCAGGTTGAAGGGATTGCGGTAGCAGTACCACAGGTGCAGCCAGCCGGGCAGCGGCTTTTCGTGCTCGACCTCGTTGGGGCCGAAACGCGTGAGCGCGGCGCGGGCCTGCTCGCGGGTCAGGCCGTCTTCGCTGGAGCCGGTGCGCGCCAGCACGGCGGCAATGTCATCGCGCGAGGCGCGCAGCAGCTCGCGCGTGAGGGTCGGCGATACCGAGCGCGAGTGGTGCACGGCCGTGCCCGAGGGCAGGGCATTGCGCCGGAACAGCCCCAGGGCGTGGCGGCTGCGCAGAAACGCCTGGAACAGGTGCTTGAGGCTTTTCATGGTGACCTCCCTGGCGGCTCAGGCCTGGCTCGAACGAAGGGTGGCGCGCAGCCAGTGCCAGTTGCGCTGGCAGGCGCACAGCAGGCGGCGGCGCAGCGGCGGGCGGGTCACGGTGGCCGACTGCAGCCATTGGCGCCGCGCATGGGCAGGCAGGTGGCGGTAGACCTCGGCGCGCTCCTGCGCCGCCAGCAGGGACAGGACGTCGGCCTGCTGGCGCTGCGTGAGCGCCACGAGGGCATGGGCGAAGAGATCGGGGCCGTGTTGCTGCAGCAGGGCGTGCAGTTGTCCGGTGTGGCGTGCCGCAATGGCGGCTTGCAGGGCCAGCTGCAGGGTGCTGGCGCGGGAGGTGTGGCTGGCGCTTGTGGAGACGGGTGCTGTGGCGGGCGTGGTTGCCGGCGTGGTGCGCAGCGCGGTGATGACGTGTTGCATGGCGGGCTTCTTTCGTTGCGGCGGAAGAAGCCCGGCACCTATCCGTCAATGGACGTGCGCGGGTCTCCCGGCCGGGGCCTTGGGATGAGGCGGAAGGGCCGCAGGCATGTGCGGCCGGACCGTGTCGGAGGGGTCAGGGCAAGATCGACTCGGATCGGGGTCCATGGGGGAGCTCCTTTCTGACGATGGGGCGGACAAGGCTGCGGCGCGCGTTCAGCGCGGCTGCAGGCTCAGAAAGCTGCGGATGCGGTGCGTGGGCCAGTGGGTCTGCAGGTCCAGGTGCATGGCGTGCTCCATGGCCGAAGGGGCCTGGGCTTGCATCTGTGCCTGTGCCTGTGCCTTGGCCTGCATTGCTGCCTGGGAGGCAGCCACGCGCGTGCCGGTGGCGCCGGGGCAGGGCGCGGCAGTGGCAGGCTGCAGGCGTTGCATTGCGGGGCGGACGAACGGTGTGGACATGGCTTTCTCCTTGGCGAACCAGGAAGACCGCCGTAGGCAGGGCCGTCAAGCAGCGTGGGCCGGGCGCTGCTCGATGGCAGCCACACGGGCACGCGGTCAGCGATCAACAGCCATTGGAATCTTCGGTGCAGGAGCGGCGTGCCTGATGCACGCAAGCGCCACTGCAGCGCCGGGCGGCGCGAAGATCCAAGGGGAAACGCAGCAATGGATGGAAGCCGACCGACATGGCCGCTCCCATCACAGGAGTCGGTCAGTCAGCCAGCAGCGAAGCCATTGCGGCGCGCTGTTTGTCACTGGTTGAACTGGCACTGTCCACGGAGGACTCCTGAAAATGCGATCCCTCGATTGTGCCTTGCGAGCTGCTTCGGGTCAACCCTGATGTCGATGCGCCACGGGCCAGCCAGCCCTGCACGATCAGCAGTTGCGCCGCGTAGTAGGTGGACAGCACGCCGGCTTGCGCACCGTCGAAGGGCTGCACAAATCGGTTGATGGCCAGCAGCGAGTCGCTGGCCATGAAGAAGCAGGCACCCATGGCCACCTGCCAGGCCGCCTTGCCGCCCAGATGCCGCGCGCGGCCCAGGGCCTGCGCCGCCATCAGCGCAATGACCAGCACATAGGCGGCCACGGGCAGGCGCAGCGCGGCGGGCAGGCCGCCCTGCCAGAGCACGGCATACATGCCCGCGCCCAGGGCCAGCGTGGCGGCCAGCGAGGGCCGGTGTGCAAACCAGGGTGCGTCCTGGCGCAGCAGCACGATATAGGCCAGGTGGGCCAGCAGGAAGCTGGCCAGGCCCGGGATGAACAGATCGGGCAGCATCAGGAACACGTCGCCCGCCAGGGATGCCGCCAGTGCCGCGGCCAGCCAGCAGGCGCCGCGCGCGGGTTTCGCCAGTGCCGAGAAGGCCGTGCTGCCGCGCCACAGCTGCATGACGGCGATCAGCGCAAAGACCATGGTCAGCGGCTTGAACAGCCAGTGCCAGTGCAGCATGTCCAGCGCGGCGGTGGCGGTGGCCAGTGCGCCGGCCTCGATGGCCAGTGCCAGCCACAGGCTGATGCGCCCCTGCATGGCTGCACCCAGCGCCCATTGGCAGGCCAGCAGCACGGCAAACCACAGTGCATTGCGGGCCGTCGAGGACTGGTCGGCATGCCAGAGAAACAGCGACACTCCGGCGATCAGCGCCACGAACTGCAGGCCTGCAAACCAGCGCAGGCCGCGCTCCATCCCCGGTGCGTAGAACACGCGGTGCGCGTCCAGGTCGAAGGCCGGCCTGGGAAAGCGCTGCGCCACATCGGCAGGGCGCCATCCGGGCGGCTTGAGCCAGACGCGCAGCTTGTCGCTCCAGCGCCGCGCATGCCAGCTGTCATGGATGAGTTGCCGGTACACCACGGCGTTGGCCCACAGCGGGTCCCAGCTTTGCAGCAGGCCGCGCGTGCCGTAGACACAGGGCTCGCTGTCGTCCTCGGGCTTGAAGGTGCCGAACATACGGTCCCAGACGATGAGGATGCCGCCGTAGTTCCTGTCCAGGTAGCAGTCATTGACGGCGTGGTGCACGCGGTGGTTGCTGGGCGCGCAGAACCAGCGGTCGAACCAGCCCAGGCGCCGCACCTGCTCGGTATGGACCCAGAACTGGTAGAGCAGATCGATCAGGCCCACGATGGCAAACACCAGCGGCGGCACGCCGGCCAGCGCCATGGGCAGGTAGAACAGCCAGCCCAGCAGCGCGCCCGAGCTGGTCTGGCGCAGCGCCGTCGACAGGTTGTAGTCCTGGCTCTGGTGGTGCACGGCGTGGGCGGCCCACAGCACGGCCACCTCATGGCCCATGCGGTGCAGCCAGTAGTAGCAAAAGTCGTAGAGCAGCAGGGCCAGCAGCCAGCCGGGAATGCTGGTCCAGAAGGCATCGTTGCGCCACAGCGCCACATGATCGAAGGCCAGTGTGTACAGACCTATGCGCAGCAGCTGGGTGAAGACGGCGCTGGTCTGGCTGAGCATGCCCAGGCTGATGGAGCTGACGGCATCGGCCAGCCGGTAGGCATTGCGCCCGCGCCACAGGCTCACCCCCCATTCCAGCGCGATCAGCAGCAAAAAGGCCGGCGTGGCGAAGACGATGATTTGGCTGGGTGAGGGCATCATGGCCCGTCAATTCTGGACAGGGCCGTTGTGCGGCGCCTTAGGCGTGAACCCTAGGACACGGAATCACAAGGGTTGAAACGGATTGCAATAAATGGGGTTTCATGGCAAGTGCATGGCAGGAAAATTGCGCCCTATGGCAGAATCGCCCGCTTTCCACGCGCTGGACGTGCTTGCCCTGCAGGCCATCGCCAGCCCGCACCGCCTTTGCCGGCATGCGCCTCGCATGCCCAAGCCCCATGCCCTTGTCCCGCCGCTCCCTGCTATCGGCTGCCGCCTCACTGGCGGCGGCCCTTGCCGCTGCACCCGCCGCCCATGCCGCGCCGGGCGCGGGCAAGCCCTGGCCGGCAGCCGGGCCCATCACCCTGATCGTGCCCTTTGGCGCGGGCAGCGATGTGGACGCCACGGCGCGGCTGATCGCCGAAAAGCTGGGTGCGCGGCTGCACCAGTCGGTGGTGGTGGACAACGTGCCGGCCTCGGGCGGCGTGCTGGGCGTGAGCAAGGTGGCGCGCTCGCACGCCGATGGCTATACGCTGCTGCTGGGCTTTGACGGGCCGGTGAGCATTGCGCAACTGGTGAACTCCTCCGTGCGCTATGACGCCGAGCGTGATCTGGCTCCCGTGGGTCTGGTCACCGCGGCGCCCATGGTGATCGTGGCCCGCCCGGGCCTGCCCGTGCACAACCTCAACGAGCTGATCAGCATGGCCCGCGCCCGGCCCGGCGCGCTGACCTATGCCACGCCGGGTGTGGGCACGGTGCTGCACCTGGCCATGGAACGGCTGCAGGAGCGCGCCCGCATCCGCCTGGTCCATGTGCCCTATCGCGGCGTGGCCCAGGTGACCAGCGAGGTCATGGGCGGCCAGGTCGATCTGGGCATTCTGATGACCACCGGCGCCACGCCGCTGGTGCAGCAGAAAAAGCTGGAAGGCGTGGGCGTGACCTCGGCACAGCGCATCGACGTGATTCCCGAGGTGATGAGCTTTGCGGAGGCGCCTGATCTCAAGGGCTTCGAGCTGGAAGCCTGGACCGGCCTGTTCGCCCCCGCTCGCACACCCGAACCCGTGGTCAGCCGCCTGGCCGCCGAACTGGCCGAGGTGCTGAAGCTGCCCGAGGTCCGCAAGCGCCTGCAGGACAGTGGCGCCACGCCCGGCTCGGGCACGCCGGCCACGTTCGCCCAATTCCTGAAAAAGGAAAAGGCGAGCTACACGCAGATCGTCAAGTCCGCCAATATCCAGGTGGAATAGGCCGCGCTGGCGGTCAGCGGGTGACCGCTTTTTTCCATTGAATGAAGACTGGGCCGGCGAAATCGGCGGCATTGTCTGGAGTCGCCTTTGTGCGCCGAGTGCCACGTATTGGTGTGTGAAATCTGTTACCCTCCGCTTACATTTTTAAGGGGGCGGTGTGGGGGTGGAGAAAATCATGCGCCGGGCCATGGCATGGCTCTGGCTTTTTGCGCTTGCAGCGTCGGGTGCTGCAATGGCCGAGGACCGGCCCAATGTCACTTTTGCGGGAGTCGCCTATTCGGGAGACGCCAGTTCGCAGCAGCAGCGATTCCCTTATTCAAAGCAGTATGAGAGCCGCCTGAAGGCCGCGGGACACAGTGCCTATGCGCGGGCACTGGCATTCGTGCAGCAGGCGCCTGCACAGCACCTGCAGATATCCACCAATCCCATCGATGAGCTCAAGGGGCGCGACCAGGCCCTGGTGGTTTCTCTGGTGCTCAATTCCGAGACGGTCTCCGTGGAAAGCTTTGGCGGCGTGCGCAAGCTGTTCATCCTGATTCGTGGACAGGCCCTGTTTTTTGACTTCAAGTCCATGACGGCGGTGCGTTCGTATCCGCTCAGCTTTGCCTTCATCGACAACCTGCGCCACGAGCCGTCGCAAGAGGAAATCATGGAGCGCGTGACCAAGGTATACGAAGGCGCGGGAGGCAAGCCCGGCATCTTCGGCCGTTTTGCCCAGGTGCTGGCCACGGCCACCGTGCCCTCGCAGACGCCGCGTTTCCTGCAGGTCACCGATATCCAGATTCCCGCCGCCATGGCCGAGATGCTGCCCGGCTATCTGCAGGACCCGCAGGTGCACAAGACCTGGGCAGCCGATATCGTGGGCGAGGCCATTTCCAGCCGCATTGGTGTGCCCATCATTCCTTTTGCCATGGGCTATGCCGTGGGCAATGTGATGCGCATGCAGGTGCTTGACGGAGAGGTCTACACGCTGCAGCTGCCCAGTGCCGACTACGCCATCAGCGTCGATTTCAAGGGATTCAAGAAGCTCAAGTTCAAGGAATCCAGCGCCGGCACCAGCTATGTCTACGGCACCTTTGCCGATATGCGCATCCAGGAACCCAATGGGCCGGTGTTTCTCGGCGCCTCGCTGAAGAACGCGGAAGTGAAGGTGGTGCCTTCCACGCAAACCCATGTCGATGACTTTCCGGCGTTCTATGACTCGCTCAACGGCCTTTTCGTGAAGCTGGCCGAGACGGTGGCGGCTGGACGGGGCAATGACTGGCTCAAGTCGGCTGCGGCCGAGAGCGACATCGAAGCGCAAATTGTCAAAACAAAAGACCTGATGAATCTATGCAAGTAATCCAGAAAATCCTCCTGTGCCTTTCCATGGCGCTGTTCGCGGCCGGTGCGGGCGCGCAGGTGCAGCAGGCACGCGGCAAGGCATCGGTCAGCTACCAGGATTCAAAGGTCAGCCCGCAGGACAAGGAGCGTGCGCTGATGGCGGCCCAGCTCAAGGCCGTGGAGTTCTACTACGCCGAAGCCGGCCAGTCGGAGGCCGAGAATTTCGACGCCGTGCGCGACAAGATCCTGGCCAACCCCGATCGCTACATCCTTGAGCACACCGTGCTCAGCGAAGAGGACAACGCCGACAGAAAGCAGTACACGGTCTCCGTGCGCGTGGCGCTGAACGTGGCCAATCTGCGCAATGCCGTCAAGGCCAACTCTGCCGTGGTCAAGGCCGGTCCCGCAGGCCGGTCGCCGCTGGCCTTCATGTTCGTCTCGCGCCAGGTGGCCACGACCAAGTCCTTCGATGACCGCGTCTACAAGCGCGTGGACGAGACCGAGGACGTCAAGGCCCAGGTCAGCGCTTCCGAAAAGGGCAGCGAGGGTGAATCCATCCGTGGCGGACGCATCAGCACGAATGCCTCCACGGCGACCTCGGGCACCGCCTCGGTCAAGAGCAGCCGCACTTCCGAGACCGGCGGCAGCACGACGCGCCGCTCGGCCGAGTCCACCTGGCGCGTGATCCCCAGCGCCAACCTGTCCCAGGTCTTTTCCTCCAATTTCGCCAAGGCCGGCTTCAAGGTGTCAGAGGCTGCCATGGTGGAGCCCTACACCGGCGGCCACTTCAAGGTGGCGGCCGTGGAGAACGACTACAAGAGCGGCATGGACCTGCAGCCCTCGACCCTGGCGGCCATGGTGGCCGGCATGCGCACGGCGCAGATTCCCTACATCGCCCTGGGCACGCTGGATGTGGGCATGGGCGAGCCCGATCCCCAGACCGGCCTGATGCGCGTGAGCGTGACGGTCAACGCCAAGATCCTGGACATCGCCCAGACCATTCCCGACACGATTGCCGCCGTCGGCCCCGTGCTGTACGCGGGCATGGGTCCGTCCGAGGATGAGGCGCGCAACAACGCGCTGAAGCTGGCCGCCAACAACGCGGCCCGCGATCTCACCAGCCAGGTCACCAATCTGGGCCTGCGCTGAGCGCTGCGGCTTCCAAGGTCCGGCTGCCATGCAGCCGGACCTTTTTTCCGTTCTTTCGCTTTCCTCGCTTTCCACGCTTACCTCGTTTTTATCTTCGCCGTCCGCGTTCACGGACTGCTGCAACCCGAGTCCATCTCCATGAAAAAGCTCTTCACCACCGTCGCCGTTGCCGCCGCCATGGCCAGCCCCGCCCTGACACAGGCCCAGTTCTCCATGCCCTCCATCCCGGGTGTCGGCAAGCTCATGGGCGGCAGCGGCTCTGCCGACGTGGCCGGCCAGGGCGACGCCCTGGTGCGCAGCTATGTGGGCGCCAGCAAGGAGGTGCTCAGCGCCAATGCCAAGATGGCCACGGCCCTGGGCCTGAAGGAGCAGGCTGCCAGCGCCGCCAGCACGGCGGACAGCCTGGGCGATGGCGCGACCATCGGCGCGCTGGGCGATGGCAACAAGGTGGTCTCGGACACCAGCGGCGCGATTGCCGAGTCCATGGCGAAGAAGCCCGTGCTCGATGCCGCCTCCAAGGCCACCTTCGCCGAGGGGCTGGTGCACCTGGTCAACGGCAGCGTGAAGTACGCCGGCATGGGCAAGGATGTATCGGTCATGGGCAAGAGCCTGCAAAGCGCCAACCCCATGCAGCTGACCAAGCTCACCTCCGCGGCCTGGGTGGTGTCCAAGTTCCCCGGCTCGGCCTCCGACCTGTTCAGCACCGTGCAGACGGCCATCGCCTTCGCGCGGGCCAACGACATCGAGGTGCCGGCCAATGCGGCTGACGCCACGGCCGCGCTGGGCACGCTCAAGCTGTGATCCGGTACAGGCAAGGAGCACTTTCTATGCGTATCCGCATCATTGCGGCCGTCGTGGCTGCCTGTGCCGCCATGTCCGGCTGTGGCGACAAGCCGTCCGAGCAGCCCAGGACCGACGCGCCTGAACAACCCCAAAGCGTCGCCCCGCCCGTGCCCGACGTGGGCAGGCTGGAGACCGTCGAGGTCCAGGTCATCGGCCTGGGCCAGTCTCCTGGAGAGGCCATGGCGCAGGCATTGCAGATGGCGCTGCTGCAGGTCAATGGCGCGGTGATCCAGTCTGCCTCGGTCACGGCCAAGTACGGCCTCGACGTGGCGCTGGGGCAGGACGCCGCCTCGCTGCGTGCCAGCGCCTTCGCCGAGGTGGTCAAGCAGAAGTCCGGTGGCGTCATCCAGTCGGTCCAGGTGGTGGATCTGGAGGAACCCAAGCCTTGGGCCAAGCGCTACAAGTACACCATCAAGGCCAGCATCTCCAAGTTCAAGCCTTCGGCCGAGATGCAGAAGATCAAGGTCGTTGTGGGGCCGGTGCGCTTCGAGCAGGCCTCGCTGCCCATGGGCGACCGCAGCGTTGCGGCCGCCGAGTTGTCCGCCACCTTGCGCCAGCGCATCAGCGACGCCCTGGTGCAGACGGGCCGCTTTGCCGTGCTGGACCGCGAATTCAGCCCCGAGATCGAGCAGGAACTGGCCATCATCGCCACGGGCCAGGCGCCCAGCGCCGAGCTGGCCAAGCTGTCCCAGGCTGCCAGCGCCGATCTGGTGTGGAGCGCCCGCGTCAGCAGCTTTGCCTACAACCGCCATGCCCGCCAGCTCAAGACCAGCGACCGCCAACTGGTGAGCTACTCGGGCGGCTGGGCCCTGTCGCAGAAGCTGGTAAACGTGGCCACGCGCCAGGTCACGGCATCGGATTCGCTGCGCGGCTCCGTCCCTTCCACGGCACCGACCACGCTGGGCGCGGGCGTGGATGGCAACAAGGTCATGACCGACATGAGCGATGCGCTGGTCGCCGGCGTGGTCAGCTCCATCCTGCAGCGCACCTTTCCGCTGACCGTGGTCGCCCGCGATGGCGAAAGCGTGGTGCTGAGCCAGGGCGGCCAGGCCGTGAAGGAGGGCGCGCGCTACCAGGTGGTGGCCATGGGCAAGGAGATGAAGGACCCGCAGACAGGGCAAAGCCTGGGGCGCCTGGAGTCACCGTGCTGCGAACTGGTGGTCGATCGCGTGACCCCCAACCTCTCCTACGGCCACCTGGAGAACATGCGCGGCGGCATGGAAGACCTGCCACCGGGCGGGCTGCAGGTGCGTGAAGTGCTGAAGGCATCCGCCGCGCCCGTGCTGGCTGCACAGGCTGCATCAGGTGATACGGCCGCTGCGGGTGAGCCCCAGGCCGCACCGGCCCGTGCCGCACAACCGCCCGCAGCACGCCGCGCGGCATCGCCCGCCAAGGAGGCCGATGCCCCGGTCGGCAAGAAGGACGACGACAACTGGTAAGCGACAAGTGGCGGGGAGGTGCGCTGCGGCGCCCTTCCCGTGCGGGTAGTTAGCTGAAAACCTCGTCGCGCGCACCGCCTTCCAGGTGCTGCACATCGCCCCAGCCGACCAGGCCCAGGCCCTGGGGCGTCCACAGCAGGCGGTTGATGGCCGCGTTGCCCAGCGCCCAGGTGCGGGGCGCCTGCACTTCCTGGTGCGTGGCCAGGCGGTAGAGCACATCCATCACGCCGCCATGCGCCACGATCACGATCTGCTCGCCGGGATGGCCACTGGCCAGCCGGTTCACCGTGGCCGAGATGCGGTCGCGCAGCATCAGCAGCGACTCGCCGCCGCCTGCGGGCACGAACTCGGGATCTCGCTTGCGCCAGCGCAGCGCATCCTCCGGGTGGGATGCCTCGATATCGTTGAAGGTCTGGCCCTCGAAGCTGCCGAAGCAGCGCTCGCGCAGGCCCTTGTCGGCCGTCAGCGTCGCCCCCGTGCTTGCGGCCACGGCCTCGGCCGTGACATAGGCACGCAGAAGGTCGCTGCTGTAGATGGCGGCCACCGGCTCGCCCGCCAGGGCCTTGCCGGCCTGGGCGGCCTGCCAAAGTCCCATGTCGTTCAGAGGAATGTCCAGATGGCCCTGGATGCGGGCGTCCACATTCCAGGCGGTTTCTCCGTGGCGGATGGCAATGATGCGCGTGGCTTGCATGAGGGGCTGGCGTGGGGAAGCTGCAAAAAGAGCAGGCATTGTCCTGCAAGCTGCGGGAGCCTGCATGGCCCAGGTGCGCAGGCCAAGTGGATCCTTGGCATAGTCAACTAAAAGGCGAAACTGGCGCGCCCTAAACCCAGGGACACCGAGGAAGGGCCGCCCCGCACCGAGGGTGTCGTCCCCCTCAGGGGGAAGGCGCGCAGCGCCTCAGGGGGATCAAATAAGACTTTTTGCGTTGTTCAGCACGAAGTCGCAGGCCTTTTCCTTGAGGTCGCCCTTGAGCTTGTCGATGCTGAAGCTCTTGCCGTTGGAGCCGGTGACCAGGCCGCCCAGGCCGTTCTGGAATCCCGTGTCCTTGGGCTCTTCCTGCTTTTGCATGCCCAGCTTGCCCAGCAACTGGTCCTTGACCTGGGCCGCCTTGTCGGCATTGAGGTAGTTGTTCTTCATGCAGTAGGAGATGACGCCTGCCGCATTGCCGGCCGTGGCCGAGGGGCTCAGGCCCAGGGCGGACAGCGCACCCGCACCGCCTGCCCCCGCACCCAGCATGCCGCCGAGGCCGGAGCCGGCGCCTTCGCTGCTGGCGGCGGCTTTGTCACCGCCAAGGCCCGAGGCCTGGCGCAGCGAGTCGCCCAGGCCCGACGCGTGGGCGGGCAGGGCGCCCAGGCCCAGCATGGCGCACAGCAGTGCGCTGGCAATGGATGTCTTCATGGATGCTTCCTTTCCGCGGCAACCCGCAGGCTCGATACAGGGCCTGAAATTAGCACGCCGTGCGGCGCAGACCTGTGCCCGATTGCAAACCTTTGCCAGAGCGGGCCGTGTCGGTCTTTCGCGTTTTCACTAGCTGTCAAAGCCGTTGGCCTGTCCATGATGGCCGCACGCCAATGGCGGGCCGCAGGCGGCGGTCTTGTTATTTGGAAATGGCTTTTAAGTATAAAAATCAATTCAACAAGCTGTAAAAGTTATTTACAGTGGGGCGCACCTATATGGCCCGCTTCTTGCGGCGTCCGGCTGCTGCGTCGCATGACCCGCCGCCCTTCCAATCAATCCACAGGGGAGCAGACAAATGATCATGAAGATTCTGGGCAGTTCTTTGCTGGCCGCAGGCCTGTTGACCTCGGCCGCGCTGGCCCAGGCCGAGACTGTGCGCTGGGCGCGCGGCTCCGATCCGACTTCGCTGGACCCGCATGCCTTCAACGTGGGCACCAATTTCGTGCTGTTGCACCAGATCTACGAAACCCTGGTCATCCGCTCGGCCGACGGCAAGCTGGTGCCCACGCTGGCCACCTCGTGGAAGATGACCTCCGACCCGTCGGTCTGGGAGTTCAAGCTGCGTCCCAACGTCAAGTTCCATGACGGCACGCCGTTCACGGCGCGCGACGTGGTCTTCTCGCTGAACCGCGCCAAGGGCGAGAACGCCCAGGTCAAGTCCCTGCTGTCCTCGATGGAGGAGGCCAAGGCCGTGGACGATCTCACGGTGCAGGTGAAGACCAAGGGCCCGAACCTGATCTTCCCCGACAACCTGACCAACCTCTTCATCATGAGCGAGAAGTGGTCCAAGGCCAACGGCGCCGAGACCACGCAGGACACGGCCAGCAAGACCGAGAACGGCGCCACGCGCGCGGCCAACGGCACGGGCGCCTATGTGCTGGCCAGCCGCGAGGTCGATTCGAGGACGGTGATGAAGCTCAACCCCGACTACTGGGGCAAGGGCCAGTTCCCGCTGCAGGTGACCGAGCTGATCTACCTGCCCATCAAGTCCCCGGCCACGCGCGTGGCGGCCCTGCTGTCGGGCGAGGTGGACTTCGCCCAGGACATTCCCGCGCAGGACGTGGCGCGCCTGAAGCAGGACAAGCGCCTGCGCATCAATGAAGGCCCCGAGAACCGCTCCATCTTCCTGGGACTGAACGTGGGTGCGGCCGAGCTCAAGAGCAGCAACGTCAAGGGCAAGAATCCGCTGGCCGATCCCAAGGTGCGCCAGGCCATCGAGCTGGCCATCGACCGCGATGCGATCAAGCGCTCGGTGATGCGCGGCCTGTCGATTCCCACGGGCGTGATCGCGCCGTCGTTCGTCAATGGCTATGACAAGGCCTTTGCGGCCTATCCCAAGGCGGATGCCGCCAAGGCCAAGCAGCTGCTGGCCGAGGCGGGCTACCCCAACGGCTTCACCATCACGCTGAACACGCCCAACGACCGCTATGTGAACGACGAGGCCATTGCCACGGCGGTGGCGGGCTTCCTGGGCCGCATCGGCATCAAGACCGAAGTCTCGGCCCGGCCGATCGCCATGCACAGCGTCTCGCTGACCAAGGCGGACAGCGACTTCTACCTGTACGGCTGGGGCGTGCCCACCTATGACTCGGCCTACATCTTCGACTTCCTGGTGCACACGCGCGGCAAGGACAGCCGTGGCGCGCAGAACGCGACGCACTACAGCAATGCCGATGTGGATGCCAAGATCCTGTCCCTGTCCTCGGAGAGCGACAAGGCAAAGCGCGATGCCACCATCAAGAGCATCTGGGAGACGGTGCAAAAGGAGCGCTTCTACATTGCGCTGCATGACCAGGTGATCCACTTCGCGTCCGTGCCCCGGATCAATGTGCCCGTGCACCCGGACAACACGCTGCACTTCAAGTTCGTCAAGTTCGAGAAGAAGTAAGCGCCGATGCTGGTCCATCTGCTGCGCCGGCTGGGCCAGTCCGCCCTGGTCCTGCTGGCCGTTTCCTTTGTCTCGTTCATGGTGTTCCGCCATATCGGCGATCCCACGATCAGCCTGCTGGGCGAGGACGCGACGGTTGCCGAGCGCGAGGCGCTGACGGAAAGCCTGGGCTTCAACAAGCCCGTGCCCCTGCAGTACCTGGGCTACGTGGGCAAGGTGCTGCAGGGCGACCTGGGCATCTCCTACCGGCTCAAGCGCCCCGTGACCGAGATCATTGCCGAGCGCCTGCCCGCCACGCTGGAGCTGGCGATGACGGCGGCGCTGTTCGCCCTGGTCATCGGCGTGGCGCTGGGCGTGTACACGGCCATACGGCGCGAGGGCTGGCTGAGCCGCTCGATCATGACGGTGTCGCTGGTGGGCGTGTCCCTGCCCACCTTCCTGATCGGCATCGCCCTGATCTACCTGTTTGCCGTGGAGTTGCGCTGGCTGCCGTCCTTCGGGCGCGGCGAGACGGTGAAGCTGGGCGGCTGGGAGACCGGGCTGCTGACGGCTTCGGGCTGGTCGGCGCTGATCCTGCCGGCCATCACGCTGGGCTTCTACAACATGACGCTGATCATGCGCCTGGTGCGCGCCGAGATGCTGGAGGTGCTGCGCGCCGACTACATGCGCTTCGGCCGTGCGCGCGGGCTGCGCGAGCGCGACCTGTACTTCGGCCATGCGCTGCGCAATACCCTGATTCCCGTGATCACCATCGCGGGCCTGCAGATCGGCTCGCTGATCGCCTTTGCCATCGTCACCGAGACCGTGTTTCAGTGGCCCGGCGTGGGCCTGCTGTTCATCTCCTCCATCCAGGGCGTGGACGTGCCGCTGATCGCCGCCTACCTGATGTTCATCGCGCTGCTGTATGTGGGCATCAACCTGCTCGTCGATTTCCTGTACGTGATCGTGGACCCCCGCTTGAGAAACCGATGACCGATTCCGCCAAACAAGCAATCCCTCCCACGGGCTGGCGCGCCAGCGACTCGCCGGTCAAGCGCGCCTTTGCACGCTCGCGCCTGGTGCAGGCGGCGGCGCTGGTGCTGGCGCTGATCGTGGCGGCCACGCTGCTGTCGCCCTGGCTGGCCTGGCAGAACCCCTTCGATCCGGCCAATCTGGACCTGATGGATGCCTTCACGCCCCCGGGCCAGGCGGGCACCAGCGGCACGCTGTACGCGCTGGGATCGGACGACCAGGGTCGCGATGTGTGGAGCGCCATCCTCTACGGGCTGCGCATGTCGGTGCTGGTGGGCGTGTCGGCCGTGGGGCTGTCCCTGCTGATCGGCGTGCCGCTGGGCCTGGTCTGCGGCTATGCGGGCGGCTGGTTCGACACGCTGATGATGCGCATCGCCGATGTGCAGCTGACCTTTCCCGTGATCCTGGTGGCGCTGCTGGTCTTCGGCATCGCACGCGGCCTGCTGCCCGAGGGCTACCGCGACGACATGGCGGTCTTCGTGATCATCGTGGCCATCGGCCTGTCCGACTGGGTGCAGTACGCACGCACCGTGCGCGGCGCGGTGATGGTGGAAAAGCACAAGGACTACGTGCTGGCGGCCCAGCTCATTGGCCGCAGCCGCGTGGCCATCCTGGTGCGCCACATCCTGCCCAACCTGCTGGCGCCCATCCTGGTCATCGCCACCATCAGCTTCGCGCATGCCATCGTGGCCGAGTCCACGCTGTCCTACCTGGGCGTGGGCCTGCCGCCCACCCAGCCTTCGCTGGGCACGCTGATCCGCATCGGCCAGGGCTTCCTGTTCTCGGGCGAGTGGTGGATATTGCTGTTCCCCTCGCTGGTGCTGCTGGCGCTGGCGCTGTCCGTCAACCTCGTCGGCGACTGGCTGCGCGACGCACTGAACCCCAAGCTGCAATGAGCACGACACAAGAATCCGGGCAGCCCCTTGCACAGCCTGCGGTGCTGAGCGTTCGCGGCCTGTCCGTCACCTTCGACACCTACAAGGGCCCCGTGCAGGTGCTGGACGATGTGTCCTTCGACATCGCGCCCGGCGAGATCCTGGGCGTGGTGGGCGAGTCGGGCGCGGGCAAGTCCATGACGGGCGCCGCCGTGATCGGCCTGATCGAGCCGCCGGGCCGCATCTCGGCCGGCACGGTGCAGCTGCGCGGCGAGCGCATCGACACGCTGCGCGGCGAGGACCTGCGGCGCATACGCGGCCGGCGCATAGGCTCCATCTTCCAGGACCCGCTGACCAGCCTGAACCCGGTCTATACCGTGGGCCGGCACCTGGTGGAGACCATCCGCACGCATCTGCCCGTCTCCGAGAAGGAGGCCGAGGCGCGCGCGCTGGCCCTGCTCGAAGAGGTGGAGATCCCGCAGGCGCGCGAGCGCATGGCCCAGTATCCGCACCAGTTCTCGGGCGGCATGCGCCAGCGCGTGGCCATCGCCCTGGCGCTGTGCGCCGAGCCCGAGCTCATCATTGCCGACGAGCCCACCACGGCGCTGGACGTGTCCGTGCAGGCGCAGATCATTGCCCTGCTGCGCCGCGTGTGCAAGGAGCGCGGCGCGGCCGCCATGCTGATCACGCACGACATGGGCGTGATCGCCGAGACGGCCGACCGCGTCATGGTCATGTACCAGGGCCGCGTGCTGGAAACCGGCCCCGTGCGCCAGGTGCTGGACGCGCCGCAGCAGCCCTACACCCAGGTGCTGATGGGCGCCATTCCCAGCGTGCACCACCGCGTGCAGCGCCTGCCCGTGCCCGAGGTGGGCGGCGGCCCGGCCGCGCCCGCCGTGCCCTGGCAGCCCGGGGCCGGTGCGCAGGAGCCCGCGGCTGCCCTGCTGGAGGTCAGGGATCTGTGCAAGGAGTTCGACCTGTCCAGCGGCTGGCTGGCCCGGCTGCTGGCGCGCGAGGACAAAAAGATCCTCAAGGCCGTGGACGGCGTCGGCTTTTCGATCCGCAGGGGCTCCACCTTCGGCCTGGTCGGTGAGTCCGGCTCGGGGAAATCCACGGTGGCGCGCATGGTGGCCGGGCTGACGCCGCCCACCAGCGGCACCGTGCTGTTCGACGGCGTGGACAAGTGGAGCCCGGCCGCCCAGACCGTGGCCATGCGCCGACGCTTCCAGATGATCTTCCAGGACCCGTATGCCAGCCTGAACCCGCGCTGGACCGTGCAGGAACTGATTGCCGAGCCCCTGCAGGTGCTGGCCCTCACGGCCGGCAAGGACGAGACGGCCGAGCGCGTGCAGGAGGCGCTGCGCCGCGTGCGCATGAAGCCCGACGATGCGCGCAAGTACCCGCACCAGTTCTCGGGCGGGCAGCGCCAGCGCATCGCCATCGCGCGCGCCCTGGCCAGCCGGCCTGAGTTCATCATCTGCGACGAGCCCACCTCGGCGCTGGACGTCTCGGTCCAGGCCCAGGTGCTCAACCTCATGCGCGACCTGCAGGAGGAGTTCGGCCTGACCTATCTGCTGATCAGCCACAACCTGGCCGTGATCCGCCACATGTGCGACGACATCGGCGTCATGCAGCGCGGCCGCCTGGTCGAGACCGGCGAGGCCGGCGCCGTGCTCGATGCACCGCAGCATGCATACACGCGCGCGCTGATGGCTGCCGTGCCGGATATGGAGCATGTGCACTGAGGCACTGCTTCAAGCGCCATCACCATGCAAAAAAGGCCTGCGGATGCAGGCCTTTGCTTCTGAGACACGATGGCTTACCGGGCGGGTGCTGGCGTGGCCGGTGCCGCCTGGACTGCAGGCGCCCCCTGGGCCGGCGGCTGCGCCGGCGCGCCACCCTGCTGCACCGGACCGATGGTGGTGCGCACCACGCGCGAGCCCTTGGGCGGGTTGGGGAAGCCGGTCAGGGCGGCGTCGAACAGGATGCCGAAGATGGCCGGGTCATCGGTCCACACATCCTGGCGCTGGGCCGAGGTCTCGTAGACGATTTGCTGCGTGGTGGCGTTGCGCATCACGATGCTGACGGCGCGGTAGTACTCCAGCGGCGGGCCGTCGAACATGAAGCTGCCGCCAAAGCCCATGCCCCAGCCGCGCCCGTAGCCCACGCCCCAACCCCAGCGCGGGCCGCCCCAGCGGTCGTAGTAGGGCCAGGCGGCGTAGTCGCGCGCATAGCGTGCGTCGGCACCGATCTGCACGATCAGGCTGGCCCGGGAGTCGTCGCGCTGCAGGCCCACGCGGCCCAGGGCCTGCTGGGCCTGGGACTCGATGGCCGCGAAATGCGTCTGCGCCTCGCGTTGCGAGGGCAGCACTTCCAGGCGGTAGGTGGGCGGCGCGGGCAGGGCGCCCAGCGTGGAATAGCTCTGGACGGTGCTCTGGACTTCGCGCACGCTGGCGCAGCCCGTGAGCAAGGCCGTGGCCACGATGGCCAGGACATGGATGCAGCGCAGCTTCATGGTGTACTCCTTGGTCGAAAAAAGGCCCGTTTGCACGGGCCTTGGTTGGAGTGGGGCGATTGTTATAGGTTCAGCCGTCAGGACGACAGTTGTACCACCTGCAGGCCGGGCAGTGATGCGGAGACGGGCATCTCTTCATGGTCGAAGGCCATGTCGCCGTTGGGGTCGGCAATGCCGGTGGCCTTGGCGTTCTTGAAGTCGTGCAGCTCGGGGTCCATCATGTGCGTGGTCACGATGTGGCCCATGGCGCGGAACATGCTTTCCACGCGGCCCGGGAATTTCTTGTCCCACTCGCGCAGCAGCTCGCCCACGGCCACGCGCTGCAGGCCGTCCTGGCTGCCGCAGAGGTTGCAGGGGATGATGGGGAAGTTCTGGTACTGGGCCCAGCGGACGGTGTCCTTCTCGGGCACGTAGCACAGCGGGCGGATCACCACATGCTTGCCGTCGTCCGAGACCAGCTTCGGGGGCATGCCCTTCATGCGGCCGCCGTAGAACATGTTGAGCATCAGCGTCTGCACGATGTCGTCGCGGTGGTGGCCCAGGGCCACCTTGGTGCAGCCCAGCTCGTCCGCCACCTTGTACAGGATGGCCCGGCGCAGGCGCGAGCACAGGCCGCAGGTGGTCTTGCCCTCGGGCACCACGCGCTTGACCACGCTGTAGGTGTCCTGCGTTTCGATGTGGTAGTCCACGCCGATGCTCTTGAAGTACTCGGGCAGCACATGGTCGGGAAAACCGGGCTGCTTCTGGTCGAGGTTCACAGCCACCAGCTCGAACTTCACGGGCGCGCGCTTTTGCAGCTTGCGCAGCACGTCCAGCATCGTGTAGCTGTCCTTGCCGCCCGACATGCAGACCATGATCTTGTCGCCTTCCTCGATCATGTTGAAGTCGGTGATGGCGCGGCCCACCTCGCGGCACAGGCGCTTTTCCAGCTTGACCTGCTCGCGCTCGATCTTGATGCTGTTCTTGGGTTCCTCTAAATCGGAAGTAGCGATGTCAGAAAAATCTGGATTATTGAACATGGTGGGTATCCTTTAGTCAATCGCTTCATGAGGTTTTGCTGCTTCTCGAGGAATAGATTTGCGCTCACTAAGAACTATAGGCCATGGAAGCAGCAACGCCCAGCTACGGATGTGTGATAGGCCGGAAATTCCGGTGACCGGAAACTCTTCTGGGCTCGGAAGGTGGCGTGTGAGGAAAATACGATCCCACATCTGAGTGAAGACGCCAAAATTTCTATCGTAGTGATGCTCTTCAATGGAGTGGTGAATTCTGTGGTATGCAGGTGTGATAATGATTTTTTCCAGCATTCCGAATCTGAAAGATACATTCCAGTGCATGAATATTCCATTGAGTGACATTAATATGGCGACCCACAATGGCATATTCTTGGTACCTCCCATCAGGAATATCAGCGGAGCAGTGATGATGAAAAATCGAAAACCCTCTTCAAGCCAGTGATGGCGTCCTACTGTGGTAGCTGAGGTGTTGACATCCGAGTGATGCACCATGTGGTAGCGCCACAGAAATGGAATCTGGTGCTGTGCTCTATGTAGCCAGTAGTAAAGGAAGTCAAAAAATGCGATATATGCAATCCATAGCAGGATTTGTCTGATTGGAGTGTGAGCCCATTTTCTGGCTTGGAGGATATCTGTTGGAATATAAGCTTCCAAAAATGGAATAACGGAGCTGAGAGCCGTAGCTCCGATGGCTAAGCCTAGTGGTAGGTAAATAATATTGGAGAGAATGGTGGGCCAATGCGATTTCTTCCCAGGTTTTAGGATTTCAAGAAATGTGGCAACAGCAAGTACGGGCCACCATGCTTTCAGGGCGGATAGTACGTTATTAAAATCATTTAAGAAATCTGTAAGCATATCCATGGTGGCATTTTATTTGGTATTTGATTGGTTGCCATTTGGGAAGATTCTGAAAAATCAACCTGCAAGAAAATTTATCTGTCTTTGGTCGCTATCCCACACAGCGGCAGACAGCCATCACGCCAGATGGGGGCATGAAACAACTACCATTGTCCGGTTTCTATGCGAATGGCCACTTCGCAGTCTTCAAAGATTTCCAGCTTGGCGATTTTCACGCGCACGCCCAGCACGCCGGGCAGCTGCATCAGGCGCTGGGCCAGCTTGCCGATCAGGCTCTCCAGCAGGTTCACATGCTCGGCCGTGCATTCATCGATGATGATCTGGCGCACCTTGCGGTAGTCCAGCACATGCAGGATGTCGTCGTCGCGCGGCGCCAGCGGTTGGGTGCCCAGGCTCAGCTCGGCATCGACCTGGATGGGCTGGGGCATCTGTTTTTCGTGGGCGAGGATGCCCAGGTTGGCGTCGAAGCGCAAACCCGTGAGCGTCAGGATCTGTTGTCCGGTGGCGGAGTGCATGGGGAAAAGCCGTGGAGTGTTTGGGGTGGCGCGCGCAGGCGCCTACATCATGGAAAAGTCGCGCTCGAAGCGCTGCAGGTGCTGGCCGCCATCGACCAGCAAGGTGGTGCCGGTAATGGACTGGTTGTCCAGCGCAAAGCACACGGTGGCGGCCACGTCGGCCGCGCTGGACGAGCGGCCCAGCGGGCTGAGGCGGTGCAGCGACTCGAAGCGCTCCTGGCTCAGCATGTGGCTGGTCAGCGTCAGGCCCGGGGCCACGCCGACAACGCGCACGCGGGGGGCCAGCGCCAGCGCCAGCATGGTGCCGGCGGCCTCGAGAGCCGCCTTGGACAGCGTGTAGCTGAGGAAATCGGGGTTCTGGTTCCAGAGCTTCTGGTCCAGCATGTTGATCACGGCGCCGCTGGCATGCTCCTCGCCGGCCGCCACGCGGTCCTCGATATGGGCATGCAGCGCCTGGGCCAGCAGGATGGGCGCGCCGGTGTTGCTGCGCAGGTGGGCTTCCAGGGCCACGTAGCTGAAGCTGCCTGCATCGTCGTGCTCGAACAGCGAGGCATTGTTGACCACGGCATCCAGGTGGCCGAAGTGCGCCACGGCGCGCGGCACCAGGGAGCGCACCGAATCCTCGTTGAAGAAATCGGCATCCAGGGCGGCGCTGTCGCCGGCCAGTTCAGCGCAGGCGGCGGCCGTCTCCAGCGCCTCGTCGTGCGAGTCGCGGTAGTGCACGGCCACTTGCCAGCCGGCGCTGGCAAGCGCGAGCGCGATGTCGCGCCCCAGGCGGCGGGCCGCGCCGGTCACCAAAACGGTGCGTGTTCGGGCAGGTGTGGACATTCGAGGACAATGTACGGATCGTGACGACAGAACCCTCAATTTTAACGGCCGCCCTGCAATCCCGTGTTGCGCAAGAGATTGCGTCCTCTGGAGGCTGGCTGGCTTTCGACCGTTTCATGGCCCTGGCACTGTACGAGCCGGGCCTGGGCTACTACGCCAATGACACCGCCAAGTTCGGGCTGATGCCATCGTCGGGCAGCGATTTCGTGACCGCGCCCGAGATGTCTCCGGTCTTCGGCCAACTGCTGGCCGCCCAGGTGGCCGAGGCGCTGCAGCGCACGCACACCCGCGAAGTCTGGGAGTTTGGTGCCGGCACGGGCGCGCTGGCGCTGCAGGTGCTGGACGAGCTGGCCGCGCTGGGCGTGCGACCGGACCGCTACACCATCGTCGATCTGTCGGGCACGCTGCGTGCGCGCCAGCAGCTCAGGCTGGTGAAGTACGAAGGACTGGTGCACTGGGCCGATGCCCTGCCCGAGCGGCTCGAAGGCGTGGTCATCGGCAACGAGGTGCTGGATGCCATGCCCGTGCAGTTGCTGGTGCGCAAGGCAGGTGTCTGGAACGAGCGCGGCGTGGTGCTGCAGCCGGACGGCAGCCTGGGCTGGGAAGACCGGCCCACGCAGCTGCGCCCGCCCATGGAGATCGAGGGCGAGCACGACTACCTGACCGAGATCCATCTGCAGGGCGAGGCCTTCATACGCACGCTGGGCGAGCGCATGGCGCGGGGCGCTGCATTCTTCATCGACTACGGCTTCGGCGAGTCCGAGTACTTCCATCCGCAGCGCCACATGGGCACCCTGGTGTGCCACCGCCTGCACAAGGTGGACGACGACCCGCTGGCCGAGGTCGGCCTCAAGGACATCACGGCCCACGTGAACTTCACGGGCACGGCCGTGGCCGCGCAGGAGGCGGGCTTCGAGGTGCTGGGCTATACCTCGCAGGCCCACTTCCTCATCAACTGCGGCCTGGGACCCAAGCTCGACGCCCTGGCCCAGGGGCCGCGCGCCATGGCCACCAAGCTGATGATGGAGCACGAGATGGGCGAGCTGTTCAAGGTCATCGGCCTGGCCAAGGGCGTGGAGCCCTGGGACGCCATGGGCTTTGTGCGCGGCGACCGCACGCACCGCCTGTAGTCGCCGGCCAGAGCTACGCCCCGGCCTCAGCGCTGGACGCTGCGGCCGGTGCTCACCTCGTAGGCCGTCTGGTCCTTGAGGTTGATGCGGTAGATCTCGCGCGTGACGTTGCCGGAAAAACCCAGCTCCACGATGGACAGGTTCTCGAACGTGGTCGTGAAGCCGCCGGGCAGGATGCGGTTCAGGCGCGCGGCGGTCTCGCCCATGGCGCGCTCGATCTCGGGCGTGAAGGTGGCTTCGCTGTAGACCAGGGTGTTGTGCGGATTGTGGCTGCGCACCTCCTTGCCGGCCTGTACCTGGTTGATGCCGCTGACGCCCACGCTTTGCACCATGGCCTTTGCCGAATCGTTCATGCGGGCATAGACGGGCCCCGTCACGCGCGGCAGCGGGCCGTCGCGCAGCGGTGCCATGGCGGCGGTGGCGCGGGTGTTGAAGTCCATCATGGCTTCGTAGGCCGGGCCGGACTTGACGATGCCCAGGTCCAGCCACCACGGCTTGCCGGCGCCCTTGGCGGCCTCGGTGGTGTAGAAATTCTTCAGGTGCACGTCCTGCAGCACGGGCGGCAATGCCGGCAGGGCGGCCAGCATCTTGCGCGGCGTGGTCGGGTCGGCGCTGTGGATATGCACCACGGTGACATGGGGCAGGTTGAAGGTATTGGCCTCGGCCACCAGCTTCAGGCGCAGCAACTGCTCGTGCACCACGGGCGTGACCTGGCTGTCCATGATGGCCGTGGCATCGGCCGGCAGTCGGTAGACCAGGCCATAGGTGGCCTGGTGGGCGCGGAAATCGCTGCGCTGCAGGGCGCTGTTGTCGATGGCGCCCGACGCTGCGGCTGCCGTGGTGGGGGCCGGAGCGCTGGCGCAGGCCGCCAGCAGGGCGGCAGGCAGGATGGCGAGAAGAAGGCGCCTGGATGTGTGTTGCATGGTGGGGTTGTCTTGTTGCGGCATGGAGCCATGGAAGAAGGGGGCTTGTCGCGAATGGTCCCGAAGCCTCCCGCCACGGGACTTTCCAATGTAGGACGCCCATGTGTCCTGCCCATGACGCGCCGCCGCCGTACACTCGGCGCCATGATCCGCTGGCTCCTTGTCATCTTCCTGGCCCTGCTGCTGTTCAATGGCCTGCACGCCTGGCTGGAGCGCATAGGCCTGGGCCGCCTGCCGGGCGACTTCCGCTTTCGCCTGTTCGGCCGCGTGATTTTTCTGCCCATTGCCAGCACCGTGTTGCTCAGCGTGATTGCCGCCCTGATCGCCAAGCTGGTCTGAGCATGGCTTGAAGCACGGGCGCGCCGCCCGTATATGCAGGCATTGCCCCATGACTTCCGAACAAGAGGCCGCCCATGTCCGACAAGCTGCATTTCGTCTGCCCCCATTGCCACACCACCAACCGCATTGCGGCCGACCAGCTCGGCAGCGCGCCTGACTGCGGCAGCTGCCACCAGCCGCTGGTCACCGGCCAGCCCGTGGCGCTGGATGCGCAAAGCTTTGCCAGGCATGTGGGGCGCAGCCAGGCGCCGGTGGTGGTCGATTTCTGGGCGCCCTGGTGCGGCCCCTGCCGCATGATGGCGCCGGCCTTCGAGCAGGCGGCGCAGGCGCTGGCGCCCGGCGTGCAACTGGCCAAGCTCGATACCGAAGCCCATCCCCAGGCCGCTGCGCCCTGGAACATCCGCAGCATCCCGACCATGGTGGTGTTCAAGGAAGGGCGCGAGATCGCCCGTGTCTCCGGCGCTTTGCCGGCCGGCGAGATCGTGCGCTGGGTGCGTTCGGTCGTCTGATTTCTCTGCGGGTCCCCAAGGCCGGGCGCCTTCAAGCCCGCCCTCAGGCCTGCACTTCGCCCGGCTGGTAGAAGCAATAGCCGCTGTTGCGCAGCGTCTTGACGGGTAGTTGCTGGCCGCTGGCCTCCTCCACCTTGCGGCGCAGCCGGCGCATCTGGGTGTCCAGGCGGCGCTGGTCGTAGACCAGGTAGTCGCCGCCCAGGGCCTGCACGATCTTTCGGCGGCTTACCTCGGTGCCTGCCTGGCCCATGAGGCACTGCAGCACCAGCAGGTCCTGCTGGGAGAGCGCGACCGGCGGGGCCGATGGGGGCAGCAGGCGGCTCGGACCCAGCTGCAACAGCCAGCGCGCCTGGCGCTGCTGCAGGCCCAGGCGGCGCACCAGCGCGGCCAGCGTGGCCTCCAGCTCGTCCAGATCACAGCCTTTGCCCAGATAGTGGTCGGCTCCGTTTTCCAGGCCGTCGATGCGGTTGGCGCTGGTGTTGTGCGCGCTGAACACGATGATGCCCAGTTGCTGGCCCTGCTGGCGCAGGCGCTGGATCAGGGCCAGGCCGCTGCCATCGGGCAGGCCGATGTCGATGATGGCCAGGCGGTGGCGCCGGGCGTCGAAGTGGCGGTCGAACTCCTGCAGGCTGGCAACGCATTGCGGCGCGTAGCCCAGGCCCTCCAGGAATTCACCCAGTTCATGGCGCAGCACGGACTCGTCTTCGAGCAGGATCACATCAAGCATGGGGGAAGGGGGCTGAGCGGCGAGGCCGGGAGGCTGGTGTACGCTGGCGGCCCTGTGGTGGACCTCCGATGCGATATTACCGTGCAACCCTCCTGCTGCTGGCCTGGCTGCTGTGTCCGCTGCTGACCCAGGCCCAGGCGCTCCTGCTGAACCCCGATGTGCCCATGCTGGAGACCGCCGGTCAGTGGCAGCGGCTCGATGACGCCGCTGGCCTGCTCGACGCCGGGCAGGCCGACGTCGCCCCTGGATGGCAGCCGCTGCCCGGGCACCTGAACGCCAGTTTCACGCAGGCGGCGGTCTGGCTGCGCATGCCGCTGCAGGTGGAGCAGCCCGGCAGCTGGATGCTGCTGCTGGGCAATGCCCTGCTGGACGAGGTGGAGGTCCACGTGCGCAGATCCGGTGGCCCCTGGCAGCTGCTGGGGCGCAGCGGCGAAGAAGTGCCGCGCCACGCCTGGCCGGTGGACTACCGCAGTCCGGCATTCCAGTTCGAGCCCCCTGCCGCCGGGTCTTACGAGTTGCTGGTGCGCCTGCGCGCGCGCAACGCGCTCGTCACCCGTATCGATCTGTGGCAGCGACTGGCGTTCGACAACCACACGCGGCGCGAGGCCCTGTCGTTCGGCCTGTATTTCGGGCTGTACCTGCTGTTGATCGGTGTGCAGCTGGTGTTCTGGCTGGGCACGCGGGCCCCCTTGAGCGGCCTGTTCCTGGCCTATCTCAGCGTCTGCGTGCTCAATGAGGTGGTATCGCTGGGGCTGGTGCAGCAGCTGACGGGCCTGCCCGGGTTCTGGAGCGACCGCCTGCTGGGATGCGGCATTGCCGCCGCCCTGGCGATCTCCATGCAACTGGCCTGCAGGCAGCTGGACCTGGCGTCGCTGTACCCGCGGCTGGTGCGCCAGATCGTGCCGCTGCTGTGGCTGTTCAGCCTGTGCTGCATGCTGCTGGTGGTGTCGGGGCACTACGCGGCGGGCATGGTCCCGGTGCAGGCCATGACCCTGCCGCTGACCCTGGGCTTTCTCGCATTCGCCCTTTGGCTGTGGCGGCGCGGCCATGCCCCGGCACGGTTCTTCATGCTGGCGTTCGGCATCTTCTATGCCGGCGTGCTGATCTCTTTTCTGCGCAACCTGGGCTGGCTGCCCATGAATGCGCTGACCGCGCTGGTGTCCACGCATGCGTCCGCGCTGGGCACCATGGCGCACATGCTGCTGCTCAGCGGCTGGATCATCGGCGGATACGAGCACAGGCGGCGCGTTCGAGAGCGGGAGCAGGTGCTGCTGGAGGCCGAGCTTGTACAGCGCCAGTTGCGCGAGAGTGAACTCAGCGAGGCGCTGGTGCTGGAGCGCAGGGTCCGCCAGGAGCAGCGCGACTTTGTCGCCATGGTCTCGCACGAACTGCGCACACCGCTGGCCATCATTCTGACCAGTGCGCAGCAACTGGCGCGCAATCTGGCGGCACCGCCCGACAAGACGTTGGCACGCAGCCGCAACATCCGCGAAGCCGCCCAGCGCCTGCTGGCCCTGGTGGACGACTGCCTGGCCGATGACCGCATGGCCGACCCTCAGCCCCATGCCGAGCCACGCCTGCAGCCCTGCGACCTGCACGCGCTGGTGGATGGCTTGTGCCTGGACTTTGCGCCCGGCCGCGTCGTCTGCCACCTGGGCGGTGGCACGCAGCAACTGATCACCGATGCCGGCCTGCTGCGCATCGCGCTGCGCAATCTGCTGGCCAATGCAGACCGCCACACGCCCGAGGGCGAATCGGTCCGCCTGGACGTGACCAGGCAGGGTGAGGGTCTGGAGATCCAGGTCTCGAACCCCTCCGAGCCCATTGCCCAGGCGGACCAGGACCAGTTGTTCGAAAGGTATTACCGTGGCCGCAACGCCCAGCACCGGCCCGGCGCCGGGCTGGGGCTGTACCTGGTGCGGCGCATCGCCGAGCGGCTGGGCGGCAGCGTGGCCTTGTTGACGGCAGGAGGCGAGCAGCCCGTGTGCCTGCGACTGGTCCTGCCCGTGGCGCGAGCCTGATTCCCGTGTGTGGCGGCCTTTGCGCTCAGGCCGCCTGCGCCAGCCAATCGGCCACGGCCTGGGCGCGGGCTGCCTGCACGGCTTCGCCTATGGCCTTGCCCTGTTTGCCGCGCGCGGCGGCCTGGGCCGCGATGTCCGAGGTGGAGATGGACAGCGCGGCAGCCAGCGCATCGCGCAGGCGGGCGCGCTGGGGGTAGGGCCGGTCCTCGAAACCCAGGCGCCCCCGCGCGTCGCATTCACAGGCCGCAAGGGCCTGTTCGAAGCGCGCGGGCTTGCGGATGGCGTCGCAGCGCTCCAGCAGGCGCACGATGGCGGCGCCGTTGAGCTCGCCGCTGCGGTGGATGTTGCCGTGCTCGCGCGCCACCACGTCGCCCAGTTCGCGGCAGTCGGTGGGCACGCGCAGCCGCTCGCCCACCTTTTCGGCCAGGCGGGCGCTGCGGTGCTCGTGTCCTATGTGGCGCGGCAGCACATCGGCCGGTGTCGTGCCCTTGCCCAGGTCGTGCACCAGGCAGGCGTAGCGCACGGGCAGCGGGGTGTCCAGCTGCGCGGCCATGTCCAGCACCATCATGGCGTGCACGCCGGTATCGACCTCGGGGTGGTATTCGGCGCGCTGGGGCACGCCCCACAGGCGCTCCAGCTCGGGCAGCAGCACGGCCAGCGCACCGCATTCGCGCAGCAGCTCGAACATGCGCGAGGGCTGGCGCTCCATCAGGCCCCGCCTGATCTCCTGCCAGACGCGTTCGGGCACCAGGGCATCCACCTCGCCGGCGGCCACCATCTCTTGCATCAGGGCCATGGTTTCCGGTGCCACCGTGAATTCGTGGAACCGAGCCGCAAAGCGCGCCACGCGCAGGATGCGCACCGGGTCTTCGCGAAAGGCGTCGGTCACATGGCGCAGTACCCGGGCCTGCAGGTCGGCCTGGCCGCCGTAGGGATCGTCGATGGCGCCTTTGCCATCCCAGTCCGGCGGGGCGGCCATGGCGTTGATGGTCAGGTCGCGCCGGGCCAGGTCCTGCTCCAGCGTGACGTCGGGCGCCGCCTGAACGACGAAGCCGCGATAGCCCGGCCCGCTCTTGCGCTCGGTGCGCGCCAGGGCGTACTCCTCGTGGGTTTCGGGATGCAGGAAGACGGGGAAGTCCCGCCCCACGGGCATGAAGCCGCGCTCGGCCATCTGCTCGGGCGTGGCGCCGACCACGACCCAATCGCGGTCATGCACGGCCCGCCCCAGAAGGCGGTCGCGCACCGCGCCGCCCACCATGTACACCTGAAATTCGCTCATCCCGCAATGGTACGGCCTGGGCGGTGACATGATGGCGGGCTGCACCGGGCGCCGAGGGGCGCCGCATGCCCATTTTCCATTTGGAGACAAAACCATGGCTTGGTCCTTTCGACCGCGTGTTCCCGCCCTGATCCTGGGCCTGGCGGCTGCCGGCCCGCTGTCCGCAGCCAGCGCCGCACCGCTGGCCGACACCACCCGGCAGGCGGCCCGTGCCAGCCTGCATGAATGGGTCGAGGTGCTGGCCCTGCCCAACGACGCCAATGTGCCCGCCGATATCCAGAAGAACGTGGCCTGGTTTGCCAAGGCCTTCGAGCGGCGGGGCTTCGAGGTACGGCAACTGGCCAATGGCGACAAGCCCATGCTGATGGCCACGCTGCCGTCGGCTGGGCCCGGGCGCAAGACCGTGCTGTTCTACGCCCACCTTGACGGCCAGGCCGTCAAGCCCGAGGAGTGGCAGCAGGCCAGCCCCTGGCAGGCTACGCTCAAGCAGCGCCAGCCCGACGGCCGCTGGGCCGCGCTGCCGCTGGAGCAGCTGTACGGCGAGCAGCCCGATCCGCAGTGGCGCGTGTTTGCGCGCTCGTCCTCGGACGACAAGGCGCCCATCGTCATGCTGCTGGCGGCGCTGGATGCGCTCAAGGCCCAGGGCAAGCAGCCGGGCGTGGACATCAAGGTACTGCTGGATTCCGAAGAGGAAAAGGGCTCTCCCACGCTGGGCCGCGTGATCGGCGAGAACCTGGGCGCGCTGAAGTCCGACGCCATGGTGGTGCTCGACGGCCCCATGCACGCCAGCAACCGGCCCACCCTGGTGTTCGGCAACCGGGGCATTGCCCAGGCCACGCTCACTGTCTATGGCGCCAGCCAGGAACTGCACAGCGGCCACTACGGCAACTACGCGGCCAATCCGGCCCAGACCCTGGCGCGCCTGCTGGCCAGCATGAAGGGCGATGACGGCAAGGTGCTGATCCAGGGCTACTACGACGGCATCGAGTTCGATGCGCAGGCACGCGAGGTGATGCAGGCCGTGCCCGACGACGAGGCTGCGCTGCGCAAGCGCCTGGGCATTGCGAAGGCCGAGACCGTGGGACGCAACTACCAGGAGTCCATGCAGTACCCCTCGCTGAACGTGCGCGGCCTGCAAAGCGCCGAGGTGGGCAGCAAGGCCCGCACCGTCGTGCCCTCCGTGGCCGTGGCCGAGATCGACATGCGCACCGTGCCCGAGACGCCTCCCGAGCGGCTGGAGAAGCTGTTGCGCACCCATATCGAGGCGCAGGGCTTCCATCTGGTCGATGGCCCGCCCACGGCCGAGCAGCGTGCCAGCCACCCCAAGCTGGCCACCCTCAAGCTGGGCGGTGTATCAGCCTCCGGCTCTGCCGTTCGCACACCGCTGGATGCCCCTGTCGGCCAGTGGCTGCGCAAGGGCATGAACAAGGCCTGGGACAGCGACCCGGTGCAGATCCGCATGATGGGCGGCACCGTGCCCACGGGCGCGGCTGTTCAGGCGCTGAAGATTCCCTTCGTCATCGTGCCCCTGGTCAATGCCGACAACAACCAGCACAGCTTTGACGAGAACATGCGCCTGGGCAACTACTTCGATGGCGTGCACAGCCTGGTGCATCTGCTGGCCGAGCCGTTCTGACAGGCGCCGGACTGGCAGCAGACAGGAGGCACTCAGCCCGCCGCAGCCGTGCGGTACGGTTCCTCGAACGGCCGGAAATCATGCTCGGCCAGTGCGCCCTGCACCCAGTCCTGCACGCCGGGCAGGGCGCGCACGCGGCGCACATAGGCGTCGATGGCCGGTGCCACGGGAAGCTCATAGGTCGCCAGGCGCATGCACACGGGGGCGAAGAAGGCATCGACGATGCTGAACTGGTCGTACAGCATGGGGCCGCTGGCCGTGGACAGCAGCGGTTGCCACAGCTCGGACAGGTGCTGCACATCGTCGCGCAGTGCGACGTTCTCTGCCCATAGTCGCGCGCCGACCTCGGGCAGCTGGGCCTCGATGTTCATCGGGCACAGCGAGCGCAGGGCGCCGAAGCCGCTGTGCATCTCGGCGCAGAGGCTGCGCGCGCGGGCGCGGTTCAGCGCCAGCGTGGGCCACAGGTGCTTTTCAGGGAATTTCTCGGCCAGGTACTCGCAGATGGCCAGGCTGTCCCAGATGGCCATGCCTTCATCCATGAGCACGGGCACGCGGCCCGAGGGCGAGAGCGCGCGGGCGCGCTGCTTGAAGGCGGACTGCTCGTCGAAGCTGTCAAAGCGCAGCATGACCTCTTCGAAAGCAATGCCGGCCTGGCGCATCAGCACCCAGGGGCGCATGGACCAGGACGAATAATTCTTGTTGCCGATATAGAGCGTGAGCATGGCCGCAACCTCCGCGATAGGCCCTACAGCTTAGCAAGCATGGCAGGAAAACCCATGTAGGAGCCGGGCGCTGCCTGGGCGCGCTCTAATGCGTTCCATGCAAAACGATAGCTCTTCTCCCCAGGCGCCAGCGGCGCGCCACACGGCTGCGCTGGTCCTGTTTTCCGGCGGCCAGGATTCGACCACCTGCCTGGCGCAGGCGCTGTCGCTCTACGAGCGCGTCGAGACCCTGGGTTTTGACTACGGCCAGCGTCACAGCGTGGAAATGCAGGTGCGCCAGCAGGTGCGCGAGCGGCTGGCCAGGGACTTTCCCCAATGGGCTCCGCGCCTGGGCGATGACCATGTCCTCTCGCTGGACGTGCTGCAACAGATCGGCGGCTCCTCCCTGACCGAGGACGTGGCCTTCGCCATGCAGGCCGACGGCCTGCCCAACACCTTCGTGCCCGGCCGCAACCTGCTGTTCCTGACCCTGGCCGGCGCGCTGGCCTATCGGCGCGGTCTGTCGGTGATCGTCACCGGCGTCTGCGAGACCGACTACTCCGGCTACCCCGACTGCCGAGACGACACCATGAAGGCCATGCAGCTCGCCCTGAACCTGGGCCTGGAGCGGCGCCTGCGCATCGAAACGCCGCTGATGTGGATAGACAAGGCCCAAACCTGGCAAATGGCCCACGACCTGGGCGGCGACACCCTGGTGGACCTCATCCAGCGCGACACCCACACCTGCTACCAGGGCACGCGCGAGACGCTGCACGACTGGGGCTACGGCTGCGGAACCTGCCCCGCCTGCGACCTGCGAGCCCGCGGCTGGCATCAATGGCAGGCGCAGCGCGAGACAGCAAACTAAAGAAGCACAGCGCTAAAAACCGGCGCGGCCAAAAGCGAGGGACACCGAGCAAGGGCCGCCCCGCAGTGAGGGTGTCGTCCCCCTCCCCCGCGAAGCGGGCAGAGAGGGGGAAGGCGCGCAGCGCCTCAGGGGGTGCTTGTTCTACACCGGCCAGACGACTCCGTGGTCGTTCAAGATGGCGTCCAGGGGCAGGTCATGCGGCTCGGGCTCGAACTCGTCCACATAGCCGCAGCCGTAGCCCAGGCCCACGGTGAAGGGCTTGGGCTGCAGTTCGGCCAGGGTGCGGTCGTAGAAACCCCCGCCATAGCCCAGGCGGTAGCCGCCGGCCGCGTAGCCCACGCAGGGCACGAACAGCAGGGTGGGGGTCAGGGTTTCGGTGTCCTTGGGCTTGGGAATACCGTAGGCATCCTCTTCCATGGGACAGCCCGGGTACCAGGCGTGAAAGCTGAGTGTCTTACGCTGCTTGTCAATCACCGGCAGTCCGATTCGGCGCCTTTGTGGGGTACCCTGTAGCTCGCCATCTTCCTTCCAGCGGTGAAGCGCGGGCAGCGGATCGAACTCTCCCTTGATCGGCCAATAGGCGCCGATCACGGTGTCGGGCCGTTGGATCAGCCAAAAGCGCATGACCTGTTGCAGCGCGTCGGCGCGCTGCAGTCGGTCGGGAAGATTGAGGCGCTGGTCTATCAAGCTGCGGCGCAGGGCTGCTTTGTCCATCAGATAATTTCCTCCATGCACTGGCTGAAGATTTTGACACCGCTTTTGGCGGCTTCCCTCTGGACCACCGCAGCCACGCCTGCGCTGGCGCAAAACCGTGGCGACGATGTCTTGCTGGAAATGCAGCAGGCCTTCCGCAAAGGCGACAAGGCCAAGCTCACGCAGCTGCTGCCTTCTGCGCGTGGCCATGTGCTCGAACCTTGGGCCGCGTACTGGGAACTCAAGGCCCGGCTGGATGAAGCCAGTGCCGATGAGATTCTGGGGTTTTTCAAGCGCTGGCCCGGTACCTACCAGGAAGACCGGCTGCGCAATGACTGGCTGCTGCTGCTGGGGCAGCGCCGCGACTGGGGCATGTTCGACCAGGTGCATGGTGCGTTTCGCATGCGCGATGACCGCTCCGTCAGCTGCTACGCCCTGCTGATCGACAGCATCAAGGGCCAGCCTGCTGCCAATCTGGGCCAGCAGGTGCGCGACCTGTGGTGGGCCCAGCGCGACGCCGACGACGGCTGCACCTACGCCGCCGGCGAGCTGTACGCGGCCAAGCAGATCAGCGAGCCCGAAGTCTGGCGCAAGGCGCGCCAGGCGGCCGAGGCCAATCGCCAAAAGGCCACGCGCGATGCCGTGGCCATCGTCGCTCCCGAGGCCTTGCCCCAGGTGGCACAGGTCTTTGCCTCGCCCGCCAAGTACCTGGCCGGGCAGACGCGCGTGCGTGGTGCCGTGCCCAAGGAGCTGGCGCTGCTGGCGTTGGTCCGCATGGCCTCCAGCGACCCGGCGGCGGCGGCCACCCAGCTGGAAGGCGGCTGGGGTGCCCGGCTGACGGCCGAGGAGAACAACTGGGCCTGGGGCGTGATCGGCAAGCAGGCCGCGCTCAAGCTGCAGCCCGAGGCGGCGACCTATTTCGGCAAGGTGCGCAAGGACGGCGACCTCAGCGATGAACTGCTGGGCTGGAAGGTGCGCGCCGCGCTGCGCGCCGGCGACTGGCGCACGGTGCGCCGCGCCATCGACGCCATGGGGCCTGAGCGCACCGAACACACATGGACCTACTGGAAGGCGCGCGCCCTGCTGTCCGGCCGACCGAGCGAGCAGGAACGCTCCGAGGCGCGCCAGTTGCTGGAGGACATGGCCGGCCCCGGCAGCTTCTACGAGCAATTGGCGCTGGAGGACATCGGCCAGCGCGTGACGGCGCCCCCCCCGCCGGCGCCGCCCACGGCGCCCGAAAAGGCCGCCGCCCGCGCCAACCCCAGCCTGGTGCGCGGTCTCTACGCCATCCAGAACGGCCTGCGCAGCGAAGGCGTGCGCGAATGGAACTACGCCACCAACCTGCACCAGGCCGGCGGCATGAGCGACCGCGAACTGCTGGCCGCCGCCGACCTGGCCTGCCAGCAGCAGGTCTGGGACCGCTGCATCAACACCAGCGAGCGCACCCGCAGCTTTGCAGACTGGAGCCAGCGCTTTCCCATGCCCTTCCACGACACGGTGCTGGCGCGCTCGCGCTCCATCGGCCTGGACCCGGCCTACGTCTATGGCCTGATCCGCCAGGAAAGCCGCTTCATCATGGATGCCCGCTCGGGCGTGGGCGCCTCGGGCCTGATGCAGGTCATGCCGGCCACGGCCCGCTGGACGGCGCGCAAGATCGGCATGACGGACTTTTCTCCGTCCATGATCAATGACCGCGAGGTGAACATCACCATCGGCACCGCCTATCTGAAGCTGGCGCTGGACGATTTCGACGGTTCCATGGCGCTGGCTGCGGCCGGCTACAACGCCGGTCCCGGCCGCCCGCGCAACTGGCGCAACGGCCCGGTGCTCGACGCCGCCATCTGGGCCGAGAACGTTCCCTTCACCGAGACGCGCGACTACGTGAAGAAGGTGCTGTCCAACACCACCAACTACGCGGCGCTCATCACGGGCCAGCCCCAGTCGCTCAAGAGCCGCCTGGGCACCATCGGCCCCCGCGATGCAGCCACGCCCGACCCCAGCAAGGACCTGCCCTGAGCCGCACTTGACATTCCTGCGGGGTGCAACGTCATCTAGCGTTGCTACACTTGGTTACCGACAGGCGGGCCGCATGCCGCGGCCCGGATACCGCAGGGGTTTCAACAATGACAACAACATGGAGCCGCGCGGCTTGGGCCGCGCTGGGTCTTGCATGGGCGTGCACGGCGGCAGCGCAGCCGGTCTACAAATGGGTGGACGCGGAAGGGCGCACGCATTACGGATCGCAGCTGCCCACCGACCAGGCCGATGCCGGCCAGATCAAGGTATCGCCCAATGGCAGCTCGGGCGCAGGCTCGGGCCGGTTTGGCGAGGAGCGCAACCCCGACGGCACGAAGAAGCTGCCCAAGCAGGTGCGCGAGATGGCGGACGGCGTGGCCAAGGGCCTGAGCAAGGTCGATTCCAAGGAGGTGCCGCTGAACTGCGCCGCCGCCGTGGACAACATCCGCAGCCAGGTGGACACCATGGTCGAGAACGGGCAGAAGAACGTCAAGGGCGGCTACATCACCCAGGCGCAGTTCGATGCAACCGCCGGCAAGTTCCGCGAGGCGCGCACGCACGCCACCGTGGCCGACTGCCAGGCCTCCACGGGCCGCTCCAAGGCCATGTACCAGTGCATGTCCAACAGCTACAACCACCTGATCGGCTGTGCCGAAAAGCACAAGCCCTGAAGCGATCCGATTCCTCAGGTCTCCGCCCACATGCGCAGCAGGTTGTGATATTGGCCCGCGAGGCTGAGGGTTTCGTCGGTCTCGCCCAGTTTTTCGCGCAGGCGCTGGATGGTCTGGTCCATCTCGAACAGCATGGCCCGGCGTGTGTCGTCGCGCACCATGCTCTGCGCCCAGAAGAAGGCGCATACGCGCTCGCCCCGGGTGACGGGCTCCACGCGGTGCAGGCTGGTGGAGGGATAGAGGATCAGGTCGCCGGCCGGCAGCTTGACCTCGTGCGTGCCATAGGTGTCCACCACGACCAGCTCGCCGCCGTCGTAGTCCTCGGGATCGCAGAGGAAGAGGGTGCAGGACACATCGGTGCGCATCCACTGCTGCGCGCCTGACAGGCGCCGCGCCGCACCGTCCACGTGCAGGCCATAGGTTTCACTGTCCGCATAGCGGTTGAACAGCGGCGACATGGTGCGTGCGGGCAGGGCGGCGCTGAAGTACAGCGCATTGGCCGCCAGCGCCTGCTCGATGATGCGGCCTTGCTCCAGTGCCACGGACGAGTCTTCGGGCAACTGGCGGTTGCGCTTGACCCGGGCGCCCTGGCTGCCTGCCGTGGCACGGCCATCCACCCAGTCGGCGGCGTCGATGGCTGTGCGGATGGCAGTGACCTGCTGGCGCGTGAGCACGTCGGGAATGTGCAGCATCATGGTGCGGGTCCTCCTCGCATGGAAAAAGCCCCGGCGGGGCCGGGGCGGTACAGAGATTGTCGGCGCTCTGCGCGCGGCAAGGCCGGCGCGGCGGCCCGTCTTGCATCCACTCAGAAGCGGAAGTTCGCGGACACGCGCACGGAGCGCGGCGTGCCCGGGAAATAGCGGTAGCCGCTCTTGTTGATGGCGCCCACGTATTCCTTGTCGAACAGGTTGTAGAAGTTCAGCTGGATGTCGGCGTTCTTGTTGATGCGGTAGCTGGCCATGGCATCGAAGACCCAGTAGGCATCGGTGAAGTTGGGCGTGCCCACGGCGCCGTCGGTGCCACGCTTGAGTCCGCCCGAGTAGCGCGCCCCGCCAGCCAGCGTCAGGCCGAACGGGAACTGGTAGCTGGTCCACAGCGAGAAGGCGTTCTTGGGCGTGTAGGTCAGGCCGCTGGAGCCGTCCTGCGCCACGGTGGCACCTGTGTCCACCTTGGTGTTCTGGATGGTGTAGCCCGCCGTCACGCCCCAGGCCGGGCTGATCTGGCCCGTGGCGCCCAGCTCCAGACCCTGCACGATCTTCTTGCCGGTCTGTCCCACGGTGCCGTCAGGGTTGGTGACGATCTCGTTGGTGATCTCGGTGCGGAACAGCGCGCCTGTCAGCAGCAGGCGCTTGTCCATCAGCTCCCACTTGGTTCCCAGCTCGGCGGTCTTGGCCTTTTGCGGGTCCATGTTGGGATTGTTGGCGTTGTTGGCGGCCGTGGACAGCGTGAAGTTGGCACCGCCCGGTGGCTGCTGCGACAGGGCGTAGTTCACGTACACGCTGCCATTGGGCGCGGGCTTGTAGAGGCCGCCGATCTTCCAGCTCAGCAGGGTGTCGGAGGCCTCCAGGCCCACGGCACTGGGCAGCACGGTGCCTGCAGGATTGCTGCCGCAGGCCGGGCCGCTGCGGCCGCCGCAGACGGCGCGTGCGTCGTACTGCGTCTTGTAGCGGTCCAGGCGCAGGCCTGCGTTGGCCTGCCATTGCTCATTGAACTTGAGCGTGTCGAAGGCGTACAGCGCGAAGGTGTCGGTCGAGCCTTTGCTGTCGGCGCCGTTGCGCGACCAGTTCAGGCCGGAGCTGGGCACCTGCGGGTCATAGAGATTGGCATCGGGCCAGGCGCCTGTGGTGCCCGTGCCGTAGTTGCTCTGCTTCTCGCGCGTGATCTCCACCCCGGTGCTCAGCTCGTGCCGCACGCTGCCTGTCGCCAGCTTGGTCGTCAGGTTGGTCTGGTTGGTGACGATGTCGTTGACCTGGTTCTTGAAGGTCGGCAGGCTGCGCGCCACGGTCCAGTTGGCGGGGTTGCTGCTGTTGTTGGCGGACAGCGTCATGAAGGCCGTGAGCAGGTAGTCCTGCTTGGTGCGGCCCCAGCGCGTGGTGTTGCGCAGCGTGGTGTCGGGCGTGAAGTCGTGCTCCACGCGCAGCGTGACCATGTCGGCCGTCACGTCGTCGTGGTCGGCGCTGGTGCCGTAGAAGCGGCTGGGGTCCACGGGGCGGCCCGCGTTCAGGCGCGCGTCGGTGTTGCTGTAGCCGGGCAGGCCGATGGTGGGCACGCCGCCGTCCGGCACATTGCTTTGCTTGACGTGCAGCACGTTCAGGTAGGTGCGCGTGTCGGTGTTCAGTCCGAAGGCGAACGACGGTGCGATGCCCCAGCGGTCGTTGGCCACGCGGTCGCGGCCGGCGACGCCGGCGTCCTGCACCATGGCGTTGAGCCGGAAGGCCGCGCCGCCCATGCCGGTCAGGCTCTTGTTCCAGTCCACGGTGGAGCGCTTGTAGCTGCCCGAGCCCGCACCCAGCGAGGCGCCGAAGCTGTCGGTCAGGCTGGGCTGCTTGGTGACCATGTTGATGGCACCGGTGGGGGCACTGCGGCCGTAGTCAGTGCTGGCCGGGCCCTTGGTGACTTCCACCTGCTCGGTGTTGAACACGTCGCGCGAGATGGAGCCCACGTCGCGCACGCCATCCACATAGATGCTGTTGGAGGTGTCGAAGCCGCGCATGTAGATGGCATCACCCGTGCTGGTGTTGCCGTTCTCGCCCGCGTAGAAGGTGCCTGCACCGGGCACGTTGCGCAGCGCCTCGGTCAGCGTGGTGGCGCCTTGTTCCTGCAGCACCTGCTCCTTGATGACGGAGATGGTCTGCGTGGTGTCCACCAGCGGCTGGGTGAACTTGGGAGAGGAGACCTGCGCGGGCTCATAGCCGGTGCTGCGTGCGCCTTCTACGGTCACTTCCTTGAGGCTGGGCGCGGTCTTGGCACTGGGCGGCTGCGTCTGGGCCAGGGCTGGCATGCCCAGCGTGGCCAGGGCGGCGGCTGCCGCGATGATGCCGGCCGACGGCGAGCGGCCAGCGCTGTCGTGTTTGCGGCTTTTGATATACGAGTTGGAGTTCGCCATGGTTGAACGGAAATCGGAATGGGCAGTGAACATGCTGGCTTGCTGGCCGGCGTTGCGCGGGCGGCTGGAGAGCTGTCTCGGCGTTCCGGTGCTGGCTGGATCAGGCTGTTTTGCCTGGAGTGGGAATGGTAATGATTCTTAATAAAAATATAAGAATAATCTGATAGCCGGATGGATGGCCGTTGCCACCTGGCAACAGCCCTGTATCAGAACTTCAGCGTGGCGACCAGCCTGGCCGAGCGTGCCGCGCCCGGGATGTAGCGCGCGCCGTTGTTGTTCAGGCTGGCGATGTAGCGCTGGTTGGCGAGGTTGTAGACGTTCAGCTGCAGGCTCAGGTTCTTGCTGAGTTCCCAGGCCATGAAGGCGTACAGCGCAAGGGTCTTGGTGTGGCCTTCGTTGATCTGGCCGGTATAGCGGATGTCCTGGCCCGTGATCGCGTCGCTGACGCCGGGATCGTAGAGATTGGCGGGCGCCAGGGCGCCTGCGCCCGTACTCGGAACCCGAGGCGCCCTTGACGATCTCGATGTCCTCGATGTTGAAGGTGTCGCGCACCGGGCTGCCCAGGTTGCGCACGCCGTCGATGAAGATGCTGCCCGTGGTGCCGCAGCCGCGCAGTGCTTGCGGCCGGTGATGTGATTGGCGTGGTTTGCGTCTATCGCAGATCGGTTTCGTTCAGGCGTTGTGAACCCATTCGCCCTCGCGCTGCGCCGCGCCCGATTGCACCAGCGCATCCACCAGCGTGCGGCTCCAGTGCTCGGCGGTTTCGTGGCTGAAATAGCCTGCATGCAGCATGCCGAAGTAGGGCGTGGCGGCCAGCCAGGCCAGCAGATCGGTGGTGCGTATGCGCTGCCAGTCCAGCAGTCGGTACTTGAGCAGCACCTTGGCCGCGTAGAGCGCGTGGCGCTCGGGGGCGCGCACAAAGCCGTCCAGGCGGCGGCGCGCCGTGTCCAGCGCGGCGGCCACGCCCGTGAAAACGCCGCCGTGGCCGGGGACGATGGTGAGCGGTGCCAGGCCTTCGATCACGTCGAGCGTGGCGGCCACCTCGTCGAAGGCGCTCAGGCCCTCGATCTCGGGGAAGACCACGCCGAAGCCGTTTTCCCAGAGCGCGTCGGCGGAGATCAGGGTGCGGCTGGCTGGCTCGAACAGGATGATGGAGTGCGGATCGTGCCCGGGCGCGGCATGGATCTGCCAGTCGCGCCCCGACAGCCGCACGCTGGTGCCGGGCTGCAGCACGCCGGTCAGCGCAAATTGCGGGCATTCCTGGCCGGTGGGCGTGTAGCTCAGTGCAGTGGGGTTCCAGTCGCGCACGAAGGCCGCCTGGCCCGGTGCGGCGTAGGTCCGGGCCTGCGGCCAGTGCGCCTGCAAGGCAGCATTGCCGCCGCAGTGATCGCTGTGCAGATGGGTGTTGAGGATGCGTGCCAGCGGTTGGCCGGCCAGCGTCTGCTCGACCAGCATCACGGTCTGCCCGGCATGGCTGACGTAGCCGGTATCGACCACGGCAGCGCCGTCGTCCTGCGGGTCGTCTACAGGGTCATCGGAATCGGAATCGGCATCGGCGGCGAAGACGATGTTGTTGGCCGACAGCCAGCCGCGCTCCAGCACGGTCATGCCGGGGGGCAGCGCGGCGCTGTCGCTGGTTGGGGCGGAGGTTGTCATGAGGAGGCGGGGCGGCTTTTGCCCGAGGCTAACAGCCGCAGGCAGCCACGGCTGACGCGTGGGCTACAGCTGCGGCCGTGCGGGTTTCAGGCGGGATCGCGCAGGGCGCGCCTGAGGATCTTGCCTACGTTGGTCTTGGGCAGTTCGTCGCGGAACTCCACCGTGCGCGGGCGCTTGTAGCCGGTGAGCTGGTCATGGCAAAAGCGCATCACCTGGTCCTCGGTCAGTGCGGGGTCGCTGCGCACCACGTAGACCTTGATGGCCTCGCCCTGGCGCTCGTCGGCCACGCCCACGGCTGCGCATTCGAGCACGCCGGGGCACATGGAGATCACGTTCTCCAGCTCGTTCGGATAGACGTTGAAGCCGCTGACCACCATCATGTCCTTCTTGCGGTCGATGATGCGGGTGAAGCCCTCCTGGTCCATGACGCCGATGTCGCCGGTGCGCATGTAGCCGTCGGCCGTGAAGGCCTTGGCGGTTTCGTCGGGCTGGTTGTAGTAGCCGCGCATGACGTTGGGGCCCTTGATGCACAGCTCGCCGGCCTCTCCCATGGGCAGGTCGCGGCCTTCGTCGTCCTTGATGGCGATGGAGATGCCCGGCAGCGGCAGGCCGATGGTGCCGCTGAAGGAGGTGGTGATGACGGGGTTGTTGGTGCCGATGGCGCAGGTCTCGCTCATGCCCCAGCCTTCGATCATCACGCTGCCCGTGACCTGCTGCCACTGGCGCGCCGTGCCCTCGCTGGCGGCCATGCCCCCGGCCTGCGACACGCGCAGTTGCGAGAAGTCCAGCTCGCGGAACTGGGCGTTGTTGAGCAGGGCGTTGAACAGGGTGTTGACGGCCGGCAGGATGTGGAAGGGCCGTTTTTGCAGCACCTTGACGAACTTGGGGATGTCGCGCGGATTGGGGATCAGGCTCAGGCTGGCGCCCATGCGCATGGCAAACAGGCTCACCGTGAGCGCGAAGATGTGATACAGCGGCAGCGCCGCGATGATGTGCGTGTCCTGGGCCTTCACGCGGCCATGCAGCGCGGGCGTGAACCAGGCATGGGCCTGCAGTGTGGCGGCCACGATGCAGCGGTGGGTGAGCACGGCGCCCTTGGACAGGCCCGTGGTGCCGCCCGTGTACTGCAGAAAGGCCACCGAATCCAGCCCCGCCTGGCTGGGCCGCAGCTCTTTCTGGGCGCCGCGCGCCAGTGCCTGGGAAAAGGTCGTGACCTCGCGCACCGTGCCGCCCGCGCCGTCCAGCGGCAGGCTGTAGGCCGGCACCATCTTGGCCAGGTGGCGCACGGCGAAGGTGATCCAGCTGCCGTACATGCCGCCCAGCAGATCGCCCATGGCCGTGACGCAGACATGGCGTATGGCGCTGCGATCGATCACGTCGGCCAGGGTGTGGGCGAAGTTCTCCAGGATGATGATGGCCGTGGCGCCCGAGTCCTTGAGCTGGTGCTCCAGCTCGCGCGGGGTGTACAGCGGATTGACGTTGACGCAGGTGTAGCCGGCGCGCAGCACGGCCGCCATGCTCACGGCGAACTGCGGCACATTGGGCAGCATGATGGCCACGCGCGCATCGGGCTCCAGACCCAGTCCCTGCAGCCAGGCGCCCAGGCGGGTGGACAGCTGGTCCAGCTCGCGGTAGCTCATCCAGCGGTCCATGCAGACCGAAAAGGGCAGGTCCGCATGCTGGGTGAAGGCCTCCTCCAGCAGGTGTGTGAGCGAGCGGTATTGCTCGGGATGCACCTCGTGAGGCACATCGGCGGGATAGTTCTTGAGCCAGGGCGCAGCGTCCATGCAGGGTACCTTGGGTTGCTGGGAAGACAGGGGGACAGCGAAGTTGCAGGCGCCGGTCGGCCGGCCACCGCTGCGGCCGATTCTGGTCAGGCGGGTGCTTTGCGGTCTACACGGGGTTGTCCTAGGGCCTGTGCTACGTTGGCTTCTTTTTTCATTGGGGACGGGCTGTCGTGAACGCACGCATTCTGCAAATGGTGGCGCTGGGCACGCTGGCGGGCGCCGCGGCCTGGCTGGCATGGTGGTGGCCGCGTTCACCCGGGCTGGCGCTGACGGGGGCGCTGCTGGGCCTGTGCTGGCCGGGCCTGCACCTGGGCCTGCAGATGGTGTTGATGCGCCGCGTGGTGCGCAAGGCGGGCGCGCCCGTGCCGTCATGGCGCACGGTGGCGGCGGCCTGGCTGGCCGAGTGGCGGTTGGCCGTGCAGGTGTTTGGCTGGCGGCTGCCGTTTCGCGCCCGTGCCCAGGCCGATGGCTGGCCTGACGGCGGCACCACCGGCCAAGTGGGTGCGATGGGCCAGGTGGGCGTGGTGCTGGTCCACGGGTTCTTCTGCAACCGCGCGGTCTGGGCGCCCTGGCTGCGGCGGCTCAAGAAAGGCGGCATTGCCTGCGCTGCCATGACGCTGGAGCCGGCGCATGGCGCATCCATCGATGCCATGGTGGCCGACCTTGACGCCTGCGCGCGCCGCATGGCCCAGGCCACGGGGCGCGCTCCGCTGATCGTGGCGCACAGCATGGGCGGCCTGGTGGTGCGGGCCTGGCTGGGGCACCTGTCGGCGCAGGAGCGCCCGCAACTGGCGGCCCATGTGGTGACGCTGGCCACCCCACACCGTGGCACCTGGATGGCGCGCTTCGCCCATGGCCTGCCGGCGCTGCAGATGCGCACGGACAGCGCCTGGTTGCAGCGCCTGGGACCGCCGCCCTCGGACGTGCCCTTCAGCTGCTGGTGGAGCTGCTGCGACAACATCGTCTTTCCATTCCCCGTGGCCACGCTGCCAGGGCAGGATGCGCACCGCCTGGACGATGTGGCCCACGTGCAGCTGGTGTTCGACGAGCGCGTCTGGCGCTTTTGCCTGGCGCTGCGCGAGCGGCTTCAGGCTGCAGATTCCTGCAGCGCCGATTCCTACAGAGCGACCTCGCCCGGCAGCAGCGCATCTGCCGCGACGGTGGGCTGATCGCGCAGCTGGCGGTACAGCGGCTCGAAATCGGCGGCCGTGAGGTCGAACAGCTGCTGCAGGTCGTCGATCACGAAGTAGGTGTGCTGGTAGCTGTCGATCTTGTAGAGCGTGCGCATGGCGCGCTCCAGCGACAGCGGCAGGCGCTGCGGCTCGGGGCTGCGCACCGAGTAGTTGAGTTCGCCCGATGAACTGAGAATGCCCGCGCCATAGGCGCGCAGGCCGCCCTGTTCGCGGATCAGGCCGAATTCGATGGTGTACCAGTACAGGCGCGACAGCATCTCGCAGGCGCCCAGCTCGGCCGCCTTGAGCCCGCCTTGGCCGTAGGCCTGGATGTAGTCGGCGATGACGGGGTTGAACAGCAGCGGCACATGGCCGAAGAGGTCGTGGAAGACATCGGGCTCGACGATGTACTCGAACTCCTCGGGCTTGCGGATCCAGTCCGTGACCGGGAATTTGCGGTTGGCCAGCAGCGAGAAGAAGGGCACCTCGGGAATCAGCCCGGGCACGCCGACGATCTCCCAGCCCGTGGCGCGGCGCAGGCGCTCGTTGACTTCCTCGAAGCGCGGAATGCGGTCCTTGGCGCCCAGCGAGGGCAGGGCGTCGATGAAGTGCTGGCTTGCCAGGCCCGGCAGCAGGGCGGACTGGCGCTCGTACAGGCGCCGGTAGGTGTCGTGGTCGGCCTCGGTGTAGGCGTCGTAGTCCTGCGCGCAGGTGTAGTCGTCGCTGGCGCGGCTGTAGTCGCCGCGCGGGGGGCGATCGGCCTGGCCGTAGACCACGGGTGCCACACCGGGGGCGTGGGCGTGGGACGAGGTGGGGGTCGCTGCGGTGCTCATCATGGTGCTCTCCAAGGATCTAGTCATTGCCGCCCCGGGCCGGGGGCAGGCAAGGCACCTGCGCGGCTCAGAGCTGGCGGATTCGGGCGGCCTGTACCAGCAGGCCGTATTTGCTGTGCTCGGAACGCACAAAGCGCGCGAACTCCTGCAGTTGCAGTTCTTCGGGCAGCACGCCCATGGCGGACAGGGTGTCCTGCACCGGGCGGCTGCGCATGGCCTGCGAGAACGCGGCGGCATGGCGCTGCGCCTGTTCCGCGGGCCAGCTGGCCGGCGCAAACAGGCCGAACCAGTTGGCCATGTTGAAGCCCTGCACCGTGTCGTTGAGGCTGGGCACCTCGGGCAGCAGGGGCGCGCGCTCCAGCGTGGTCACGGCCAGGGCCTGCAGCCGCCCTGCGCGGATGTGCGGCAGCGAAGACGCCAGGCTGTCGAACAGCAGGTCGGCCGAGCCGTCGAGCAGGGCCGACAGTGCCGGCTGCGTGCCGCCGAAGGGCAGGTGCAGCAGCGGCAGCCGCGTGAGCATCTGGTACATCTCGCCCGACAGGTGGCCGCTGCTGCCCGGCCCGCCCGAGGCATAGCGCAGCGGCTGGCGGTGCTTTGCAAGAAAGCGCTGCAGGTCCAGCGGCGTGCGTATGCGCCACTGGCGTGCCAGATCGCTGCGCATGACCAGCACATTGGGCATGCGCGCCACCAGCACCAGCGGCTGGAAGTCGCGCAGCGGGTCGTAGCCCAGCTGGGGCTGCAGCCAGGGCAGCACGGCATGGGTGGCGGCCGCGCCCATCAGCAGCAAGCGGTCCTGGGCGGTGGCCTGGGCCACCATGTTGGAGCCCTTGGCGCCGCCGTCGCCCGGCACATAGAGGATCTGGATGGCTCCCAGCTTCGCGGTGCTGGCCTCGACCAGCGGCCGTGCCGTGCGGTCCAGCGGGCCGCCGGCCGCATAGGGAACGATCAGGGTCAGGGAGTCGGACTTCGCATCGCGCGTCTGGGCGGCGGAGGGCTGCTGGGCCTGCGCCGCCGCAGGCAGCCAGGGCAGGGCGGCCAGTGCTGCCAGCAGGCTGCGCCGCGCCAACCGGGCCGACGGCTGCGGGCCGGCTGGCGCAGGCGCTCGGGCATGGCGTGACATGGCGCGGTTGGCGTCGTGGCGGGGCGTCATGGCGTGAAGCGAAATGGAGGCGATCCCCGCAGTATAGGCAGCGTGGGCAGGCCGGAAGGCGTGGACGATGCATGTCCCGTTGGCGCTTGACTGTTTGCGCGCAGGCCTGGGCGGCAGCCTGGTTCAGCGGGGCATTCATGGGGATCTCCGGCCAGTTCAGTGCAGGACAGTCGGACGGGCGCCATGGCCGGCGCCTGCGTCTTCTCGATCGGTGCTGTCACTGTAGGCGGGAGGGGCTTCAGCTTTTTGCCGTTTGCCCGTGGAGGGAAAATGCGAAATGCATGAAAATTGCGGAATTCTTTCGTTTATCGCAATTTAACTGGTTAATTCGGGTTAACCCTGAAGAAATCCGTACTTATTTACGAGTCCACCGCCATGAGCGCCACGCACAACATCGACAAACTGGATCGGGCCATTTTGCGCCGCTTGCAGGCCAACGGCCGGGAAACCTATGACGTCATCGGGGAGCAGGTCGGCCTGTCTCCCAGCGCCGTGCTGCGCCGGGTCAAGCGCCTGGAAGACGGCGGTGTGATCGATCGCTACGTGGCCCTGGTCCAGCCCGAGACGGTGGGCCTGGGGCTGACCGCCTATCTCAACGTGCGCCTGGAAAAGTACACCGAGACCAGCAAGCGCAACCCCATGGACGTGTTCCGCGCCAGCGTGCAGACTTGGCCCGAGGTGGTGGAATGCGTATCACTGACCGGCGAAATGGACTACCTGATGCGCGTGGTCGTGGCCGATATGCAGCACTACACGCGCTTCGTCATGGACACCTTGCTCAAGCACCCCAGCGTGCAGGACTGCAAGACCAGCTTCGTGATGGACCGGGTGAAGGTGACCACGGCGGTGCCTCTGTAGCCACGAAGGCTCGGACAGGGGCCTGGCCGTCGATAGGTGCAGGGAGGGAAAATTGGTTTGCATGCCAAAACCTTACGGTTTTGTTGCATTGCAATATCTCCGTTGCTCGACATCGGGTTTTTACCTATATTTGAGCCATGAATGCATCCAAAGACTGGTTGAAGGCGTCCTGGCAGGCCGGCCGGGACATGTTGCGTGCGAGCGCAGGCCAGCCGCACCGTCCCGATGGGCGCTCCGCGTCCATGGTGCCCATTCGCTCGCTGGGCCCGTCCCACCGCGAGCGCGTGGTGGCGCATTTGCTCAAGCTCGATGAAGGCGACCGCTACCTGCGCTTCGGCTATGCCGCCAGCGACGAGCAGGTCCGCCGCTATGCCATGCAGCTCGACTTCGAGCGCGATGACATCTTCGGCATCTACAACCGCCGTCTCGAACTGATCGCCATGGCGCACCTGGCCTTTGCCTCGCATCCCGAGCACAAGAGCTGCGCCGAATTCGGCGTCTCCGTGCTCAAGCAGGCACGTGGCCGTGGCTATGGTGGGCGCCTGTTCAACCGCGCCGTGATCCATGCACGCACCAAGGGCGTGTCCATGATGTTCATCCACGCGCTGTCGGAGAACACGGCCATGCTCAGGATTGCGCGCAAGGCCGGCGCCACCATCAAGCGCGATGGCTCCGAATCCGAGGCCTACCTGCAACTGCCGCCCGCCGGCATCGACACGCACATGGCGACTCTGATGACCGAGCACATCGGCGAGGTGGACTACCAGTTCAAGAAGCAGGCCAAGCAGTTCTGGGATTTCCTGGCCGACGTGCAGGAAATCCGCCGTGGCGTGCAGGATGGCCGCCACCAGGCCGGCGAATAAGCGCAAAACGCCGCAAGGGGATTTGGCGCAGCGCATGCAGGGGTGACGGAGCAATCCGCTATCCTTGCAGCTTGTTTCACTACCGCACGTCCTGCACTCCAAGACAGTGTCCGACCCCCATCCTGCGCGCTCTTCCGAGAAGGAAAGCAAGCGAAGCTTCCTGCAAAAGGTGGCCGAGTTCATTCACCCGGCCCCCGACTCTCCCGACGAGCTGATCGAGACCCTGGCCGACGCCGAGGACAATCAGGTCATCGGCCCCGAGTCGCGCGTCATGCTCGAACGCGTGATCCGCATGGCCGACATGACGGCCGGCGACGTCATGGTCGCAGCCCCTCGCATGGACCTGGTCAACATCGACGCGCCGTTCGATGAATTGCTGCACCAGGTCATCACCACAGCCCATTCGCGCTTTCCGGTCTACCAGGGCGAGCGCGAGAACATCATCGGCATCCTGCTGGCCAAGGACCTGCTCAAGCTGCAGCGTTCGCCGGACCTGCACATCCGCGCCCTGCTGCGCCCCGCCGCCTTCGTGCCGGAGAGCAAGGGCCTGAACGATCTGCTGCGTGAATTCCGGGGCAACCGCAACCACCTCGCCGTGGTCATCGACGAGTTCGGCCGCGTGGCGGGCCTGGTGACCATCGAGGATGTGCTGGAGGAAATCGTCGGCGAGATCGAGGACGAGTTCGACATTCCCGAGGACGAGGGCGACATCTTCGCCCTGGCCGACAACAGCTACCGCGTGGCGGGCGACACCACCATCGAGCATGTCAACGAGACCTTCGAGGTCGCCCTGCATGCCCGCGATCCCGACGATGAGTTCGACACCATCGGCGGCCTGATCGCCCACGAAATGGGCCATGTACCCAAGCGCGGCGAGCAGATCCATCTGGCGGGTCTGGAATTCACCGTGCTGCACACCAAGGGCGGCGCCGTGCGCTGGTTCAAGGTGGTGCGCGATCCCGCCGCCGACAGCCTGCTGCGCAGCTGAGGCTGCGCCTGAACCTGCCCTTGGCTGGACCTCTCTTACCCGAGACCTATCTCTTTTTGCGCACAACCGGCCGATGCCCCTGTCCAGTTCTTCCGCTTTCTCGCAAGACGGCCGGCGCATGGGCCGGTTCGCCCAGGGCATGCTGCTGCTTGTCGCGGGTGCGGCACAGGCCCTGTCACTGGCCTGGCCCTGGGCGCGCGGGCAAGGTGACGGGCCGCTGAGCCTCATCGGCGGCTATGGCCGCCCGCTGTGGTGGCTGCAGATTCTGTCGCTGGCCGTGCTGGCGCGCGCCCTGCAGACGGCGCAGCGTCCGGCCCAGTCGGCAGGGCGTGCCATGCTGTTCGCCACGGCCTGGCTGGTGGCCACCTTCTGGTGGCTGTTCATCTCCATGCATGTCTATGGCGGCCTGCCTGCGCCGCTGGCCGTTGCCGCCGTGCTGGCGCTTGCGGCGTTTCTGGGCAGCTACTACGCGGTGGCCGCCTGGGGTTGGCAAAGGCTGCGCCCTGCTGGTGCGGCGGGTGGCGCGCTGCTGTTTTCCGCCGTCTGGCTGCTGGCCGAGCTGGCGCGTGGCTGGCTGTGGACCGGCTTTCCCTGGGGCGCGGGCGGTTATGCCCATGTGGAAGGTCCCTTGTCCGTGCTGCCGCGCTGGATTGGCGTCTATGGCACGGGGGCCGTGGCGGCCTGGCTGGCATATGGGCTGGCGCATGGGCTGGCTGCCTTGCTGGACAGACAGGGTCTCCGGCCCGTCCGCCTGGTGGCCACTGCAGCGGCACTGGTCCTGGCCTGGGGCGGGCTGTGGTGGCTTCGCGATGCCGCCATCAATGCACCGTCGGCCGAACGGCCGGTGCTGAGCGTGGCCTTGCTGCAGGGCAATATCCCGCAGGATGAGAAATTCGAGGCCGGCAGCGGCATTCCGCTGGCGCTGGGCTGGTACGGGCGCGAGCTGCGCGCGGCCACCGCGCAACTGGTCGTGGCGCCTGAGACGGCCGTACCCCTGCTGCCCCAGCAACTGCCCGAGGAATACCTGGACCTGCTGCGCGAACCGTATCTGAAGAAGGACGGCCGGCAGGCAGCGCTGCTGGGCATTCCCCTGGGGTCGGAAGAGTCCGGCTACACGAACTCGGTCGTGGGCTGGCAGCCCGGCCAGATCCAGGACTACCAATACGACAAGCACCATCTGGTGCCCTTCGGGGAGTTCATCCCGCCGCTGTTCCGCTGGTTCACGCAGATGATGAACATACCGCTGGGCGACTTCAACCGTGGCGCGCTGGGCCAGCCCTCCATGGCCTGGGCCGGCGAGCGCCTGTCGCCTAACATCTGCTACGAGGATTTGTTTGGCGAGGAGTTGGGTGCGCATTTCGGCAACGCGGCGACGGCGCCGACGGTGCTGGTGAATTTCAGCAACATCGGATGGTTTGGCGACAGCGTGGCCATCGACCAGCATCTGGCCATCAGCCGCATGCGCGCGCTGGAATTCGAGCGCCCCATGCTGCGCGCCACCAACACCGGCGCCACGGTTGCCATCGACCACCGGGGTGTGGTCACGCAGGCGCTGGTGCCTTACGAGCGCGCCGTGCTGCAGGCCAGCGTGCAGGGGCGTGAGGCCTTGACGCCATTCGCGCGCTGGGTGCACGCGGCAGGTCTGGTGCCGCTGTGCCTGGCTGCCTTGGCGGTGCTGGCGGTGGCGTGGATCAGGCGCCGCAAGCGGCCGGTCCAGGGGCTGTAGCCAAGGCCCGCGACCTGGGTCGGCGTGGCTTTTGTGGCAGAGTTTTGATGCGGCCTCGGGGTTTTGTTGCAGTCTGGCAACGTTCAACCCCGATAATGCGCGGCTGCATGGTCCGCTGCGGGCCGCACCCATTCAGAGATAGAGGTGGCGTCAGTGCCGCCGTGGAGCAAGTTAGACAATGGCCGATTCTTTTTCGTATGAGCAACTGATCGCTTCGGGCGAAGGCAAGCTGTTTTCCGCAGACAGCGGACGTCTTCCCCTGCCTCCCATGTTGATGTTCGACCGCATCACGCACATCGACACCGATGGTGGCGCCCACGGCCTGGGCAAGATCGTCGCCGAACTCGACATCAAGCCTGATCTCTGGTTCTTCGATTGCCATTTCCGGGGCGATCCCGTCATGCCCGGCTGCCTGGGGCTGGACGCCATGTGGCAGTTGATCGGCTTTTACCTGACCTGGCTGCGCCTTCCCGGCCGTGGCCGCGCCCTGGGCGCCGGCGAGGTCAAGTTCACGGGCGAAGTGGGTCCTGACGTCAAGCTGGTGACCTACGAAATCAACATCAAGCGCGTGATCAAGCGCAAGCTCAACATGGCCATCGGCGATGCACGCCTTCTGGCCGATGGCAAGGAAATCTACGTGGCCAATGACCTGCGCGTGGGTCTGTTCCTGCGCGAGGGTGAAGGCCAGGGAACGGCAGCATGACCAAACGTCGCGTAGTCATCACCGGCGCGGGCATTGTCTCGTGCATCGGCAACGACCTCGATACCGTGGAGACCTCGCTGCGCGAGGGCCGCACGGGCATCAAGGCCATGCCGAAGTTCACCGAACTGGGCATGCGCAGCCAGGTGGCCGGTGTGCCGGAGATCGACGTCGAGGCACGGATCGATCGCAAGCAGCTGCGCTTCATGGGCGATGCGGCAGCCTATGCGCAGATCGCGCTGGAAGATGCCATCGCCCAGGCCGGCCTCACGCCCGAGCAGGTTAGCCATCCGCGCACGGGCCTGATCATGGGTTCGGGCGGCGGCTCGCCGGCCAACCAGATCGAGGCGGCTGACACATTGCGCGAGAAGGGCATTCGCCGCGTCGGTCCCTACCAGGTCACGCGCTGCATGAGCTCCACGGTGTCGGCCTGCCTGGCGACCAATTTCAAGGTCAAGGGCATCAACTACTCCATCACCTCGGCCTGCTCCACCTCGGCGCACTGCATCGGTGCTGCGGCACAGCAGATTGCCTGGGGCATGCAGGACGTGATGTTTGCCGGTGGCGGCGAAGAGCTGTCCTGGGGCATGGCTCTGCTGTTCGACGGCATGGGTGCCATGTCCAGCAAGCACAACGACCAGCCCGAAAAGGCTTCGCGCGCCTATGACGCCCACCGCGACGGTTTCGTGATCGCAGGCGGCGGCGGTGCCGTGGTGCTGGAAAGCCTGGAGCACGCCCAGGCCCGGGGTGCGAACATCCTGGCCGAAGTCGTGGGCTTTGGCGCCACCAGCGATGGCGAGGACATGGTCGCGCCCTCGGGCGACGGCGCCATCGCCTGCATGCAGCAGGCCCTTGAAGGCATCGAAGGCGGCGTGGACTACATCAACACCCACGGCACCTCCACGCCCGTGGGCGACATGCAGGAAGTGCGTGCCATGCGCGCGCTGTTCGGCGACCAGGTGCCGCCGTTCTCCTCCACCAAGTCGCTGACCGGCCACTCGCTGGGCGCGACCGGCGTGCAGGAAGCCATCTACTGCATGATCATGATGAACAAGGGCTTCATCGCAGGCTCGGTCAACGTGGACACGCCCGATCCGGCACTGGGCGACATGCCCCTGGTCACCCGCACGCGCGATGCCCAGTTGAACACCGTGCTGTCCAACAGCTTCGGCTTCGGTGGCACGAACGCCTCGCTGGTGCTGCGCCGCTGGCAGGGCCAGTGAACACGCCCTGGTGTGTAAAAGGCGTGTCCTGAAGGAAAAAGCCCGCCTCCTGCGGGCTTTTTTACTGGCGAGCGCCGACAATGCCCAGGTCGCGCGGGAGGCTGCACCCCATGCTGCTGCCGGATCCCCGCCCCAAGAACAATGAAATTTTGCAAGGTTGAACCATGATTCTTGTCACAGGCGGCGCTGGCTTCATCGGCGCCAATTTCGTGCTGGACTGGCTGGCTGCCGGCGATGAGCCGGTGCTCAACGTGGACAAGCTCACCTACGCCGGCAACCTCAAAAGCCTGGAGAGCCTGCAAGGCGATGCGCGCCATGTCTTCGTGCAGGCCGACATCGGCGACGGCCAGACCCTGGCCCGTCTGCTGGCCGAGCACAGGCCGCGCGCCGTGGTCAACTTCGCGGCCGAGAGCCATGTGGACCGCTCCATCCATGGCCCCGAGGACTTCATCCAGACCAACGTGGTCGGCACCTTCCGCCTGCTCGAAGCCGTGCGCGGCTACTGGAGCGCGCTGGATGCCGAGGCCAAGGCGGCCTTCCGCTTCCTGCATGTCTCCACTGACGAGGTCTATGGCAGCCTGGCGCCTGCGGCACCGGCCTTTACAGAAGACCACCTCTACGAGCCCAACAGCCCGTACTCGGCCAGCAAGGCCGCCAGCGACCACCTGGTGCGCGCCTGGCACCACACCTACGGCCTGCCCGTGCTGACGACCAACTGCAGCAACAACTACGGCCCGCTGCATTTTCCCGAGAAGCTGATCCCGCTGATGATCGTCAACGCCCTGGCCGGCAAGCCGCTGCCCATCTATGGCGACGGCATGCAGGTACGCGACTGGCTCTATGTGCGCGACCACTGCAGCGCCATCCGCCGCGTGCTGGAGGCCGGCAGGCTGGGCGACACCTACAACGTGGGCGGCTGGAACGAGAAGCCCAACGTCGAGATCGTGAACACGGTCTGCGCGCTGCTCGACGAGCTGCGCCCCAAGGCCGATGGCACCAGCTACAGCGCACAGATCACCTATGTGAAGGACCGGCCCGGCCATGACCGGCGCTATGCCATCGACGCGCGCAAGCTCGAGCGCGAACTGGGCTGGAAGCCTGCCGAGACCTTCGAGACCGGCATCCGCAAGACCGTGCAGTGGTATCTGGACAACCCCGAATGGGTGGCTGATGTGCAGTCTGGCGCCTACCGCGAATGGGTGAGCCGCCAGTACACGGAGGGAGCCGGCGCATGAAGCTGCTGCTGCTGGGCCGCAATGGCCAGGTGGGCTGGGAGCTGCAGCGCAGCCTGGCGCCACTGGGCGAGCTGATTGCGCTGGACCGCCAGGGCGACGCTGGTGGCCAGGGCCTGTGCGGCGATCTCTCGCGCCTCGATGAGCTTGCACAGACCGTGCGCGCTCTGCGCCCCGATGTCATCGTCAATGCCGCGGCCCACACGGCCGTGGACAAGGCCGAAAGCGAGCCTGACCAGGCGCGGCTGCTCAACGCGCTGGCACCCCAGGTGCTGGCCCGCGAGGCGGCGCAGACCGGTGCGCTGCTGGTGCACTACAGCACGGACTACGTCTTCGACGGCAGCGGCAGAGTCGCGCGCACGGAGACCGAGGCCACGGCGCCGCTGTCCGTCTATGGCAGCAGCAAGCTCGAAGGCGAGCAGCTGATCCAGGCTTCGGGCTGCCGCCACCTGATCTTTCGCACCAGTTGGGTCTATGCGGCGCGCGGTGGCAACTTCGCCAAGACCATGCTGCGCCTGGCCCAGGAGCGCGAGGCGCTGAGCGTGATCGACGACCAATGGGGCGCACCGACGGGCGCGGACCTCATCGCCGACGTCACGGCCCATGCCATTCGCCAGCTGCAGCGCCAACCCGGCGACCAGGGCCTGTACCACCTGGTGGCCGGTGGCGAGACCACCTGGCATGCCTACGCCAGCCATGTGATCGCCAAGGCGCGCGAACTCGCGCCCGAACGCCCCTGGAAGGTGCAGCGCATAGCTGCCGTGCCCACCAGCGCCTTTCCCACCCCGGCGCAGCGTCCGCACAATTCCCGGCTGGACACCGACCGGCTGCAGCAGACCTTCGGCCTGCGCCTGCCGCACTGGCAGGCCGGCGTGGACCGCATGCTGCAGGAAATCATCTGAGCGCGGTCTCGCGACTCAGCACGAACGACAGGACCCACCCCATGAACGCGCAACGCAAAGGCATCATCCTCGCTGGCGGCTCCGGCACCCGCCTGCACCCGGCCACGCTGGCCATCAGCAAGCAACTGCTGCCGGTCTACGACAAGCCGATGATCTACTACCCGCTGAGCGCCCTCATGCTCGCGGGCATCCGCGAAATCCTCGTGATCAGCACCCCGCAGGACACGCCGCGCTTCGAGCAGTTGCTGGGCGACGGCTCGCAGTGGGGCCTGAAGCTGGAGTACGCCGTCCAGCCCAGCCCGGATGGCCTGGCCCAGGCCTTTTTGATCGCCGAAGACTTCCTGGCCGGCGCCCCCAGCGCCCTGGTGCTGGGTGACAACATCTACTACGGACACGATTTCCCCCGCCTGCTCGAACGCGCTGACGCGCGCAGCGAAGGTGCCACGGTGTTTGCCTACCATGTGCAGGACCCGGACCGCTATGGCGTGGCCGAGTTCGATGCCCAGGGCCGGGTTCTTTCCCTGGAGGAAAAGCCCAAGCAGCCCAGGAGCAACTACGCGGTCACGGGCCTGTATTTCTACGACAACCAGGTCGTTGAGCTGGCCAAGTCCATCAAGCCCTCGGCGCGCGGCGAGCTGGAAATCACCGACCTCAACCGCCTGTATCTGGACAAGGGCCAGCTCAATGTGGAGCTCATGGGCCGTGGCTATGCCTGGCTGGACACGGGCACGCACGACAGCCTGCTGGAGGCAGGCCAGTTCATCGCCACGCTGCAGCAGCGCCAGGGCCTGAAGGTGTCATGCCCCGAGGAGATCGCCTTCCGCCAGGGCTGGATAGATCGCGCCCAGCTCGAGACGCTGGGCCAGGCCCTGGCCAAGAATGGCTACGGCCAGTACCTGCTGCAGATCCTCAAGGAAAAGGTGCACGCATGAAGGCAACACCCCAGGCCATTCCCGAGGTGATGCTGATCGAGCCCAAGGTGTTTGGCGACGATCGCGGCTTCTTCCTCGAAAGCTTCAACCAGCAGGCCTTCAACCAGGCCACGGGCACGGACCACCAGTTCGTGCAGGACAACCACAGCCGCAGCAAGAAGGGCGTGCTGCGCGGCCTGCACTACCAGCTGCCTCCCCATGCCCAGGGCAAGCTCGTGCGCGTGGTGCGCGGCGCCGTGTTCGACGTGGCCGTGGACATCCGCAAGGGCTCGCCGACCTTCGGCCAGTGGGTGGGCGCCGAGCTGACGGAAGACAACCACCGCCAGCTGTGGGTGCCCCCAGGCTTTGCCCACGGCTTCGTGGTGCTCAGCGACAGCGCCGACTTCCTCTACAAGGCCACGGCCTTCTACGCGCCCCAGGCCGATCGCGGCATTGCCTGGGACGACCCGGCCATCGGCGTGCAATGGCCGCAGCTCGATGTGGAGATGTCGCTGTCGGACAAGGATCTCAAGCAGCCGCTGCTGGCGGATGCCGAGCTGGCCTGAGCCGGTTCACATCTGGTCCGGCAGCACCCCGCCCGGCACGGCTTCCTCCAGAAAGCCGGCGATCAGCCGGGCCTGGCGGCGTTCGCGCAGGCAGTACAGGTATTCGGGCAGGCGCGGCACGGGGCCTGCGAAGGGCAGGACGACGATGTCGGGGTGGGCCGAGGCTTCATGCCGGGCGAAGACGCTGATGCCCATGTCGCGGATCACGGCCTCGCGGATGGCTTCGCGGCTGGCGATTTCCATGATGTGGCGCGGTGCCAGGCCGGCGGCGGCCAGCATCTGTTCGGTGAGCTGGCGCGTCATGGAGCCGCGCTCGCGCAGGATCAGCGTGTCGTGCACCAGATCGGACGCCTGCACCATGGTGCGCTGCGCCAGCCGGTGGCTGCGGTGCACCAGCAGGGCCAGCGGGTCCTGGCCCAGCTCCACGCGCAGCAGGCGCGGATCACCTTCCAGGTGCGATGAGGTCGCCAGGTCCACCTGGTAGTCCACCAGCGCCTGCACCATCTGGCGCGAGTTGCCGCCCACGATGGCCACTTCCACCCGCTCGAAGCGCCGCTGGTAGCGCTTGACGATGTCCAGCACGTAGTAGGGCGCCGTCGCGCCTATGCGCAGCTGGCCCTGGCTGGCATCGCCCGAATGGCGCAGCGCCGACTCCAGCTGGATGGTCTGCAGCAGCAATTGCTCGACCTGGGGCAGCAGGCGCAAGCCGGCATCGGTGATGGACAGCCGTCCGCCCTGGCGATGGAACAGCTCCACGCCGTAGTGCTCTTCCAGCGCGCGGATCTGGGTGGTCACGGTGGGCTGGCTCAGTGCGAGCTGGCGCGCGGCTTGCGTGATGCTGCCAAGGCGGGCGACCCAGAAAAAGGACTTGAGCTGCGTGACGAACATGGCGGGGTTGGAGGGAGGGTAGGTCCGGCTCCATATTTCACCATGTCGCCGCAGCCCGAAGGCCTGCGGTGGCCGGGTATGTCCCGGGAAAAAACTCCTGCGCCGAAAGGCACACTTCTTGCATACCAGTTTGCGTGCCAGTTTGTGTGCCAGCTGATCATGGGTTTCGGCTGGTCTTGTGTCAGTGATTACTCGTGGTCAAGGAGCGCATCAATGGACATCCGCAACCCCTCGCCAGGTCTCTACAACGAAGATCTGGCGCCCACCAGGGACCGCCGTTGGGGCGCCTTCAGCATCTTCAACGTCTGGACTTCGGACGTGCACAGCCTCTGGGGCTACTACCTGGCGGCCAGCCTGTTTCTGCTGTGCGGCAGCTTCGTCAATTTTCTGATCGCCATCGGCATCAGTTCCCTGGTCATCTTTTTTCTGATGAACCTGGTGGGCTATGCGGGCGAGAAGACCGGCGTGCCCTACCCGGTGCTGGCGCGTGCCTCGTTCGGGGTTTGGGGTGCGAATCTGGCGGCGCTTGTGCGCGCCGTCGTGGCCTGCTTCTGGTATGGCGCGCAGACGGCGGCCGCCTCGGGCGCCATGGTGGCGCTGATGGTGCGCAATGACGCCCTGCTGTCCTTCCACCAGACCACGCACTGGCTGGGCCATTCGGGGCTGGAGGTGATCTGCTACGTGGTCATCTGGGCCTTGCAGCTGCTGATCATCCAAAGGGGCATGGAGACCGTGCGGCGATTCCAGGACTGGGCCGGGCCTGCCGTGTGGATCGCCATGCTGGTGCTGGCCATCGGCCTGTGCGTGAAGGCCGGCGGCTTCAGCTTCGACCATGGCATTCCCATGGATGTGCTGCTGGACAAGACCAAGGATGCGGGGGTGAGCGGCGCGCCGGGCAGCTTCTGGGCGCTGATGGCCGTGGGCGCGACCTGGATCACCTACTTTGCGGCGCTGTACCTGAACTTCTGCGACTTCTCGCGCTATGCGAAGAACAAGGAGGCGGTCGCCAAGGGCAACCTCTGGGGCCTGCCCGTGAATCTGATCGCTTTCTCGCTGGTGGCCGGCATCACCACGATTGCGGCCTTCAAGGTCTATGGCGAGGTACTGCTGCATCCCGAGCAGATCTCGGCCAAGTTCGACAGCTGGGTGCTGGCCCTGCTGGCCGCCGTCACCTTTGCCGTGGCCACGCTGGGCATCAACGTGGTGGCCAACTTCGTCTCGGCGGCCTTCGATATTTCCAACGTGTTTCCCAAGCGCATCGACTTCAAGCGCGGCGGATACATCGCCGCACTGATCGCCCTGGCTCTCTACCCCTTTGCACCATGGGAGGGCGGGGCTGCCCACTTCGTGAACGCCATCGGCGCCACCATGGGGCCGCTGCTGGGCATCATCCTGGTGGACTACTACCTGGTGGCCAAGGGCAACATCAACGTGGCCGCGCTGTATGACGAACATGGCGAATACCGCTACGAGGGCGGCTGGAACGTCAACGCGCTCATCGCCACCGGCATCGGCAGCGTGTTCTCCACCATCCTGCCCAACTTCACCAGCCTGCTGCCGGTCTGGTGGGGCACCTACGGCTGGTTCTTCGGCGTGCTGGTCGGCGGCAGCGTGTACTGGGTGATGGCCACGCTGCGCCCGCGCCGCATTCCGGCCGCGGCCTGAGGAGGCTGCCATGTCCGAGCCGCAGGATGCGCCGGCCACCGGGCCGGCCTTGATTGCCGAGCGTGTCATGCGCTCCATCGTCGAGCGCAAGCTGCGCCCTGGCGAACGCCTGGGCGAAAAGGAACTGGCCGAGGTCTTCGGCGTGAGCCGCACCATGGTGCGCGAGGCGCTGATGCAGCTGCAGGCGCGCGGCTTCGTCGAGGTGCGCTCGCGCCAGGGCTGGTACGTGGTCGAGCCCTCATTCGAGGAAGCCCAGGAAACCTATGCCGCGCGCCGCGTGCTGGAGTCCGGCATGCTGCGCGACGCGGGCCGGCCGCTGCAGGCGGCCATACGCACGCTGCGCGAGCATGTGGCCCAGGAGCGGGGCGCCATCGCCGAGGCCGACAACGCCGGCCAGCGCAGCGTGCTGCTGGCCGACTTCCATGTCTGCCTGGCCGAGCAGATGGGCAACCGCTTTCTCACGGCCATGATGGCCGACCTCTCGGCGCGCACCACCCTGGTGTCTGCGCTGTACCAGTCGCAGACCGAGGCACAGCACTCCAATGCCGACCACGAGGCCATCGTCGATGCGCTGGCGGCCGGCGACATGGCGCGCGCCGAGCAACTGATGCGCGAGCACATCGACGCGCTGGCCGCGCGGCTGGATCAGAACCTTGCCCACCGCGCGCGCCTGCAGGACCGGCTGCTGGATGCGCTGCAGCCCCAGGCGGCGCAGGCAACGCGCACAGGCAGGGGCAAGCCGCGCGGCTGAAGAGACGGGGTGGGCGATGGGTGGGACTCCCAAATCCGCCAATACCCGCTTCGCCAAATTTCCGTTGTGTGACACGGGCGTTTCACCTGCGCTTCCTAAAGTGGGTGTCAGAGGTGGTGAACCTGCCACCTGTCCACGAACCCATAACGGAACTGCCACGCCATGCGCCACACCCTTGCCTCCCTGGGCCGCCGCCTCGCCATTGCCTCTGCGGCGCTGACCGTCGCCTCCTTCGCATCCCTGGCCCACGCGGCCAAGACCGAGCTGCTGGTCTACAGCGCGCTGGAGGCCGACCAGATCAAGGCCTACAAGAGCGGCTTCGAGAAGGCCCATCCCGATATCGAACTCAAGTTCGTGCGTGACAGCACGGGCATCATCACGGCCCGCCTGCTGGCCGAAAAGGCCAATCCCCAGGCCGACGTGATCTGGGGCGTGGCCGCCACCTCGCTGATGCTGCTGGACAAGCAGGGCATGCTCCAGCCCTACGCGCCCAAGGGCCTGGACAAGGTGCGCGCCAACATGCGCGATCCGCGCGCCCAGCCAACCTGGGTGGGCATGGACCTGTGGTCCTCGGCCATCTGCTTCAACACCGTGGAGGCCGGCAAGCGCAAGCTGCCCGTGCCCGCCAGCTGGGCCGACCTGGTCAGGCCCGAGTTCAAGGGCACGATCACCATGCCCCACCCGGCCTCCAGCGGCACGGGCTACCTGATGGTCGCGGCCTGGCTGCAGATCATGGGCGAGGAAAAGGGCTGGGCATACATGGACGGTCTGCACCAGAACATGGGCGTGTACACGCACAGCGGCTCCAAACCCTGCCGCCAGGCGGGGGCCGGCGAGTTTCCCGTGGGCCTGAGCTTCGAGTACCGCGCCAGCAAGACCAGGAAGGACGGTGCGCCCATCGACATCGTCTTCCCGCAGGAAGGCCTGGGCTGGGACGTGGAGGCCACGGCCATCCTCAAGACCAGCAAGAAGCAGGAAGCCGCCAAGGCCCTGGCCGACTGGGCCGTCACGCCCGAGGCCAACAAGCTGTACGCCGCCAACTTCGCCGTGCTGGCCTTGCCCGAGGCGCAGGAGAAGCTGGAGTTCATCCCCGCCGATCTGGAAAAGCGGTTGGCGAAGAACGATTTCAACTGGGCCGCCGATAACCGCGACCGCATCCTGGCCGAGTGGAGCCGCCGCTACGAAGCCAAGGCAGAGAAAAAGTAAGCCGGAGCCACGCCATGCTGCGCATAGACCATATCGCCAAGCGCTACCGCGAGCAGCAGGTGCTGCGCGGCATTGACCTGAACGTTGAGGCGGGCGAGTTCGTCAGCCTGCTCGGCCCTTCGGGCTGCGGCAAGACCACGCTGCTGCGCATCGTCTGCGGCATCGACATGCCTGACGAGGGCAGGGTGCTGTTCGAGGGCGATGACATCACGCGCTGGCCGGCCGCACGCCGTGGCTTTGGCGTGGTGTTCCAGAGCTATGCGCTGTTTCCCAATCTCACGGCCGCGCAGAACGTGGCCTTCGGGCTGAACGGGCAGCCTGCGGCGCAGGCGCGCGAGCGTGTGGCCGAGATGCTGTCCCTGGTGGGCCTGGGCGCGCAGGCCCAGCGCTACCCGGCCCAGCTGTCGGGCGGCCAGCAGCAGCGCGTGGCCCTGGCCCGTGCGCTGGCGCCCCGGCCGCGCCTGCTGCTGCTCGACGAGCCGCTGTCCGCGCTCGATGCCCAGGTGCGCACCGAGCTGCGCAGCGAGATCCGCCAGTTGCAGCGCCAGCTGGGCATTGCCTCCATCATGGTCACGCACGACCAGGAAGAGGCCTTGTCCATGGCCGACCGCGTGGTGCTCATGCACCAGGGCCGCATCGAGCAGCAGGGCTCGCCCGAGCAGCTCTATGCCCGGCCCGTGAGCCAGTTCGCGGCCGGCTTCGTGGGCCGCATGAACCTGCTGCCGGCCACGGCCGAATCGGCGGACCAGGTGCGCATCGGCGAGGCCAGCCTGCGCTGCGCGCTGGCCGGTTTCGAGCCTGGCGCTGCCCTGCTGGTGGGCGTGCGGCCCGAGAGCGTGGTGCTGCACCCGGCCCAGCCCACGGCATTGGCCAACCTGTTCCGCGCCCGCGTGGTGGAGACCTCCTTCCTGGGATCGATGGCCCTGGTGCGCCTGTTCAGCCCCACGCTGCAATGCCAGGTTGACGCCCAGTGGCCCCTGCGCCACGACGTGGGCCTGCCCGACTGGCTGCAGGGCGAGGTGCTGATGGAGCTGCCCGCCGCCGCGCTGCAGCCGTTGGCGGCGCCCGACGCGAGGAAGGCCGCATGAGCGCGCATCCCATGGACACGGCCATTTCCGTGCCTGTGCCCGTCCCCGTGCCGGTGGACCGCTCCGTTTCCGCCCGCCGCAGCGCGCCTGCAGGGCCCGTGCGTCCGCGGGGGCGCAGCGCAGGCTGGGAGCGCTGGTGGCTGGGCGCACTGGTGCTGGGCGCACTGGCCTGGCTGCTGGCCACCATCGCCCTGCCGGTCGCCAGCCTGCTGGGCAGGAGTTTCTGGGACGACACGGGCCGCTTCACGGGCCTGGCCCAGTTCATCACCTATGCGCGCATGCCGGGCGTGGCGCAATCGCTGTTCAACAGCCTGTGGCTGTCGGCCGTGAGCAGCACGGTCTGCGTGCTGCTGGCCTATGTCTATGCCTATGGCGTGGTGCGCAGCTGCATGCCGCTGGCGCGCTGGTTCCGGGGCCTGGCGCTGGTGCCGCTGCTGGCGCCTTCGCTGCTCATGGCCATCAGCCTGATCTACCTGTTCGGCAGCCAGGGCCTGCTCAAGGGCTGGCTGCAGGGGGGCTCGGCCTACGGGCCCTTCGGCATCATCGTGGGCTCGGTGCTCTGGACCTTTCCGCATGCGCTGATGATTCTGTGCACCACGCTGGCCTCGGGCGATGCGCGCCTGTACGAGGCGGCCGCCACGCTGGGCGCCAGCCGCTGGCGCAGCTTCCGCCAGGTCACGCTGCCAGCCAGCCGCTACGGGCTGATGATTTCCTGGATCGTGGTCTTCGTGCTCGTGGTGACCGACTTCGGCGTGCCCAAGGTCATTGGCGGCAACACGGCCATGCTGGCCACCGATATCTACAAGCAGGTCATAGGCCAGCAAAACCTGTCCATGGGTGCCGTGGTGGCCATGCTGCTGCTGGTGCCGGCCGGCCTGGCCTTTGCGGCAGAGCGCCATTTGCGTGCGCGGCAGGCGGCGACCATGGGCGTGCGCTCCGTGCCGCTGGTGCCCCAGCCCCATGCGCCGCTGGACCGCGCGCTGCTTGCCTACTGCGCGCTGGTGGCGCTGGCGCTGCTGGCCGTCATGGGCACGGCCGTGCTGGCCTCCCTGGTCAGCTACTGGCCGTACAACCTCACGCTGACGTTCAAGAACTACCGCTTCGACATGATGGACGGCGGCGGCTGGGCCAGCTATGGCAACTCGCTGTCCATGGCGCTGGCCACGGCGGTGGTGGGGGCGGTGCTGAGTTTTGTGACCGCCTACCTGGTGGCCAAGCCACAGCGCTGGGCACGCACGCGCCAGTGGCTGCATGCCGTGGCCACGCTGCCCATGGCCGTGCCGGGGCTGGCGCTGGGCCTGGGCTACATCCTGTTCTTCAATGCCCAGGGCAATCCGCTGCATTTTCTGTACGGCAGCATGGCCATCCTGGTGCTGTGTTCGGTGGCGCATTTCTTCTCGGTGGCGCACATCACGCAACTGGCCGCGCTGCAGCAGCTCGATGCCGAATACGAGCGCGTGGCCGATTCCCTGGGCGTGGCCTTCTGGACGCTGCTGTGGCGCGTGCACCTGCCGGTGTGCATGCCCGTAGTGATGCAGGTGGCCGGTTACTTCTTCGTCAACGCCATGACCACGGTGTCGGCCGTGGTGTTCCTCTACTCGCCCGAGACCACGCTGGCCTCGGTGGCGGTGCTGGCCATGGACGACGCGGGCGACACCGCGCCCGCCGCCGCCATGGCCACGCTGATCTTTGCCACCGCCGCCACGGGCCGGCTGCTGATCGCGGCGCTGGATGCCTGGGTGCAGCGGCGCACGCAGCGCTGGCGCCAGCGCTGATTCCTTCTCTCTTCCTCCCTCCGTTTTTTTCTCATGAAGAACTACGACCTGATCGTGGTGGGGGCCGGCATTGTCGGCCTGGCCCACGCCTATGCGGCCGCGCGCCGTGGCCGCAGCGTGCTCGTCATCGAGCGCGACGCGGCCTGCATCTCCGCCTCCATCCGCAACTTCGGCTTTGTGACCGTCACGGGCCAGCAGGCCGGTGCCCACTGGCGGCGTGCCATGCGCTCGCGCGACACCTGGGCCGAGATTGCGCCGCAGGCCGGCATCGAGGTCGTGCACCGCGGCCTGTGGCTGACGGCGCGCCGCCCCAGCGCCGAGGCCGTGCTCCATGCCTTCCTGAGCACGGCGATGGGCGAGCGCTGCGAGCTGCTCACGCCGGCCCAGGCCGCCGAGCGCCATCCTGCACTGCGTCCTGGGGATTTGTCCGCCGTGCTCTACAGCCCGCATGAACTGCGCGTGGAGTCGCGCACAGCCATTCCCAGGTTGGCGCAGTGGCTGCAGCAGGCCATGGGCGTGGATTTCCGCTTTGGCGAGGCCGTGCTCGACGTGGCCGCGCCCCGGGTGCGCAGCACGCGCGCCAGCTACCACGGCGAGCGCGTGGTGGTCTGCAACAACGCCGACCCGGGCGGCCTGTTCGCCGGCCTGTGGGCGCCGCACCGCATCCAGCTGTGCCAGCTGCAGATGCTGCGCGTGCGGCCGCAGCCGGGCTTTCGGCTCAAGGGCTCGGTCATGGGTGACCTGAGCATGGTCAGATACGAGGGCTACAGCGCCCTGCCCGAAGCCGCCGCGCTGCGCGCCGAGCTGGAGCGGGAGGAGGGCGAAAGCCTGGCCCACGGCATCCACCTGATCGCCGTGCAAAGCGCTGATGGCAGCCTGGTGGTGGGCGATTCCCACCACTACGGCGCAGCGCCCCAGCCCTTTGCCAGCGAAGCCGTGGACCGGCTGATGCTGCGCCACATGAACGAGGCCCTGAACCTGCGCGATGCGCAGGTGGTGGAGCGCTGGGTGGGCGTCTACCCGAGTGCGCAGGACGCGCCCTGCGTGGTGCATGCGCCCGACGAGGCCACGCGCGTGGTGGCGGTCACCGGAGGTTCCGGCGCGAGCACTGCCTTCGGGCTTGCCGAAGAGGTCTGGAGCGCGTGGTGAGCGGCAGCCGGCCTACTTACTGGCCGAACATCACCCACAGCAGCGCCAGCACCATGATCGTGGCCAGCACGGCCAGCGTGATCTTGAGGGCGCTGTAGGGGCGCTCGCCCGCGATCTGGCCCGTGTAGCCGTTGGCGATGATCTGGAAGGTCTTGCTGCCGTAGGTGTAGCCCACCAGCCAGACCGGCACGAGGATGTGCTTGAAGGTGCGGCCCTGGTACTCGCGCTGCATCTGCAGGTTGCGGTAGGTGTCGCCGGGCACCTGGCGTGCGCACAGGGCGCGCAGCTGCTCGTCCATGTCCTGCACGTTGACCTGGGCGGCCTTGCCCAGGTCGATCTGGTAGCGCTCCACGGTCCAGCCGCGCACGAACTCGGGCGTGTAGGGCTTGAGATCGGTGGTGGTGGGGAAGGGCTCCACCTGGCGCAGCAGGTTGGCGTGCACGCCTACGGTGCCGGGCACCAGCTCGTCGTCGAAGAAATGGGCGAGGCTGCCCGAGGCCGGCTCCCAGCGCACATGGCGCACCTGGCGCGTCTGCACGTTGCCGTTGCTGTCGCGGTAGGACTCGGTGGTGTAGTAGTAGAAGCCCGCCTCGGCCTGCCAGTCGGCGCTGGCGTGGGCGTCGAAGGTCCAGTAGGGCAGGTAGACGCCGTGCAGCGTGTCGGTCAGCGCGGCGGACTTCAGGCGGTTGGGCGCGAACCAGCGGCTGCCGTACCACTGGCGGATGCGGTCGCGGATCTGGCCGTCGCTGATCTTGAAGGGCAGGATGCTCTGCGGTGTGATGGCATCGCCCTGGTCCTCATGGGCGACGATGGAGGGCGAGCCGCAGAAGTCGCAGCGCTGGGCCACGGTGCGGTTCACGAAGACCGAGATCGCGCGGCAGTTCTGGCACTGGACCTCGTAGCGGTCCTCCGTGCCCCAGCCCCGGCCGGACTTGGGGTTGCGCAGCGCCTCGGCCAGGTCCTGCTCGACCACATCGCGGCCCAGTTCCTCGCGCGTTTCCTCGCTCCAGGGCACCGTGGTGCCGCAGTACGGGCACTTGAGCGCCTGGGCCTGGGCATTCCATTCGAGGTTGGCGCCGCATTCGGGGCAGGGGTGCTTGCGCACCATGGCCGGCGCGGCGGCTGCGGCCTCCCAGGAACCGGAGGCGGGGGAAGTCGAGGTGCTGGAGGAACTGGGGGAGGGCGCGCTCACGGCATCGGTCCTGGAAAACGGGACGCGGCGCCAGGCAGGGCCTGGCGCCGCAAAGGGTCAAACCACGGAAATGTCAGCCGCGCAGGAAGTCATCGAGTGCGGCTTGCGCAATGCGCCACTGGCTGCCGATCTGGCGCGCCTTGAGGTTGCCGGCCTGGATCTCGGCCAGCACATCGGCCTCGCTCACACCCAGCACCTGGGCCGCCTGGGCCGGGGTCAGCACCTGCAGTCCACCTGCGGCGGGCGCTGCGGGGGCCTGGGCCGCCTGTGCGGCAGCGGGCGAGAACGGATCGGACGCCTGGCCCTGGCCGGCCGGTGCGCCACCGCCACCGCCGTTTTGCATGCTCTTCATCATCTCCTGCGCCATGCCGAAACCCATGGCCATGGTGGCGGGCAGGGTGGCTGCGGCAGCGCCTTCGCCGCCCGTGGTCATGGCCTGGCCCATCTGGTATTTGACGTAGTCGTTGAGGTTGCCGATGGCCGTCATGCTGGAGCGCTTGTCGATGGCCTGCTCCACCTCGGGCGGCACGGACACGTTCTCCAGCACGAAGCTGGTGATCTCCAGGCCGTACTTGTCCGTCATGGCCGGGTTGATCAGCGGCAGCAGCGCATCGCCCAGCTCGCCATAGCGCTGGGCCACGTCCAGCACAGGCACCTGGGCCTTGGCCAGCGACTCGGTGAACACGCTGATGATGCGCGAGCGCATGGTATCGGCGAACTCGTCGATGCGGAAGTTCTGGTCCGTGCCGGCCACTTCCTTGAGGAACTTGGCCGGCTCGACGATGCGGAAGTCGTAGGTGCCGAAGGCGCGCAGGCGCACGGCGCCGAAGTCCTTGTCGCGCACCATCACGGGGTTGGAGGTGCCCCACTTGTTGCCCGTGAACAGGCGCGTGTTGATGAAGTAGACATCGCACTTGAACGGCGAGTTGAAGCCGTACTTCCAGCCCTGGATGGTGGACAGGATGGGAATGTTCTGCGTGGTCAGCGTGTGCTTGCCGGGGCTGAACAGGTCGGCGTACTGGCCGGCCGAGACGAACTGCACCTGCTGCGACTCACGCACGATGAGCTGGGCGCCGTTCTTGATTTCCTTGTCGTCATCGGGCCAGCGGTAGGAGAGCGTGTCGCGCGAGTCATCGGTCCACTCGATGATCTCTATCAGTTGCTTGGTGATGATGTTCATCAGGTTCATGGCAGGCTCCGGGGCGGTGGTGGTCCACGACAAAAAAGGTCAGTGGGCCATTCTAGGGGGCGTGCATGGCGGCGTGGCGAACGGTCACCGGCCGCTGCCCTGGTGAATTGTCAAAAAATGATCCGGATGCGTCGTGCAAGGCGGGCTTTCGGGTCTTCGCGCGCCACGGCCTTTGCCGGCATGTGTCGCCTGCTCCGTTTTTTGATGCAGATCGCCCTGTGGAGCGTCTGCCGTGGGGCCGCAGGCCCGCGCCACGGCGCAGGGCCGGGCGGCGCCTTAAAATCGTCGTTTGCGCGGCGCGAGCCGCCTCTCATTCACCGGCGCGGCCCCGGCCTGCGTGCGACGCCTGAAACAAGTCATGCTCACTTTCCAACAAATCATCCTCAAGCTGCAGTCCTACTGGGCCGACCAGGGCTGCGCGCTGCTCCAGCCCTATGACATGGAAGTGGGCGCGGGCACCTCGCACACCGCCACTTTCCTGCGCGCCCTGGGCCCCGAGCCCTGGAAGGCCGCCTACGTGCAGCCCAGCCGCCGCCCCAAGGACGGCCGCTATGGCGACAACCCCAACCGCCTGCAGCACTACTACCAGTTCCAGGTGGTGCTCAAGCCCGCGCCCGACAACATCCTGGAGCTGTACCTGGGCTCGCTCGAAGCCCTGGGGTTCGACCTGAAGAAGAACGACATCCGCTTCGTCGAGGACGACTGGGAGAACCCCACGCTGGGCGCCTGGGGCCTGGGCTGGGAAGTCTGGCTCAACGGCATGGAGGTGACGCAGTTCACCTACTTCCAGCAGGTCGGCGGCATCGACTGCAAGCCCGCCACGGGCGAGATCACCTACGGCCTGGAGCGCCTGGCCATGTACCTGCAGGGCGTGGACAACGTCTACAACCTGACCTGGACCGACGGCCTGAGCTACGGCGACGTCTACCACCAAAACGAGGTGGAGCAGTCCACCTACAACTTCGAGCACTCGGACGCCGACTTCCTGTTCACCGCCTTCGGCGCCTACGAAAAGCAGGCCAACCACCTGATCGGCGAACAGCTGGCGCTGCCGGCCTACGAGCAGGTGCTCAAGGCCGCCCACACCTTCAACCTGCTCGATGCGCGCGGCGCCATCAGCGTGACGGAGCGTGCCGCCTACATCGGCCGCATCCGCAACCTGGCCCGCGCCGTGGCCAAGGCCTATATGGACAGCCGTGCGCGCCTGGGCTTCCCCATGGCGCCCAAGGCCCATGCCGACGAAGTGCTGGCCGAGCTGGCCAAGGCCGCCGAACAACAGGGCAAGAAGGCCGCCTGAGGCGGACACCGCTGCACCGAGAGAACACCAGACCATGAACGCATCGAATCTTCTTGTTGAACTGTTTGTCGAAGAGCTGCCCCCGAAGGCGCTGCAAAAGCTGGGCGACGCCTTTGCCGGCGTGCTGTTCGAGCAGCTCAAGGCCCAGGGCCTGCTGGCCTCCAGCGAAGCGCGCCTGACGGCCTATGCCTCGCCGCGCCGCCTGGCCGCCCACATCACCGAAGTCCTGCCCCAGGCCGAGGACAAGGCCGTGTCGCAAAAGCTCATGCCCGTTTCCGTGGGCCTGGACGCCGACGGCAAGCCCACGCCCGCCCTGATCAAGAAGCTGGCCGCCCTGGGTGCCGGCGAAGAAGCCGTTGCCGGCCTGACCCGCCAGGGCGAAGGCAAGGCCGAAGCCCTGTTCCACGCCTCCACCGTGCGCGGCGTGATGCTGGCCGATGGCGTGCAAAAGGCGCTGGACGAAGCCATTGCCAAGCTGCCCATCCCCAAGGTCATGCGCTACCAGCTGGCCGACGGCTGGAGCAGCGTCCATTTCGTGCGCCCGGCCCACGGCCTGGTGGTGCTGCACGGCACCGAGGTGCTGATCGGCGTCAAGGCCCTGGGCCTGACGGCCGGCACGGCCACGCATGGACACCGCTTCGAGGCGGCGGTCGATCCCGTGGTCATCCGCTCCGCCGATGACTACGCCGCGCAGCTGCGCGAGGAGGGCGCCGTCATTGCCAGCTTCGCCGAGCGCCGTGCCGAGATCGCGCGCCAGCTGCAGGCCGCTGCCGAGCGCGTGGGCGGCGGTGTCCGTCCCATCGAGGACGAGGCCCTGCTGGACGAAGTCACGGCCCTGGTCGAGCGTCCCAATGTGCTGGTCTGCGAGTTCGAGAAGGAATTCCTCGACGTGCCGCAGGAATGCCTGATCCTCACCATGAAGGCCAACCAGAAGTACTTCCCGCTGCTGGACGCCGCCGGCAAGCTGACCCACCAGTTCCTGGTGGTCAGCAACATCAGCCCGCAGGATGCCAGCGCCGTCATCGGCGGCAACGAACGCGTGGTCCGCCCGCGCCTGGCCGACGCCAAGTTCTTCTTCGACCAGGACCGCAAGAAGACCCTGGCCTCGCGCGTGGAAGGGCTGGGCAAGGTGGTCTACCACAACAAGCTCGGCACCCAGGGCGAGCGCGTGGAGCGCGTGCGCTCCATCGCCAAGAGCATTGCCCGCCAGCTGGGCGACACGGGCCTGGCCCAGCAGGCCGACCTGGCCGCGCAACTGGCCAAGACCGACCTCGTGACCGACATGGTGGGCGAGTTCCCCGAGCTGCAGGGCACCATGGGCCGTTACTACGCGCTCAACGACGGCCTGGACGTGGCCGTGGCCGATGCCATCGAGGACCACTACAAGCCCCGCTTTGCGGGCGACGAACTGCCGCGCGGCAACGCCGGCGTGGTCGTGGCCCTGGCCGACAAGCTGGAAACCCTGGTCGGCATGTTCGGCATCGGCAACCTGCCCACGGGCGACCGCGACCCGTTCGCGCTGCGCCGCCATGCGCTGGGCGTGATCCGCATGCTGGTCGAGAAGGACCTGGCGCTGGATCTGGAAACCCTGCTGGTCAGCGTGCTGCCTGCCTTCGGCGACAAGATCGAGGACGCCACGCCCCAGCTGGCCGACTTCATCTACGACCGCCTGGCCGGCAACCTGCGCGAGCAGGGTTTCTCGGCCCAGGAAGTGGACTCCGTGCTGGCCCTGCGCCCGCAGCGCCTGTCCGACGTGCAAAAGCGCCTGGAGGCCGTGCGCGCCTTCGGCGAGCTGCCCGAGGCACCGGCCCTGGCCGCCGCCAACAAGCGCGTGGGCAACATCCTCAAGAAGGCCGACCAGGCCGTGCAGGCCCAGGTCGACGCGGCCGTGCTGGCCGAGGTGGCAGAGAAGGACCTGTACGCAGCCCTGCAATCGGTGGCGCCCAAGGCGCAGCAGCAGTTTGCTGCCGGCGACTACACGGCCAGCCTGCAGACCCTGGCCGCGCTGCGCGCCCCGGTCGATGCCTTCTTCGAGCATGTGATGGTCAACGCCGAAGACCCGGCGCTCAAGGCCAACCGCCTGGGCCTGCTGGCCACGTTGCACGAAGCCATGAACCGCGTGGCGGACCTTTCGCGACTGGCGTAAATGGAGCCCCCCCTGAGGCGCTTCGCGCCTTCCCCCCGTGGCACGGCGCCTCTCTACTTGCTTCGCAAGGGAGGGGGACGACACCCTCGGTGCGGGGCGGCCCTTCCTCGGTGTCCCTCGTCTTGGGACGCGCGCAATTGAGTTCTGACATTCTTGGGACCCGACCATGAAAATTGCGATCCTGGACCGTGACGGAACCCTCAACCAGATCGGTGAGGAGGGCTTCATCGGCTCTGCCGAGGCCTGGAAGGCCCAGCGCGGGGCGCTGGAAGCCGTGGCGCGCCTGAACCGGGCCGGCTGGCATGTGGTGGTCGCCACCAACCAGCCGGGCCTGGGCCGGGGCCTGTTCGACGTGACCGAGCTCAATGCCGTGCACGCGCGCATGCACCGCGAAATGGCGGCGGCAGGCGCTCGCGTCGATGCGGTTTTCTACTGCCCCCATGCGCCGGACGAAGAATGCCATTGCCGCAAGCCCGGCACGGCGCTGTTCGAGCAGATTGCCGAGCGCTTCGGCGTTGAGGGGCACCAGCTGTGGGTCATAGGTTCCTGCGTGGCCCATCTGCAGGCTGGCGCCGCCATGGGCGCGCGCCTGCACCTGGTCTGCACGGGCGCCAGCGCCGGAGTGTCTCTGGACGGGGCGCTGCCGCCTGGACTGCCGCCCGGCACCCAGCGCCATGCCAGCCTGGCCGCGCTGGCCGATGCGCTGGTTCCGGCAGATGCCGCACCCGCGCCCTGAGCGCCTGAACGCCCGAACGGCGCTTTGCCCATGCGCCGCCGGCCTGCCGTCCTGCGCACAATGCTATCTTTGTGAATTCCGATTCCTGAGGGCGCAAGGCCCGGGCCTGCCGCCCGGCCCCTGCGCCGCTTTCTGCACCACACTGCCGCCATGTCCCTGATCCGCTCCACCCTCCACATGCTCTGGATGGGCATCACCGTGATCCCCTACACCCTGGCCGTGCTGCTCACGCGCTGGCTGGGCGGCGGGCCGCGCCGCGTCTATGCCGTGGCGCGCGCCTGGCTCAAGCTGTCGGTGGACAGCGCCCGCGTCATCATGGGCGTGCGCCACCGCGTGCAGGGCATGGAGAACCTGCCCACCGACCCCAAGCAGGGCGTGGTGCTGCTGGTCAAGCACCAGTCCACCTACGAGACCTTCCTCATGCCGGCGATCATGCCGCGCCCGCTGGCCTATGTGTTCAAGAAGGAGCTGCTCATGGTGCCCTTCTTCGGCTGGTCCATCGGCAGCATGGACATGATCCACATCGACCGCAAGCACGGCTCGCGCGCCTTCCACAAGGTGGTCGAGCAGGGCAAGCGCCTGTTGGGCCAGGGCACCTGGGTGATCATGTTTCCCGAAGGCACGCGCATCCCGCGTGGCCAAAGGGGCGAGTACAAGACCGGCGCCACGCGCCTGGCCATCATGACCGGCGTGCCGGTCGTGCCCGTGGCCGTCACCTCGGCCAAGTGCTGGCCGCGCAAGGCCTTCATCAAGACGCCGGGCGTGGTCGATGTCTCCATCGGCAAGCCCATTCCTTCCGTGGGCCGCAAGCACGAGGAGCTGATGGTGGAAGTCGAAAACTGGATCGAGGCCGAAATGCAGCGCCTCGACCCCGAGGCCTACCGCGCCTGAGGCGCCGGAGACCGGCATGGCGGACCCGGCACAGCGCAGTTGGGATTGGCTGCTGCCACCTGCCGTGCAAACGCAGGACGGCGGGCTGAAGTCGCGCCGTGACAGGGCCGCTGCCCCCGCCCAGCCTTCGTCCGCGCCTCTTCCTCCTTCTCCTACATCTCTCCCATCTCCATCCACCATCCCCGAGCCCAGTCCCCGCATCCACCCGGAGGCCAACCAGCAGGCGGTCCTCCAGGGGCAGGTGCTGCATTACCGGCTGCAGCGCTCGCGCCGGCGCACCATAGGCTTCACCATCGGCGCGCAGGGGCTGGTGGTCAGCGCGCCTGCCTGGGTCAACATGGCTGCCATCGCGCAGGCGCTGGAGGCGAAATCGGGCTGGATACTGCGCAAGCTGCACGAGGCCGGCCAGCGCCAGCAAGCCCAGCATGCGGCACGCATCCGCTGGGAGCACGGCACAGAGATCGGCTATCTGGGTCGCCCCTTGCAGCTGTGCCTGACCGGCGGTGAAACCCAGCCGCTGCGCACGCGCCAGGTACACCGTGAACAGGCGGCCGACGGCAGCCAGTCCCTGCACCTGCCGCTGGCGCCCGGGGCATCGGCCGCCGAGGTGCGCGCCTGCGTGCAGGCCTGGATGCTGCGCGAGGCGCGCTCCTGGTTCACGGCCAGCCTGCAGCGCCACGCGCCGCTCCTGGGCGTGCAGTGGACCAGCCTGAGACTGACCAGCGCAAGCACGCGCTGGGGCAGTGCCAACACGGCCGGCGCTATCCGGCTGAACTGGCGGCTCATGCAGCACGCGCCCGAGGTCATCGACTACGTGGTCGTGCACGAGCTGTCCCACCTGCGGTACATGGACCACAGCCCGCGCTTCTGGGCCACGGTGGCCAGCGTGATGCCGGGCTGGGAGGCGCAGCGCCAGGTGCTGCGTGACAGGCTGCTGCCGCCCTGGGAATAGGCGATCCGGGCACCGGCGAGCCGGCGCCAGTCGGGCTGGACGGTTATTCTTGCCGGGCACACAACCGCGTCCTATCAAGAAAGCCAATCCATGTCCGCAAGCGCTCCCGTTCCCGCATCCATCCCCCTGACCGTCCAGCCCGCACAGGGCTATGCAGGCGACATTCCTGCCGAACTCGCCTGGCAATGGCAGCAATCCGGCGAAGCCGTGCTCGTCGATGTGCGCACCGATGCCGAGCGCGACTGGGTGGGCCGTGTGCCGGGTGCCGTGGCCGTGGCCTGGAAGCAGTGGCCGTCCATGGCGATGAACCCCGATTTCGACAGCCAGCTGCGCGCCGCCGTGCCTGAAGGCGGCAAGGTGGTCCTGCTGTGCCGCAGCGGCGTGCGCTCGGTGGCCGCAGCCCAGCGCGCGGCGCAACTGGGCATCGAGGCCTACAACATCCTCGAAGGTTTTGAGGGCGATGTGGACGCCAACGGCCAGCGCGGCCATGTCGGCGGCTGGCGCCTGCGCGGCCTGCCCTGGCGCCAGTAAGCCGGCGCCAGCCTGGCGTCGTTCAGAGCGGCGGCTCCGCGAATCCCAGCGCCACCGCCCGGGCGGCCACCATGTCCACCAGGGCCTGGGCCGGTCCTGACAGCGTGGCCTGCGAGCGCATGGCCAGCAGCAGCCGGCGCCGGGTGTTGAGCGCCCCCAGCGGGCGCAGCCGCAGTGCCCGCGCGGCCAGATGCGGGGCGGTGGCCGCGCGCGGCAGGATGGCCAGGCCCAGACCCACCGAGACCATGTGGCACATGGCGTCGAAGCTGCGCACCTGGATGCGGATCCGCACGGGGCGGTTGATGGATTCGGCCTCGGCCGCAATGCGCCGCATCAGCGAGGTGGAGCGGGCCAGGCTCACGAAGTCGTGGTCCAGCACGGTGGCCAGGGGAACGGGGGAGGCGTCGTCCGTGTCCAGCGCATGGCCGCGCGGCATGACCAGCACCAGCTCGTCCACATCGCAGACCTGGGTGCTCAGCCCTTCCAGGGGCGTGTTCTCCCCGATGATGGCCAGCTCGGCCACGCCGCTGAGCACGGCGCGCACGGACTCCTCGCTCAGCGCGTCTTCCAGGTCCACCGATACACCCGGGTGGGCCGCCATGAAGTCGGCCAGCAGCCGGGGCAGAAAGCCTGCGAACGCCGAGTTGTTGGCCCACAGGCGCAACTGGCCCGTGGCGCCGCTGCGAAAGTCGTCCATGGCCAGGGCCAGATGTTCCAGCCGGGCCACCACGTCCACGGCATGGTGGTACATGCTCTGACCGGCGGGCGTGGGCGTGACGCCGCGCTTGCTGCGCACCAGCAGGGTCACGCCGCAGTGCTGCTCCAGCTCGGCCACGCGCTTGCTGGCGGCTGCCAATGACAGCCCCAGCGTGCGCGAGCCGGCCGTCAGGCTGCCGGCATCGACCACGGCCACATACAGGCGCAGCGTCAGCAGATCGAATCGGTGCAGGTTGATCATTCCCATCCTCCACCGCAGACGAAGGATGGATCAACGAGATACGGCTGTTCGGCCGCGTGCAGGCCCGCAAGAATGCGCCGGTACAAAGAGAACATGGAGACAAGCATGAATCGACGCATTGTGCTGCAGGCCGCCGGCCTGGCAGCGGCCGCCCTGCTGGGCGCAGGAACCGTCCAGGCCCAGGCCTTTCCAACCAAGTCCATCACCCTCGTGGTCCCCAACCCGCCCGGCGGCGTGGTGGACACGGCGGCACGCCTGGCGTCCGACCCGCTGTCGCGCCTGCTGGGGCAGTCGGTCGTGGTGGACAACCGGGGCGGCGCCAGCGGCAACATCGCCTACCAGATGGTGGCCCGGTCGCCCAAGGACGGCTACACGCTGCTGGCCTCGTATTCGGCCTACCACGTGGGCAATCCGGCACTGTTCCCCAAGCTGCCCTGGGCGCAGTCCGAGCTGGCACCCGTGGGGCTGATCGTGGCCGCCACCAATGTGATCGCCGTTCATCCTTCCGTTCCGGCGAACAATCTGCAGGAGTTCATTGCCTATCTGCGCAAGAACCCGGGCAAGGTCAATTACGCGTCGCAGGGCAATGGCTCGCTGTCCCATGTGGGCACGGCCGTGTTCGCCCAGGTGACCCAGACCCAGATCACGCATGTGCCCTACAAGGGGTCCGGCCCTGCCATCCAGGACGTGCTGGGTGGCCAAGTGCAGATGTTCATCACCACGCCGCCTTCGGTGCTGGGCCATGTGCAGACGGGCAAGCTCAGGGCCTTGGCCGTGACCAGCAAGACGCGCCATCCCATGCTGCCCGATGTGCCCACCACGGCCGAAGCGGGCCTGCCGGGCTTCGAGCTGGAAGCCTGGGTCGGCCTGTTCGCGCCTGCGGGCACGCCGCCCGACGCCATCGCCAGGCTGTCGGACGCACTCAAGACCTCCCTGGAGTCGCCCGACGTGCAAAAGCGCGCGGCCCTGCAGGGCGTGGAGCCGCGATTCCTCGGCCCGCAAGCGCTGGCCGCCCTGGTCCAACGCGAGACGGACCACTGGGGCAAGGTCATCAAGGCCAACCACATCACGATGGATTGACATGGCAGCCAAAACCCATTTCCGCATCGGGCAGATCGTGCCCAGCTCCAACACCACGATGGAGACCGAGATCCCCGCCATCCTGCGCGCCCGCGAGGCGCTGGCGCCCGAGCGTTTCACCTTCCACTCCAGCCGCATGCGCATGAAGCATGTGACCAAGGAGGAACTGGCCGCCATGGACGGCGACAGCGACCGCTGCGCGCTGGAGCTGTCGGATGCGCGTGTCGATGTGCTCGGCTATGCCTGCCTGGTGGCCATCATGAGCATGGGGCGCGGCTACCACCGTGTCTCGCAAGCGCGCCTGCACCAGCGCACCGTGGACAACGGCGGCCCCGCGCCCGTGGTCACCAGCGCCGGCGCCCTGGTCGATGGCCTGCACGCCATCGGCGCGAAGAAGGTGGCGCTGCTGGCGCCCTACATGAAGCCGCTGACGCAACTGGTCATCGACTACATAGAGAACGAAGGCATCGAAGTGGTGGACAGCATCTCGCTGGAGATTGCCGACAACCTGCAGGTGGGCGCCCAGGATGCGCGCGCACCCATCGAGATCACGCGGCGCCTGAACACGGCCAACGCCGACGCGGTCATCGCCTCTGCCTGCGTGCAGATGCCCTCGCTGGCCTCGGTGCAGCCCATCGAGGACCGCGTGGGCCTGCCGGTACTGTCTTCCTCGGTGGCCACGACGTTCATGATGCTCAAGCGCCTGGGCTTGCCTACAGCCGTTCCGGGATTCGGTGCGCTGTTGAGCGGTAAATACTGACTACTGACTGAGCCCACGAAAAAACCGCCCGAAGGCGGTTTTTTCACGGAGGCAAAGAGATCACAGCGCCGGAATGCGCAGCTTCTGGCCGGGATAGATCTTGTCCGGGTGGCTCAGCATGGGCTTGTTGGCCTCGAAGATCACCGGATACTTGTTGGCATCGCCATAGAACTTCTTGGCAATGGCCGACAGCGTGTCGCCGCGCACCACGTCGTGGTACTGGGCTTCGGGCTCGGGGTTGGTCACCGTCATCTGGTTGTCCACCGACTGCACGCTGGAGACGTTGCCGCAGCACAGCGTCACCTTTTCCTTGACCGCCTGGGTGGGGGCCGTGCCCAGCACCGTGACCTTGCCCTGCGAGCCGTCGAACTGCACCTTCACGTCGCTGACGCCCAGGTTCTGCGTGCCGATATAGGTCTCGATGGCCTTGGCGGCCTTGGCATTCAGGTCTTGCGCAGGCTCGGCTGCCTGTGCGGCGCTGCCGCCGAACAGCTTTTCGCCGGCTTCCTTGATGAAACTGAAAAGTCCCATGGGTGACTCCTGTTGGTGGGTGGAAAAACGGAAAGGCCAATGTAACGCCTAACAGTGGCAGCGCGCGCTGCCGGGCAGGAGCGCTCCCGGATTTTTGACATTTGCGCCATTCTTGCGTTCACGTCCTCACTCAGTTGTCGTCCATGGCTGACGCTATCCTCCGGAAAACTCCGATAATCGCGCCCATGACTTTTTTGGCCATAGACATCGGCAACACCCGCTTGAAATGGGCGATGTACGACGCGCATCGGCCTGGCGCCGCTTTGCTGGCGCACGGCGCGGAGTTCCTGGAGCACATCGAGCACCTGGCCGAAGGGCCGTGGAGCGACCTGCCCACGCCTACGCGCATGCTGGGCTGCGTGGTGGCCGGCGACACGGCGCGCCGGCGCGTGCACGACCAGATCGACATGATGCTGGGCTGGGATTTCGAGCCGCAGTGGGCCGTGCCCGGCGCGGCCGAGGCCGGAGTCACCAACGGCTACGACTTCCCCTCGCGCCTGGGGGCGGACCGCTGGGTGGCCATGATCGGCGCGCGCCAGCACATCCTGCAGCGCGGGCCAGAGCGGCCCCTGATCGTGGTCATGATCGGCACCGCCGTCACCGTGGATGCGCTGGACCAGCACGGCCACTTCATGGGCGGCCTGATCCTGCCGGGGCACGGCATCATGCTGCGCGCCCTGGAAAGCGGCACGGCCGGCCTGCACGTGCCCACGGGTGCGGTCACGCCATTCCCCACCAACACCAGCGACGCGCTGACCAGTGGCGGCACCTACGCCATCGCCGGGGCCGTGGAGCGCATGTACCAGCATCTGTACATGCACTGCAGCATGGAGCCCGCCTGCGTCATGGCCGGCGGTGCAGGCTGGAAGATGGTGCCCAGCATGACGCGGCCCTTCGAGCTGGTGGACAACCTCATCTTCGAAGGCCTGCTGGTCATGGCGCAGCGCCGCTGGGGCGATGCCAGCGGCCTGCCTGCCGACGCGGTCAAAGCGGCCTGAAGCCACTTCGATCGTGCGGCGCAGCATCGCGCCGTTATATCCGTTGCGTAACAGTTGATGACAGCGCTGGTGCCGGGTGCAGGGGCGGCCTTGGACCCCGCATCCGGAGCCTTTCGCGTGGGATGCGGCGACAGTGGATAATCCGCGGCAATGTCTTCCACCAATCACGTCATGGAACCGATTGCCGGTGTCGAAGCCCCGATCAAGGGGCGGCTGGGCGAACGCCTGCTTTCCGCCGGCAAGCTGAACGAGCGCGATCTGCAAAACGCCCTGCAGGCGCAGCAGGAGTTGGGCGGCTACCTGGGCCAAGTGCTGGTTCAGCTGGGCGTGGTGGCGGAAGCCGACGTGGCCCAGGCGCTGTCCGAGCAGCTGCACATGCGCTGGCTGCGCGCGGAAGAGTTTCCCGACCTGCTGCCCGATGTGCCGGGCCTGCTGGCCAGCTTTCTGGATGCGCAGTGCGTCTGCCCCATTTCGCTGCAGGACGGCGTGCTCGAAGTGGCCATGTCCGTGCCGCAGGACCCCTTCATCACCAAGGCGCTGCGCCTGGCCACCGGGTTGCAGATCAAGCCCGTGCTGGCGCTGGAAGCCGATATCCGCAAGGCCCTGTCCGAAGCCGGCCAGGAACCCGAAGGCGAAGAAGGCCAGGACTGGGAGTCGGACGCCACGGGCGGCGACTTCGTCGAGCATCTGAAGGACCTGGCCAGCGAGGCGCCGGTCATCCGCCTGGTCACGGGCATCATTTCCCGCGCCATCGAGCTGCACGCCTCCGACATCCACCTGGAGCCCTTCGAGGCCGGCCTGCAGGTGCGCTACCGCATGGACGGCGTGATCCATGCGGCCGAACTCGTGCCGCCCCGGCTGAGCGCAGCAGTGGGCTCGCGCGTCAAGCTGCTGGCCCATCTGGACATTGCCGAGCGGCGCCTGCCGCAGGACGGTCGCATCAAGACCCGCGCCAAGGGCCGCGAATTGGACCTGCGTGTCTCCACCGCACCCACGGTGCATGGCGAGAGCATCGTCATGCGGGTGCTGGACCGCGCCAACGTGCGCCTGCGCCTGGAAAGCATGGGCTTCGAGGTCGATACGCTGGAGCGCTTCAACACCTTACTGGCCAAGCCGCACGGCATCGTGCTGGTCACGGGGCCCACGGGCTCGGGCAAGACCACCACGCTGTACGCGGCCCTGTCCAAGATCGACGCGGTTTCCAACAAGATCATCACCGTCGAGGACCCGGTCGAGTACCAGCTCGACGGCATCAACCAGATCCAGGTCCATCCGCAGATCGACCTCACCTTTGCCAATGCCCTGCGCTCCATCCTGCGCCAGGACCCGGACATCATCATGATCGGCGAAATGCGTGACGGAGAAACCGCGCAGATCGCCGTGCAGTCCGCACTGACAGGTCACTTGGTGCTGTCCACGCTGCACACCAACACGGCCGCAGGCGCCGTCACCCGCATGCGCGACATGGGAGTGGAAAGCTACCTGATCACGTCCTCGGTCAACGGCGTGCTGGCCCAGCGCCTGGTGCGCACGCTGTGCTCGCATTGCAAGCAGCCCGACACGCTGCCGGCCGCCGCCGTCGAGGGCAGCGGCCTCAAGCGTTTTCTGCGCGAGGGCTCGCCCATCTACCGCGCCGTCGGCTGCGAGCATTGCCGGGGCACGGGCTACAAGGGCCGTACCGGCATCCATGAACTCATGGTCATCGACGAGCCGCTGCGCCGCGCCATCATCGAAGGCCAGGACGCCAACGCCCTGCATGCCATGGCGGCCAAGAGCGGCATGCTGAGCCTCTACGACGACGGCCTGCGCAAGGTGGCCTCGGGCGCCACCACGCTGGACGAAGTGCTGCGCGTGACCCAGGACCAGAGCGATGCCTGATTACAGCTGGGAGGCCGTGGACAGCCGCGGTCAGATGGTCAAGGGCACTTTTTCCGCTGCGGCCGTGGCCGAGGTGGTGGTGCACCTGCGCAAGAGCCGCCTGTCGCCCATCAAGGTCGAGGAAGCCGCAAGCCTGGGCAACGTGCCGCTGGCGGCGCGTGCGCTCAAGAAAGGCCGCATCAAGGCCGACGACATCCAGGGCATGACCACCGAGCTGGCCATCATGATGCGTGCCGGCCTGTCGCTGGACAACGCGCTCAAGGTCCTGGTCGAGATGAGCCACAAAGTGCAGATGCAGGCCATGCTCCAGTCCGTGCTCGACAGCGTCAAGGCCGGCATGCCGCTGAGCCAGGCACTGGGCAAGCACCATGACCTGTTCGGCGACTTCTATATCAACATGGTGCGCTCGGGCGAAGCCAGCGGCCAGATGTCGGGCGTGCTCAACCGGCTGGTGGAACACATGGCGCGCCAGCGTGCCCTGCGCGACAGCGTGGTCTCGGCCACGATCTATCCCGCCATCCTGCTGGGCGTGGCTGTGCTGTCCCTGGTGGCCATGCTGGGCTTCGTGGTGCCGCAGTTCGAACAGCTTTTCAACGACATGGGTGACGCGCTGCCCCTTCCCACGCAATTCGTGATGGGGCTGGGCCATGCGTTTCGCAGCTACGGCTGGGCGGTGTTCATCGTGCTGGGCGCGCTGGGCTGGGTCTTCGCCCGCTGGGCCAAGAGTCCCAAGGGCCGCCAGACCTGGCAATCGTGGCTGCTGGGCCTGCCGGGCCTGGGTGGCGTGGTGCGCAAGTACCAGCTGACCCTGTTCAGCCGCTCGCTGGGCACGCTGCTGGGCAACGGCGTCACGCTGCTGACCGCACTGCGCATTGCCAGCGACACGGTCTCCAACGTCGCCATCCGCGAGCGCCTGGAAAAAATGGGTCCCATGGTCAAGGAAGGTCATCGCATGGCCCATGCCGCCCAGAAAACCGGAGAATTCGAGCCCCTGGCCCTGAATCTGGTGCGGGTCGGCGAGGAAACCGGCCGCCTGGGCGACATGATGCTGGAGCTGTCCAACATATTGAACCGCGAGGTCGAAAACGCGATCAAACGCCTCCTGACCATGCTGGAGCCGGCGCTGATCCTGGTCCTCGGTATCCTTATCGCCTCCATCATCGTGTCGATCCTGCTCGGAATCCTGTCCGTCAACGATCTGGCCGTCTGATGAATCTGAATTGACTGAAAGGTATGTAGAAGATGATGCGCATGCAAAAGCAACTGTCCTCCCGCGCCCGCAAGCGCGGCTTCACGCTGATCGAACTGCTGGTCGTGCTGGCCATCCTGACCCTGCTGGCCGGCCTGGTCGGCCCCAAGGTGCTGAACCAGTTGGGTGGAGCAAAGACCAAGACGGCCGGCGTGCAGATCGCCGACATCGAAAAGGCGCTGGAGCTGTACAAGCTCGACGTGGGCCGCTATCCCACCTCGCAGCAGGGCCTGGACGCGCTGGTCAAGCAGCCTGCCGGCGTTGCCGGCTGGGCAGGCCCTTACCTGAAGGGCGGCGTGCCGAATGATCCCTGGAACAACGCCTACCGCTACACGTATCCTGCTGCCAATGGCGACCTCGAGATCCTCTCGCTGGGTGCTGACGGTGCCCCGGGCGGCGAAGGTGAAGCAGCCGACGTGCGCAACACCAAGTAAGGTGCTCTTGAACACTGCTGTAGCCACCGTTGCCGCACCGTTTTGCCAAGGATGAGTCTTGAAGCGCGCCCAGGGTTTCACGCTGATCGAGCTGCTGGTGGTGTTCGCCATTCTTGGCGCCATCATCGGCATCGTGCCGCCTGCCATGGGCAAGCTGCGCGATGCCGTGGACTATCGGCAGACGGTGCAGGACGTGACGGCCCTGCTGCGCAAGGCGCGCCAGCAGGCCACGCTGCAGGGCATGCCTGTGGCATTCGCGGTCAATACGAATAGCCGCCAGTACGGCATCGCCGGCCAAGCCACGGCCAAGCTGCCCGACAGCCTGACGGTGCAACTGACCACGGCAGCCGGCATGGCGCTGGCTGATGGCAGCCAGACCATCGTCTTTCTGCCCGAAGGCGGCGCCACGGGGGGCAGCATTTCGCTCGCCCGCGCGCAAAGCGGCGGTGGCGTGCGTCTGCGTGTGGACTGGCTGTCCGGCCAAGTCACCAAAGAGGCCCTGTAATGCGTCGGCGCGCCGCTTCCCGCCCCAGGGTGCGGGGCATGACCTTGCTGGAGCTGTTGGTGGCGCTGTCCATCATGGCTATCTCGCTGGCGCTCATTTATCGGGCCGTTGGTGGTTCCGCGCGCGGTGTTTCCAAACTGGAGCAGAACCAGGGCGTGGCCCTGCTGGCCGATTCGCTGATGGACGCCTTTCCCATGGTCGATCCTGGTGGCACCCAGGCCTCAGGGCAGGATGGTGTCTACGCCTGGCAGGTGGCTTCCGCGCCGTTCTCCGTGGGCGGCCTGCCCGAAACCGCGGTTCCCCTGCATGCCTTGCGCATCACGATCTCCGTTGAAAACCGCAGTTGGGTCTTCGAGACCCTGCGCCCGCAGCGCCCTTTGCAGCAAGGCGAGGTGACGCGATGACCGGGCGCGCGCCATCTTCGGGCAGGCAAAAGGGCTTCACGCTGGTGGAACTGCTAGTGGTCATGGCCCTGCTGTCCCTGCTCATGCTCGGGCTGGCCTCGGCCATGTCCACGGTCTCGCAGACACAGGAGCGTGTTGATGCGCGACTGGAACGCATGGACCACCAGCGTGTGTCCATTGCCTTCCTGCGCTCGGTTCTTGGCCAGGTCTCTGCCGTGCGCCGGCAGGTGGGCCTGCGCAAGCAAGGCGAGAGCGAGCTGTTTTTCGAAGGCGGCCCGCAGGGCATGCGCTGGCTGGGCATCATGCCCGCCCGCTTTGGCATGGGCGGTCGTACCCACTTCCAGCTTTCCGTCGAAGGCGATGCGCTGGTGCTACGCTTCGCGCCCTGGCAGGGTCCCGATGTCATGCCCGACTGGGGGCAAAGCCAGTCCTATGTGATCGATCGCGGTGTCACAGCTTTTGCCTTGCGTTACCAGAACGCCAAGCTGGGCGTGGCACATTGGCAGCCGCAATGGGGGCCCGAAAAGGACAACGAAAAGGAACTGCCGTCTGCCGTGGATGTTCAAGTGCAGACTTCGGCGGGAGCTTGGCCCCTGACGGTCGTGGCCATGCGCGCAACGGCTTCTACCAGCCCGGATGCAGGCGCCAGGGCAGTCTTCGGGGGGAGCCGCTCATGACCGGCCATTCATCATTTCCTGTTGAACGGGGCATGGCGCTGGTGCTGGTCTTGTGGATCGTTGCGGCCCTGGCTGTCTTCGCCAGCAGTCTCGGCGGCGTGGTCCGGCAGGAAGCTGCCGTGGGAGGCGTGAGCCGAAATCTCGCAACTGGGCGGGCTGCTGGTGAAGCAGCCATCTATCTCGCACTACAGCGCATGGCCACCAGGCCCGAGGCGCTGCGGGAGCCTGTTCTTGAACCCGTTACATTACCGGGTGGTCAGATCGTCGAGGTGGAAGTCGTTCCCTGGAGCGGCCTGGTGGATATCAACGGTGCGACGCCGGAGCTGCTTGCAGTGCTCTTTCAGCATGCGGCCGGCCTGTCGCAGGGGGCCGCCATGGCGATGGCCCAGACCGTCCGGCAAGCCCGGGATGCAATGCGCCAGCAGTCAGGTTCTGCGGCGGGGGGGTGGGAGGCGCCAGAGGATCTGCTGCAAGTGCCTGGCATGACCTACGGCATCTATGCGAGCATCCGCGATTTCGTGGTCGCCGACTCCGGGAACCGCCAGGGCATCAATCCCAACGCTGCGCCCCAGCCCTTGAGAGGGTGGCTGGAAAGTGCCGGTGGTGCGGTCCCCGCTCAGCAAGGCTTGTCCGGCACACGTTATGCCATCACTGCGAGAGTGCTCTTCGAGGGGGCGGGGATGGTCGCTGTCCGGCGAATGGTGAATGTTCGCTCGGGAGCCGGTGTGGGACGCCTGCCATGGAGTGTGTTGTCCGCCTCCCAATCCTGGATTGGAAAGATTTGAGTGGATTGCGATGATCAGGCAAATGATGAACCAAGGGGCCTGCGTGGACAGGCCGTGTTGCGAATGGATGGGAGCCCATGGCACTGAGTACTGACACAAAGCTGTTCGGACTGGACCTCAGTGCGGCGGCTGGGCAATTGCGTGCTGCATGGGGCCAACTGATGGGCCTGCCGCTGCTGCGCCGCAGCCTTCCCGCTGCCTTGGTGCGTGTCGTGAAGGCTGATGGAGGGCTCGCCCATGCGTGGGTGCGTGCAGGCCAGTGGCATTGGGCCGTTGAACGCGAGGCAAGCGGACGCAAGCCTTCAGGCTCGGCCGTGCTGATGGGCGGTGATCAACTGCTGCTGCGCACCTTGCGTATGCCTTCGCTGTCTGCTCAGGCATTGCACGGTGCTGTGGCGCTGGATGTGCAGACCATGTCGCCGTTTCCCGCGCTCGAGACGCTCTGGGCCTATGTGGTGGCCACGGACCCCGCAGGAGGGCAGCGTGTGGAGCTGGTGATCACGTCGAATGCGCTGGTGCAGCAAGCCCTGCGGGATGCCGCTGGCCAGTTGGCCGGACAGGCGCAGCCGGAGATCTGGGCCAGCACATCGGCCATGCCTGTGCTGCTCGCAGGCTTTGGCGAGGGGCCGCGGCTGGCCCGTGAATCCCGGCAACGCCGATGGATTGGTGCCGGCCTTGCGGCCATTGTGGCGGCAGGCCTGGCCCTGGCCATCACGCCGACTGCCAAGCTGTATCTGCAAGCCGTCGACGCCAGCAGGAAATTCGACCAGATCGTGCGCGAGACACGGGAGGTGACGGCCCAGCGCCAGGGCCTGGTGACCGGGGTCGAGGAGATTGCCGCGCTTCAGAAGCTGCAGCGCGAGCAGATCAATCACCTGCAGGTCATGGCAGCGCTCACACAATTGTTTCCCGATGACACGGCTGTACAGCGGGTATCGTTCAGTGGATCCAAGCTGGCGATCCAAGGCCTCAGCAGCAATGCATCCAACGTGGTGCAGCTCATGTCCAAGGCTCCGGGCTTTTTGGAGGTGCGCATGCCCTCAGCCGTGACGAGGGCATCGGGATCCAACAAGGAAAGCTACACCGTCGAGGCCGTGCTGGACCCCAAGGTCTTTGGCGTCCTGGCTTCGCCTGAAGCAGAAGCACAGGCAGCTCCTGACGCTACCAGCGAAACGCCTGAAACCCCTGCTGCGGCAGAAAAGAAAGGCACACCATGATCAATCCAACGCCCGGTCTGTCGGGGCGGCAAATCCTGCTGCTGACGCTGTCGGCGGCTGTATTGGTGCTTCCCCTGGTGCTGGTGGCCTTGTGGGTATACGGAAAGCACCAATGGGCCGATGGGCAGCTCGCATCGCTGGAGCCGCGCTATGCGCGCGTGCTGGGCATGCAGCAGCAGCAGACCGAGATCCAGGAGGCTCTGGAGCAACTGCAGGGCATAAGGGCCCAGCATGTATATCCCGGGGATAGTGACAGCACCCAGACCGGCAACGGCGTGCAGCAGCAACTGCGTTCCGTGATGGACCGCGCGGGCCTGTCGGTGACGAGCAGCCAAGTCAAGGCGACGTCGGAAGAGGGACCCTACGAGCGTATCTCCGTTTCCATGACCGCCGAAGGGCCATGGCCTGCCGTCCAGATGGCGCTGGCATCCGTGCGCGCCATACAGCCGACGATCTGGGTGGATGACCTGCAGGTCAACCTTCGCGGCAGTTTGCAAAACACCAATCCTCAACTGGCGCCCGATCTCAGCGCCCAGTTTACCGTCAGCATCTTCCGGAGCAAGGTGTCATGATGCAGCGCAATTTACTGGGCGCCGCCGAGGGCGTGATGCTGCTGGCGCTGTGCGGCGCATTGGCATGGTCATGGCTGACTCCGCAATTGCACCTGCGCCAGACCGGCTGGACACCGCCTGAGCCACTGAAATCCAACCTTCAGGCGCTGATGCCGCCCCCGGCTGCAGCTTCCGGCAGAGGGGAGGAGGAGCGCTGGCTGTTGACCATGCAGGAGCGCCCCCTGTTTTCCATGAGCCGCAAGCCGCCACCACCCGTCAAGAAGGTGGAGGCTCCGCCGCCCGAGCCGCCGGACGTGTGGAAAGACGCCAGTGTGCTGGGCACTTTCCAGGGGCAGGCATCGGGCGCCATCGTGCGCCTGGAAGGCAAGGACCAACGCCTTATGCTCAATCAGAGCCTGGGTGGCTGGAAGCTCGTTGGTATCCAGGGGCGCTATATCGAGCTTGAACGCGCGGGCACCAGACGCACCATAGACCTCAAACGAGCCGCGCTTGACAAGGGGCCGAATCTACCAGCAGGTGCCCGTGCGCCGACTCAGCGGCCGTCCGAGCCGGTGCCCGCGCAAGCGGCTCCGGAGCCTGCCGCAGCCGATGCTCCGGCACCGCCGCAGCGCACATCCAGGGCTGTATTCGGCGGATCCAGGGCACAGCGTGCCGACAAACCATGAACAGATGGGTTAAGAACACCATGAAATTTCCCAACCGCCCCGTGCGCACCGTGCTGGCGTTGGCTGTCTGCCAACTGCTGCTGGCTTGCGCGCAACCCAATAGAAACAACTTCGTCAGCCACTTCAGTGAAGCAAGCTCTGCGCAGGATTTTTCCTTTGCTGCAGACGAGGCAGATGGCTCCGTGAAAACGGGCAAGAAGAAGAGCGAGTCCGACGAGTCCCAGCCCCGGGTGATCGAAGGCACCGGAAAGCTGCTGGGCAAGGCCCAGGATGCGCCTGCCGTCAAGGGGGACTCCATCAAGCTCAGCTTCGAGGAAGCCCCCCTGGCCCAGGTCGTGCGAACCATACTGGGCGACCTGCTGTCGGTCGACTATGTGCTGCACCCGCCCATCTCCGGCACGGTCACGATGAGCACGCAGAGTGCCGTCTCGGCGGATCAGGCGCTCAATCTTCTCGAAACCGCACTGCAGGCCAACGGCATGGCCATGGTGCGCGATGTGCGGGGCACTTACCACGTGGGCCGCATCGATGCACTCAAGAGCATTGGCGCGAGCGTGCGCCAGGCAAGCGTCGGCACTCAGATGGCTCCCGGCTACGGCACCATCCTCGTGCCGCTCCAGTACATCGGCGCCAATGAAATGGCGGCCATCCTGCGTCCCATGGTTCCCTCCGACGCCATCGTGCGCGTGGACAACGTGCGCAACTTGCTGGTCATGGCGGGCTCGCGCGCCCAGGCCGAAGGCTGGCTCGACATGGTTCGCACTTTCGACATCAACCTGCTTGAAGGCATGTCGGTGGGTGTGTTCCCACTCAAGTATGTCTCGGTGCAGGAGGTGAGCGCGGCCCTGCAGCTGGTCGGCGGTGGGGGCGCCGCCGCAGGTGCCCAGGGTGCCGTGGCTCCGGCAGGTGCCGCCGCCGTGCGCTCTGGTACGGTGCCCGGTACGGCAGCGGCCGGGGCCGCCAGCGCGGTCGCTGGCCTGGGTGAAGGCAACCCGCTATTTGGCGCTTTGCGCATCATGCCCATAGAGCGGCTCAATAGCATCCTCGTCATCACGCCGCGTGCAGCCTATCTGGAGGAGGCTCGCCGCTGGATTGCCAAGCTGGACCAGCCTGGCAGCGGTGGCAGTCAGGCACAACTGAACATCTACCGCGTGCAAAACGGCAATGCCCGGCATCTGGCGGGTGTGCTGTCCGGTATCTTCGGTGGTTCCACGGGCGGCACCGGCACCAACAGCGGCGTCGCGCCGGGTCTGGGCACCTCGACCAACACGGGGTTCGGCAACAGCAGCTTTGGCAACAGTAGCTTCGGCAACAGTAGCTTCGGCAACAGCGGGTTCGGCAACAGCGGCTTTGGCAATAGTGGATTCAACTCGGGCACTGGACTGCGCACGGGCAGCACGGGTTTCGGGCAATCGGGCGTTGGCTCACAAACCGGCATCAACCAGGGCACGGGTTCCACCGTGGCCAACCTGGGCACCGTGCGGGTCATGGCCGATGAGCTCAACAATTCGGTGCTGGTCTGGAGTACTCCCGCTGAATACGAACGCATCGAGGCTGCACTCAAGCGGCTGGATCTGCCCCCCACGCAAGTTTTGATCGAAGCCAGCATCGTTGAGGTTACGCTCAACGATGGCCTGGAGTATGGGCTTCAGTGGGCGTTTAGTGGAGATGTGGGCAACAAGGGGTACTCGGGCTCGGGGCTGATCTCTACTGAATCGAAGCGAACCACAGCTGATATCGCCGCTGCCATTGGGCAAGGTTTCAACTACACGTTGAAGAATTCGGCGGGAACGATCAAGGCAGCACTCAACGCGCTCTCCACCAAGACCAACGTTAAGGTAGTGGCCAGCCCCTCGTTGATGGTGCTGGACAACCACACTGCAGCGATTTCGGTTGGTACACAACAACCTTATCGCTCGGGGGAGATTTCCACGACGACTGTTGGCAGCAGCAATGCTGTCAGTTACCAGTACAAGGATACGGGCGTGAACCTGCAGGTCACGCCCTCGGTCAACGCCGGCAACATCGTCACCATGACCGTCAACCAGATGGTGACCGATGTGGGGGCGAAGGATGAAATCACCCAGCAGGTCACCTTCTTGCAGCGGCAGCTGTCCAGCAGGGTGTCCGTCCGTTCGGGCGAGTCCATCGTCATGGGGGGACTGATCCAGGAGAACACCTCCGATGGACGCAGCGGCATTCCAGTTCTGCATGAGCTTCCAGTGGTAGGGAACCTTTTTGGTGCAACCAACAATTCGATGCGGCGCACCGAACTGCTCGTCATCATCACGCCCCGCGTGGTGCGCACCGATGTGGACATACGCGAGGTCAGCGAAGATTTGCGCGAGCACATGCGCTCGCTGTCGCCGCTGCTCAGAACTCCTGCGCAGCAAAACAGCTCCAACGTCCCGGCCGTGCCATAACGTGCCCAGTGAATCTTGTTGCGCTGGGTCAAACCTGCGAACTTTCCGAAGAAATGCCCGATACCATGAAAATTTCCCCCACCAAGCTCTCCTCCCTGTTGCTCCTGGCCATCTCTGCCGCCGTGGTCGGCTGCGCCCAGATGCCCAGCCGTTCCAACGAAGATGTGATCACCCAGCGCTCCAACGCCTTCTGGGATGCGCGGATGAAGAACAACGTGGCCGAGGCCTACAAGTTCACGCCGCCGTCATACCGTCAGATCAAGGACGTGGAGAGTTTTCGCGTTGACTATGCGGGCATTCCCATGGTCGATAGGCGCGAGGTGGTCTCAGTGGCCTGCGAAGAAGCCCAGGATCGGTGCGTGTTGAAGCAAAAGTTTGAAGTCACTCCTCCCATGATGCGTGGCACCAAGGTGCCTGTATATGCTGATGAGGTGTGGATTCGTGAGGATGGTCAGTGGTGGATTTACAAGAAGTAAGCGCACGCATACTTAATGCAGATCTCGCTTGGCCAGTCAGCCCAGTGCATTTCCAGCTGGCATGGGGTTTTTCCTTATTCGATGGCAAGCAAGGCCTAAGGCACTGCGGCAACTGCCGGTAACCTTAGGCGTTGTCCTATTTATATAGGCATGCCGTGCGCAGATGCCACGACAGAGACGGTTGCCATGCTTGCGTAGCGCCAAGCATGGTAAGTTGACGGCAGTGGGCTTGTGGCTGTAAGGCAACAGTCCGCGGTGCAAAAAAGCCAGACTCTCCAACCGGCCCATGGTCTGCGCTGCAACTTTTCAGTTACTATCAGCGGGCTTTCCATGGAGGTGCGGCGAGGGCGCAGCTTCTACCGTGGTAAACAGGGTCGCTTGCAGCCGTTGTCGTTTTTTTGAAACGCCGGGCAAGAAATTGTGCGCGGTGAATGGTGTCCTGGCAAGGTTCACTATGCTAGGATTCCCGGGCGATCAATCGTGGTGGTAGTTATCAAACTCCCCTTCCTTTTCTTACTGGAGAAACTTGTATGAAGAAAAATGTTCTGGCCCTGAGCATTGCCACCATGATCGGTGGCCTGGGCTTTGCCGGTGCAGCGTCTGCAGCACTGACTGTGAACGAAAGCGGCACGGGCCACATCCTGGTGGTGCCTTACTACACCGCGCAGGCCGGCAACTCCACGGTGTTCCACCTGACCAACACTGATCGTGAACATGGCAAGGCTGTGAAGGTTCGCTTCCGCGGCGCTTCCAACTCCGACGATGTGCTGGACTTCCAAGTGTTCCTGTCGCCTGGCGACGTGTGGACTGCTGCCGTGTCTGCTGACGCCAACGGCCTGGCTCAACTGGTGACTGCCGACAACACCTGCACGGTGCCTGCCATCACCCCCGGTACGGCAGTTCCTTTCATCAAGGATCGCCTGACGCTGTCCTCGTGGACCGATGAGCAGAAGAATGCCCAGACCCGCGAAGGCTATATTGAAATCCTCAATATGGCTGACATCGACTCCGGTAAGACTTATCTGGCTTCCGGCAAGCGCGTGCCTAACGCCGCCAAGGATGCATGGGATACCACCAGCGCAGCTAGCAACTCCGCTCTGTACACTGCCATCAAGCACGTGAACGGCAAGGCTCCTTGCACGGCTGCTGCTCTGGCAGCGCTGGACAGCATCGATCCCAGCAAAAACAACGCCTTTGACTCGACTGGCGCTGGTGCTTATGGCCTGACCACTCCTACGGACGGCTTGGCTGGTTCCTGGTACGTGATCAACGTGCCTGATTCCACCACGTACTCTGGTGCTGCTACCGCGATCAAGGCTTCTGCTGCAATCAACAACCTGTACTCGCCCCAGCTGGCGCAGCCTGCAGCTCTGCCTTCGGCAGATCCGCTGCTGGTTGCTGGTCTGATCGAAGCACAACATTACGATGTGCCTGATCTTTCCACTCCGCTGGAAGGCGCAGTGACTCCCGCCAATGCCGATGCTCAAGCTGTTGCGCTGACAACACAGCTGGCTCGTAGCGTTGTTACCAATCAGTACGTGACCGACAAGACCATTTCGGCCAAGACTGACTGGGTGTTCTCCATGCCTACCCGCCGCTACATGGTTGCTGCCAACTACGCAGCTCCCGTGGGCAAGGCCTACGGCGTGGCCGACAGCGCAGCTCCCGGCGCCCTGGTTGACGTTGCTACCGCTCCTGCTGACGCGCCCTTCAACACGAACGTGAAGGAAACGGACAAGGCTTACCGCGTTTTCAACGTGGGTGTGAAGGACGGCGCTACTTTCGCAGCTACCAACTTCCTGTTCACTAGCAACCCTGCTCTGTCGTCTGTGAACGAAGCTGGTCAGATCTGCGCTACGGCCGATGGTCAGACCTTCTTCGATCGCGAAGAAACCAGCAAGAAGGACGGCGCCGTGTTCTCGCCCGGCACCACCACCAAGCTGGCAGTTTGCGGCGAAGTGAGCGTGGTGAGCTTCGGTGGTTCTTCCGTGCTGGGCGCTGCCCTGTCGCAGAAGAATGCAACGACTCCTTACACCGACGGTTGGGGCACTGTGTCCTTCAACAAGACCGTGCCGGTGCTGGGCTCCGCCTTCCAAAAGGGCACCAACCCTGCTGCCAACGCCAACATGGTCGGCAACTACGGCGTGACTTGGCCTCACGTCTACCTGGCCAAGTAATCTGGCTGCATGAGCCCGGTCTTTCGGGCTCATCTATAAAAGCGGGGGCAACCCCGCTTTTTTTATTGGTTTTTTGGAAAGATGGATATGACAATGCAGTTTCCCTTGTCCCGACATACCCTGCGCCAGGGCTTCCTCAGCCTAGCGCTTTGCACTCCAGTGTTGGCACTGGCTGCTCAGCCGGCGGCTAGTCAGTCCGCTGTCGTGCTGGCTTCTGGTGCAGGCGTGAGCGTGACGGTGGATGATCTGCAGGCCGATGCGCAGCGCATTCCTCCCGAGGTGCGTGCGGGCCTGCTGGCTCGCCCCCAGAATGTGAGCCAAATCGCCGACAACCTGCTGGTGCGCCGTGTGATGGCGCAAAAGGCCCAGGCGCAGGGCCTGGACAAGTCCGCCAGCGTACAGGCCGCGCTGAATGTGGCGCGTGACAAGATCCTATCCGATGCCTGGTTGGCCAAGATCGATGCGGACAACACGCCTTCGGCCACTGCGGCGGAAGGCCAGGCGCGCAATATCTACAAGGCCCACCCCGAGCGCTTCGCGGTGGAAGAGCAGGTGCATGTACGCCATATCCTGATTGCCGGCACGGAAGATGCAGCGCGTACGCAGGCCGAAAAGCTGGTTGCCGACCTGCGCGGTGGCGCCGACTTTGCGGCGCTGGCCAAGGAGCGTTCTGCCGACAAGGGTTCTGCCGCGCGCGGTGGCGACCTGGGCTTCTTCGGCAAGGACAAGATGGTGCCCGAGTTCGAGCAGGCCGCCTTTGCGCTCAAGAAGAACGAGATCAGTGGCCCTGTGCAGAGCAAGTTCGGCTTCCATGTGCTGCAGTTGCTGGACCGCAAACCTGCAGGCCAGCAAGCCTTCGCCGAAGTGCGTGATGCCCTGGTCAAGGAAGTGATCGAACAGGCCCAGGCTGAAGGCCGTGTGGCTGCAGCCAATGCCATCCGCAAGGAGTTCAAGGTGGACGAGGCCGCTGTGCAGGCGTACTCGCAAAGCCAGGCCGCCCAGCCAAAGGCCCAATAAGAAGGTGCATCTTCTGACAGACGTGGCGGGCCGCTTGGCTTAGACTCTCGCCTGTTTTTTTCGCGGCCTGCCTGTCTGAGGCAGGCCGTTTTGCTGTGGTGTCCGGCGTGGTGTCGGGCCGGTGGCTGCAACCGATGGAGTGGCATGCGGACCTTGTGCGATGAATGGAGCGCCTTGTGGCGCTCGCGCCAGTTGATGTGGGTGTTGACGCGGCGCGAGGTCGCGGCACGCTACCAGGGCACGGCAATGGGCGTGGTGTGGCTGTACCTGCAGCCGCTGTGCACGGTGGCTGCCTACTACCTGGTGTTCGACGTGGTGTTTCGCATGCGGCTGGGCGATGGCGCTCCCACGCGCGCCGTCGGCGCCTTCCTGGTGGTGGGGGCCTTGCCGTGGATGGCCATGTGCGATGCGATATCGCGCGGCATGAACAGCCTGATCGACGCGGGCGGGCTACTGCAAAAGAATGCCTTGCCTACGGTGCTGTTTCCCGTGCGGGCCGTTCTGGCCAGCCAGATCATCTTTGCACCGCTGCTGCTGCTGGTGGCCTTGGCCTATGCGCCGCTGCACGGATTCCAGTGGCCAGTAGCCAGCGTGCTTGCGCTGCTGCTGGCGCAGTTGTGCCTGAGCCTGCTGCTGGGCTATGCGCTGGCCATCCTGGCCGCAGCCCTGCGCGATACGGTGCAGTTGGTGGGTTTCCTGCTGTCCGTGGGCATTTATCTGTCGCCCATCCTGTTTCCGCTGACCTTGTTTCCCGAGCAGTGGCGCTGGCTGCTGTGGCTCAATCCCGTGACGGCGCTGGTGCTGGGTTACCAGTCGGCCTTGCTGCAGGGGATGTGGCCGCAGTGGCAGGTCTGGGTGGCGTTGCTGGCCTGGATGCTGCTGCTGGCCGTGGTGCTTTCGATCCTGGTCAAGCGCAGCCGGGATGAACTGGTGGATTGGCTATGAACGCAGCGATGGAATACAAGGGATCGCAGGACGTGGCATTGCGCGTCGAGGGCGTTGGCAAGGAGTACAAGCTTTACGATTCACCGGGTCGCCGCGCACGTGCGCTGCTGACGGGCAAGGCTCTGCACCGCAGCCACTGGGCACTGCGCGATGTGTCCTTCGCCCTGCACCGCGGCGAATGCCTGGGTGTTATCGGTGACAACGGCGCCGGCAAGAGTACGTTGCTCAAGCTGCTGGCCGGCACGCTTCACCCGTCCACCGGCAGCATTTCGCGCGACGGGCGCGTGACGGCGATCCTGGAGCTGGGAGCGGGCTTCCATCCAGAGTTCAGCGGGCGCGACAACCTGTATTTCGGTGGCAGCCTGATTGGCATTGATGCAGTACAGATGCGCACGCTAGAGGCGGAGATCGTTGCTTTTGCCGAGTTGGGCGAAGCATTGGATCGCCCCGTCAAGACTTACTCGTCGGGTATGACGGTGCGGCTGGCCTTTGCGCTGGTGACGGCTGTGCGGCCCGACGTACTGATCATCGACGAGGCGCTGGCTGTAGGTGATCAGAGCTTCCAGAAGAAGTGTATAGAGCGCATTCTGGATTTCCGGCGCAGCGGTTGCACAATTTTGTTCTGTTCACACAGCCCTTATCACATCCGCCACCTGTGTGATCGTGCGCTGTGGCTGGTCAAGGGGCAGGTGCATGCACTGGGCGAAACCGAGAGCGTGCTGGCCGCCTATGAAGCCGCAAGTCGTGCGGGTGAGGAGCCAGGACAATCTTCCGGGGAACACCCGCAGGCCTTGCCGCAGCAGCAGGCACAGGCGGATGCTGCGCTTTCAAACAAACCGCATGCCAGCGATGCCGCTCATCTGTTGTCGGTGGACATGCCTGGGCTTGATGCTGCACAGGCCTCGGCCGACGGACTGCCGATCCTGCGTGGTCATGACCTGGAGTTGCGCTTCCGAGCCCATGTGCCGAATGAGGCGGCGCCCAGCTTTGGCTTCATGTTGGAGCAGCTCAATGGTGTGGGCATCACCTCAGTGGCCATGCATACGGAGGGCGTGAAGCCTGTGCGGCAGGCCGACGGCAGCTGGGGCATGGACTTGCGCTTTCCCGAGCTGCCGCTGCATACAGGCGACTACGTGGTCAGCGCCTATCTGTTTGATGAGACGGGTCTGATGGTCATGGATGAGTGGCTGCGTTTTCGGTCCCTGCGCTTTATCTCTGACCAGCCGCTGCCGGGTATCGTGCATTTGCCGCACCGCTGGGAGGCGCCTTGAAAGCCATGGTGCGGCGCCTGTGGTGCGAGGGCAGGGACCTTTTGGAACTGGTGCTGATTCCCGGGCTGGCTGCCGTGCTGCCTTGGACATTTTGCTTTCGGATTTTCCGGCGTTTGGCGCGATGGCAATGGCTGTATCGTGAAGCCTGCGAGGCAGACTGGCGGCAGGCCCATGCCAAGGGGTTTGCGCAGGATCGGCTCCATTGGTTATGGGAGCGCAAGCTGGTGCAACTGGTGGACCATGCGGACCATTACTTGCATCGCACGCGTTCCGATGCCTGGATGCGCCGCCACTTGCAGGTCCGTGGCGATTGGATGGAACATGGAAGGCCTTCATTTCTGTTCACGTTCCATTGGGGTGCGGGCATGTGGGGCCTGCGCCATGCGCGGCAAGCGGGTCTGAGCGTGCACGCGCTCTCCGCCCCGGCTGAGAATGCAAGCTTCCATGGCAGATGGGTGCTCATGCGCTACGTGAAGGCGCGATTGCGTTCCGTGGAGCAGGCTCTCGAACAACCCCTGGTGTTTGTGCCAAGGGGATTGCGCCAGGTCAAGGACGCGCTTGCGCGCAATGAACAGATTCTGGCCTTGCTCGATGTGCCCCAGGACGGCTCTGGCAAGGGGCAGGTGTTTGGGCTGCTGGGCGAACAGGTGTTGCTGTCGATGGCCATACCAGAGATGGCAGCGCGCCAGCCGCAGGCTTATGCGGTCTATGCAACTGGGCTAGATGTGGCCACCGGCCAGAGATTTCTGGAAATCGTGTGCTTCGGACCCGGTGCTGGCGCGCAGGATATGACATTGGAAATGCTCGCTCAGCTGGAGGCGCTGATCTGGAAGAGCCCGGCAGCGTGGCATCTCTGGGGACAATGGCCGCGCTTTTGCGCCCGGCAATGATGTTGAACTGAAGGAGGAATATGGCGGATCGATTGAGCTTGTGGGGGCGCCGTTGGCAGGAGCGACTGTTCGGCTTGGCTCCGTGGGATGCAGGCAAGATCACGGATGAGTGGTTTCGCGCACATTTCGACTATGCGGCCGACGTGGTGCATAGCTGGCTGGGGCAGGAGTTGGACATGTCCAAGGCGCGGCTGTTGAACTTCGGCTGCGGCGACGGCATCACAGACTTGGCCTTGGTGCTGCGCCATGGGGCCACCCGTATCCACGGCATTGACATCCGCCAGGAGTACACCAAGTTGCCACGCATCGCTCGCGAGCAACTGGGGATGTCGCGAGTGCCTTCGGCGCTCAGCTTTGAGACTATCGTGCCCAACGAGCCGCTGGCCACGCGGCATGCGGGCTACGACGGGATGCTTACATGGTCTACCTTCGAGCATGTGCAACGCGACAAGGTGCTGCCCATTCTGGCCGATCTGCATGCCTGTCTACGCCCAGGCGGGGTGTTCTTTTTGCAGATCGAGCCGCTCTTCCATTCACCATGGGGATCTCATCTGCGGCGCTACGACGATGTGCCCTGGCACCACTTGCTGGCGTCGGAGGAGGAACTGTGGCGCATCATCGAAAAGCATGAGGGCCCGCTGGACGCCGCCGAGGTGGACTTCGGCTTTGCCGATTTCGGTGTCGATGGCTACAAGCGCTTTGTCTTCAAGGAGTACCAGGCGCTGAACCGGTTTACTGCAGACGAACTGGTCAATATCGCAAGGCAGGCCGGCTTTGAAGTGTTGCGCGAGGAGCGGCGCCAGGTGGACATGCCCATTCCCGAGGCGCTGGCGGGGCGCTATCCCGAGGAGTGGTTGCGCAACAACGAGATTTTGCTGCTGTTGGGCAAGACCTGACGAAGTCATGCAGGGGCCGGCCCCCACGATCTCTTCACCCGTGCGGTCTGCATATTCCAATGGCTTTGATGCACTGTGCATAGCCGCTGCATCTGCAGTCATTTACAGCCATCATTTCCATATCACGGGCACCAGACCGTCATCGTGGCTGCATGCGGACATGTGGGCGGCGTGGCAGTGATGACTTTCTTCACGATCAGCGGCTTTCTTGTCACGCTGAGCTGGCTGCGCGATCCGCGTGCGGCGGCCTTCATGACCAAGCGTCTGTTGCGGGTGTGGCCGGGCATGCTGGTGGCTGTTGTGGTTGGCGTGCTGCTGTTCGGTCCGGCCTTTACTTCATTGCCGCTGAAGGAGTTCTGGCTTCATCCGCAGACCCTGGATCACTGGCGCAATCTGCTGCTGATCAAGGACTACGCCTTCATGCCGGGCGTGTTTGCTTCCAATCCGCTGCCAGGGTTGATGAACGGCCCTTTGTAGACCATCCCCATCGAGCTGATGTGCTGCGTGGTGCTTGCTGCACTGGGCATATTGGGCGTGCTGCAGTCCAGGCTTCTTGCCAGCTTGGCCGCAGCAGGATATCTGGTCTTTTTCCTGACACGGCGCAATGCCGCTTTGGCTGGAACCATGTTTCATTGGTTCGAGTATCCGGCCTATTTCGCCTATGGATCGCTGATCGCGCTATTGCAGCCTGCCTTTGCTGCCCATGGTTGAAACTTGCTGTTGATCCTGGCACCTGCGGCTGCGGTGCTTTTCTTTGGCTTGAAGCTGGAGCACTCTGCCGGCCTGTTGCTGCTGCAGCAGCTCATCTATTTGGGCTCCATGCGTTCTAGGGTGTTTTCCGGGTTGCATCGACTCGGAGATCCTTCTTATGGTGTCTACGTGCTGGGTTGTCTCATCCCGCAGGCCGTTCAGGCACTGTGGCCTCAGCTGCCATTCCACTCCAGTCCGGCGCTTGCATGGATGTTTGCGCTGGCTGCTGGCTATGCCTCCTGGCACTTGGTCGAGTCGCCGATGCTGCGGCTCAAACACTTGTTGTACCGCACCTAGAAGGGAGTGCCATGCGCAGCGTTGAAGAGAGGGGGAACCGCTTTGACATGCTGCGCTTGACGGCGGCGCTTGCAGTGTTTGTTGCGCACGGAGAGTTTCTTTACCGCCTGCGTCTTGCCGAACCCTTTGCCGGCCACAGTCTGGGGTCGCTTGCGGTCTATGTATTCTTCTTCATGAGCGGGTATCTGGTATGCCGGAGTTGGATGCGCGAGCCGGTCTGGCATGCCTTCTGGCTGAGGCGGCTGATGCGGATTTTTCCGGGCCTGATCATGGCCGTGGTTTTCTCGGTTTTCGTCATCGGCTGGGCGATGACCTCGCTTGATTCGCTGCAGTACTGGCAGTCACCGCAAACCTGGAGTCATCTGATCAACAACATGACAGGGCAGGCCACGGTTCAGATACTGCCGGGCGTATTCGAATCCAATCCCTTTGCCTATACGGTCAACGGGTCCCTGTGGACGTTGCGGTATGAGCTGGCGATGTACCTTGTGCTGGCCACCTTGGCATGGCTTGCAAGAGGCAAGCGCTGGATCCATCCCCTCATGGCTGGCGTACTGGCGATCTTGTGGCAGATGGCCAGAGTCAAGGGGTGGGACCAGGGCCTGGATGCCATCCACACCCCGCTGGTCGATATGTTCCGCTGGCGGGACTTCTGCGGATTTGGTGTTCCCTTCTTTCTGGGAAGCACGATGGCTGCCTATGGCATACGCCATCGCACATGGATGGCTGCAGCCGCGCTGGTGCTGGCTGTATGCGCATTGCTCACCGCCAGCACCTGGATGCGCCAGGTGGCAGTATGGGGATTGGTGGCCTGCGCAAGTTTTTATCTTGCCCATGCAGGCCATGTGGCCGCAAGCCACCGTTGGCGCACCGATCTTTCTTATGGCGTCTACATCTACGCCTTCCCCGTCCAGCAGGCCATGACGGCCATTTGCCTGCGTGAGGGCTGGTCATTGAGCATCTGCATGCTGCTGTCGCTTGCCTTGACATTGGGCCTGGCCTTGATGTCATGGTATGGCGTGGAGCGGCCCTGCATCCGGATGGCGCAGCGATGGCTGGCGTTGCCTGGGCGGCACCTAGGCCTGCAGCCAATTCTTGACCCGGCGCTGCCAGTGCGCGGGAATACGCCTGACCACGCCGCGCAGGATGGGTAGCGAGCGCAGTTTGGCCAGCAGGATCAAGGCCCCCGATCTTGCAGCATGGTCCTGGCGTTGCAGGCGATGTGTGGCCAGGAAAGCCGAATCCAGTGGCTGGAGCAGGGCCTGATCGCGCGGCTGCAGCCCCTGGAGATAGCCGTCGCCATAGAAAGTGGCTCCCGGCTGGGCGGACGCACTCCCTGCTGCGGCGGGTTGCTGCGGTGGCTGCCCTTCAATGAAGTGGCGTTCGCGTATTTGCGCGAAGAAGTCCAGCCATTGGACGGCGTTGGCGTCCCAGGGCATGACCCAGGACCAGTCGCGGCCCGCCAGCCTTTCGGGAAAGGCTCCTATGTCGGGCGCGACGATCGGCAGCCCGGCGGCCAGGCAGGCGCTCAGGGTGTAGCTGTAGGTCTCCGGCCATTGGGCGGGGAACCAGGCCAGGTCGGGCTGCAACCACTGCAGCAGGGCAGGCAGTTCTTCTTCCTTGTAGCCGCCGTGCACGGTCAGGCGTGCGCGCGGCTGGGTCTGCAGGCTGCGGTAGCCATAGCCGAGCAGATGGAATTCCACAGGAGCTCCCCGCTTGGCGGCTTCGATCGCCACGGCTTCCAGTACGTCGGCGCCCTTGATGGCGCTCATGGCTCCCAGTACGACGATCTTGAGCGGGGCCGTGGCGGCCAGCGGGTGTGCCACCGGGGCCGGCAGCTGGGCCGGCAGGTCGGTGTGGGCAACGGCCTGGACGCGGGCACCGGGCACGAAACCGGCGATCCGGCTGGCCGTGTCCTGGCTGGGGGCCAGCACATGGCGCGCGCTGTTCAGCAGCAGCGCATTGCGGTGGCGCCACTGGGCCACGGTGCCGGCGTAGGGGGCTGTATCCGTGGGTTCGCAGCAGCCGCACTCGCCCGCACGGGGCGGCTCGACGTAGCGGTTGTCGATGCCCGTCAGCGAGATGTTCTTGCAGTAGGTATAGAAATCATGGGCCGTGAAGTCATGGGCCGCACCCAGACGGGCGGGAAGGTCCAGGATGGCTTCGCTGTGGCCCAGGAGATGCTGGTAGTGCACGTGCACCACGCCCAGTTGGCGCAGGGCCTGCACCAGCTCCTCCATCTGGTCGTTGATGCGGAAGGCGAGCTCGAATGCTTCCTTCTCCTCGGCACGGCGCAGGACCACGACGCCACCGGCGGCCGGGGACAGCATGAGGAACAGGGCCTTGCCTTGCAGGAACTGCGCCAGTTCGCGCACATGGCGCACTGTGCCGCCCGCCCGGTCGTGGAGCACGGCCAGCACCACAGGCTGGTGTGCGGCTTGTGCCTGCAGGCGTGCCACGTCCAGCGCAAGGCGCGCGGTGCGCGCAGGGTCGGCCTGGACGAAGGCCATGACATCGGCTTCGTAGCGCGGATGCAGGCGGCGCAGGGTTTCCATGGCGGCACGTTCACGCGGGCTCTTGCTTTCTCCGAAGCTCACGCCGCCTGTGTGCAGCACAAAGGTGTCCAGCAGATGCAGGTTGCGCCAGCCAGCGGCTGCGGCACGCTGGCAGAAGTCGTTTTCCTCGCCATAGCCCTTGCCGAAGTGCTCGGTGTCGAACAGGCCGACGGCGTTCAGGCTGTCGCGGCGGATGTACATGCAAAAGCCCACGCCGGTCGGCACGTCCACCACCTGGCCGGGATTGGTGCGCGCGCACAGTGCGTCGATGGCGGCCGTATCCATGCCGGGCGGCAGGTCGTTGCCCTCGCAAAAGCGCGGGTAGCTGCAGATGGTGGCGTTGTTGGAAAACGGCGTGACGGAGGCGATGCGTGCATCGCCGTAGGCGGCCTGGCGGATGCGGTCCAGCCAGTCATTGGCAACCACGGTGTCGCTGTTGAGCAGCAGCACGTCATGGGCGGTGTTCAGCGCCATGCCCCGGTTGACGGTGCCGACGAAGCCGAGGTTCTCCTCGTTCTCCAGCAGGGTGATGCGTTTGTCCTGCGCCGCGCGTTCACGCAGCCATTGTGTGACGCCTGGCTCCGGGCTGGCGTCATTGATGACGATCAGCTGCCATGGCGTTCGGCACTGACTGGCCAGCACGGATTCGATGCAGCCGCGCGTGTCATCCAGTCCTCGGTAGACGGGAACAATCACATCTACGGGGAGGTCGGGAATCGTCTGTGGTACGGGTGTACGGACAGCCGCCGCTACCGGTTTGCGGCCCAAAAGTCGATCAAGGCGCATCTTTGCGTGGACGAGCGGGCGCGTTGCCCGGAATATGTTGGAGTTTTCGATACTGTGTAGATGCTGCACAAGCTGCGCAAAGTCACGCTGTACCCGACTGGCTTCCTGCTGCCAGCGTGCGCGCTCTTGGCTTTGTACTTGGTGGCTTTCGTCGAGCAGGGCGTTGCGGTGCTTGAGCTGACCTATGGTTTGGTCGCGGTGCTGGATATCTTTCTCCAACTCGGAGCGTTGATGGTTCCATCGGTCCTGTGCGGCGGCTGCCTGCTCAAGCTGGCTCTGCAATGGCCGAACCACCTGCGAGAGTGCCAGATAGTCTGCGGACATGGGCCAGCCCAGTTCTATCTCAAGCGAGGCTCCTGGATGCGTTTCAAGGATAGAAGAGGGAATGGGCAGCTCGAACCAGGGATCATCACCGGTCAGCAGCAGCATTAACGAGAAGGCTGCGGGAGGGCAGGGCGCATTCCATGCGATCTGTTGATGGGGGCGCTGCCCCAGTAGTGCTGATTCAGTATCCTTCGGCATCCATTGCCAAGCTGTGCCATTGTGGGTATCCACCAGCGAAATCCGGTGCAAATGCACAAAGCCAGGACGATCAGCAGGGTCCAGCCGAAGATGACTTACAGCCGCCCCGTCGGGTGGCAGCTGGAAACGCAGGGTCTGGCGGGCTTGGCCGATGCTTCCTGTGGTCGATAGCTTGTCGTGTTCCTCATACCGTCCATTGCGGGCGATATAGAGCTGGGCCGTGAACAGCGCATGCCCTTGGGGGTAGTTCAGCGGCGGCTCGATGGGCAGCGCCTGGGCGGCGGGCGCTGCACTGGCGATGAACTGGTAGGCCAGTGCATCGGGCGTGGCCAGCAGGTGGCGGGCAACGGCAGGGGGCAGGCTGTCGTAGGCGACGCGGAATTCGGATTCGGGTAGCGCCCGCTCGATGGTGTCGATGTCGTCCACCTGCCAGCCTTGCTCGGCCAGAAAGCGCGACAGCGAGCGCCGCGTGAAAAAGCGCAGGTGAGTGCGGTCCAGCAGGCCTTCTTCGCGGTAACGGAATTCGCCATGCAGCAGTTCTGCCACCAGGCCGCTGTAGCCTGCATTGGGCACGGAGATCAGCAGACGGCCTTCGGGTGTCAGCCGCTTGCGGCAGGCAGCCAGGATGCGCTCGGGCTGGCGCAGGTGCTCGAGCACGTCGGCGCAGACGATGTAGTCATAGCGCGCGTCGCCGAAGAGCTGGTCCAGGTCGCAGTCCTCCAGGTCGGCCACATGGACATGGCGGTAGAAGGGCGCGGCATGGCGAGCCTCTTCCTGGCTCAGGGTGACGCCGTCGCAGACGCATTGCTTGTGCTCGGCGAGGAAGGCGCCCAGCGCGCCGCTGCCGCAGCCCAGATCCAGTATGTGCGCCTGGGCCCGGACATGGCCGGCCAGCACGGACAGCGACGTGCGCTCGTTCAGATCGACGGTGCGCAGGTAGACGTGGGGATCGGGAATGGGTGTGGTCATAGGAAATGAGGTGCCAGGCGCGGTCCGGGCAGGGATCGATCGCCCGTCATATTCATCTGCGCCAGTCGACCGTGGCCGGTCCGCAGAGAGCGGCGGAGCACGCCCAGGCCAGGCGCAAAAAATCCCGGAAGTCCGGGCGGCAGATTGTCGCGCATCATAATCCCGGCCACCGCAGTGATTGCTTGGCATGGCGGGTTAATGACATTTTGTGCGGCTGTTGCATTTCCTTGCATCACGGCATACCCGCTGACGCCTTCCGGGCGCCTTCCGCTGAATACTCGGAGCCGCCGTTTTTTCGGCGCAGGTATGCGGGTTGGAATTTGAAGATCTGAAGGGCGGCATTGATGGGTTCATCGTTGGTCGTGTCGGTGGTGAGCCACGGACATGGCGCTCATATACAGAGGCTGCTTGAATGCCTGGGTTCGGCGCGCCTTGCGCCGATGTCCCGCGTGGTGCTGACGCTCAATATTCCCGAACCGGAGCCCCTGGCTCCAGCGACCGGCTGGCCTTTTGTCCTGGAGATACGGCGCAATGCGCAACCCCTGGGTTTTGGCTGCAACCACAACCGGGCGCTGGCGAATGCCCGGGAGGCGTTTGTCTGCGTGGTCAATCCTGACGTGTACTGGGGAGCGCAGGAAGAGCCGCTGCAAGAGCTTCTGGCGCTGGCGGCCCGGCCGGGGTTGGCCCTGGCCTATCCCCCGCAGATCGGCGAAGACGGCACGCTGCAGGATTTCGAGCGGGAGCTGCCATCTTTCTGGAATTTGCTGCGACGCAAGCTGCACGGGCGTGTGGAGCAGCGTGTGGAATGGGTCAATGCGGCCTGCCTGGTGCTGGGCCGGGATAGCTGGATGCGGCTGCGTGGGTTTGACGAAGGTTTCTATATGTATTGTGAGGATGTGGATCTGTGCCTTCGCCTGCGGGTGCTGGGCGGAGAGCTTCGGCGCGGTGAGTTGCCTGTCGTCCATGCGGGTCAGAGGGCGAGCCGGCGCAGCCTGCGCCATGGCGCATGGCACGTGGCCAGCCTGCTGCGGCTGTGGAGCCGTCCGGCCTACCGCAAGGCCCGAGACCTGCCGCAAGCAGCGCCCTCGCTGCGCAGCCTGCACGGGGAGCCATCGTGATCTGGATGGCGGTATTGGCCTTCATGGTGTCTTGCACCGGCTGTGCACTGCTGGTGCGCTGGGCTGGGCGGTCCTCGACGTCCTCTTACGGATACGACAAGCCGCAGCGCTTTCACATCGGCGAGGTACCCCGGCTTGGGGGCGTGCCGATGTACCTCGGGCTGGCTGTCTCCTGGGGTGTGGGCACTTGGCTGAGCATGCGCGGAGATCCTTCCTCGCTGCGCATGCAGCTGTGGGTGGTTGTGTGCCTGGCCGCCATGCTGCCGGCCGTGGTCGGCGGCGTCATCGAGGATGTATCGCAGCGCCTGAGCGTGCGTTACCGGCTGGTGCTGACCCTGCTGAGCGCCGTGCTGGCGGTTTTGTTGTGCGGCCTCACCGTGCCCCGGCTCGGCTGGCCCTGGCTGGAACAGGCACTGGGCCCGGCCATGCCCTGGCTGGGCATGGGCCTGGCCGTCCTGGCCCTGACGGGGCTGCCCCATGCCTTCAATATCATCGACGGCTACAACGGGCTGGCCGGCATGGTGGCCACCATCATCTGCCTGGCGCTGGCCCACGTGGCACTGCAGGTGGGGGACCGGACCCTGGCCGCCATGCTGGTGACGCTGGCCGCCGCTACCTGCGGCTTCCTGGTCTGGAACTACCCGCGCGGCATGATGTTTGCAGGCGATGGCGGGGCCTATGTCTGGGGGCTGGCGATTGCCCTGGCCAGCATTGCCCTGGTGCAGCGCAATTCCGCAGTGTCGCCATGGTTTCCCATGCTGCTGCTGATCTATCCGGTCTGGGAGACGGTGTTTTCCATTTACCGCAAGCTGATGCGCGGCATGTCGCCGGGCATGGCGGATGCCCTGCATTTCCACCAGTTGATCTACCGGCGCATCGTGCGCGGCGTGTTCGACGACGATCTGGCACGGCGCATGCTGCGTCGCAATAACCGGACTTCGCCCTACCTGTGGGCGTTCACGCTGCTGACCGTGGTGCCGGCATTGCTGTTCTGGAGCAACACGCCCGTTCTGGTGGGTTTTTGCCTGCTGTTCGTGGTCAGCTATGTGATCGCCTATCTGGCCATCGTGCGCTTCAAGCTGCCGGGCTGGATGCAGAACAATGGATGATGGCCGGGCGCCAGTGGGCGTTCCGTCATCCGGGCATGCAACACTGCCGCGCAGTTGCGGCACAATGCCCGCCTTGTTGTTGACTACTTCCACGCCCCAGGGCTAGCACCATGAACGATATCCTCTCGATTGCCCCCCGCGACAAGGCCGAAATCCTCGCCCAGGCCCTGCCCTATATCCGCAAGTTCCATGGCAAGACCATGGTCATCAAGTATGGCGGCAACGCCATGACCGATCCGGCCCTGCAGGCCGACTTCGCGGAAGACGTGGTGCTGCTGAAGTTGGTGGGCATGAATCCGGTGGTGGTGCATGGCGGCGGGCCGCAGATCGAGACGGCCCTCAACCGCCTGGGCAAGAAGGGCGAGTTCATCCAGGGCATGCGCGTGACCGACGCGGAAACCATGGAAGTCGTGGAATGGGTGCTGGCCGGCGAGGTGCAGCAGGACATCGTGGGCCTGATCCACCAGGCCGGTGGCAAGGCCGTGGGCCTGACAGGGCGCGATGGTGGCCTGATCCGCGCACGCAAGCTCAAGATGGTCGACAACAAGGATCCGAACATCGAGTACGACGTGGGCCAGGTGGGCGACATCGTCTCCATCGACCCCAGCGTGGTGCGCGCGCTGCAGGATGACGCCTTCATCCCCGTGATCAGCCCCATCGGCTTTGGCGAGGAAAACGAGAGCTACAACATCAACGCCGACGTGGTCGCCAGCAAGCTGGCCACCGTGCTGCAGGCCGAAAAGCTGGTGCTGCTGACCAACACCCCCGGCGTACTGGACAAGGCGGGCAGCCTGCTGACCGACCTCACGGCGCGCGAGATCGACGCCCTGTTCGCCGACGGCACCATCTCGGGCGGCATGCTGCCCAAGATCAGCGGCGCCCTGGATGCCGCCAAGGCGGGAGTCAACGCCGTGCACATCATCGATGGCCGCGTGCCGCATGCCATGCTGCTGGAAATCCTGACCGACCAGGCCTATGGCACCATGATCCGCAGCCATTGAGGCCCGATGGCGCGGACTTTGCGGTTCGCGTTACCATCGCGCATGGCCCGGGCGTGGTCTGACGGCCTGGGCCGGTTTGCTGCAAGCCGCCTTTGGGCGGCTTTTGTTTTTTAGGTTTGATATGCGTTTGCTTCTTGTGGAAGACGATGTGATGGTGGCCAGCGGCATCAAGCTGGGGCTGTCCGATGCGGGGTATGCCGTGGACTGGGTCGGCAGTGCCGAGCGCGCCCTGGAGGTGCTGGCCCAGGAAGCCTTCGACCTGGCCGTGATCGACATCGGCCTGCCGGGCATCGACGGGCTGGAACTCACACGCCGCCTGCGCAGCAGCGCGGTGGAGAGCTCGGCCATGCCCGTGCTGATCCTGACGGCGCGCGATGCGCTGCAGGACCGCGTGCAGGGCCTGGACCAGGGCGCCGACGACTACATGGTCAAGCCCTTCGAGCTTCCCGAACTGCTGGCCCGGCTGCGCGCGCTGCTGCGCCGCTCGCAGGCAGCCACATCGGCCGTCCTGAGCTTTGGTCCCATCGAGCTGGACACGGCAGGCCGCCGCGCCGGCGCGCGCCAGCCTGCGCAAGACGATGAGAGCGAGGGCAAACTGCTGCCCATCGACCTGGGCCCGCGCGAGTGGACCGTGCTGGAATACCTGCTGATCCACGCGCCCAAGCCCGCCAGCAAGGACAAGCTGCTGCAGGCGCTCACGGGCTGGGACCGCGAGATCACGCCCAATGCGGTCGAGGTCTATGTCTCTCGCCTGCGCAGCAAGCTGGAGCCGCATGGCGTGGCGCTTCGTTCCATCCGGGGCTTCGGCTATCGGCTGGAACTCTCGCATACCGCCGCCTGATGCGGACATGGCGCATGGTCCCAGGCGCTGACCGCCCATGACAGCCAATCTGCGCCTTCGCCTGCTGGTGCTGCTGGTGGTGCCGCTGACGCTGCTGGCACTGATGGGCGGCTGGTTCGGCTATCGCTCGGCAGACGAAGCCTCCACCCAGCATGACCAGCGCTTGCTGCGCCTGCTGCCTGCGCTGGCCGATTCGGTGTTGGCGCCGTCGATCGCCGAGGGAACGCCGCCCCTGGTGGCGCTGACGCCCGCCATCGAGGACGTCTTGCGCCAGCGCGGCGACGACGTCGGATATGCCATAGGTGACCTGCAGGGCCATGTCGTTGCCGGCGACACCTGGATCCGCTTCGACGTGCCTTCCACGCCGCTGGCCGAGTTCCACAGCCAGGAGCATGACGGCCTGACCTACCGCGTGGCCGTCATGCGCGCCGAAACCTATGGCGCCGGTGAAATGGTGCTCGTGCTGGCCGACGGTGGCGACGTACGCCAGCAATGGGTGCGCCAGTTGCTGCTGCATGTGCTGCTGCCCAGCGTGCTGCTGATTGCGGGTGCCGGCATCGCCATCTACTGGTCGGTCAGCCGGGCTTTCCGGCCGCTTCTGACCCTGACCCAGGCGGTGGAACGGCGCTCGCCGCGCGACCTCAGTCCCATCTCGGAGCACAGCTCGCCGGCCGAAGTCCGTCCGCTGGTGCGCTCGCTCAATCGCCTGTTTGCACTGGTCAACGCACAGGCCGAAGGCCAGCGGCGCTTTGTGGCCGATGCGGCCCATCAATTGCGCACGCCGCTGGCGGCCTTGCAGGCCCAGGTCGAGGCCTGGGCGCTGAGCGCGCAGGCTGCCCAGGCCGAGGCGCGGCGCAAGGGCACCGAGGCCCAGGTGGTGCTCAGCGTGACGCAGATCGAGCAGTTGCGCGATGCCACGCGGCGGACCTCGCAGCTGGCACGCCAGCTGCTGGCGCTGTCACGTGCCGATGCGCGCAATGCCGAAGTCCAGCCGTTGCAGAAGGTGGATCTCAAGGACCTGTGCGAAAGCATGCTGGAAATGTTCTTCGACCAGGCCAGCGCCAAGGGGCTGGACTTCGGCCTTGACGTGGCGGCCGCCAGTGTCTGGGGCCACAGCTGGCTGCTGCGCGAACTGGTTTCCAACCTCGTGGACAACGCCATCAAGTACACGCCGCCCGGCGGCAGCGTCACGCTGCGCTGCGGCATGTACCATGGCGCGGGGCAGTCTGCGGATGAACCGCAAGGCTGGGCCTTCCTAGAGATCGAGGACGACGGCCCCGGCGTGCCCGAGGCCGAGCGCTCGCAGATCACGCAGCGCTTTTACCGCGCGCAGGGCGCGGCCGGCGACGGCACCGGGCTGGGATTGGCCATTGCCGAAGAAATCGCCCTGCTGCACCAGGGCACTCTGGCCTTTGGCGCCGCAGCGCAGGGCAAGGGCCTGCTGGTACGCTTGGAGCTTCCATTGCAAATGCCGGCCATGCTCTCGGAAACAATAGCAGCGCAAGCAACAGGCAAGCGATCCTGACGGTTGCGCTCATGGGGACAGCTTTGTGCGGAGTTGCCGCCGAGGGCTGTGAGAGAATTACTTACAAATAGTTGATCTGCTTATGTCCGAGTCTGAAGTTCTGTCGCCTTTATCCGCTCCTGGCGCTGATGTCGTTTCCGACGAAGCCGCCTCCGCTTCCGCCCCTACGCCTGCGCGCAAACGCCCCAAACCCGGGGAGCGGCGCGAGCAGATCCTGCAGGCGCTTGCGGCCATGCTGGAGAAGCCGGGCGCAGAACGCATCACCACGGCAGCGCTGGCAGCCCATCTGGGCGTCAGCGAGGCAGCCCTGTACCGCCACTTCGCCAGCAAGGCCCAGATGTTCGAAGGACTGATCGAGTTCATCGAGCAATCCGTCTTCACGCTGGTGCAGCAGATCGTCGGGCGGGATGTGCCGGAGGAAGAGCGGCCCGCAGTGGACGGAATGCGCCAGGCCAGCCGCGTGATCTCCCTGGTGCTGCAGTTTGGCGAGCGCAACCCCGGCATGGTGCGCGTCATGGTGGGCGATGCCATCGTCTTCGAGCACGAGCGTCTGCAGGCCCGCATGAACCAGTTCTTCGACCGCATCGAATCCACGCTGCGCCAGTGCCTGCGCCCCGCCGCCGGTGCGCTGGGCTCCTCCGCCCCGACGGTCGATGCACAGGTGGCCGCCAGCGTGCTGACATCGTTTGCGCTGGGCCGACTGCAGCGCTACGCGCGTTCGGGTTTCCGCCGCCTGCCGACCGAGCATCTGGAAGCCAGCCTGGCCTTGATGGTCTGAACATGGCCCAGCGGACCCCAGGGTCCGCTTTGCAGCAAAGCCACCCGCTTGCGCCGGTGGCTTTTTTTGCGACCAGGGCCTTGCTTCGTCGCGGTGGCTGTGCTCAGCCCACGAGATTGCGCCGTCGCCTGGCCGGTGCTGTCACGCCCAGCGCCGCAACGATGCGCCCCACCTGGCCTTCCGTAATCCCATGCTCGGCAGCCAGTTGCCGGGCCGTTTTGTCCGTGGCGTAGTCTGCAGCGATGCGCTGATTGCGCAGTGCCTGCAGTGCGCGCGCTGCCCTGGGCAGCTGGAAGTGGGGCAGGCCGCCATACTCACGGGCGAGCTGGAGCAAGGCTGGCACGCCGATGGTGGCTGCATAGGGATGCTCGGCTGTGACCTTGTCCGGCGTGGGAACGTAGATGCGCAGTCCACCCCAGCGCTGCACCAGGGCCATCGTGGGCTGCAGCCCGATCAGGCGCTCGAAGTCCTGCAGCAGGGGCGGAAGCAGATCGCTGCAAGTGCCATGGTGCGGGTGCGAGGCGGCTGACCCGGGCGTGTGCATGCCGATGGCGGGAGGCAGGGCAGCAGGCCGAAAGCCCTGGAAGACAGGTGCCGGATGGTGTTCGGAATGCATTTTGGCTGTACGCTCTTGGTTCAAAAGGAAACGGTTCAATTTGAACCATATTCTTGGTCCATAACGAACCAGTGTCAAGATTCGCCATGCCTGCAAAACCTGTGACTGATGCGCTTACATCCAACGTTGATGAGGTACTGGCGCGCATGGCTGAAGCCTTGGGACCCGACTGGATGGCGGGCATGGAGGTTCAGCCTGAAACGGTACGGACCTGGCGCAAGCGCGGGGAAGTGCCAGCACGGCAACTGCTGCGGGCCTCGCAGCGAGCGGGCCGGTCGCTGGAGTATTTCAACGGCACGGGCGCAGCGAAGCCTGGGGCCCGGCATGGCGGGGCGGCCGAAGACGAGTTCACGCAGATCGAGATGCTCGATGCGCACGTCAGCGCAGGGCATGGGGCCGTCAATGGCCCCGACGAGGTGATAGGCCGCTTCGCCTTCCGTTCGTCCTGGCTGCAGTCCAAGGGACTGGGCAGGCACAACGCCAAGATCGTGCGTGCCCGTGGAAGATCCATGGCGGACCGCATCAATGATGGCGACATCCTGCTGGTCAACACCTCGGTCGATACGCTGACCCAGGATGGTGTCTATGTGATCGAGCTGGAGGGTGAGAACTACGTCAAGCTGCTGGAGCGCGACTTCAGCACGGGCGGTGTGCGCATCGTCAGCTACAACCCTGCCTATCCGCCCCAGGTTCTGGAAGGCGAAGCCGCCAACCGGCTGCGCATCTGCGGCCGGGTCCTCTGGCACGGCGGAGAACTCTAGCCCCCGGGCCGTGCCGCCCGGCACCGCTACAGAGACTTTGCCGCAGGCCTGAGGCGACCTGGGCGTTTCCGTCTTCTCCCAGCCTTTCTCGTCCTCCTCTTTCGTCCACCTCTTTAGTGCGTCCGTGCCTGCCCCAGCGGCAGGACGTTTGCGCTTGCCTGGCCGTTGGGATGTGCCGGGCCAAGGCACATGTGGCTGGCATCCAGGTCCGCTGCGCCTGAGAAGGCGCGCGCCTGTGGACGCTGAAACCGGGCCTGCATATGCAGGCCTTATTCATTTTTGCCTGCCTCGGCACAGTCACTCCATCGCAACGACGCATCTTTTTCTGCGTCCCCCACGGAGTGACCCATGTACGCCATCGCACAACTGTTCCTGCTCTTTGCCGCTCATCTGCGGCCCATCGTGGCCGAGGCTGCGGCGAGTGTGGCGGCGGCCTTTCCGGTGCTGCGCCCATGAATGCACTGGCCCAGCATCGCAACGCCATCGTGGCCATCCTGGCCTCGGTGCCGCAGATCGGCGTTGTGCAGGACCGCGAACGCCATGCCGCCAGCGATGCCGAGCTGGCCGCCCTGTTCACGTATACGCCGCTTGCAGCAGGCACGGCCCATGTCCGCGGCTGGTGGCTGCGCAGAAGCAGCACGGCCGAGCACGGCAGCAGCACGGCCCGCACGGTAAGCGTGCACCAGTGGACGCTGCATGGCTACCTGGCCATCGCCGACGCCCAGGCCAGCGAGTTGCTGCTGGACGACCTGGTCGAGCAGTTCCGCGCCCTGGTGCGAGCCGATCCGACCCTGGGCGGCGCGTGCCAGCCCGGTCCCCTGGCAGGCAGCGACGACAGCACCGATGGCGTGCAGGTCATGCGTGCCGAGCCTGTGGATTTCGCGGGAGTGCGTTGCCACTCCGTTGTCCTGCAACTGAGAACCTGGAGCTACCTGTGACCTGCACACCACCGAACCGGGCCTAGACCGGATACCCGCAACTTTCCCGCAACCCCTGTGGTCCGCAGCGCTGGAGAACGGCGCCAAAGGCCGCGAAACCTCTCTTCATCTCTTCATCTCTTCAAAGGATTTTCCAAATGGCAGCAAAGATCATGCGCAAGATGGCCCTCCTGGCCCTGGTTGAAACCGTTGTCGGCACGGCCGTCGTACCGCTGGCGGCCAATGCCATGCTGGTCAGCGACGTGACCCTCACCCCCATCGAGGGCGACGTGGTCGAGCGCAACAACATCCGTCCCTTCTTCGGCTCCAGCGGCAGCACCCTGGTCACCGAATACCAGAAGGTGGCGTTCTCCGTGGAATTCGCGGGTGTGGCCGCAGCGGGCGAGCGTCCCGGCGTGACCGACCTGTTGCGTGCGTGTGCCGCCAGCGCCAGCACCGAGACTGGCGTGAAGACGGTCTTCGCTCCCGTGACCGACGGCATCCAGAGCGTGACCATCTACGGCAACGTGGACGGCACCCTCTACAAGATGCATGGCGCACGCGGCGAGGTGGAGTTCAGCACCGATGCCAAGGCCATTCCCAAGTGGAAGTTCGAGTTCACGGGCTCCTTCGTCCCCGCCGTGGATGAGGCCCTGCCGGCAGTGGACTACAGCGACTTCGTCGCTCCCCTGGGCGTCAACAAGACCAACACCCAACTGACCCTCGACGGCCTGGCGGTGGCCTGCAGCGCCTTCAGCTTCAAGTGCGGCAACCAGGTGGTCAAGCGCGACCTGATGAACGTGGACACCGTGGAAATCACGGACCGCAAGTCCACGGGCAGCGTCACCTTCGAGAACACCAGCGTGGCCACCAAGGACTGGATCGGCCTGGCGCGTGCCAGCGCCATCGTGCCCGTCACGCTCAAGCACGGCCCAGGCGCCACCAACACCGTCAGTTTCAAGAGCGCGCGCGCCCAGATCGGCAAGCCGACCTACAGCGACAGCGATGGCGTGCAGATGATCACCATCCCCCTGTCGTTCATTCCCTCCGACGCGGGCAACGACGAGTGGTCCATCGAGATCTGACGCTTCACCTCCCTGCCTGACAACTACACATCCAAGGATCACCATGGCCGTCAAGATTTCCGGGCTCAAGCCCACCATCTCCGTTCCCGCAACGCTGTACCTGCCCGTCGATGAGGGCAGGTTCGGAGCCCATCACTTTGCCGTCGTGTTCAAGCGCCTGGGCAAGGCGCGGCGAGATGAGATCAATGAACTCATCGTCGTCGGCAAGCCCGCCACGCAGCCCGATGGCTCGCAGGAGGTACGGCGCATGACCATCCCTGAACTGCTCGACGAAGTGGTTGTGGGCTGGGAGGGGATGCTGGGCGACGAAGGAACACCCGTGCCCTACAGCCGCGACGAGCGCCTGGCGGCCGAGGAGGCCTACCCGGGACTGGAGCAGGCCATGGCCGTGGCCTGGTTCGACGGACTCAACGTGCACCAGCGGGATGCCGCCACAAAAAACTCCGTGGCGCTGTCCGGCATCACCTCGGCCTCGACGGCGCAGACCGCTATCTCGTAGACGACGAGCTGCGCGCCCAGTGCGCGCAGATGGGGATCGACCCCGACCGGATGGTGCCCGGCGATCTGCAACGCCTGCACCCCGAGGACTACGAACTGTGGCCGGAGCATGCGATGGCCTGGAGCGTGTACCTCGGCTGCTCCACCCAGTGGCGCAGGACGGCCACGCCCTGGGGCCAGTGGCACTGGGACGGGCTGGACTACGCCGGGGCCGAGATCGTGATGCGCCGCTACGCGGTGCCCGCCGCGCAGCGCGGCGAGGTCTTCGCGCAGTTGCAGGTACTGGAGGCGCAGGCGCTGCGCCAGCTCAACCGGGGCTGAGGCATAGGGGCCTCGGCTCCGGCCTTTCAAGACAAACACAAGCGGTCAAGCATACCGAACAGAGATCAGCATGAGTACAGCGGTCAAAAGCATAGGCATCGCCGAGACGCCCAGCCTGAGCGAGCTGCGTGCGCAGAATGCCCAGTTCTCCCAGGAGCTCGACAAACTCCACGGCAAGCTGCAGCAGGCGTATGCCGGCATGTCGCAGTTCGCAGGTGCCTCAACGGATACGGGACTTGTATCGGCGCGTGCCAGCGTCGATGTCGAGAGCCTGTCTACTTCCATGGGCAAGATTGCAGGCCGCGCCAATGCCCTGCTGGAGGTGGCGGGTTCGGCGGCCAAGGTGGGAGAGGCGCTCTACACGGCCAGTGCCCAGACAGAGAATCTGCGTACGCGGCTGGACCTTGCCACCGGCGGCAAGGGCGCGCAGGAACTGGCCTATGTCACGGCCCTGGCCGATCGGCTGGGCCTGCAGCTCAATGCCACCGGCCAGGCCTACGCCGACTTCGCCACCAAGGCGCGTGGTACGGCGCTGGAAGGCGCGCAGGTGCAGACCATCTTCACGGGGATTGCCTCGGCCAACGCGGCCATGGGCCTTTCCGTGGAGCAGGGCAATGCCTCGTTGGCAGCCGTACTCGACCTGATGGGCAAGGGGACGATAGGCGCGTCGGACTTCAGCGAGAAACTGGGACATATCCCGGATGCGGCGCTGGTCGGCGCTCAGGCCCTGGGTGTGACACAGGAGCGGTTCTCCCAGATGCTGCAGACCGGCGAGGTCGTGACGCAGGACTTTCTGCCCCGTTTCTCGCAGGCGCTGCAAAGCTCCCTGGGAGAGGGGACGGACAAGGCGGCGGACAGGCTGGATGCCGGCACCCAACGCATGGCCAACGCCTGGGACAAGCTCAAGTCCGCCGTGGGAGATTCCGGCATCAGCCAGATGATCTCCTTTGGCATGAACGCAGCGGCCAACGACATGAACGCCTTTTCGGAGTCCATGTCGCGGGCGCGTGACAACGGGTCGGGCTTCCTGGGCCAGATCAGCAGCGGCCTGGGCAACATAGCCGGGCGCGCGGTGGGCTTGCAATATGTCAGCACGGCCTTCCAGTCGAATGCGGAAAAGGCAGCCTATCTGGCCAAGGAGCTTCCGCGCGCCAGGGCTGAATTGGAGATGCTGCAGGCCAAGGGGGCAGCGACATCGCGCAATGTGTGGGTGCGCACGGCCCATGACGATGCCCAGCGCCTGGTCGAAAAATTGCAGCAGGTGCAGCGCGAATTGATGGCGGCACAGGGTCAGCGCAATGCAGGCGGCGGCCGCGGGTTCATCAATCCGCCGCTGGTGGGACAGCCACAGCCGCAGGAGCAAAGCAAGAAAACCGACGCGCCTGCGCAGAAGAAAGAGCCCCCTGCGGTACCCCGCACCGTCAGCTACGCGCCACCGGCCGTGCCAGCCAGAACGCAGCAGGACAATGAGGAGCTCAAGCGCGATCAGGAACTGCAGAAAAGGCAGCAGGAGGTGGCGCAACTCGTCAAGGAGCACCAGACCAAGGCCGTACTGGCCGAAAAGAACCTGGAACTCGCCCGGCAGGAAACGCGCGCGATTGGCCTGACCGGTGAGGCGTTGGGACAACTGCGCCAGGAGCAGGTCGAGAAGACCATCGCGGAGCTGGAAGACAACGCGGCCGGGCAAGAGAGTGTCCGCTGCTCCAGGGAGGTTGCCGAGGCCGTTGGCAAAGAGGCCGAGGCCACGCGCGAACTCGCCCGCGTCAAGGGCTACAACGAGTCTGCCAGCAAGGTGGACGAGTACACCAAAAGCGTGAAGGCGGCCAGTGAGGCGGTGCAGTTTGAGCAGTCTCTGGCAGCCATGTCGGAACGCGACCGCAAGATCGCGCTGGAGCAGTACCAGGTCGCGATCGAGCTCAAGAAAAAGCTCGAAGACATCTCGGCCAAGAATCCGGATGATGCGGCTGGCGCCCAGAAACTCAAGGACGACGCCACGGCCGCAGCCAACCAGGCCAAGGCCAATGTTGCCGAACGTGTCCGCATGCAGGAGACCCAGAAATCGGTCGACCAGATGGACGAGATGTTCCGCAAGGGCTTCACGGACATGCTGGCCAACGGCACCGAAGGCTGGCGTACCTTCACCAAGAGCCTGAGTGCGACGTTCAAGGCCTCTGTGGCCGATGAGATGTACAAGGCGTTTGCGCGGCCGTTTCTCGTGCCTGTCTTCGCTCAGCTCAGGGGGGTCGTCGGCAACTTCCTCGGTCAAGGCGGTGCTCCGGGAACAGCGGGCGCTGGTGATGCGCAGGGCACGGGCCTGGGCGGTGGATTGACGGACTGGTCCACCTGGGGCACCTCGGCGCAGAAGTACCTGAATGAATCCGCACTCAAGCTCATGTCCAATGGCTGGAACATGGCTGGTGAAGCACTGCAGGACCTGGGCAAGACCGTGGGCCGGTTCGACACCTGGCTGAAAGACATTCCCGGTTTCCAGGGCGGGATTGGCTCTGCTGCCGGTTACCTGGGAAGCCTGTACAGCCTGTCCCAAGGACAGTACGGAGCCGCTGTGGGTCAGGCGGTGGGAACCTGGATTCTTCCGGGCATCGGCTCGATGATCGGCAGCTTCCTCGGTGGAGCGCTCGACAAGGCCTTCGGCTCCCGCGGCGCCAACCATGGCGGCGCGGCCTACAGCACGGCCGGCATTGGCAATGACAAGGCGGCCGAGCAGCTGTTTGGCCGCGCGGCAGGCGACTGGTACGACGATCTGACACGCCGCCACAGCGATGGCATCGAAAAGCAGCTCAAGACCAGTCTGGACGGACTGGCCCTGGTCTACGGATCCCTGGGCAAGTACGCCACGGGCGGAGTGCGCGACATCGACTTGGTGGGCGGCTTTGCCGCCAACGGAAAGTACACCGACGAGGACGCCTACGGCTACGCCAAGATCATCGACAAGACGACCGGCATGATCCTGGCCGGCTTCGAGAACCGCTCGCTGGGCAACAATCCGGAAGAGGCCTACAAGGCTTTCCTGGGCCAGACCGGTTCCCTGCTGGTGTCCGAACTCAAGAAGGCGGACCTGCCCAGCTGGATGCGCACCACGCTGGACTCGCTAGGCGAAGCACCCAATGTCGAGGCGTTGCAGGCAGCCTTCCAGACCATCGACCTGATCGGCCGCTCCTTCGAGGAACTGGGCAAGAAGATCACGGGCTTTGCCGACCTGACCGACCTGGCCTTCGAGTCCCTGATCAAGGCTTCGGGCGGCATCGAGGCGCTGAATGCCAACGCCGGCAGCTTCTACCAGAATTTCTACAGCGAGGACGAGCGCAAGACCATCGCCAAGCGCGAGATGGGCAGCAAGCTCAAGGACTTGGGCGTGGACATCGACCTGGATGCCGACGACGCCCAGGCCCGGTTCCGCAAGCTGGTGGAGGACAAGCTCAAGGCAGCCAACTCCGAGGAGGCGAATGCCAAGGTATTGAAGGACGCCATCTCGAAGGTCCAGGGCACGCAAGGCCTCAAGGACATGGCCAAGACTGGCGCCTTCAAGGACTGGGCCAGCACCACCCTGGGAGAAGGTTCGGGCGATATCGGAAAACTCGCGGCCGATCTCGAGAACCTGGCGAACACCAGCACGTCGCTGGCCGACTTCACTGCCGGTATGGACAAGCTGATCGGCAATATCGGCGGCACCGGCAAGTCTTCGGCCGAGACCGCTGCCGAGCTGCTCAAGCTCAACGACACGTTCAAGGCCGTTACCAAGACATCCGAGGATGCTGCGGCGGCTTCGGCCAAACAGGCCGAGGAAGCCAAGCGCAAGCAGGAGGAGCAGGCGCAGGAGGCGAAGAAGAAGAACGAGGCCGATACGGATGCGGCGTGGAGCCTGCTGCAGCGTTCCGTCGATGCGGAGCGCTCGGCCATACAGGCACGCATCGATGTCGCGCAGGAGCGCGTGGATACCGAGCGCGCCCTCATGGACACCTTGCGCGGGCATGTCGTCGAACTGCGCGGCCAGATCGAGAGCACCCAGGCCATGGCCTTGGCCAGAGCCAACGAGGTCATTGACCAGGCACTGGCTGCGTACCGGCGCACGGGCTATCTGCCCGAATCGGCTGACATCGGCGAGGCTGTCTCGGTTGCGCGCGGCGGTATTTCCTCGGGCAACTTCCGCTCGCGCCTGGACTATGAGGCCGCGCAGTTGATCCTGGCCAACAAGCTCGAAGTGCTGCATGACGCGGCGGGCGAGCAGCTGTCTGCCGATGAATTGATTCTGGAGCAGGAAAAAAGCCAGGTCGATGCGTTGGAGCGGCTGCTCAAGACCGAGAAGGAGGCGCTGGACATAGCGCGTGGCATCGACACGCGGCTGCTGTCGTCCGATCTCGCATGGGCGGAATTCCGCGCGGCACTGCTCAAGGAAGGAGCGGATACCGGAGGTGGTGCTGGTTCTGGTGAAAGCGGTTCCGGTGGCGTCAGCGGGGGTGCGGACTTTGGTCCTGGGCCAGGTCCTGGAAGTGGGGGTGGCAGCTCCACCGTGCACAGCAAGTACAAGATGCCTGTTGCCGTGCTCGGCGATGGCTTCGCGATCTACGACTACGAAACGGATCCCGAGCGAGTCAAGAAGCTCGATGCGCTGTCGCCAACCTTCCATAAGTACGACGGCACCGGAGACCTGGTGGGACTGGCCAATGACATCAAGGCCCAGGGGGGCACGGCGCTGGATCTTGCCTATCTGTATGGCTACTCGGAGCGCGACGTGCTGGCGGCGTTGGACCAGTTCGGCATTCCGCGCTTCGCCTCGGGTGGCGAGCACTTCGGCGGCCTGCGCCTGGTCGGGGAAAACGGCCCCGAACTCGAGTTCACCGGACCTTCACGGATCCACAGCGCCCAGCAGACGCGGCGCTTGCTGGAGGGTATGCAGGGCGGCGACCTGCACAGGGCCCTCGAGTCCCTGCAGCGTCTGACCTATGACCTGGGGCGCCAGCAGATCGTGCTGCTGCAAAGCCTCGAAAAGATGGCTCGCAAGAGCGACGCCATCGGCGTCAAGCAAAGGGAGACCGCATGAACGATGAATTCACACGCGGCATGGGATTTGTGCCGCCCCTGCCTATCACGTTGGACAACATGAGCACGAACGTCGCCGCAAGCGGCCTGCAGCCCTGGTCCGCCAGCAAGGCCTATGCGCTCAACGACGAGATCATCGACGCCTCGCGCGTGATCTGGCGCAGCATGGCCGGCAGCAATACCGGCAATGACCCCGCCAGTTCGGAAGGCAAGTGGCAAAGGCGCGGTGTGGAAAACCGGCTGCGCATGTTCGATGCCAGCCTGGGCTCGTACACCGAGGCCGATGACCTTATCGAGGTCACCATCAAGCCCGGCCGCGTGGTCACGGACATCGAGCTGCTGGGCCTGCAGGCGCACACGGTCGAGGTGGTGATGACCGACCCCGTGGCCGGCGAGGTGTTCCACAGCGGGCAGCGCCTGGTGCTGCGCCCTTCGGGCAATTCGCACTGGGGCTACTTCTTCAACCCCATAGAGCGTGAACGAAAGCTGTCCATCTCGGGACTGCCGGCCTACACGCAAGCCAGCATCACCATACGCATCGCCAACCTGGGGGCCAAGGCGCGCTGCGCCGAAGTCGTCATCGGCCGTGCCGTCTGGCTGGGCAACACGCAGTGGCGGCCCTCGGTCAGCTTCGACGACTGGAGCATCAAGAAGCGCGACGACTGGGGCGGCTGGATGGCCGAGCCCGGCGCCTACAGCGACCGCTTGAAGCTGCAGGTCCTCGTTCACGGCACGCAGTACGAGCGCGTGCGCAACGAAATCCTGGCGTATCGCGCCAGACCGGTCGTCTGGATAGGTGCGCGCGGCTACGGCGTGCTCACCACCTACGGCTACATCACGGGCTTCGACCAGGTTCTGGTGGCCCATGGCTTCTCCGATTGCAACCTAACCATTGAAGGACTGGAAGACGATGAACTTCACACCCCCACCTAGTGCACCCGAGGAATCGGTGGCGATCCCGAATCGTCGCACGGACCCGCAGGACGTCTTCGACGTCAAGACGGATGTCTATCTGAACTGGCTGACGGGCTTTCGTAACTGGACGGCGGGCCTGGTGACGTGGCTCACGACGTTTCTGACGGAAATGGCCCAGGCCATGCTGACGGTCGAGGGCAACAAGAACGCTGCGCAGGCCGCCGCCTCCGCCGCCGCGACCAGCGCCCAGAACGCTGCGATTGTCGCCGGTGCCTCCCGATGGGCGCCGGGCAGCTACGCCCAGGGCGACGCCGTGTGGTCGCCCCAGTCGCTGCTGACCTATCGGCGCGTACCAGCCGGCACCACGGCCAGCGCGCTCGACCCGGCCCAGGATCCCGCGGGCTGGCGGCTGTCCGGTTCACCGCAGTCCATGCCGCAGCAGGAGCTGACAACGGCAGGGCCCCATCACCTGATCGTCGGCATGCACTACATCGTCCTGCACCCGCAGTGCGAGTGCTTGATGCCTGCTGCGCCTGCGCCGCAGGAGCAACTGCGCGTCACCAACCGCTCCGGTGCGCTGACGCCCGTGCTCAGACGCAACGGGGGCAAGTTTTCCGGAATCGAGGACGACCTGGCGCTGGACTCGCGCTATGCCGACCGCGTATTTACTCAAACCGCAACCCTGGGGTGGATCTGATGCTTTCCTTCAACAATATCTATGGACAACCTGCTGCGCTGATGCGTCGGCGTATTTGGAGTGGAGAGGAGCGTAAGGTTCCAGGGGTTTCGGTGAGAATCGTCAATGCATTCAAGCCCGTGCGAAGTGTTTCTCCAGTAAATATTTCTGTGAGTATGGGTTTATACAGTAGTCAGCAGTACTTTCTTGTGCGAGGTGCCACGCTCTATACAAGTCCCGATTTGAAGGTGCTTACTCAACGCCTGTTGGTGAATGGTGAAAATGCCAATATCGTATCCATGGCGCATAATAATGATACGGTCATTATTGGGGCCAGGTATTGGACCGGGTTTTCTTGGGGGTATGTAAGCTATGCCAGTGTTGATGGCGGCATCACCTTTAAGAACATAACCGCCACTCCTAACTATGTCAGGGCGGGTAGCTATTTTTATGCTATTTCCTCTAGCATGGCCCGTTCGGCGACAGGTCTGGATGCCGTTTGGAGTGCTACGGCAATGCCGTCATCATCGGCAGGATGGAGCCATGTTCTGCACAATGGGAATATCTATCTTTCATTGAGTTATATTAATAACTCCTTCTATGAAGTAGCTTATTCGGAGAACGGCTCTGCTTTCAATCTTTCCACCAATTTTGCAAGCGTGCGCTCAAAAATTCCTTCCGGTATGTATGTCAAGGAGGCAGCGGTGGTTGGGAGGAAGTTCGTGCTAGTGGGCGTAGCTGGAAAAATCATCCATACTATTGCGACGGAAGATGGTATTAATTTTGAGCAATTTGATCAGTATCTTGAGACTGGTGTAGACGGAGAGGCATTTCGTGGGTGGAATATACAGTCAACGAGCACAGGAGATGCAATATATATGCGTGGGACGACCAGTGATATCGCTGGTGTTGGTCGCGTGAGGGTTTTTTCCTGCATGGATGGCAGGAATTGGCGTGTCCTGCCCTCTCTGGTTGCAAGTAGCTCATTTACTGATCCGACAAACGGATTCTTTGCGCTGGCCCCCGGCCAAGGTATCTATGTGACCCCGTGGCCCGATGCAGACCATGCATTCATCTCCGACACCGTCAACGACCGCGACTTCTATTACGAACTGGGTGCCGCATGAACTACGAATTCAACCTCTGGGGCTGGTACGCAGGCATGTCCACCACGCCCGGCGCGCGCACTACGACACTGCCGCCCGACAACATGCAGACGCACGAGACAGCGGGCCGGCCGCGCAGCAACTTCACGGGGCTGGCCTGGGTCGAGCTGCCCTATGAGGCGCCACCCGAGCCGGTGCCCGAATTCGCGCTGCCGGAGATCGTCATCACCGGTATCGCGGCCGACAGGGAGGGCTTCGTGCACACCCCGGACTTCACCGATGCGACGGTGCCGGTGGGTGCTACGCTGGCCTTCGCTGCCGAACTGCGGGCCGGCGATCAGGTGCTGACGCTGGACGACAGCTTCCGGCTGCCCATCCGGTCGCGCGATGGCCGCGAGCGCGTGGTGCTGGCCTCCATGGCCAAGGGCTTCATCCGCTTCTCTGTCCACTTCGAGGACAGTCGGGTCTGGGAAGTGACCCAAGCCATGGTCAATTCCGACCTTCCTCCCGAACGCCACATGCGCTTCAAGGGCATCAAGGTATTTGCCGTGGAGGCATGACTTGCTCTGAGGCGTGACAAACAACCAAGCCGGCACCTGCCGGCTTTTTTGCGCCTGCCCACAAGCTAGGTGTTTTCCCCCGCATGTCTTCGCCGCGACAAGCTTTCCATGCAAAATAGCACGAACGTTCGTTTTAACAAGAATTTCGCATGTCCAGCGTTTCCGCCCCACGCCGCACCACCCGTTTGACCGCTGACGCCACGGCTGATCCCAAGGCGGGCTCTTCCGTGCACGAAGCCGCTGCGCCCGCGCCGCGCCGCGCGCTGCACAAGGGGCAGCAGACCAAGGCCACCATTGTGGAGGCTGCACTCAACCTGGCCACGCACATCGGGCTGGAGGGCCTGTCCATCGGTGCTCTGGCCGAGCTGACGGGCATGAGCAAGTCGGGCGTGTTCGCGCATTTTGGCTCGCGCGAGGAGCTGCAGATTTCCGTGGTGCATGAGTACCACGACCGTTTCGAGCAGGAAGTGTTCTTTCCCGCGCTTCAGGCGCCGCGCGGCGTGGCGCGTCTGCGGGCGCTGTTCGACAACTGGATGAAGCGCACGTCGATCGAGCTGGACTCGGGCTGCATCTATATCAGCGGCGCCGTGGAGTTCGACGACCGCACGGGGCCGGTGCGCGATGCGCTGACGGCCTCGGTCCAGACCTGGCACGCAGCCATGCGCCGCACCATCGTGCAGTGCCGCGAAAGCGGCGACCTGCGTGCCGACCTGGACGAGAACCAGCTGCTGTTCGAGATCCACGGCCTGATCCTGGCCCTGCATTACGAGGCGCGCTTCCTGCGCAACGAAGGCTCCATGCAGCGCGCCATCGACGGCTTCGAGAGCATTCTGGCGCGCTACGCCGGCCCGGCCTGATTTTTTCGCTTCCACCGTTTTCACCGCATCCACCGCAAACCCCGCCATCACAGGAGAAGACAAATGCCCAGCTACAACCCGCCCCTGCGCGACATGCAATTCCTCATGCACGAGGTGTTCAAGGTCACGGACGACTACCAGCAGATGACGGCGCATGCCGAGGTCGATGCCGACACCATCAATGCCGTGCTCGAAGAGGCGGGCAAGTTTGCGGCCAATGTGACGTTTCCGCTGAACATCAGCGGCGATGCCGAGGGCTGCGTGCTGAACAAGGAAACCCACGAGGTCACCACGCCCAAGGGCTTCAAGGAGGCCTACCAGAAGTATGTGGAAGGCGGCTGGCCTTCGCTGTCCTGCGATACGGCCTACGGCGGCCAGGGCCTGCCCTTTGCGGTGAACTCGGCGGTGTACGAGATGCTCAACAGCGCCAACCAGGCCTGGACCATGTACCCGGGCCTGTCGCACGGCGCCTATGAAGCCCTGCATGTGCACGGCACGGAAGAGCAAAAGAAGCTGTACCTGCCCAAGCTGACCAGCGGCGAGTGGACCGGCACCATGTGCCTGACCGAGCCCCATTGCGGCACCGACCTGGGCCTGCTGCGCACCAAGGCCGAGCCCGTGGCCGGCGCGCCCGAGGGCACCTACAAGATCACCGGCAACAAGATCTTCATCAGCGCGGGCGAGCACGACTTCACCGACAACATCGTCCACCTGGTGCTGGCCCGCCTGCCCGATGCGCCGGTCGGCTCCAAGGGCATCAGCCTGTTCGTGGTGCCCAAGTTCGTGGTCAAGGTCGATGGTTCGCTGGGCGAGCGCAACCCCATCTTCTGCGGCGCGCTGGAGCACAAGATGGGCATCCACGGCAATGCCACGGCACAGATCAATATCGACGGCGCCATCGGCACCCTGGTGGGCCAGCCGAACAAGGGCCTGCAGGCCATGTTCGTGATGATGAATGCCGCCCGCCTGGGCGTGGGCAACCAGTCGCTGGGCCTGACCGAGGTGGCCTACCAGAACGCCCTGGCCTATGCCAAGGACCGCCTGCAGATGCGCAGCCTGTCGGGCACCAAGGCCAAGGACAAGCCGGCTGATCCCATCATCGTCCACCCCGACGTGCGCCGCATGCTGCTGACGGCCAAGGCCTATGCCGAAGGCGGTCGCGCGCTGGTGACCTACTGCGCCTTCCTGATCGACAAGGAGTTCAACCACCCCGACGAGAAGGTGCGCAAGGACAGCGCCGAGCTGGTGGCGCTGCTGACGCCCATCGTCAAGGCCTTCATCACCGACAACGGCTGGACGGCCACCACCATGAGTCAGCAGGTCTATGGCGGCCATGGCTTCATCACCGAATGGGGCATGGAGCAGTTCGTGCGCGATGCGCGCATCAACATGATCTATGAAGGCACGAACGGCATCCAGGCGCTGGACCTGCTGGGCCGCAAGGTGCTGGGCAACCAGGGCGCCTCGCTCAAGAAGTTCGGCAAGCTGGTGGCGCAGCTGGTGGAGGAAGAGGGCGTCAACGAGAAGATGGCCGAGTTCATCAACCCCATCGCCTACCTGGGCGACCAGATGACCAAGTTCACCACCGAGATCGGCTTCAAGGGCATGCAAAACCCCGACGAGGTGGGCGCCGCGTCCGTGGACTACCTGCGTGTGGCGGGCCACCTGGTGTTCGGCTACTTCTTCGCCCGCATGGCCCAGGTGGCGCTGCGCGAAATCGCCAAGGGCAACACCGACCCGTTCTACCAGGGCAAGCTGCAGACCGCGCGTTTCTACTTCGCCAAGCTGCTGCCCGAGACCGCCACGCTGATGCGCACGGCCCGCGCGGGCAGCAAGTCCCTGATGGACACGGACGCAGCGCTGGCCTGAACGGCTTCACTCCAACATGGGAGCGCGGGCTGTGCGCATCAGCATGGCCTGCGCACCTTTCTAGGCGAAGGGGGTTTGAAATGAAGGCATATCAAGCACTGGCAGCAATGGTCCTGGGCCTCACGGCTGCCGCAGCGCAGGCGCAGATGACGCCCGTGGGCCTGTGGAAGAGCGTGGACGACAAGAGCGGCGAGGCCAAGTCCGAGATCCGCGTGGCCGAGAACGACGGCGTTGTCACGGGCCGCATCGAGCAGATCCTGCGCAAGGGCGCCGATCCGGCCGCCACCTGCACCGAATGCTCTGACGACCGCAAGGGCCAGCCGCTCAAGGGGCTGGAGATCATCCGCGGCGCCAAGAAGGCCGAGGGCAAGGACGTCTGGGAAGGCGGCAAGATCCTCGACCCTGAAAACGGCAAGACCTACACGCTGCGCCTGACGCCCATCGAAGGCGGCGCCAAGCTCGAGGTGCGCGGCTCCATCGGCCCCTTCGGCCGCACCCAGACCTGGGTGCGTGTGCAGTAACCATTCCGGAGGGCGGCCGCAGCGGCCGCCTTCCTCCCACTTGTGGAACATCCATGTCCCGATTCAATGTGAAGAAAGTCGCCGTGCTCGGCGCTGGCGTGATGGGAGCGCAGATCGCCGCCCATCTGGTCAATGTCAAGGTGCCCGTGGTGCTGTTCGACCTGCCTGCCAAGGAAGGCCCGAAAAGCGGCATCGCCGAGCGCGCCATAGCCAACCTCAAGAAGCTCAAGCCTTCGCCCATCGGCGTGGCCGAGGACGCGGACCTGATCCAGCCCGCCAACTACGAGGAGCACCTCAAGCTGCTCAAGGGCTGCGACCTGATCATCGAGGCCATTGCCGAGCGCATGGACTGGAAGCTCGACCTGTACACCAAGATCGCGCCCCATGTGGCCAAGCACGCCATCGTGGCGTCCAACACCTCGGGCCTGTCCATCACCAAGCTGTCCGAGGCGCTGCCCGACGCGATCAAGCCGCGCTTTTGCGGCATCCACTTCTTCAACCCGCCGCGCTACATGCCGCTGGTGGAGCTGATCGCCACGCCGACCACGCAGCCCGTGGTGCTGGACCAGCTCGAAGCCTTCGTCACCAGCGGCCTGGGCAAGGGCGTGGTGCGCGCCAAGGACACGCCCAACTTCATCGCCAACCGCATCGGCATCGCCGGCATGCTGGCCACGATGAAAGAGGTCGAGAACTTCGGACTGACCTTCGACGTGGTCGATGACCTCACCGGCAAGAAGCTGGGCCGCGCATCCAGCGGCACCTTCCGCACGGCCGACGTGGTGGGCCTGGACACCATGGCCCATGTGATCAAGACGCTGCAGGACAACCTCAGTGCCGAGACCGATCCCTTCTACGGCAGCTTCGGCACGCCGCCCGTGCTGGCCAAGCTGATCGAGCTGGGCAACCTGGGCCAGAAGGCGAAGAAGGGCTTCTACAAGAAGGTCGGCCGCGACATCCTGCAGTTCGAGCTGGACAGCGAGGACTACGTGCCCGCTGGCGGCAAGGCCGACGAGGTCTATGGCCGCATGCTCAAGAAGCCCGCGGCCGAGCGCCTGAAGCTGCTGCGCAATGCCGAGGGCGCGCAAGGCCGCTTCCTGTGGGCCATCCTGCGCAACAGCTTCCACTACGCGGCCATCCACCTGGAGAGCATTGCGGAGTCCGCCCGCGACGTGGACCAGGCCATGCGCTGGGGCTTCGGCATGAAGCAGGGCCCCTTCGAGCTGTGGCAGGAAGCCGGCTGGCTGGAAGTGGCGAAGATGGTCCAGGAGGACATCGATGCCGGCAAGGCATTGAGCAAGGCGCCCCTGCCCAAGTGGGTCTTCGAAGGCCCGGTGGCCGAGGCCGGCGGCGTGCACACGGCGCAGGGCTCGTGGAGCCCTGCCAAGGGCCAGTTCGTGCCCCGCCGCGTGCTGCCCGTCTACGAGCGCCAGATCTTCCCCGAGAAGCTGCTGGGCGAAGACAGCCTGCCCGACTGGAAGACGGCCGGCACCACGATCGCCGAATCCAAGGCGCTGCGCACTTGGACGCTGGACGGCCAGATCCTGATCGCCAGCATCAAGAACAAGATGCACGCCATCAGCCCCGAAGTCATGGAAGCGCTGATGGAAGCCGTGGACGTGGCCGAGACCGACTTCCAGGGCATGGTCATCTGGTCGGGCGATGCGCCGTTCAGCGTGGGCGCCGACCTGGAGGCCACCATGCCGGCCTTCGTGATCGGCGGCGCCGACGCCATCGAAAGCGTGGAGCAGGAGCTGCAAAACCTGATGCTGCGCATCCGCTACGCCCAGGTGCCCGTGGTTGCGGCCATCCATGGCATGGCGCTGGGCGGCGGCTGCGAGCTGGCCGTCTACAGCGCGCGCCGCGTGGCGCACATGGAGAGCTACATCGGCCTGGTGGAAGTCGGCGTGGGCCTGGTGCCCGGCGCGGGCGGCCTGACCTACATCGCGCGCCGCGCGGCAGAGAACGCCGCCACCAGCACAGGCAAGGACCTGCTGCCCTTCCTGACCGAAGGCTTCACGGCCGCGGCCATGGCCAAGGTGGGCACCAGTGCCATCGAGTCGCGCAAGCTGGGCTACCTGCTGGACAGCGACCTCATCGTGCCGCACAAGGACGAGCTGCTCTTCGTCGCCATCAACGAGGCCAAGTCCATGGCCGCAGGCGGCTGGCGCGCGCCGCTGCCGCGCAGCTTCCCCGTGGCGGGACGCAGCGGCGTGGCCACCATCAAGGGCTCGCTGGTCAACATGCGTGACGGCGGCTTCATCAGTGAGTTCGACCAGCATGTGGCCAGCCTGATCGCCAACGTGGTCTGCGGCGGCGACGTGGATGCGGGCACCCTGGTGGACGAGGCCTATCTGATGAAGCTCGAACGCAAGGCGTTCTGCCACCTGATCGGCCATCCCAAGACCCATGAACGCATTCTCGGAATGCTGAACACCGGCAAGCCCGTCCGGAATTGATATGTCCCCCCTGAGTCGCTTCGCGCCTTCCCCCCAGGGGGACGACAGCCTCGCGGCGGGGCGGCCCTTGCTTGCTGTCCCTGACTTTGGACATGCGTGCGTTGCGGGCCGCGAATAACTGAGATCGAGGAGCAACCTCCATGAAACAAATCCAAGACGCCTACATCGTCGCCGCCACGCGCACGCCCATCGGCAAGTCGCACAAGGGCTTTTTCCGCAACTACCGTCCCGACGACCTGCTGGCGACCACGCTGAAGGCCGCGCTGGCCCAGGTGCCGGGGCTGGACCCGGCTGCCATCGAGGACATCATCTGCGGCTGCGCCATCCCCGAGGCCCAGCAGGGCCTGAACGTGGCGCGCATCAGCGCCGTGCTGGCGGGGCTGCCCACCAGCGTGGGTGGCATCACCGTGAACCGCTTCTGCGCCTCGGGCCTGTCGGCCGTGGCCATGGCAGCGGACCGCATCCGCGTGGGCGAGGCCGACGTGATGATCGCGGCCGGCGTCGAGAGCATGAGCATGGTGCCCATGATGGGCAACGCGCCCTCGCTGTCGCCGTCCATCTTCGAGCGTGATGGCGACGTGGGCATTGCCTATGGCATGGGCCTGACGGCCGAGAAGGTGGCCCAGCAGTGGAAAGTCTCGCGCGATGCGCAGGACGCCTTTGCGCTGGAGTCGCACCGCCGTGCCCTGGCCGCGCAGCAGGCCGGCGAGTTCAAGGACGAGATCACGCCCATCGAGGTCACCGACCGGGGCCTGGACCTGGCCAAGGGCGAGCCCGTGGTGCGCACGCGCACCGTGGAGCTGGACGAGGGCGCGCGCCCCGACACCAGCCTGGAAGGCCTGGGCAAGCTGCGCACCGTGTTCGCGGCGCGCGGCTCGGTGACGGCCGGCAACAGCTCGCAGACCAGCGATGGCGCAGGCGCGCTGATCCTGGCCAGCGGCGCTGCCGTGCAGCGCTTCGGCCTCACGCCGCTGGCGCGCTTCGTGAGCTATGCCAGCAAGGGCGTGCCGCCGGCCATCATGGGCATCGGCCCCATCGAGGCCATTCCGGCCGCGCTGCGCTATGCGGGCCTCAAGCAGGACGACATCGACTGGTTCGAACTCAACGAAGCCTTTGCCGCCCAGTCGCTGGCCGTGGTCAACACGCTGGGCCTGGACCCCGCCAAGGTCAACCCCATGGGCGGCGCGATTGCCCTGGGCCACCCGCTGGGCGCCACGGGCGCCATCCGCTCGGCCACCGTGGTGCATGCGCTGCGCCGCAAGCAACTGCGCTACGGCATGGTGACGATGTGCGTCGGAATGGGCCAGGGCGCCGCCGGCATCTTCGAGAGGATGTAGCACCCCCTGAGCGGCTTTGCCGCTTCCCCCTCTCTACTCGCTGCGCGAGGGAGGGGGACGACACCCTCGGTGCGGGGCGGCGCGGCCGGCCTAGGCCCTTCCTTGGTGTCCCTGGCGTGGGGCCGCGCCGGTTTTTGACTTGGTGTCAGCACATTGCGGCACCGACCAGGAGACAGCCATGGAACAACACCAACTCAGCAGCGATGGCGCCACGCTGGCGCTGCGCGTCTACACGCCCGCTGGCCCGCCACGCGCCAGCGTGGTCATCGGCGGGGCCATGGGGGTGCGCCAGGCCTTCTACGAGGCCTTTGCCACCTGGCTTGCGGGCCAGGGCTATCGGGTGACCAGCTTTGACTACCGGGGCCATGGCGATTCCCTGCAAGGCTCTTTGCGCCAGGTGCGTGCCGACCTGTGCGACTGGGCGCGCGACTACGAGGCAGTCATCGCCCATGCCAAGGCGCAGTTGCCGGACCAGCCGCTGTTCCTGATCGGCCACAGCCTGGGCGCCCAGCTGCCGGGCCTGCTGCGCTCCCCGCAGCTGGTGGACGGCCTTTTGAGCATTGCGGCCGGCAGCGGCTACTGGCGCGACAATGCGCCCCGCCTCAAGCGCATGGTTCCCTATTTCTGGCATGTGCTGGTGCCCGTGGCCACGCGCCTGTGCGGCTACTTTCCGGGCCGGCGCCTGCGCAAGGTGGGCGACCTGCCGGCCGGCGTCATGCTGCAGTGGCGCCGCTGGTGCCTGAATCCGCGCTACAGCGTGGGTGCCGAGGGCGAGGCCGCCGCGCGCAGCTACGCCGCCGTGCGCTTTCCGGTGATGGCGCTGTCCATGAGCGACGACGAACTCATGACCTGGCGCGGCACCGAGCACCTGTTCGCGCTCTACGCCAATGCCCCCAGCCGCATCGAGCGCATCGAGCCCAAGGCGCTGCAGTTGCGGCGCATAGGGCATTTCGGCTTCTTCCGCGCCGATATGCGCGACGCGCTCTGGGGCCGGGCCGTGGACGTGTTCTCGGGCTGGACCAAGGCGCCGGCAGCCGCGGCCCACCCGCGCTTTCCCTCACCCGCAGAGTCGCCGGCTTGACGGACGCGGGCCCCGCTTGCCATCACACTCGTTTGCCATGAGCACAGACATCCATCCTCTCGACCAGGCCGTGGCGCTCACGCCCACCGGCGCCGTTGGCCACTACCAGGGCCAGACCACGCAGGACTACTGGAACATGGTGGGCCCGTACGGCGGCATCACCGCCGCCGCGCTGGTGCAGGCCATCCAGCAGCATCCGCTGTGCCTGGGCGATCCGCTGTCCATCACCGTCAACTACGCGGCCGCGCTGGGCGCGGGGCGCTTCGATATCGAGGCCCGCCCCGTGCGCACCAACCGCTCCACCCAGCACTGGCTGCTGACCATCACCCAGCCTGACCAGGACGGCGATGCCCAGGTCGTCACCACGGCCACGGCCGTCACGGCCGTGCGGCGCAGCACCTGGGGCGGCACCGACCTGTCCATGCCCGAGGTGCCTGCGCCCGCCACCGTGCCGCGCGTGCCGCCTCTGGGCGGCGTGGAATGGCTCAACCGCTACGACATGCGCTTTCTCGACGGCATCATTCCCCAGACCTGGGATGGCCGCGAGACCGACAGCCTCACGCGCCTGTGGGTGCGCGACGAGCCGCCGCGCGCACTGGATTTTTGCGCGCTGGCCGGCCTGGCTGACGTATTCTTCCCGCGCGTGTGGCTGCGCCGCGCACAGCGCACCCCGGCGGGCACGGTGTCCATCACCGTCTACTTCCATGCGGGGCGTGAGGAACTGGCCGCCGCAGGCACGGGCCACCTGCTGGCCCAGGCGCGCGGCCAGGAATTTCGCAACGGCTTCTTCGACCAGAGCGCCCAGCTGTGGAGCGAGGCCGGCGTGATGCTGGCGAGCAGCCACCAGATCGTGTATTTCAAGGAATAAGCAAGGCAAGACCATCATGAGCGAAACCACCCAGGACATCCTCGTGCACACCGAAGCCGGTGTCTGCACCATCACCTTCAACCGCGCAGACAAGAAGAACTCCATTACCGAGGCCATGTACGCCAGCATGGCCGATGCGCTGGCCCAGGCCGGCGAAGACGCCGCCGTGCGCTGCGTGGTCTTCCAGGGCGACATGGCCATCTTCAGCGCGGGCAACGACATTGCCGACTTCCTCAAGCAGTCGGCCGGCGGCGCCGCCAGGCCGGAGGGCGAGCAGCGCCCCGTCTGGCGCTTCCTGCACAACATCGCCGCCTTTCCCAAGCCCGTGATCGCCGCCGTCTGCGGCCCGGCCGTGGGTATCGGCACTACCTTGCTGCTGCACTGCGACCTGGTCTATGCGGGCGACAACGCGGCCTTCTCGCTGCCCTTCGTGAACCTGGGCCTGTGCCCCGAAGCGGCCTCCAGCCTGCTGCTGCCCCAGATGCTCGGCTACCACCGCGCGGCCGAGGCCCTGCTGCTGGGCGAGCCCTTCCTGGCTGAAGCCGCACTGGAAGTGGGCCTGGTCAACCGCGTCGTGCCGCCCAGCGAATGCAATGCACTGGCTCAGGCCCAGGCCAGGAAGCTGGCGGCCAAGCCGCTGTCGGCCCTGATCGAGACCAAGCGCCTCATGAAGGCCGGCCAGTCCGGCCTGGTGCGCGAGCGCATGGCCGAGGAGGGAGCGAGCTTCGGCAAGCTGATGGGCGGGCCTGCTGCCAAGGAGGCGTTCACCGCGTTCATGGAGAAGCGCAAGCCGGACTTCAGCCAGTGCTGAAATCCACGAAGGCCTCCGAGGCGCCCGTGCAATTCGAGCCCGAGTTCATCGCCGGGCTGCGCGAAGTGTTCGAGCGCCAGATCGCCTTCAACCAGGTGCTGGGCCTGCGCATCACCGAAGTGCTGCCCGAGCGGGTTGAAGGCCGCATCACCATGCGGCCCGAGCTCATAGGCCACGCCGCCTACCAGCGCATCCACGGCGGCGTGATCAGCGCCGGCCTGGACTCCATGGGCGGCCTGGCCGTCATGGCGGCCATCGGTGCCAAGCACATGGAAGATGCGCCGCTGCAGCGCCTGCATCGCTTCTCGCGCCTGGGCACCATCGACCTGCGCGTGGACTACCTGCGCCCCGGCATAGGCAGCGAATTCATCCTGCGCGCCGAGGTGCTGCGGCTGGGCTCGCGCGTGGCCAATACGCGCATGGAATTCCTGGGGGCCGATGGCAGCTTGCTGTCCACGGGGACGGCGGCGTACATCGTTTCTTGAAGCATGGCCCGCTGACTGCGGGCCTGCTTTTTGCGTTTCTTCACCCCCAGCGCGCGCGCCACACGGCCCAGGCCGTGCCTGCGCCATAGGCGGCCATGGCCACGGCCACGAGGATGAACAGCGACTGGGCGCTGCCCAGGCCGCTGGACATGAGCCAGCCGCCGCCCACCACCACGATCAGCAGGCGCACCGTGCCGGCCAGCACGGGGGCCCAGACGCGGCCTGCGCCCAGGGAGGCGAAGTACAGCACCAGTCCCAGGCCGAACAGCCCGAAGGCCGGGCCCACGGTGCGCAGGTAGAGGTCGGCATAGGCGCGCACGGCCGGGTCGCCGGTGAAGATGCCTGACCACAGCTGCGGCCAGACCATGACCACCAGCCCCAGCACGCCCAGCAGGGCCGCGGCCATGGCGCCGCCCGACCAGGCCACGCGGCGCGCGCGGGCCACCTGGCCGGCGCCCATGGCCATGCCCACCATGGGCACGGCGGCCATGCCCACGCCGAAGGCCATGGGGATCAGCAGGAACTCCAGCCGCTGGCCTATGCCGTAGCCGGCCAGGGCCAGCGGGCCCAGGCGGGCGACCATGCCTGTCAGCAGCAGCGCGGCCAGCGCCGTTTGCACGGGGGACAGGCAGGCCAGGGCGCCCACGCGCAGGATGTCGCGGAACATGGGCCAGGCCAGGCGCGGCGTGCGCCAGTCCAGCTGCAGGCGCTGCTGGCCCCATTGCAGGTAGGCCAGAAAGGCCGCCACGGCCAGCACCATGGCCACGATGTTGCCCACGGCCACGCCCGGCATGCCCCAGCGCGGCATGGGCCCCAGGCCCAGCCCCAGCGTGCCGCCCACCACGATCTGCACCAGCGAGGCCGCAAAGATCACGGCCGACGGCATGCGCATATTGCCCGTGCCCCGCACCACCGAGGCCAGCGTATTGCACAGCCACACCAGGATGGCGCCGCTGAACAGCACGGCGCCAAAGCCCGTGGCCGCTGCCAGCACCTCGCCGCGCCCGCCCAGCCAGCCGTAGAAGGTGGCGCCGCACAGCACGAAGATGAGCGAGTAAAGCAGCCCCGCGATGGCGCCGATCACGATGGCGTGCAGGGCCAGTGCCGAGGCACGCGCGCCGTCGCCCGCACCCAGCGCGCGGCTGATGGCCGAGGACACGCCGCTGCCCATGGCACCGTTGCTCATCATCTGCGTGAGCATGGCCAGCGGAAACACCAGGGCCATGGCCGCCAGCGATACGGTTCCCAGCTGCCCCACGTAGTAGGTCTCGGCCACGGCGACCAGCACCGACATGCTCAGCGCCACCATGTTGGGCACGGCCAGGCGCATCAGGGTGGAGGCGATGGGGCCGCTGACCAACGGATGCGCGGACCCGCTGGCCGCAGCGCCAGGGGCTGCGGAGGGCAGGGCGGCGCTCATTCCGCGCTCTCCTGCGTGGCGGTTTCCAGCACGGGCAGCATGCCCAGCACCAGGCTTTCCAGCGCGCCGATCTGCTCGCTGCCGCACAGCTCGCGCACGCGCTGCTGCGCCTGGCGCCAGAGGGCGGCAGCCTCGCGGATGCGGGCGCGGCCTTCGGGCGTGACCACCACGCAGCGGCTGCGCGCATCCGCGCCGGGAACCAGGTCGATGAAGCCGGCGTGCTGCAGCGTGCGCAGGTTGCGCGTCATCGTCGTGCGGTCGGTGTGCAACTGCTCGGCCAGGGCCGAGACCGTGGGTGGGCCGTCGGGCGCATTGCGTGCCTGCACCAGCAGGCTGAACTGCGTGCCGCGCAGGCCGCTGGGCGCCAGCGTGTCGTCATAGAGCTGCGAGATCTTGCGCGACAGGCTGCGCACCATGAAGCAGGTGCAGACCGGACTGGCGGCGCTTGAGGTGGAGGAGGTCATGGGGCGTGGGGCAGGTGGCCTGGAATGGAAATGAGTGTAGATGCACCTATTGATTTGCGTATGTCCGCTGCGCGACCTGCGCATGCGCGGTGTGTGATCGAGAAAGGCTTGCAAGCACATGAAACGGGAGAACCATCTCGTTACCGTTCTTGCGAGATGCCGGCATTTGTTGCCAGTTCGTGTGCGTAGCATCGGATTTTTCCGAAGGAGACCCACCCATGGCTGTTCAGAACCCGTTCTTTGGCAAGCGCGACAACGATGCTTTCACCTCCCGCAACACCCTGGGCAGCGGCACAGGCGCCGCCAGCACGGGCGGCAGCCCTTCGGGAGCCGTCATGCCCAGCTCCAGCGTGAGCAGCCCGGCATCCACCCAGCGCCAGGCCTCGCCTGTGTCGCAGGACTCTCCGGGCAGCAAGCTCACCGTGGGCCCCAACATCAAGCTCAAGGGCGTGGAGATCACCGATTGCGACACGCTGGTGGTCGAAGGCACGGTGGAGGCCACCATGGACTCGCGCGTGATCCAGATCGCCGAGCAGGGCGCCTTCCATGGCACGGCCGAGATCGATATCGCCGAGATCCATGGCGTGTTCGACGGCACGCTGACCGTGCGCGAGAAGCTGGTCATCTACGGCACGGGCAAGGTCAGCGGCAAGATCCGCTACGGCAAGGTGGTGATTGAAGAGGGCGGCGAGCTCACGGGCCAGATCGAGGCCGGCTCCTCGCCGCGTTCATCTTCGGGTTCGGCCGTGGCGTCCAGCGCCTCCAGCCTGTCCTCTTCCTCGTCGACCGTCTCCAGCGACAGCGCCGCCAGCAGTTCCGCTGCCCTGGCTGCGGCCACCGCAGCGGCTTCGCTGCAGCCGCGCGTCACGCCGTCGCTGGCATGAGCCATCTCTGCTGCCGGAAATGAAAAAGCGACCTGCGAAGGTCGCTTTTTTCATGGCTGCAGAGGTGGCGGGTTCAGCCGGCCTGCTGCTGCTTTCGTTCTGCATTGCGCTCGGCCGCTGCGCGCCAGGAGCGCACCTGATCGTTGTCCGGCAGCGACTGGGGCTTGCCCTGGCCGTCGATGGCCACGTAGGTCAGCAGGGCTTCGGTCACCTTGACGAAGCGGCCCTGGTCGGCAAAGCGCTCGGCATAGACCTCGACATCGACCGTGACCGAGGTGCGGCCCACGCGCTGCACGCTGGAGTAGAACGACAGGATGTCGCCCACGCGCACGGGCTGCTTGAAGATGAACTCGTTCACGGCCACGGTGACCATGCGGCTCTGGCCCAGGCGCGAGGGCAGCACGGAACCTGCCAGGTCGACCTGCGCCATGACCCAGCCGCCGAAGATGTCGCCATTGGCGTTGACATCGGCGGGCATGGGAATGACCTTGAGAACCAGCTCCTTGTCTGCGGGCAAGGGATGGGGCGGGAGGTCGGGGCGGGGTGGCATGGGCACAATCGGGTCAATATAACAATCGAGAATTGTCTTTCATGCGACGCGAGAGCGCTTCCCCTACGGATTTACCCTTAGTCCCAACCCCGGCACCGTCGCGGGACTGGAACGCGCTGCGGCGCCTGCTGCCCTACCTGTGGCAATACAAGTGGCGCGTGCTGGCGGCGCTGGGCTTCATGATCGGGGCCAAGCTCGCCAACGTGGGCGTGCCGGTGCTGCTCAAGCACCTGGTCGATGCGCTGGATCTGAAGGCCGGCGACGCCCGCGCGGTGCTCGTCGTGCCCGTGGCCCTGCTGCTGGCCTACGGGCTGCTGCGCTTTTCCAGCTCGCTGTTCACCGAGCTGCGCGACCTGGTCTTTGCCAAGGCCACGCAGGGCGCCTCGCGGGCGATTGCGCTGTCCACCTTCGAGCACCTGCATGCGCTGAGCCTGCGCTTTCACCTGGAGCGCCAGACCGGCGGCATGACGCGCGACATCGAGCGCGGCGTGCGCAGCACCGAGTCGCTGATCTCGTATTCGCTCTACAGCATCCTGCCCACCTTCATCGAGATGGCGCTGGTGCTGGGCATCCTGGCGCTGCGCTTCGACATCTGGTTCGCGGTCATCACGCTGGCGGCGCTGGTGTTCTACATCACGTTCACGGTCACGGTGACCGAGTGGCGCACGCGCTTTCGGCGCGAGGCCAATGCCCAGGAGTCGGCCGCGCACACCAAGGCCATCGACTCGCTGCTGAACTACGAGACCGTCAAGTACTTCGGCAACGAGGGCTTCGAGGCGCGGCGCTACGACAAGAACCTGGAGGCGCTGCGCCGCGTGCGCCTCAAGAGCCAGACCACGCTGAGCATGCTCAACTGCGGGCAGCAACTGATCATCGCCACGGCCCTGGTCGCCATCCTCTGGCGCGCCACGCAGGGCGTGGTGGACGGGCGGCTGTCGCTGGGCGACCTGGTCATGGTCAATGCCTTCATGATCCAGCTCTACATCCCGCTGGGCTTTCTGGGCGTGATCTACCGCGAGATCAAGCAGAGCCTGACCGACCTGGAGCGCATGTTCACCCTCATGGACAAGGAACGCGAGGTGGCCGACGCGCCCGGTGCCCGGCCCCTGCCGGCCGACGGCGCACCGCCCGAGCTGCGCTTCGAGCATGTGGACTTTGCCTATGACCCCGAGCGGCCCATCCTCAAGGACGTGAGCTTCACCATTCCGGCCGGCAAGACCGTGGCCGTGGTCGGCCCTTCGGGCTCGGGCAAGAGCACGCTGGCGCGGCTGATCTTCCGCTTCTACGACGTGCAGTCCGGCCATGTGCGCATTGCCGGGCGCGACCTGCGCGAGCTGACCCAGGACAGCGTGCGCGGCGCCGTGGGCATCGTGCCGCAGGACACGGTGCTCTTCAACGACACGGTGGAATACAACATCGCCTACGGCCGTCCCGGCGCCAGCCGCGACCAGGTGGTGGCGGCCGCACGCGCCGCGCGCATCCACGACTTCATCGAGGCCACGCCCCAGGGCTATGCCACGCGCGTGGGCGAGCGCGGCCTCAAGCTGTCGGGCGGCGAAAAGCAGCGGGTGGCGATTGCGCGCACCCTGCTCAAGGACCCGCCCATCCTGATCTTTGACGAGGCGACTTCGGCGCTGGACTCGGCCAACGAGCGCGCCATCCAGGCCGAGCTGCAAAGCGCCGCGCGCAACAAGACGGCGCTGGTGATTGCCCACCGCCTGTCCACCGTGGTCGATGCGCACGAGATCCTGGTCATGGATGCGGGCCGCATCGTCGAGCGCGGCACCCACGCCCAGCTGGTCGCGGCGGGCGGGCGCTATGCGGACATGTGGGCGCTGCAGCAAAGCGGGGAGCCCGCCGTGCTGTAGCGCGGGGCGACCGGGCGGCCGGGTGGCCTGGCGCCTGGACGGCTTCAGGGCTTGAGGTGCGTGACCAGGAACTGCTCCATGGCCTCGTAGAACTCGAACTTGTTCTCGTCGTTGTGAAAGCCGTGGCCCTCGTTGTCCTTGACCATGTACTGCACCTCGACGCCGCGCTCGCGCAGCGCCTTCACCACCTGGTCGCTCTCGTCCTTGTTCACGCGCGGGTCGCGCGCGCCCTGGGCGATGAACAGCGGCGCCTTGATGCGGTCCACATGCAGGGCTGGCGAGGTGGCGGCCAGGCGCTCCCTGTCGCGCTCGGGATCGCCCACCATGGCGTGCATCTGGTCCAGCAGCGGCTTCCAGTAGGGCGGAATGGTCTTCATGAAGGTGAACAGGTTGGACACGCCCACATAGTCCACGGCCGCCGCATACAGGTCGGGCGTGAAGGCCACGCCGGCCAGCGTGGCATAGCCGCCATAGCTGCCGCCGTAGATGCCGATGCGCGCAGGGTCGGCAATGCCCTGGTCGATCAGCCAGTGCACGCCGTCGGTGATGTCGTCCTGCATCTTCAGGCCCCATTGGCCGAATCCCGCTTCCCAGAACGCGCGGCCATAGCCCGTGGAGCCCCGGAAGTTCACCTGCAGCACGCAAAAGCCCCGGTTGGCGAGGAACTGCACCTCGGGGTTGTAGCCCCAGCCGTCGCGGGCCCAGGGGCCGCCGTGCGGGTTGATGATGCAGGCCAGGTTCCTGGGCTCGCGGCCGGCCGGCAGGGTCAGGTAGCCGTGGATGGTCAGGCCGTCGCGGCTGGTGTAGCTGACGGGCTGCACGCGCGACATGGCGGACTCGGGAATGGCCGGGTTGATGTCGGCCAGCTTGATCAGCGCATCGGCGGCCGCGTCGTAGATGTAGCGTGCGCCCGGCGTGCGGTCGTTGAAGGCGGCGACGATGAACTTGTCCTCGGCGCGGTTGGCGCCCTGGATGGCGAAGTCGTAGCCCGGCAGTTGCGCAGCCAGCCGGCCGTAGAGGGCTTCGGTCTCGGCATCGAAGAAGCGGTACTGCGGCTTGTCGGTCTGGTAGGCGGCCAGGGTCAGCACGCGGCGCTTGCGCGAATAGGCGGCTGCGCCCAGATCGACTTCTTCGGGCACGAAGATTTCCTCTTCCTCGTCGGGCCGGGCCGGGTCGATGACCACCAGGGCCAGCTTGTCGCGGCCCCGGTTGGACAGGGCGTAGAGCTTTTGGTCGTCGAAGGTGAAGAAGGCCGGGCTGACGCTGGTGCGGTAGTCGGTGGTGATCAGGGTCTGGAACTCGCCGGCCTCGTCGTCGCGGTAGAGCAGGGCGCTGTTCAGGCCGTCGCTGGCCACGGCGGCCCGCACGCGGCCCGCATGGTCGGTCTGCCAGCCGACGATGTTGCCGGGGTTCTGCGCCACCAGTTGCGCCGCGCCCGTGTGCACATTCACGCGGTACACGTCGAAGACCTCGGCATCGCGCTGGTTGTGGCTGATCAGCACATGGTCGGGGTCGTCTTCCAGGTCGTCCTCGATGCTGGCGCGCACGCCGTCCCAGGGCGTCAGGTCGGTGGCTTCGCCGCTGCGCGCGTTGACCGCCAGCACATGGAAGTTCTCGTCGCCGCCGAAGTCCTTCTGGTAGAGCACCACGTCCGAGCCCTTCCAGAAGAAGTTGCTGATGTCGCGCTCGGTCTCGGCCGTGATGCGGCGCGGCTCGCCCACAGGGGTGCTGCCCTCCAGCGCCTGCACATGGATGTTCATGCGCGCCGGATGGCCATCCACGCTGACGGGCTGCATGAAGCCCAGCATGCTTCCGTCATCGGCCAGGCGGAAGAAGCCGCGCTCCGGATTGCGGAAGAAGTCCTTGATCGGATAGGTCTGCGGAGCCTGCGCATCGGCGCTGGCATCCCGTGCCAGGTTGAGGATGTGGGCGGCCATGGCGGGGTGTCGGGAAAACGTCGGCAAGGGTGACCTCCTGGGTTGCAGCGGCAGGGGAAAAAGGGAGCCGGCCATGATGCCATGGCGATGTATACAAACAGGCGGGTCACTGTCTTTGCTGGGATTGGTTGTATACATTTGATTGGTGTTTTCCCGTGTTTTTGCGGAAAAATGCACCATGAATCGCCTTGGATGTATACATTCACGCCATTCCATCCAGACAAAGCCCCATGAGCCCCCAGCTTGCCCCCGCCGCCTCCGAAGCGGAAAGCCACTCCCAGGTCATCAAGGCCCAGCTGCAACTGCGCGAGATGATTCTTGCGGGCGAACTGCCCGCAGGCGAGCGCATTGCCGAGCTCACCGTGGTGCAGCGCCTGGGCATCTCCCGCACGCCGGTGCGCGCCGCGCTCATGCGGCTGGAGCAGGAAGGCCTGCTCGAAGCCATGGCCGGTGGGCGCGGCTACCGCGTGCGGCTGTTCTCCGAGGCCGATGTGGCCGATGCCATCGAGCTGCGCGGCACGCTGGAAGGCCTGGCCGCGCGCTGGGCGGCCGAGCGCGGCGTGGCCGAGCCGCTGCTGGCCCAGGCCGGCCGCTGCCTGGACGCCATCGACCGTGTGCTTGAGACGCCTGATTGGGGCGACGAGGCCTTCTCGCGCTATGTGGCGCTGAACTCCGAATTCCACGACCTGCTGCACTCCATGGCCGGCAGCAGCGTCATGCAGCGCGAGCTGGAGCGCGTGGTGCGCATGCCCTTCGCCTCGCCTTCGGGCTTTGTGCTGGCGCGGGCCGAATCCCCGCGTGCGCGCCACAGCCTGATGGTGGCCCAGGACCAGCACCGCCAGGTGCTGGACGCCATTGCCGCGCGCGAGGGCGCCCGGGCCGAGGCGCTGATGAAAGAGCACTCGCGCATCGCGCGCCGCAACCTGCGCGAGGCCGTGAGCGAGCCCGGCAGCCATGCGGTTCCTGGCGTGCAGTTGATCCGAGCCTGATTCGAGTCTGATCCGCGCTTGATGTGCGCTTGATACGTGCCGGCGGCCTCGGCCGCCCGTGCCCCAGCCACCGCAGCGCCAAGGACTGCGGACCCCACCCATAAAGGAGACCCCCATGAGCACATTTCCCAAGAACACCTGGTACGTGGCCGCCACGTCCGACGAGATCCAGGACAAGCCGCTGGGCCGTCGCATCTGCGGCGAGCGCATTGCCTTCTACCGCGCGCAGCACGGCGTTGCCGCCGTGGAGGATTTTTGCCCGCACCGCGGCGCGCCCCTGTCGCTGGGCTTTGTCTGCGAGGGCAAGCTGGTCTGCGGCTACCACGGGCTGGAGATGGGCTGCGACGGCAAGACCATTGCCATGCCGGGCCAGCGCGTGCGCGGCTTCCCCGAGATCCGCAGCTATCCCGTCGAGGAACGCCACGGCTTCATCTGGGTCTGGCCTGGCGACAAGGCGCTGGCCGATGCCGCCCTGATTCCGAAGCTGCCCTGGCACGACAACCCCGAATGGGCCTACGGCGGCGGCATGTTCCACATCCAGGCCGACTACCGGCTGATGATCGACAACCTCATGGACCTGACGCACGAGACCTATGTGCACGCCAGCTCCATCGGCCAGGCCGAGATCGACGAGACGCCCTGCAAGACCGAGACGCGCGGCGAGGGCGCCGATGTCGAGGTCGTCACCAGCCGCTTCATGAACGACATCCCCGCCCCCCCGTTCTGGAAGATGGCGCTGCGCAGCAACGGCCTGGCCGACGAGGTGCCCGTGGACCGCTGGCAGGTCTGCCGCTTCACCCCGCCTAGCCATGTGCTGATCGAGGTCGGCGTGGCCCATGCAGGCCACGGCGGCTACGACGCGCCCGACGAACACAAGGTCTACAGCATGGTGGTGGACTTCATCACGCCGGAGACCGAGGAGTCCATGTGGTACTTCTGGGGCATGGCGCGCCGCTTCAATCCGGGCGATGCCGAAGTCACCGACCGCATCCGCGAGGGCCAGCACAAGATCTTCAGCGAAGACCTGCAGATGCTGGAGCTGCAGCAGCGCAACCTCAGTGCCCACCCCGACCGCAAGCTGCTCAAGCTCAACATCGATGCGGGCGGCGTGCAGTCGCGCAAGGTCATCGACAAATGGATTGCGCAGGAGCAGCAGGCGGCGGCGGTGGCCGCAGCAGCGGCCCAGCCTGCCGCCGCCGTGGCCTGAGGCTGCCGGCATGGCCAGGCCAGCAGGCGCGGGCGGCGCCGGGGATGGGGTAACCTCGGCGGGCTTCAACCCCAGGGCCGCAAGGCCTGCCGCCACCGATGGTCCACTCCGCCTCCGATCCGCTTTCCATCGACCTCTACGACCAGCCGGGCCACCTGATCCGGCGCGCGCAGCAGATCGCGGCGCAGCTGTTCCGCGACGTGCTTGGGCCGGACGTGACGCCGGTGCAGTACGCCATCCTGCGCATGCTGCAGGAAAAGCCGGGCATCGACCAAGTGACCCTGGCGCGGCTGGTGGCGCTGGACAACTCCACCACGGCCGACATCGCGGCGCGCCTGGAGGCCAAGGGCTGGGTGCTGCGCGAGATCCTGCCCCGGCGCCAGCGGCGCCTGACGCTCACGGCCGAGGGCGAGACCATGCTGGCCGGCTTCGTGCCCAATGTCCACGAACTGCACGAGCGCATGCTGGCCGCGCTCGAACCCCAAGAGCAGGCCGAGTTCAAGCGCCTGCTGCGCAAGTTCGTGCAGCTGCACGACGTGCGCGAATCCACGGAAACATCGTCCGCCGACTGAGGGCGGCCTGGCCGCCAGCGCGCATGGCGAGCCGATCCTGATCGGGGAAACCCGGTATTTGACGTACATCATCATTCAGTAAACTGAATCACATTCAGCATACTTAATGAACTGCTGAAAACGGCTGAAAACACAAGAAAGCTCGGCCAGAGCTTCCACCCCAAGGAGACCCACAATGACTGCCTGCCTGCTTGCCCCTCGCCTGCAGCGGCCCCGCGCCGCCGCATCTTCCATCCCCTTTTCGCAGGGGGTGCGGCCATGAGCGCCGATCTGCGCGCCAGCGTGGATCAGCGGCCCATGACACGCTTCCAGTGGTCGGTCATAGCCCTGTGCATGGTGCTCAACATGATCGACGGCTTCGACGTCCTGGTCATGGCCTTCACGGCCTCGGCCGTGTCGGCGCACTGGCAGCTCAGCGGCGCCCAACTGGGCTTTCTGCTCAGTGCGGGCCTGTTCGGCATGGCGGGCGGATCGCTGCTGATCGCGCCCTGGGCCGACCGGCTGGGCCGCCGGCCGCTCATCCTGGCCTGCCTGGCTCTCTCGGGCGTGGGCATGCTGGGCTCGGCCTTCAGCCACAGCGCCATCCAGCTTGCGGCGCTGCGCGTGCTCACGGGCCTGGGCGTGGGTGGCATCCTGGCCTGCAGCAACGTGATTGCCAGCGAATACGCCTCGCAGCGCTGGCGCAGCCTAGCCGTCACCCTGCAGTCCACGGGCTATGCGCTGGGCGCCAGCATCGGCGGCTCCATCGCGGTGTGGCTGCTGGGGCGCCATGACTGGCGCGCGGTCTTCCTGTTCGGCGGCTGCGTGACGCTGGGCGTGCTGGTCCTGGCCTGGTGGCGCCTGCCGGAATCCATGGATTTCCTGCTGGCGCGGCGCCCGGCCGGCGCGCTGCAGCGGCTCAACGCCCTGGTCGGCCGGCTGGGCCTGCCCACGCTGGTGGCGCTGCCGCCTGCCGCGCCCGCATCGGCGGGATCGGCGCGGCGTGGCCCGCTGCAGCTGTTCGCGCCGGGCCTGCGCCGGCCCACGCTGCTGGTCTGGCTGTCGTTCTTCGCGGTGATGTTCGGCTTTTACTTCGTCATGAGCTGGACGCCCAAGCTGCTCGCCGCCTCGGGCCTCACGCCCGAGCAGGGCGTGACCGGCGGCGTGCTGCTGAGCCTGGGCGGCATCCTGGGCGCCACCTTGCTGGGCCTGCTGGCGGCGCGCTATCCCGTGCACCGCGCACTGGCCGGCTTCATGCTGGCCACGGCCGTGCTGCTGTGCTTCATCGTGAGCAATCCGGGCTCGCTGCTGCTGTCGTATGCGCTGGCCTTCCTGATCGGCGTCTTCGTCAACGGCTGCGTGGCGGGGCTCTATGCCATCGCGCCCATGGTCTATGGCGGCGAGGTGCGCGTGACCGGTGTGGGCTGGGGCATAGGCATAGGGCGCATCGGCGCCATCGTCTCGCCCATGGTCGCGGGCTCGCTGCTCGACGCCTCCTGGTCGGCCAGCCAGCTGTACGTGGGCTATGGCGCGGCCTTCGTGTTCGCGGCCTGCATCGTATCGCTGCACCGGTTGCAAGGGCCCGAAGCCGGCAGGCCCGCAGCCACGGGCCGCACGCTGTCGGCGCATTGAGCGCGACCTGCAGACAAGAAGGAGAACCCCATGACCGAATGCACCACCATTGCACCCGCCTCCACGCCTGCCTTCCCGCTGGACCAGTGGTATGTCGCCGGCTTTGCCTGGGAGCTGCAGGACGCGCCACTGGCCCGCACCCTGCTGGGCCGGCCCGTCGTGCTGTTTCGCACGCCCGACGGCAGCGTCGCCGCGCTGGAAGACCGCTGCTGCCACCGCGAGCTGCCGCTGTCCTGCGGCACGGTGGAGGCGCGCGGCCTGCGCTGCGGCTACCACGGCCTGCTGTTCGACCGCGCCGGGCAGTGCCTGGAGATTCCGGGGCAGCAGCGCATACCGCCCAAGGCCTGCGTCAAGTCCTTCGACCTGCGCGAGCGTGACCAGATCCTCTGGATCTGGATGGGCGCCACGCCCGATTCCGTGCCCGCGCAGGAGCCGCCCGCCTATCCCGTGCACGGCGATGCGCGCTACCGCTTCGGCGGCGATGTCTACCACTACGACGCGCCCTACCAGCTCATCCACGACAACCTGCTGGACCTCAGCCACCTGGGCTATGTGCACCTCAAGACCATCGGCGGCAATGCCGGCGTCCACATGAATGCCGAGCTCAAGGTGCGCCAGGAGGGCGACAGCGTCACCGTGCTGCGCTGGATGCCCGACTCCGACCCGCCGCCCACCTATGCGGCGGCCTGGCCGTTCGCGGGCCGCATCGACCGCTGGCAGGAGGTGGAGTTCCACCCCTCGCATGTGCGCATCTGGACCGGCGCCATGGATGCGGGCAGCGGCCAGCTCGACGATCCGCAGCGCGAAGGCTTTCACATGCGGGGATTTCACGGCGTGACGCCGGAGACCGAGCATTCGGCCCACTACTTCTGGACCATTGCCACCAACCCGCATCCCGACATGCAGGACACCACGCGCCTGGTGATCGACCAGACGGCCGCCACCTTCGAGGAGGACAAGGTCGTCATCGAGGCCCAGTTCCGCAACCAGCAGCGCTTTGGCGCGCGCCCCGTCATCGACATCCATGTGGACGCCGGCCCCAACCGCGCGCGCCGCGTGATCAGCCGGCTACGCGAGGCCAGCGCCCAGGCGCTGGCGGCGGCCTGATTTTTCCGAACCCCTCCATTCCCACGTTTCCCCATGCAAGCCCACCCCATCCTCCAGGTGCGCGTCGCGCGCAAATGCGCCGAGGCACAGGACATCTGCAGCCTTGAACTCGTGCCGCTGGACGGCCAGAGCCTGCCCGCCTTCACGGCCGGCTCGCACATCGACCTGCACCTGCCCGGCGGCCTGGTGCGCCAGTACTCGCTGTGCAACGACCCGCAGGACACCGGCCGCTACGTGGTCGGCGTGCTGCGCGAGGCCGCCTCGCGCGGCGGCTCGGCCGCCGTGCACGAACACGTGCAGGAAGGCCAGCAGATCGCTATTGGCGCGCCGCGCAACCACTTCGCGCTGCATGCGGGCCAGCCTGCACGTCATCTGCTGCTGGCCGGTGGCATAGGCATCACGCCCGTGCTGGCCATGGCGCGCCAGCTGGCGCGCGAGGGTGCCGATTTCGAACTGCACTACTGCGCGCGTTCGCGCGAGCGCATGGCCTTCACGGCCCTGCTGCAGTCCATGCCCTGGGCCGACCGCGTGCACCTGCATGTGGATGGCGAGGGGGCGCTCGACATGGCGCAGCTGCTCGGCGCCCCGCAGGCGGGCCTGCACCTGTATGTCTGCGGCCCGCGCGGCTTCATGGACGCGGCCCTGGGCCATGCCCGCGCGTCGGGCTGGGGCGAGGACAGCCTGCACTACGAGTTCTTCGCGGGCGAGGCCGTGCAGCGCGAGGGCGATGCCGGGTTCGAGATCGAGATCGCAAGCACCGGCCAGGTGGTGCGCGTGGCGCCCGAGCAGACCGTCGTCCAGGCGCTGGCCGGCATCGGCGTGGAGGTGCAGACTTCGTGCGAGCAGGGCGTGTGCGGCACCTGCCTCACGCGTGTGCTCTCGGGCGAGCCCGAGCACCGCGACATGTACCTGACCGAGGACGAGCAGGCCGCCTGCGACCAGTTCCTGCCCTGCTGCTCGCGCGCGAAATCCGCCCGGCTGGTGCTGGACCTGTAGGGCGGCACCGCGCAGGGCCCCTGGCGGGTGGACAATGGGTTTCCCCTTGCCCACAGCCCGTTGAAGCCGCTGATTTCCCTGCGGCAGCGGGCGCCGCTCTTTCGCCATGCAATCTGCCCTGCTTGTCCTGAACTTCAACGCCGAAGGCCATCTGCGCCAGATGGCCCAGGCCTTTCCCTCCTTCGACCTGCTCTACGCGCCCGACGCCAGCCAATGCGAGGCGGCTCTCGCCGAGCACGGCGCACGCATCCAGGCCGTGCTGACCATCGGCTCCATCGGCCTGTCGGCCGCGCAGATGCAGCGCATGCCTGCGCTGCGGCTGGTCTGCGCGCTGGGCGCGGGCTACGAGAACATCGATGTCGCCCATGCGCAGGCCCATGGCATTGCCGTGGGCAATGGCGCGGGCACCAATGACGACTGCGTGGCCGACCACGCCATGGGCCTGCTGATCGCCTCCGTGCGCGGTCTGGTGCGCCTGGACCGCGCCACGCGCGACGGCGTCTGGCGCACCGCCATGCCGCTGCCGCCCAATGTCTCGCACAAGCGCCTGGGCATCCTGGGCATGGGCGCCATCGGCGCCAAGATCGCCCAGCGCGCGCTGGGCTTCGAGATGGAGATCGGCTACCACAACCGCAGCCAGCGCAGCGAGCTGCCCCACCGCTACTTCGGCGACCTGCTGTCCCTGGCGCAATGGGCCGATGTGCTGCTGGTCGCCACGCCGGGCGGCCCGGGCACGCGCCACCTCATCAACACGCAGGTGCTGGATGCGCTGGGCCCGCAGGGCCATCTGGTCAATATCGCGCGCGGCAGCGTGGTCGATACCGCCGCCCTGGCCGCCGCCGTGCGCGAAGGCCGCCTTGCCGGAGCGGGCCTGGATGTCTACGAAAGCGAACCCGCGCCCCCGGCCGAACTGCTGGACCTGGACGCCGTGGTGCTCACGCCCCATGTGGGCGGCTGGTCGCCCGAAGCCGTGCAGGCCTCGGTGGACCGCTTCATCGCCAACATGCGCTGCCACCTGGAAGGCCGCCCGCTGGTCTCGCCCGTCACGACCTGAGGCTGGAGTCAGCCCTTTATCTTCCAAGGGCTGCTGCCAGGTGCAGCAGTCCCATGACCAGGCAGATGGCTGAAGACACGTGCCAGAAGCGGTCGCTGTTGTCCGGGAACCGCGGCTTCAGCCACGGATAGGCCACGCCCCGCGCCACCAGCACCAGGCCGGCCCCGGCCAGCACCGGGCGCATGAAGGGCAGGGGATCCAGCAGGCCCGCGCCTGCCAGCGCATACCCCGCCAGCAGCGACAGCACCACGCCGATGGCCGCCGACACCAGTGGCGGATACCAGTGCCCGGCCTCGGCCATGCGCGCCATGCGCTCGCCGGCACCCATGAGCCGCAGCCCGCGTCCCCCCCAGACGATGCAGGCGAAGTGGGCCAGCGCGGCCGCCGTGTCGAACAGGGCGGCGGCCAGGGCCAGCAGTTGCACGCCCTTCACGGCAGGGCTTCCCACGCGCCGGTGTGCTGATGCTTCTTCATGGTGTATTCCTTGGGATTTGCTGCAATGGCCGGCCACTGTAGTGCTTAAACTCCGGGCAGAAAACTCGCCTTGTGCTCAGGTTTTGCCGCATGCCCTCCCATACCTCCGCTACCACTGAATCCCAGAGAAGAAGACAGCCCGTGCAGGCCCGTGCGCAGCGTACGCTGGAGGCCATTCTTCAGGCAGCAGCTCAGATTCTGGTCAAGGAGGGCGAAGCCGCGCTCACCACCAACCGCATTGCCGAGCGCGCAGGCGTCTCCATCGGCACGCTCTACCAGTACTTCCCCGACAAGCAGGCCGTCTTCCGCGCCATGGTCGATGGCCAGCGCCGTGCGGCCGTCGCGGCCATCGAGGCCTGGCTGGAGCAGGCGTCGGAGCAGGGCCTGCCGCGCGAGGCCGTGGCGCGCGGCGTGGTCGCCTGCATCGTCGAGGGCTTTGCGGGCCGCACGCCTGCGCGGCGCAAGCTGGCGCGCTTTGCCTGGCTGCAGGATGGTGACGAGCGCATTGCCCTGTCCATGCGCGAGACCGCCGAGCGCATGGCCGCCCACCTGCAGCGCTGGGGTGGCCCCTCGCTGTCCTATGCGCGCCTTTACGTGGCCACGCGGGCCGTGCTGGGCACGGTGCGCTTCGCTTCGCTGGAGGCCTCGCCGCTGATTGCCTCGGGCGCGCTGGAGGAGCTGCTGTGCGAGATGGGGACAGACATGTTGCTGGGTGGCGTGCAGGGCGCCGGCGCTGCTGCCTCATAGAGGCTGTCCCATTCGCCGAGGCCATCATGGGGGCATGGCGTTCGTTGATGGCGCGCCGGAGGACCGGGCCGTTCCTGCGCAGGAGGATGGCGAAAAAAAAGGCCCCGCAGAGCGGGGCCTTTTGCTTCTACCGGAGTGTGCGATCAACCGATAGCATTCTAACGAGTTCGCGCGGCAATTGCTTTCTCCGCCACATCCACCAGGTCGGTGCCGACCTGCTGCTTCCACTTGTCGTAGACAGGGCGCGTGGCCTTGACGAAGGCTTCACGTTCGGCCGGCGTGAGCTGGGTCACGGTCACGCCGTTGGCGGCCAGGTCCTTGAGCAGCGGCTTGTCGGCCTCGATCATGCCCTTGCGCGCGATCACGATCTGCTCCTTGGCGGCGTCCACGGCGGCCTGGCGCACGATGTCCTGGTCTTCCTTGGTCCAGGTGGCCCAGATGTCCTTGTTGACCACGAAGATCAGCGGATCGTTGATGTAGCCCCACAGCGTCAGATGCTTCTGGCCCACGGACTGCAGCTTGGCGGCCATGTAGACCGACACGGGGTTTTCCTGGCCGTCCACGGCGCCGCTGGCCATGGCGGGCTGGGCATCGGCCCAGCTCATCTGCGTGGGGTTGGCGCCCAGCGCGGTGAAGGTGTCCAGGAACAGCGGCGAGCCCACGACGCGGATCTTCAGGCCCTTGAGGTCGGCAGGGGTCTTGATGGCGTGCTTGGAGTTGCTGATCTCGCGGTAGCCGTTCTCGCCCCAGGCCAGCGGCACCACGCCGGCCTTTTCCAGGCGCTGGAACAGGCGCTTGCCGGGCTCGCCATGCGTGAGCGCGTCGGCAGCGGCGTAGTCGGGCATGAGGAAGGGCAGGGCGAACAGGTTCAGCTCCTTGATCTGGGGCGACCAGTTCAGCGTGGAGCCCACGGCCATGTCGATCACGCCCTGGCGCAGCGCGCTGAATTCGCGCGTCTGGTCGCCCTGGATCAGGGACACGCCCGGGTAGAGCTTGATGTTGATGCGGCCGTTGGTGCGCTCGCGCACCTTGTTGGCCCAGATCTCGCCGCCCTTGCCCCAGGGAAAGGCCGTGCCCAGCACCAGCGACATGCGGTACTCGCTCTTGTACTTGGCCGGAGTCTGCGCCACTGCGGGAGCGGACGAAAGGGCCAGGGCCGCAGCCGCGGCCAGGCCGCTGGCGAGGAAAGTGCGAAGTTTCATTGCGAAGGTCTCCTTGTTGAATTTTTGGGAAATCAGTAGCCCAGGCGTGCTGGGAGCCAGAGAGCCAGCTGCGGGAAGGCGATCACGGCGATCATCACCAGGAACATGGCCAGCAGCATGGGGCCGACCCAGCGCACGGTGGACTCCATGCGCACGCCCGCGATGCGGCAGGACACCATCAGGTTCACGGCCAGCGGCGGCGTGAACTGGCCCAGCGCCACCTTGAGCGTGAGGATGACGCCGAACCACACCGGGTCCCAGTTGTAGTGCTGCATGATCGGCAGCAGCAGCGGCACGAAGATCAGGAAGATGGAGATGCCGTCCAGGAACATGCCCACGGTGATCAGCAGCAGGATCAGCAGCGCCATCACGCCGTACTCGCCCAGGCCCGAGTCCACGATGGCCTTGGCCACCGGATCGATCACGCCCAGCGTGGACAGCGAGAACGCGAAGATGCCGGCCAGCGACACCACCAGCAGGATCACGGCCGACAGCTCGCCGGCCTCGCGCAGGATGGGGTAGAGGTCGCGCAGCGTGATGGTGCGGTGGATCACCATGCCCACGAACAGGCCGTAGAACACGGCCACCACGGCGGCCTCGGTAGGGGTGAACCAGCCGGCGCGCATGCCGCCCAGGATCAGCACCGGAGCGGCCAGGCCCCAGGAGGCCTCGCGCAGGCTGCGCCAGAACGGCGGGCGCGGCATGGACGACTCCAGCGCACCCATCTTGTGCTTGCGCGACATCCACACGGCGGGAATGATCAGCGCCACGCCGGCCAGGATGCCGGGGATCATGCCGGCCGCAAACAGCGCCGGCACCGAGGCGCCGGGCACCAGCACCGAGTAGATGATGAAGGCCACGGACGGCGGGATCAGGATGTCGGTGGCCGCAGCCGCGCCCACCACGCTGGCCGAGAAGCTGCCGGGATAGCCGGCGCGGCTCATGGCCGCGATCATCACGCCGCCCACGGCGGCGGCATTGGCCGGGCCCGAGCCCGAGATGCCGCCCAGGAACATGGCCACGGCAATCGCCACCAGGGGCAGCATGCCGGGGCCGCGGCCGACGATGGCCACGGCGAAGTTCACCAGGCGCAGCGCCACGCCAGAGCGGTCGAAGATCGAGCCCACGAGCACGAACATCGGAATCGCCAGCAGCGGGTACTTGCCCAGGCCCGCATAGAAGTTCTGCGGCACGGCCAGCAGGCCGAACCACTGCGTGTCGGGGCTGGCCAGCGCGATGGCGGCGGCGCCCGCCAGGCCCAGGGCCGCACCGATCGGCACGCCCAGGAACATCAGGCCCAGGAAGGCGATGAAGAGCAGGGTTGCGATCATTGCGCCTTCTCCCCGGTGCTGTCATCGAAGGCGCCAGGGCGGCCCTGGCGCTGGAACAGCTGCAGCGCGCGCACCGTGATCAGGGCCGAGCAAATCGGCAGCCACATCGAATACCACCACTGCGGCACGCCGATGCCGGGCGAGGTTTCCTCGAACCGGTAGTCGTCCCAGACCACGCGCACGCTCAGTGCGGCGATCACGGCGAACAGCAGGGCCACCATCAGCGTGCCGAAGCGCGCCAGGCGCTTCCTGCGCAGGGCGCTGCCGCCTTCGGCGAAGTACTCGATGCGGATATGGGCGTTGCGCGCCACGGCCGCCGAGCCCGCGACCATGGCCAGCAGGATCATCAGGAAGACCGAGATTTCCTCGGTCCAGGCGAAGGAGGAGGAGGTGAAGTAGCGCACCAGCACATTGGCGAAGGTGATCAGGGCCAGCAGGGCCATGATCACCACGGTGAGCCAGTCCTCGATGCGCAGCGAGCGCGGCTCGTCCGGCTGCGAAGGCGTCTCAGCGGCGCCGTTTTCGGTGGGAGGGGATGACATGGACGCGGGGAGTCAGAAAATTACACATGGCGGGGCAGATGCAGTCACTGAGCTTCCTCGGCGTCGTGTGCCGGGGGCCGTGAGGAAAAAATGTCACATTGGGTAAATGCGGCGCAGCGCCATTATGTGCGCATCCATGCGGTGTGCCAGAGGGACCATCCCTGCCCTGTCAGGCACCCGTCACGGCCCGGCGGATAATGAGGCCCATGGAAACCAAATGGCTAGAAGATTTCGTCAGCCTGGCTGAAACACGCAGTTTCAGCCGCTCCGCCCAACTGCGGCACGTGACGCAACCTGCGTTCTCGCGCCGCATCCAGGCACTGGAGGCCTGGGCCGGCACCGACCTTGTGGACCGCAGCTCCTACCCGACCCGGCTCACGCCGGCCGGCAAGACCATGTATGACCAGGCGCTGGAGATGCTGCAGTCGCTGCAGAGCACGCGCACCATGCTGCGTGCCCACGTCAGCGCGGGCAAGGGCATGGTGGGGTTTGCGGTGCCGCACACGCTGGCCTTCACTTTCTTCCCGAACTGGGTCTCCAGCGTGCAGGCCAAGTTCGGGCCGTTCCGCAGCCGGCTGTTCGCGCTCAATGTGCATGACGCCGTGATGCGCCTGGTCGAAGGCGGCTGCGACCTGCTGATCGCCTACTTCCATCCGTCCCAGCCCTTCCAACTTGACCCGGCGCGCTACGAGATGGTCAGCCTGGGCCATGAGGTGCTCGCCCCCTACGCCAAGCCCGACGCCGACGGCCTGCCGCTGCACCAGCTGCCGGGCCGCCAGGGCCAGCCGCTGCCTTATCTGGGATATGCGCCCGGCGCCTACCTGGGCCGGGTGACGGAGCTCATCCTCAAGGAAGCGGCCGAGGCCGTGCACCTGGAACGTGTCTACGAGACCGACATGGCCGAAGGCCTCAAGGCCATGGCGCTGGAAGGCCATGGCGTCGCCTTCTTGCCGTTCAGCGCCGTGCGCAACGAGCTGGAGGCCGGGCGCCTGGTCAGCGCCGCGCCTGCGGGCGACAACGGTTTTCGCATGGACATGGAAGTGCGCGCCTACCGTGAAAAACCCGCCAGCAAGGATGCGCCCCAGGGCGTGGCCGGCGCGCTGTGGAACTTCCTGCTGGAGCAGGGCGAGACCATCGGCTGACACGCCAAACGGCACGCATCAGGAAAAAAGGGGCTCTCGCAGCCCCTTTTTGCTGCACGTTGGTGCATGCGGGTGCCCGGCAAGAGCCCGACTTGGTGCACGGGTTATGCCTAGGGTAAACACCTATTATGCATAGCATGCATAAGGGCTTTTGCAAACGGCATTGGCTGTGCCACCGGCCCTGGCATTAGAGTGCGCGCACAGCAACCACGCCGTGTGCAGGACCGCCGGTGCGCTGGATCGGGCCAAAAACGCGTGCCATGGCACGGCAGTTGCTTACCTGAATCCGGCTGACGTGCTGGAAAGCCCTAGCACGTGTCGGTGCTCCAGCACCGTGCGTGATTGCACAATATGTGTCACATCGTTGATAGTTCGAGCAAGCCCACAAGGCGACTCGACCGTTCTCATCAAGACCGTTTTCGTTCTCATCTCAGGAGACCCGTATGAAGAAGCATTTGTTGGCCATCGCCGTGACCGCCCTGGCTGCAGGCAGCGCTTTCGCGCAGGCTGGTGACACCCTGGCCAAGATCAAGTCCTCCGGCGCCGTGACGCTGGGCGTGCGTGAATCCTCCGGCCTGGGCTACACGCTGGGCAATGGCAAGTACGTGGGCTTCCACACCGAGATGGGCGAGCGCGTGCTGGCCGACATCCAGAAGGAACTGGGCCTGGCCAAGCTGGACATCAAGTACCAGCCCGTCACCTCGCAAAACCGCATCCCCCTGGTGACCAATGGCACCGTGGACATCGAGTGCGGCTCCACCACCAACAGCCAGGCCCGCCAAAAGGATGTGGCCTTCGCCGTGACCACCTACGTGGAAGAAGTGCGCATCGCCGTCAAGGGCAACTCCGGCATCACCGGCATCAAGGACCTGAACGGCAAGACCATCGTCACGACGACGGGCACCACCTCGGTGCAGACCCTGCGCAAGAACAAGCGCGCCGACGGCCTGACCTTCAAGGAAGTCATGGGCAAGGACCACGCCGACAGCTTCCTGATGCTGGAAACCGGCCGTGCCGACGCCTTCATCATGGACGGCTCCATCCTGGCCGCCAACATCTCCAAGTCCAAGGCACCTGCCGAGTACAAGATCGTCGGCGAAACCCTGTCGGTCGAGCCCATCGCCTGCATGCTGCGCAAGGACGACCCCGCCTTCAAGAAGGCCGTGGACGATTCCATCAAGCGCCAGATCGCCGACGGCTCGCTGGCCAAGCTCTATGACAAGTGGTTCATGCAGCCGATTCCCCCGGCCAACGTGAAGGTCGGCCTGCCACTGTCCGACGCCACCAAGGACGCATGGGCTCACCCCAACGACAAGCCCATGGAGTCGTACGAAGTCAAGTAAGCACCAGCTGAATGCCGCCCCTTCTGCCATGCGGTTGGAAGGGGCGTTTTTTGTTGCGTCGCCGGTTTTTCTGCCGGCACGCATTTCGTGTTTTGAATGAAGGGGTGCTCCTATGAGTTGGGATTGGCAGGTGTTCTGCCAGGACACCATTACCCAAGAGGTCGGTCAAAGCTGCTTCGGCAAGAACGGCGATATCACCTACCTGGACTGGATGCTGTCGGCCTGGGGCTGGACCATTTCCGTGTCGCTGCTGTCGCTGGTGATCGCACTGGTCGTCGGATCGCTGATCGGCACGCTGCGCACTTTGGAGGGCCGGCCGTGGATCGTGCGGCTGGGCAATGCCTGGGTGGAGCTGTTTCGCAATATTCCGCTGCTGGTCCACATCTTCATGTGGTACCACGTGGTTCCGTCCTTTGTTCCTGCGCTGAAGTCGCTGCCGGGCTTCGTGCTCGTGGTGCTGGCGCTGGGTTTCTTCACCTCGGCGCGTATCGCCGAGCAGGTGCGTTCGGGCATCCAGGCGCTGCCGCGCGGCCAGCGCTATGCGGGCATGGCGATGGGTTTCACCACGTTCCAGTACTACCGCTACGTGCTGCTGCCCATGGCGTTCCGCATCATCATCCCGCCGCTGACCAGCGAGACCATGAACGTGTTCAAGAACTCGTCCGTGGCCTTCGCCGTGTCCGTGGCCGAGCTGACCATGTTCGCCATGCAGGCGCAGGAAGAGACTTCGCGCGGCATCGAGATCTATCTGGCCGTCACCGGTCTGTATGTGATTTCCGCCTTTGCCATCAACCGCATCATGGCCTTCATCGAGAAGCGTTCGCGCGTCCCGGGCCTGATCGCTGCCAGCGGCGGAGGACACTGACATGAACCTGCAAATCGACTGGTCGTTCTTCACCTGGGACCTGTTCAGCAACTTCGTGCTGAAGGGCCTGTACTTCAGCCTGACGCTGACCGTCATCGCCACCATCGGCGGTGTGCTCTTCGGCACCGTGCTGGCGCTGATGCGCCTGTCCGGCAAGAAGTGGCTTGATGTGCCCGCCACGCTCTACGTCAACGGCATGCGCTCCGTGCCGCTGGTGATGGTGATCCTGTGGTTCTTCCTGCTGATGCCGCTGATCATCGGTCGGCCCATCGGCGCCGAGGTCTCGGCCATCATCACCTTCATCGCCTTCGAGGCGGCCTACTTCAGCGAGATCATGCGCGCGGGCATCCAGTCCATCCCGCGCGGCCAGGTCTCCGCGGGCCAGGCCATGGGCATGACCTACGGCCAGAACATGCGCCTCGTGGTCCTGCCCCAGGCCTTCCGCAACATGCTGCCGGTGCTGCTCACGCAAACCATCATCCTGTTCCAGGACACCTCGCTGGTCTATGCCATCGGTGCCTACGACATGCTCAAGGGCTTCGAAGTGGCGGGCAAGAACTATGGCCGTCCCATCGAATCCTATCTGGCCGCTGGCGTGACCTACTTCGTGCTGTGCTACTCGCTCTCGTGGGCAGTCAAGCGCCTGCACAAAAAGATTGCCATCATTCGATGAGCCAGCACCCCATTGAGGAATTGCAATGATTGAACTCAAGAACGTTTCCAAGTGGTACGGCAGCTTCCAGGTGCTGACCGACTGCTCCACCAACATCCAGAAGGGTGAGGTCGTGGTGGTCTGCGGCCCTTCGGGCTCGGGCAAGTCCACGCTGATCAAGACCATCAACGCGCTGGAACCCTTCCAGAAGGGCGAGATCTTCGTGGATGGCGTGGCCGTGCACGATCCCAAGACCAACCTGCCCCAGCTGCGCAGCCGCGTGGGCATGGTGTTCCAGCACTTCGAGCTGTTCCCGCACCTGTCGGTGACCGAGAACCTGACCATCGCCCAGATCAAGGTGCTGGGTCGCAGCCCGGACGATGCCAAGAAGCGCGGCCTCAAGATGCTGGACCGCGTGGGCCTGACGGCGCACAAGGACAAGTTCCCGGGCCAGCTGTCGGGTGGCCAGCAGCAGCGCGTGGCCATTGCGCGCGCGTTGTCCATGGACCCCATCGTGATGCTGTTCGACGAACCCACCTCCGCGCTGGACCCCGAAATGGTCGGCGAAGTGCTGGACGTGATGATCGGCCTGGCCAACGAAGGCATGACCATGATGTGCGTGACCCACGAAATGGGCTTCGCACGCAAGGTGGCCAGCCGCGTGATCTTCATGGACGTGGGCGGCAAGATCCTGGAGGACTGCTCCAAGGACGAATTCTTCGGCAACCCCGAAGCACGCCAGCCGCGCACCAAGGAATTCCTCAACAAGATCCTGCAGCACTGATCGGCTGCTGCCGGCAGGCAGCAGGCCATCTCAAGACAAGGGCGCTTCGGCGCCCTTAGTCTTTTGCCGCTCTGGAGCGGCCGGGGCTGCGCCGTGCGGCGGCGCGCGGCTCGGCCGTCCTGATCAACTGGTGGTTGAACTCCTTCCACAGCGCGTCGCGCCGGGCCAGTGCCTCGGACACATCCTTGTGGCGCAGCTGGGCCACGGCCGAGACCAGGGCGTTGCACAGGTAGAAGGCTGCCGTGTAGGAGTGAAAGGGCGAGGCATTGGCCGTGCGCACCTGCAGCCAGTGGTGGGCCACGGTGGCCAGCGGCGCGGCGGGGCTGTCGGTGATGGCCAGCACCTGGGCGCCGGCGTCGGCAAAGCGCTGCGCTATCTCGAAGGTGCCGCGCGAATACTGGCTGACGCTGAAGGCCAGCAGCGTGTCCGAGGGGCCGATCCACAGCAGCTGGTCGGCCGGCGCGATGGCTCCGGCATCCAGCTCCTGCACGCCGGGGCGGCACATGTTCAGGTGCAGGGCCAGCCAGGCGGATACCGGTGAGCTGTTGAGCTGGGCCAGCACGAACACGCGGCCCTCGCCCTGGGCCAGCTTGCGGGCCATGGCCTCGAAGGCCGCCATGTCCAGCCCCTCGCGCGTGGCCTGGATGTTGTGCTGGTCGTGCAGCAGCGCATCGTCCACGCACTCGCTCAGGCTGCGCTGCGCGCCCAGCAGCACGGGCGCGCGCTGGGCGGCCGTCTGCAGCAGCGCCGTCACCTCGCCGCGCGCCTCGCGCTGGGCCTCGGCATAGCTGGCATAGCCGAGCTTGGCGAACAGGCGCACCACGGTCGATGCGCTGGTGCCCGTGTGCGCGGCCAGCGCCGTGGCCGACTCCAGCAGCGCATGCGGGTAGTTGCTGCCCAGGGTCTGGGCCAGCGTCAGCTCGCTGGCCGTCAGCTCCGCGCCCTGCTGCGCCAGGCGCTGCGGCAGCAGCAGTGCGGCTTTTTGCAATGGTGATTTCATATTTTTCTTGTATATGCAACGTGTGTTGCAAAATAGGGGGTCGCGTGCAACACTGCATGCACTCTGGAGATTCCACCATGCACGATACCCTCGAACAAAGCCGCGTGCAGCAGCGCGCGAGACTGCTGGACTGGCTGGGCGGTCAGCAGCAGGCCATGCAAGACCTGTTGCACAGGATTGTCGATATCGACAGCGGCAGCCGCGATGAAGCCGGCATCCTGGCCGTGGCCCAGGCGCTGCGCGAGCGGCTGGAGGCGGCCGGCGTGGCCGTGCGTTTCGAGGACGTGCCCGGCTACGGCGTGCTGCTGCATGCCGATGTCGTCGGTCCCGACGGGGACGGCCCGGCCGAAGGCGCGCCCATCTATCTGATGGGCCATATGGACACGGTCTTCCCGGCGGGCACCGTGGCGCGCCGCCCCTTCCGCGTGGAAGAGGGCAGGGCCTACGGTCCCGGCGTGGCCGACATGAAGTCGGGCCTGGTGCTCAACGTCTTCGTGGCCGAGGCCTTTGCGCGCTGTGGCGGCCTGGGCGCGCCGCTCAAGCTGTTCTTCTCGTGCGACGAGGAAATCGGCTCGCCCGCCACGCGCCAGACCATCATGGATACGGTGCGCGGTGCGCGCGCCGTCTTCAATGCCGAGCCCGGCCGCGTCAGCGGCAACCTGGTGACCAGCCGCAAGGGATCGATGGCCGTGGAGTTCGAGGTGCAGGGCGTGGCCGCCCATGCGGGCATCAACCACGCGGCCGGCGCCAGCGCGCTGGAGGCCATGGCGCGCAAGCTGCTGGCCCTGCATGCGCTGACCGATCCCGCCACGGGCACGACCACCAATGTGGGCGTGCTGCAGGGCGGCATCGTGCCGAACATGGTGGCGCCCCACGCCAAGGCCGAGCTCGATGTGCGCTACACGGCCCAGACCGATCCCGATGCGCTGATGGAGCGCATCCGCGCCATCGTGGAGGAAGAATCCGTGCCCCGCACCCAGGGCCGCGTCACCGCCGTGCGCCGCACCCTGCCCATGGCGCCCACGCCTGATGCGCTGCTGCAGCTGTACCGGCGCGGCGCGCAGTCGCTGGGCTTTGATGTGCAGGGCGAGTTCACGGGCGGCGCGGCCGACAGCGGCCTGACCGCCTCGGTGGGCGTGCCCACGCTGTGCGCCACCGGCCCCGTGGGCGGCCATCCCCATACCGAGCGCGAGTACTGCGAGCTGGCCACCTTCGTGCCGCGTGCGCAGGCCGTGGCCCTCGCCATCTTTGATCACCCCTGATTGCGCTGATACCCATGAAAAACCTGTCCGTGAACCCCTCCGTCCCCACCCGCCGCAAACTGCTGGGCGCAGGCCTTGGCCTGGCGGGCCTGTCCGCGCTGGCGCCGCTGGCCGCACGCGCCGATGACAAGTACCCCTCGCGCCCGATCACGCTGGTCGTGCCGTTTCCGCCCGGCGGTTCGGTGGACATCATGGGCCGCCAGTACGCCGAGCCCCTGTCGCGCATCCTGGGTGTGCCCATCGTGGTGGAGAACCGGCCCGGCGCGGGCGGCTCGGTGGCCACGCAGTACGTGTCGCGCGCCAAGCCGGACGGCTACACCCTGGTCGTGTCCTCGCAGAGCAGCCACCTGGCCAATCCGCTGACCCAGCCCAAGGTGGGCTACGACCCCATCAAGGACTTCGAGAACATTGCCATCCTGGGCCGCCAGCCCAATGCGCTGATGGTGCATTCCAGCCTGCCCGTGAAGAACTTCCAGGAGTTCATCGAGTACGTGAAAAAGCGCCCCGGCCAGGTCAACTACGGCAGCGCCGGCATCGGCAGCATGGGCCAGCTCAATGTGGAAATGCTCAAGGCCGCCACGGGCATCTTCGCCACGCACATCCCCTACCGTGGCGGCTCGCCGCTGGTCACGGCCGCCATCGGCAACGAGGTGCAGTTCATCCTCGACAACCTGGTCTTCATGCTGCCCCACGTGCAGTCGGGCAAGGTGCGCGCCCTGGTCGTGGCCTCGGAGCAGCGCCTGCCCATGCTGCCCGACGTGCCCACCATGGCCGAGGTCGGCTATCCCCAGCTCAACATGAGTTCCTGGACCGGCATTGCGGCGCCTGCGGGCACGCCCGACGCCATCGTCCAGACGCTGTACAAGGCCATCCGCCAGGCGGCCACGGCGCCGGCCATGGTGGCCAGCCTCAAGGAGCGCGGCGTGGTCGCCCCCGAGGAGATGAGCCCCGCCGCCTTCGAGAAGATGATGGCCGAGCGCCTGAAGCTCTTCGGCGAGGTGGTGCGCAAGGCCCATATCGTGGCCGAGTAAGCAGGGCGCCCCCAGGGCGCCCCGGATGGCCGGGCGCAGCCGACGTATTTCCATAAGGAGGAGACATGAGCATGACCCCTATCGCCCGCCAGGCTGCCAGCCACCCTTCCCGCCGCCGCGTGCTCGGCGCGGGGCTGGGCCTGGGTGTGCTGGCCCCGCTTGCGGCGCTGGCCGCCGAAGGCAAGGCCGCCGGCTACCCCACGCGCCAGATCAGCTTCATCGTGCCGTTTCCGGCCGGTGGCTCGGTGGACGCCATGGCGCGCCAGTACGCCGAGCCCATGGCGCGCATCCTGGGCGCGCCCATCGTGGTGGAGAACCGGCCCGGCGCGGGCGGCTCGGTGGCTGCGCTGGCCGTGGCGCGCGCCAGGCCGGACGGCTACACCCTGGTCGTGTCCTCGCAGAGCAGCCACCTGGCCAATCCGCTGACCCAGCCCAAGGTGGGCTACGACCCCATCAAGGATTTCGAGAACATCGCCATCCTGGGCCGCCTGCCCAATGTGCTGGTCGTGCCCGCGAGCCTGCCCATCCGCAGCTTCGCGGAGTTCATCGCCTATGCCAAAAAGCACCCTGGCCAGCTCAACTACGGCAGCGGCGGCACGGGCAGCATGGGCCAGCTCAACATGGAGATGTTCAAGGCCGATGCGGGCCTGGACATCACCCATGTTCCCTACCGGGGCGGCACGCTGCTGGTCACCTCGGTGCTGGCGGGCGAGGTGCAGGTGTTCTTCGACAACCTCATCTCCATGCTGCCCCACATCCAAGCGGGCAAGGTGCGCGCCCTGGCCGTGGCCTCCGAGCAGCGCGTGGCGCAGCTGCCCGATGTGCCCACGCTGGCCGAGGTCGGCTACCCGCAGCTGAACATGAGCTCCTGGACCGGCCTGGCCGCGCCGGCCGGCACGCCCGCGCCCGTGGTGCAGGCCCTCTTCAAGGCCGTGCGCCAGGCCGCGACGGCGCCGGCCATGGTGGCCAGCCTGCAGGACCGGGGCGTGACCCCGCCCGAGGAAATGAGCCCCGCGGCTTTCGAGGCCATGATGTCCGACCGCCTCAAGCGCTTTGGCGAGGTGGTGCGCAGGACGGGCATCGTGGCCGAGTGAGCCTGGCCCGCCAAGGGCCTGCCCTCAGTCCAGCTGCACGCCCACCTCGCGCACCAGCCGCCCCCAGTCCGCCAGGTCCTGACGCAGCGTGTCGGCGAATTGCGCAGGCGTGGTCCGGGGCAGATCGGTCAGGTTGAGCTCGCCCAGCTTTTTGGCCGTGGCCGGGTCCTGCAGCAACTGGTTGATGGCGGCGTTGAGCTTGTCCACGATGGGCTGCGGCGTTTTGGCGGGCGCGAAGACGCCGTACCAGGAATAGTTGTGAAACGGGTAGCCCGCCTCGGTCAGGCTGGGCAGGTCCGGCTGGCTGGGAATGCGCTTGTCGCCGCTGTGGGCGATGGCGCGCACGCGGCCCGCACGCACGAGCTCCACGGTGGAAGAGGTGTCTGCAAACGCCGCTTGCACCTGCCCGCCCAGCAGGCCCTGCACGCAGGGGCTGCTGCCCTTGTAGGGCACATGCTGCATCTGCAGGCCGGCCTGCTTGAGCAGGAATTCCATGGTCAGGTGCCCGCCCGAGCCCTGGCCCCAGGAGCAGTAGCTGAGCTGGCCGGGCCGTGCGCTTGCATAGGCCACGAACTCCTTGAGCGTGTGCATGGGCAGATCGCGCGAGACCAGCAGCAGATTGCCGGCGCGCCCTATCTGCGCAATGGGCGTGAAGTCCTTTACCGGGTCATAGGGCACCTTGCGGTAGAGGCTGGGGTTCACGGCCATGGACGCCGTGTAGGTGAACAGCAGCCGGTAGCCGTCCGGCGCACTGCGCGCGGCCTGCTCCACGCCGACCAGGCCGTTGGCGCCGGGCCGGTTGTCCACCACGAAGGGCTGCCTGAGCAGCCGGGTCAGGCCTTCGGCAAACACCCGCGCGATGGTGTCCGTGCCGCCGGCGGCGGCCGTGGGCACGATCAGCGTGACGGGGCGGGCGGGGTAGTTGCCGGCATCCTGTGCCGGCTGGGCGTGGCCTGTGCAGGCCATGGCCAGCAGCAGTGCCAGGGCCATGCCGTGCTTCTTCATCGTCTTCATGCACTTGTCTCCTTGTGTCGCCTTGAGTCGCCTTGCCTGTGCGCGGCCCCGTCAGCGCAGCCCCAGGCGCGCCTGCGTGCCTTGCTCGATCATGTCGGCCCCCACCCGGTAGAGGTTGCGCGAGACATAGCTGTCCACCTCGCGCGCACGCTCGCGCAGCCAGGCGGCCTTGAGGCTGCGGGCCTGGCCGATCTCGGGCGCGTCTCCAGCCGCCGTGGCCAGCACGTCGATCACATGCAGGGCCAGCTGCCACTGGCCCGCGTCGGCCAGCGCCTGGGCGCTGGCCACCAGGCCGGGCTTGTCGGTGATGGCATCGGCGATGGCGGCGCCTGCGGCCTCGGGCGGGGCCGGGTGTAGCGTGGTCGGGTTGCGGTCCCACCAGCCGTTTTCCGAGCGGTAGATGTCGCGCACGATGTAGCTGGGGTCGCCATAGGTGGGCTTCATCCACTCCACGCCGAACAGTGCCTGCGGATAGTCCATGGCCGCCAGCACCTGCTGCTCGTTCAGGCCCTCGTTCATCAGGCGCACGACTTCGGCGCGCAGCCAGCGCAGCGCCTGTGCGGTGTGCAGCAGCACCTGCTGCACGGCCTGCTCGCCCTCGATCACGGGACCGAACTCGCGCACGGCCTTGAGCGGGCGCAGCGCGGCCATGGCCTGCAGCGTGTCGGCCCAGCGCACGGTGTCGCGCAGCGTGCGAAAGGGCGTGCCGATGTTGGGGATGGAGTCCAGCAGCGCCGCGCCGCCGTACAGCACGCGCTGGCCGGGGCTCCACAGCGCGATGGCGTCGTCGGTCTCGGACGGCGCCCAGAACAGCTCGATGCGGCTGTCCCCGCTGCCTATCTCCAGCCGCGTGTCGAAGGTTTCGGTGGGCTCGTGCATGTCCAGCCGGTGCTCGAAAAAGCCCGCGCTGCGGTTGAACTGGATCTCGGCCATGCGGTGCTGCAGCGCCCGGGTCTCGCGGTAGCGTGCCTGGCGGCGCGGCAGGTTGCGGTGCGCGATCAGGCGCGGCACAGGTTCTCCGCGCGCGGCCGCATGCTCCAGCCAGGCGGGCACGCCCGCGTTGTAGCCGATGTGGCCGTGGCTGTAGCACAGCGCATGCACGGGCGCGTCGCTGAGCTGGCGCAGGCTGGCGATCATGTCCTGGCTGACCTTGCCGCCGGGGCCGGCGTCGATCACCACCAGGCCCGCGTCGGTCTCGGCCACGAAGGACTGGCCCTGGCCGCGCAGTATGTGCAGGCCCGGCGCCACGGTTTCGCTGCCGGTGCCCACCAGCAAGAAGGGCTTGTCGTCGTCTCTGGCGTTCATGGGGTCTCCGGGTCTGGTTCGATGGGGGGCAGGGCGTAGCGGCCGTCCAGCAGTTCGGGCTGGGGCATGTAGGCGCGCAGGCACAGGTAGAAGCCTTCGCGCGGCGCGGGCAGCCAGTTGGCGCGGTGGTCTTCGAGATGGAGGCGAAGGCGCCCTCCGCATCCAACGTCTGGAATGCCGTGTGCACGACCTCTCGCCAGTGCTCGTCGGTCCAGTCCTCCATGCCCGCGCCGTGCAGGCGCACCGACCTGTTCGGTTCGCGCGTCAGCAGCTGGCCGAGAGCCGGGAGCAGCAGTCGCGAAGTGAGGTCGCCTGAAG